>JAAGKN010000021.1_pt1 | contig 77263 bp, 57 predicted proteins | sample 6206371 | NCBI WGS metagenome assembly JAAGKN01 (sample SAMN11533720, study PRJNA540317) | gut metagenome | isolation source: fecal pellets from male and female animal of same cohort | host: Peromyscus leucopus | place: USA:CA | collected 2017 | reverse complement strand
TGAAGCGGCGCATGTAGAGCTGGCAGGTAGTTGCGCCCGTGGCGGGCCGTGGGGGTGTCCGTTGATATAGAGGGAGCACATACCGCAGATACCCTCGCGGCAGTCGTGGTCGAATGCGAGCGGCTCCTTGCCTTCGTTTACGAGCTGCTCATTGAGGATGTCGAGCATTTCGAGGAAAGACGTGTCGTCGGGGATGTTGTGCATCTCGCGGGAGTCGAAGTGGCCGGCATCCTTCGGACCGTTCTGCTTCCAATACTTTATGGTGAAACTGATATTCTTAGCCATTGTGAATGTTCTTTTAGTGTGGTTCTACGGATTAGTTCTTGTAGTTGCGGGTCTGTACCTTGATGGCCTCGTATACGAGCGGTTCTTTCGAGAGTACGGGCGTCGTGTCGTCGTTGCCCTGGTATTCCCAGCAACCTACGTAGAAGAAGTTTTCGTCGTCGCGCTTGGCTTCGCCTTCCTCGGTCTGATGTTCCTCGCGGAAGTGGCCGCCGCACGATTCCTCGCGGTGGAGCGCGTCGTTGGCGATGAGTTCACCCATGAGTATGAAGTCTTCCAGGCGGATGGCCTTCTCGAGCTCTACGTTTACGCCCTCGGTCGTGCCGGGTACGAAGAGTTCCTTGTAGAAAGTCTTGCGGAGCTCCTTGAGCATCTTGAGGCCTTCTTCGAGGCCGGCTTTTGTGCGGCCCATGCCCACGTGTTCCCACATGATGTGTCCCAGCTCCTTGTGAAGGGAGTCGACGGAGCGCTTGCCCTTGATGTTGAAGAGCTTTTCTATGCGCTTCTGTACGGCGGCCTCGGCTGCCTTGAACTCGGGCAGGTCGGTCGAGAAGCGGGGCACGGTGATCTGGTCGCTCAGGTAGTTCTGTATGGTGTAGGGGAGCACGAAGTAGCCGTCGGCCAGGCCCTGCATGAGGGCGGATGCGCCGAGACGGTTGGCACCGTGGTCGGAGAAGTTGCACTCGCCGATGGCGAAGAGGCCCTTCACGGTGGTCTGCAGCTCGTAGTCCACCCAGAGTCCGCCCATGGTGTAGTGGACGGCGGGGAAGATCATCATCGGCGTTTCGTAGGGGCTTTCGTCGGTGATCTCCTCGTACATGTCGAAGAGGTTGCCGTAGCGCTGGCGCGACAACGTCGATGCCGAGACGGTTGATGGCCTCTGAGAAGTCGAGGAACACGGCGAGGCCGGTGTTGTTCACACCGAAGCCTTTGTCGCAACGCTCCTTGGCGGCGCGGCTGGCCACGTCACGGGGCACGAGGTTGCCGAAGGCGGGATAGCGGCGCTCCAGATAGTAGTCGCGGTCCTCTTCGGGAATGTCCTTACCCTGGATCCGTCCTTCCTGACAGGCTTTGGCGTCTTCGAGCTTCTTGGGCACCCAGATGCGGCCGTCGTTACGGAGCGACTCCGACATGAGGGTGAGTTTCGACTGCTTGTCGCCGTGCACGGGGATACAGGTGGGGTGGATCTGCACGTAGGCGGGGTTGGCGAAGTATGCGCCCTTGCGGTAGCAGCCATAGCTGCGGAGCAGTTGCAGCCCATGGCGTTGGTCGAGAGGAAGTAGGTGTTTCCGTAGCCGCCGGTGGCGAGTACCACGGTGTGTGCGGCGAAGCGCTCGAGCTTGCCGGTGACGAGGTTGCGGGCGATGATGCCGCGGGCGCGGCCGTCGATGATCACGACGTCGAGCATTTCGTAACGTGTGTAGAGCTCTACGGTGCCGGCGTTCACCTGGCACATCAGTGCCGAGTAGGCGCCGAGCAGGAGCTGCTGGCCGGTCTGGCCCTTGGCGTAGAAGGTGCGGCTTACCTGGGCGCCGCCGAAGGAGCGGTTGGCGAGCAGGCCGCCGTATTCGCGGGCGAAGGGAACGCCCTGGGCCACGCACTGGTCGATGATGTTGTTCGACACCTCGGCCAGACGGTAGACGTTGGCCTCGCGGGCACGGTAGTCGCCGCCTTTCACGGTGTCGTAGAAGAGGCGATATACGGAGTCGCCGTCGTTCTGATAGTTCTTGGCTGCGTTGATACCACCCTGTGCGGCGATGGAGTGTGCGCGGCGGGGGGAGTCCTGGATGCAGAAGTTGAGAACGTTGAATCCCATTTCGCCGAGTGAGGCGGCTGCGCTAGCGCCGGCGAGGCCGGTGCCTACGACTATGACGTCGAGCTTGCGCTTGTTTGTCGGGTTCACCAGCTTCTGGTGGGCCTTATAGTTGGTCCATTTTTCAGCAACGGAGCCTTCGGGTATCTTGGAATCGATGTTAGCCATGATTGGATATGTTTTATTGTAGTTGTTGATGGGGCTGGCGTTGTGGCGTGTGTGCCAGGTGCCGTGTGCCCGGATGGGGGTTGCTGTCAGCTTTGTGTTATCAGGCTGCGCAGCAGGCGCCGCCGCAGAGGGCGAAGGTGAGGGCTACGGCCACGAAGATGAGCATGACGATGGTCACGTAGGCGTTGCCGATGGCTTTCCAGCGGCAGATCCATGTCTTGTTGTTGAGGCCGAGTGTGTGGAAGGCGCTCCAGAAGCCGTGGGTCATGTGGAACCAGATGGCTACGAACCACACGATGTAGAGGGCCGTGTAAACGGGGTTGGCGAAGGTGTAGGCGATGAGCCCGGCGCCGTCGTGTGCGGCGTAGTCGCCTACGAAAGCGTAGCCTGCGTTGGCAAATTCGGCAAACATCATGTTGTACCAGAAGTTGAAGAGGTGGAGCAGCAGGCCGAGCACGACGATGAGGCCGAGCACGAACATGTTTTGCGAGGCCCATTCCACCTTTTCGGGCTTGGCGGTGACGGCGTAGCGGTTGGCGCCGCGTGCCTTGCGGTTCTGCAAGGTGAGAATGATGGCGTAGATGAAGTGGAGAGCGACGAGTGCGGCCAGCCCGACGGTTCCGGCTACGGCGTACCAGTTGGCTCCCAGGGCTTCGCAGACGGTGTTATAGGCGTCCGGCGAGAAGAGTACCACCAAGTTCATGCAGGCATGGAACGTCAGGAACAGAACCAGTGCGATGCCGGTCACCGACATGATCACTTTCCGTCCGATAGATGAGTTTGTTAACCACATAGAGATTTAAATTAAGTTTATGTTTGTAAATTGTTTTTCCGGATACGTTCCCGCGGGCTGGCGGGCAGCCGCGTACCTATTACCCTGCAAAAATAAGACATTTCCCTTTGACTGCAAAAAAAAGTCATATAAAAGTGTGAAATGTGAAAAGCCTGCCGTGGCGCTTCAGCGTTGTGTCTTCCACGCGAGGGTGGCGTAGAGGGGGCAGTGGTCGGCCACGGTGAAGCCGCTCTCTACATGGCAGCTGACGGGGCGGAAGTGTTGTGAGCAGAAGATGTGGTCGATGCGCACGTATATGGCGTCGCGGTAGAAGGAGCGGCCTATGCCGGTGCCGCAGGCCTGGTAGGCGTCGGTGAGTCCGGCGCCGGCGATGGTGCGGCGGGTGTATGACACGGGCGTGTCGTTGAAGTCGCCGCAGAGCACTACGGGCCGGCCGGCGTGCCGCCTCACGAAGCGGGCCACGGCTTCGGCCTGGCTGGCGCGTGCGCCGGCCGATGCCGTCACCTTTTGCAGCAGGCGGCGCACGCTCTGCCTGAGACCGCTGCGGGTGGTGTCGGGGGGTGTGCCGGCCGGCTGGTTTTGCCCGCCTTTGCCGTGTGTGACGATGTCGTGGTATTCGCGCCGGTCTTCGGGGCTGAGGTGCATCGACTCGAGGTGGCAGTTCACCACGATGATGGTGTCGCCTTCGGGCGGCACCACCTTGAAGTAGGCCGCCCCGTTGTTGTGGTTCCGGCAGATGACGCCCCGCTCCGCCACGGGCCAGTGCGAGAGGCAGGCCAGCACGTTGGCCGCCAGGTGCACGGTGTCGGCATGTGCGAAGGCCCGGTTCAGCAGCGGCTGGGTCTCTTTGTCGTAGAGGTCGATGGGGCAGGGTGTGGCCTCCTGCAGGCAGGCTATGTCGGCCGTTTGCCGGCTGATGTAGGTGGCCACGGCGTTGCGTCCGTCGGCGCCGAGCCGGTTGTGGCCGAAGGCCTCGGTGTTGTAGCTCATCACCACGATGCGGCGCGTGGCCGTCCCGCCGTCGCCCTCCGGTGCCGACAGGTTCACGGGGCAGTAGGAGCGGATGGTGCCTCCCGCCAGGAGCAGTCCCAGCAGCGGCACCCAGGCGTGGCGCCGGGCGGCGGCGAGCGTGAGGGCGAGCATGAGCAGCACGGCGGCCAGCGCGAAGGGGAAGGCCAGTCCGGCCACGGCGAGCAGCGGCAGGCGCGCGGGACTGACCATGGTGCTGCCGGCGCTCAGCCACAGCAGGGCGTTGGCGCTCCAGGCCAGTGCCGCCATGATTTTCCGTGTCCCTTTTCTGTTCATGTCCGGTTGGTTGCGGCGGTGCCGCGTGATGTTTTGTAGTTTTTACTTCTTGCTGTTTTCAAACAGTTGCCGCTTTTCCTCCTCCGTGAGGCTCTGGTAGCCGCCGCGGCGTATTTTGTCGAGAATGCGGTCGGTCTGTTCCTGCTGCTGCCGGCTGCGTTGGTTGTACCGGTAGTCGGCATCGCGGTCCTTGAACCGTGCGCCGCCCTGCTTCACCTTCATGCCGGAGCGGCGCGCCAGGCGGCGTCGCAGGCCGTCCTTCAGGTCGCGCCAGCGCTCGGCCAGCGTGCGGCTGCGGCGGGGTGTCCACGTTTGCCAGCCGCCGAACCGCCGTGCCCGCTGGCGGCGTCGCCAGTGCAGCAGGAGCAGCAGGCCGAAGAGCATGCCGCCGAGGTGGGCGAAGTGGGCCACGTTGCCGTTGGTGAAGAAGGCCGAGAAGAGTTCTATGGCGCCGTATCCCACCACGAAATACTTGGCTTTGACGGGAATGGGCGGTATGAGCAGCATGATGCGCTCCTCGGGGTAACTCATGCCATAGGCCAGCAGCACGCCGTAGCAGGCGCCGCTGGCTCCGATGGTGGTCCAGAGGTTCAGGTAGCTGTCCATTGTCATGTGCAGGCCGGTGGGGTCTACCACTCCGGTGTAGGCGTCGAGGCCCTCGAGGTAGTACTGCCCCAGTTGCCACAGTTCCTGGCAGACGCCGGCGCCGATGCCGCACACGAAGAAGTAGGCCGTGAAGCGCCTCATGCCCAGTGTCTGTTCCACGATGCGTCCGAACATCCACAGCGAGAACATGTTGAAGAACAAGTGGCTGAAGTCGGCGTGCAGGAACATGTAAGTCACCAGCTGCCATGGCGCGAAGTCCGATGCGAGCACGAAATGCAGTCCCAGCAGTGCGGGCAGGTCTATGCCGCGTTGTCCGGCCACGAGCTGGGCCAGGAATACGATGATGTTGATCATCAACAAGTTTTTCGTGACGGGGGGAAGTTGTTTGAACATACCGTAGTGTGAGTTATTCGGTGAGGATGCAAAGTTACAAAAAATGAGTGAAATATGAGTCCCGCGCCGCGTAGTGTCGCCTGCATCGGACGCTTTTAACACAATTTGCTTTTGCCCCGGAAGTTTCGTATCTTTGCCTTGGCCGAGGGGCGGACTTTAGCGGGTCCGCCCCTCGGTTTTGTGCTTCTAAGGCGTATTTTCAGCAAAGCAAGTAATGCTTTTCGGGAAAAAGTCCGTATCGGCCGAAAAAAAGCATTACTTGCCGTAAAAACGCGAAGTAATGCTTTTCAAATTCCAAGTAATGGTGGCGGGTCCGCCGCCGTTAGTTGCCGCGCGGCGATAGGGTTTGTTAACACAAAACCGGGCCGAAAACGTTGCAGAAGGTTAAATATGTTAAATCGTCGTCCCTGCCCGGTTCAGGCGTTCTTGCCCCGCGCGCCGGCTATGAGCTGGCGGCAGCGCGCCGCGTCGGCCCCGCGCGCCTCGGCATAGGCGTCGGCCAGCAAGGCAAAGAACTCCTCGTCGCCTTTGAGGCGGGCAAAGTTGGCGCATCCCTTCTCCAGGTTCACCGGCCGGCCTGTGCGCAGGCTGTTCGTGTCGAGCAGTGTGAAGCGGAAGCGGCCGTCGCGGCAGTCGAACAGAATGTTGCCCGACGAGAAGTCGCGGTGCAGGAATCCCTCCTCGTGCAGGCGTGCGGCAAACTGCGCGAAGGCCCGCGTGGCCTCCTGCCGCTCGCCGTCGTCGAGCGTGACGATGGCCGAGAGGTCGTGGCTGTAGTCCGAAAGCAGGCTCACGAAGTAAGTCTTCGTTGTGACGAGCCCCTTGCGATACTTCACAAAAGCCACCGGCTCCGGACTGCTGAAGCCGCGTTCGCGCAGTTTGAGCGGCTTGTAGTAGGCCTTTTTGCCCTTGGGCGTTCTGTAAAGCTGCGTGGCCAGGCGGCTGCCCAGCGAAGGCTTGGCGTAGCGCTTCACGCAGAGGGTCAGTCCGTCGGTCTTGAGGGTGCGTATCACGTTGCGGTCGCGGAATATTTCCTTGCCCTCGCGGTCAAAGTGCTCCTCGAGGTGCTCGAGGTAGTGGCGCAGGTGCTCGTATTTCGGATTGAGTATTATTTTCATGTCATAAGGCGGTTAGTTCTGCAAATATAACGTTTTTTTGCCAAAAAGCAAGCGTTTCGCCGCTTTAACCCCGCGCGGCCATTGTATTTTGCCGTTTGTCTGTAGCATTTTCAGGGCCGTGCAGCTCCGGTTCCACCCTCTTTTCCGCATGGCAAGGGGCGGGAAAGGTTCGTTCTTTCCCGCCCCTTGGGTGCCTTGCCGGGCGTGTCGCCGGTCCCGGGCGCCGCCGCGTGCGGCTCAGCTCAGGCCCGTTATCTCGCCGTCGCGGTAGTCTATGTGGTTGGCCTGCGGCACGCGCGGCAAGCCCGGCATGCGCAGAATGTCGCCCGCCACGGCCACCACCATCTCGGCGCCCGCGTTGAGCACCACGTCGCGTATGAGCAGGTCGAAGCCCTCGGCGGCACCGTAGCGTGTGGCGTCGGCCGAGAAGGAGAACTGCGTTTTGGCCACGCATACCGGGCAGGTGCCCAGGCCCAGCTGCTCGGCCTGCCTGAGGCGGCGCAGCGCCGGCTTGGCGAAGCTCACGCTCGCCGCGCCGTATATCTTGCGCGCCACCTTCTCTATTTTCGTGCGCAGGTCGTCGTCGTCGTCGTAGGCCAGCGTGAGCTCGCCCGATGGCGTCTCGCCGATGGTCTTCTCCACCAGGCGCGCCATCTCCTCCGCGCCGCGGCCGCCCTCGGCGTAGGCGTTGTTGATGACGAAGGGGGCGTGGAGCTCCTCCTCGCAGTGGCGGCGCAGCAGCGCCATCTCCCCGTCGGTGTCCTCGGCAAAGCGGTTGAACACCACCATTACCGTCTGTCCGAAGGAGCGCAGGTTTCTCACGTGACGGTCCAGGTTGGCCAGGCCGCGCGTCAGGCCCTCGGTGTCGGGCTCCTTGATGCGGTCGAGCGCCACGCCGCCGTGCATTTTCAGGCCCTGTGCCGTGGCCACGATGACGGTGAGGTCGGGGCGCAGGCCGCTCTTGCGGCACAGAATGTCGTAGAACTTCTCCGCCCCGAGGTCAGCGCCGAAGCCCGCCTCCGTAATGGTGTATTCGCTGTGTGCGAGCGCCATGCGCGTGGCCAGCAGCGAGTTGCAGCCGTGGGCTATGTTGGCGAACGGACCGCCGTGCACGATGGCCGGTGTGTTCTCTGTGGTTTGCACGAGGTTAGGCTGCAGGGCGTCCTTGAGCAGCACCATCACCGCGCCGGCCACGCCCAGGTCCTTCACGGTGAAGGGGCGGTCCTCGTAGGTGTATCCCAGCAGAATGTTCTCTACGCGGCGGCGCAGGTCGTCCTCGCCGTCGGCCAGGCAGAGTATGGCCATGAGCTCCGAGGCCGGTGTGATGTCGAAGCCCGCCTGCTGCGTGAGTCCGTTGGTGGCGGGGCCGAGGCCCGTCACTATGCTGCGCAGCGAGCGGTCGTTCACGTCGAGCACGCGGCGCCACAGTATTTCCTTCAGCCCGAAGCCCTCGGCGGCGTGCTGGTAGAGGTAGTTGTCGAGCAAGGCGCTGATCATGTTGTGGGCCGAGGTGATGGCGTGGAAGTCGCCGGTGAAGTGCAGGTTGATGCGCTCCATGGGCAACACCTGTGCGTGTCCGCCCCCCGCGGCGCCGCCCTTCATGCCGAAGCAGGGGCCGAGCGACGGTTCGCGCAGGGCCACCACCGCTTTGCGGCCCAGGCGGTTGAGCCCGAGTGCGAGGCCTATCGACACGGTGGTTTTTCCGATGCCGGCCTTGGTGGCCGTGATGGCCGTGACGAGGATGAGTTTTCCCTTCTGCCCGCCGATGAGGTCGAGGGGCAGTTTGGCTACGTGTTTGCCGTAGTGTTCCAGCTTGTCGGCGGGCAGGCCTATGCTGGCGGCCACCTGCTCTATGGGCAGGAGCGTGGTGTTGCGGGCGATTTCGAGGTCGGTCATGGAAGTTTTGAGTATTTTAGGATATTATGGACAGGTGGGGCGTGTGGCGCCGCCGTTCGTGGTTGTGGCGGCGCCGGTTGTGGTTGTTGCGGAATTAACCGTCATTGTTGCGGCGCTAATCGTGATTGTTGCGGCGCAGCCGTCCGAAAAAAGTGGGAAGGCTTGCCACAAAAGTGGGAGTGCCTGCCACAAACTGCCGGCCCCGCGGCGCGGGCTCAGGAGTGGCCCAGCAGGGCCGAGAGGTTGGCCGTGAACAGGCGCACGGCGATGGCCAGAAGAATGATGCCGAAGAATTTTCGCATCAGATAGATGGCGCTGCGGCTCAGTATGCGCTCCACGCGCTCGGTGGCGCGCAGCACGCAGTACACCAGCAGCATGTTCAGGCCCAGGGCCAGCAGGATGTTGGGCGAGGCGTATTCGGCGCGCAGCGAGAGCAGGGTGGTGAACGAGCCCGCGCCGGCCAGCAGCGGGAACACTACGGGCACGAGCGTGGCCTCCTTGATGGGGCCCAGGTTCTTGAATATCTCTATGTCGAGAATCATCTCGAGGGCCATGAGGAATATGACCAGGGCGCCCGCCACGGCAAACGATTCGATGTCGACGTTGAAGAGGCGCAGCATGGCGTCGCCGGCGAAGAAGAAACTTACGAGCAGTGCCGAGGCGATGAGGGTGGCTTTGAGCGCGTTGACGGGGCGTCCCTTCTGCTTGAGGTCGATGATGATGGGCGTGGAGCCGAACACGTCGATGACGGCGAAGAGCACGATGAAGGCGCTGAGCGTCTGTTGCCAGTCGAGCCGGCTGAGAAGATAGCTTATGGACATACTATATTTATAGATGGTTGTCCCGCGGGCGGGTGGCGCATGGCGCCGTGGCCGGGCGGGTGGTTGTTATGTTTGCAAAGGTAGTGAGAAAAATGCAAAGGCGGCATGGAGCGCCCGCGAAGTAGTGCATTTTTTCCGCCCGATGGTGCATTTGTGCAAACCGTGGCTTGCAATCTGAGCGCAAAATCGTATCTTTGCAGAAATCAGTAATACCTGTAAGAGTATGTTAGAGACTTTTTTCCACACACACGCCTTCCTGCTCGAACACTTCAACGTGCCCGTGCGCCGGGGCCTCATGGATACCATCGACTGGAGCTACCGGCTCATCGGCATCAAGGGGCCGCGTGGCGTGGGCCGCACCTCCTTTCTGCTGCAATATGCCAAGGAAAATTTCGACCCGCACCTGCGCCAGTGTCTCTACATCAATCTCAACAACTTCTACTTCCAGGGCCGCGGCCTCGTTGACTTCGCGGGCGAGTTCGTACACGCCGGCGGCTACGTGCTGCTTGTGGACCAGGCCTTCAAGCTGCCCGACTGGCGCGAGCAGCTCTGCGAGTGCTACCACCGCTTTCCGCGGCTGCGCATCGTGTATTCCACCACCTCGGTGGAGCCCGCCGACCCCGACGCCACCGAGCTCTCCACGCTTTCGCGCACCTACGTGCTCCACGGCTTCTCGTTCCGCGAGTTTGTCAACTTCCAGGCCGGCACCCACTTCCAGTCGTTCGCCCTCGACAAGCTCCTCACCGACTACCGTAGCATCCTGAAGGCCATCCTGCCCGTGGCGCAGCCCTGGCAGTTCTTCAGGAGTTACCTGCACCACGGTTACTACCCCTTCTTCCTGGAGAACCACAACTTCACCGAGGCTTTGCTCAAAGCCATGAACATGATGATAGAGGTGGACCTGCTCTTCAACAAACAGGTGGAGCTGAAGTATGTGGCGCGTCTCAAGCGCTTGCTCTACATGCTGGCCGTCAACGGCGGGGCCGCCCCCAACGTGAGCCGCCTGGCCGAGGCCGTGGGCACGAGCCGAGCCACGGTGATGAACTATCTGAAGTATCTTGAAGAGACCCGCCTGCTCAACCTCGTCTACCGCGAGGGCGAGGCCTTTCCCAAGAAGCCGGCGGCCGCCCTCCTGCACGACACGAACCTCATCTACGCCATCAACTCGCCGCAAGTGCCCGAGCAAACCGTCATGGAGACCTTCTTCGTAAACGCCCTGTGGCGCCACCACACCGTGGCCAAGCAGCGCCGCGAGGGGTGTTACTTAGTGAACCATGAAACCGAAATCTGCGTGTGCGACCGTATGCGCCGCATGAAGGGACCGGCCGGCACGGTGTGCGCCCGCTACAACGTCGAGGTGGGGCGCGAGGGCGAGATTCCGCTCTGGCTCTTCGGCTTCCTCTACTGAGGCCAGGCCGTGGCCGCCCTGCCGCGCCCGCGGCCTCCGGGGCGTGCCACTTTAACGTTTTTAACTTTCGTAAAGCCGCGTCGGCCCGTTTTTAGTTAAAAAAGGCTTACCGCCGCGCGGCGACTACCGGCGGCTGCCACGCTACCATTACTTGGAATTTGAAAAGCATTACTTCGCGTTTTTACGGCAAGTAATGCTTTTCAAATTCCAAGTAGTGCATTTTTTCCGCGAATACGGACTTTTTCCGGAAAAGCATTACTTGCTTTGCTGAAAATACGCCGGAAAAGCACAAAACCGAGGGGCGGACCCGCTAAAGTCCGCCCCTCGGCCACAGGCAAAGATACAACATTTTCCGCCCGGAAGCAAATAGTGTTAAAATGCCGGCGCGGCGCCTCAACGCCGGCGCCCGCGGCGGCGCTTGCCCCGCTCGGCGAACGATTTGCCCCGCGCCGGTGCCGGCGCCTCGGGCTGCGGCCGCCGCTCTTCCCCGTCCACTAAGGCGAAGTCGAGCTGCCGGCGCTCCAGGTTGGCCCGCTCCACGCGGATGCGCACCTCGTCGCCCAGGGCGTAGCGCTTGTGGAAGCGGCGGCCCACCAGGCAGTAGTTGCGCTCGTCGAACTCGTAGTAGTCGTCGAGCAGCGAGCGCAGCGGCACCATGCCCTCGCAGAGGTTTTCCTTCACCTCCACATACAGGCCGAACTCCGTGACGCCCGACACCGTGCCCGCGAATTCCTGCCCCAGGCGGTCGGCCATAAACTCCACCTGCTTGTACTTGATGCTCGCCCGCTCGGCGTTGGCCGCCAGCTGCTCCATGTCCGACGAGTGCTCGCACAGTTCCTCGAACTTGCTCTGGTTACCCGAGCGTCCGCCCCCGGCGTAGCGCGTGAGCAGGCGGTGCACCATCGTGTCGGGGTAGCGGCGTATGGGGGAGGTGAAGTGGGTGTAGTACTGGAACATCAGGCCGTAGTGCCCTATGTTGTGTGTGGAGTAGCGGGCCTTCATCATGGCGCGCAACGCCACCATCTCGATGGCCTTCTCCTCCTTTTGCCCCTTGGCGGCGTCGAGCAGCGCGTTGAGGCTTTTCGACACCTCCGTCTTGGTGCCCTCCGTGCGCAGCCGGTAGCCGAACTTGGCGATGAAGGCGCGCAGCTTCTCGAGCTTCTCAGGGTCGGGCACGTCGTGTATGCGGTAGGGCAACACCTTGGCCTTCTTGCCCTTGGGAACGCGGCCCACCAGTTCGGCCACGCTGCGGTTGGCCAGCAGCATGAACTCCTCCACCAGCTTGTTGGCGTCGCGCGCCACCTTCACGTAGGTGCCTGTGGGATGGCCCTTCTCGTCGACCTCGAAGCGCACTTCCGGGCGGTCGAACCCGATGGCGCCGTTCCTGAAGCGCTTTTCGCGCAGGCGCTTGGCCAGGCGGTTGAGCGTGATGAGCTCGGCGGCATATTCGCCCTCCGGCTCCGCGCCCTGCGGCAGCGGCCGGGGGTGGTGGCCCGGCAGTGCGAGGTCGGCCTCCGAGGCCTCGCCGTTGCGCTCCAGTATCTCCTGCACCTCCTCGTAGGCGAAGCGGCGGTCGCTCTTTATCACGGCGTGCGCCAGATGCCAGTCGTGCACCTCCGCCTTGTCGTTGAGGCGGAAAATGGCCGAGAAGGTGAGTTTCTCCTCGTCGGGGCGCAGCGAGCAGATGAAGTTGCAGAGGCGCTCGGGAAGCATGGGGATGGTGCGGTCCACGAGGTAGACGCTCGTGGCGCGCTTGCAGGCCTCGCGGTCGATTACGTCGCCCTCGCGCACATAGTGCGACACGTCGGCGATGTGTACGCCCACCTCCCACAGGCCGTCGCCGGTGCGCCGCACGGACAGGGCGTCGTCAAAATCCTTGGCGTCGTGCGGGTCGATGGTGAAGGTCGTTATGTGGCGGAAGTCCTCGCGGCGCGCCACTTCCTCCGGCGTGATGTCGGGCGATAGTTTCTCGGCCGCGCGCTCCACGCTTTCGGGATATTTGTAGGGCAGGCCGAACTGCGCGAGTATGGCGTGCATCTCCGCGTCGTTGTCGCCCTGCTTTCCGAGTATGTCCACCACCTTGCCGACGGGGCTTTTCGACTCGTCGGGCCATTCTGTGATTTTCACCACCGCCTTGTCGCCCGTCTTGCCGCCCTTGAGCTTGTCCTTGGGTATGAAGATGTCGGTGGCCAGCGAGCGGCTTTCCGTCACGAGGAAGCCGTAGCCCCGCTCCACCTGCAGCTGCCCCACGAAGGTGTCGTTGGCGCGGCTCAGGATCTCCGTCACTTCCGCCTCGCGGGCGTGGCCGGGGCGCCGGGCCAGCATGGTGACGCGCACGCGGTCGCCGTCGAGCGCGTGGAGCGAGTTGCGTTCCATCACGAGTATGCTCTTTCCGCCGTCGTCGGGCACGAAGGAGTTGCGCCCGTTGCGCTTGCGCTGGAAGGTGCCCTCCATCACGTTCGAGCGGTGGGCGCAGCGGTAGCAGCCCTGCCCGTCGGTGGTCAGGTAGTCGTCGGCCACAAGGTCCGACAGGGCGTCGAGCACAATCATCTTGGCCGGATGGTTCACGGCCCGGGTCTGTGCGAAGAGCTGCTTGATGTTGTGGCTTTTGTCGCGGTTCTGTTCGAAGAAGTCGAGCAGCTGGCGCGTTATGTCTTTCTTTCTGAGGCGCCCGGAGGCACCTTTTTCTTTCTTTGTCTTGGTCATGGCTGTAGTGGAATAGAGGTTGGGCAGGCGCCGGCTCTCCGGGCGGCGCGGGAACTTACCGGCCGCGTGCCGGGGCTTGGCGGCCGCGCGCCGGGACTTATCATTTGCTCTCCGGGGCGCCTTGCGGGCCTGCTTTCACTACAAAGGAAGTCATTTTTTTGCACACGGCCTACCAATTAAGATATAATAACGCCGGCGTATGCGTATTTCTTGCTAATTTTGCCGCAGTTATGAAATGGCTCCGATACCTTGCCGCGCTTCTTGCGCTTGTGCTGTGCCCCCGCGGTGCCGCCGCGCAGACCGACGCCGAGTTGCCCGACACCCCTGACGACGGCACGGCGCCCGCCATCGGTATGGAGGTGCACGTGGGCCGTTCCTGGTATATGGGCGACAGCATTCCGCACGTTATCCTGCCCACGTTCAACAAATATCCTCCGCTCGAGTTTAAAAACAAAAAGGAACGCGACCGCTACAACCGCCTCGTGTCGAACGTGAAGCGCCTGCTGCCGCTGGCCCGCCTGGCCCGCATCATGGTGGTGGAGACCTACGAGACGCTGCAGACGCTCCCCACCAAGCAGGCCCGTGCCGCGCACCTGCGCCGCGTAGAGGACGACCTGCGCCGCACCTACACGCCCACACTCAAACGCCTGTCGCGCTCGCAGGGCCGCCTGCTCGTGAAGCTCATCGACCGCGAGTGCGGCCAGACCGGCTACAACATCGCCCAGGCCTTTGTGGGCTCGTTCAAGGCCAACGTGTACCAGGGCATGGCCGTAGTGTTCGGCCAAAGCCTGTCCAAGCGCTACGATCCGGAAGGCGACGACCGCTTCACCGAACGCGTGGTGCGCCTGGTGGAGTCGGGACAGTTGTAGACGGGAGCGGCCGCGCGTTGGCGGCGGTTACGTGGGGGAGCGGTCAGACCGGCCGGCGGCCTGCCTTGAGCAGTTGGCGCTCGAATTTTCCGGTAAGCAGGCGGCGCACCACCTCGGCGGCGAAAGTGGCGAGGCAGGCTGCGGCCACCACCGCTACGGCGCGGAGGTTGAACGCGGGGTGATGGATGTCGGCCGTGAGCCAGGGGCGGAAAAAGGCGATGACCGTGGTGTTGGTGAGGTAGAGCGGAAAGGCGAAGCCCGCCATATAATTAATCTTTCCCGACGAAAAGTGCCAGTGCCCCACGGTGTGGAAAATGCCCAGTGCGGCTATGAAGACAAAGACATTATTGTCGGCCGCGAACCTGTTGCAGAGATGGCCTGTGGCTATGGTCGCGCCGCCGTTGAGCAGCAGTACGGTGAGCACGGCGCCCAAGGCTATCGCGCCGCTGTGGCGGCTGAAAAAGTCAGGCCACCCGTGCAGCCGCAGATAGCGCCCCGCCAGGTATGCCAGCGTCATGTTGACGATGCCCTTGCCGCCGTCGTGGGTGGGATCCGATAGTTGCAGCGTGGGCACAACCAGGAAGAAAAACGCCGCCACCGCCAGCAGCCGGGCCAGGTCGCGCTCCGGCAGGCTCCCGGCCGCCCGGTTGAGCCACGGCGACAGGCAGAAGAGCGTCACGTAGGCCGTCATGAACCAGTATTTGCCCGAGAGGAGCGGCAGCACGGCGCTCCGCAGATCCGCGAGGGTGGCCTGCGGGATGCCGGCGCCCAGTTGCAGGCCGTAGGTGAAGAGGGAGTAGGTCAGGACAACGAACACCAGCCGCAGCAGTTTGCCCGCCCTGAAGCGCAGGCCGAACCATCCCGACAGCAATACGAAGAGCGTCACCCCCGTGTTGCCCACGGCGTTGACCAGCAGGAGGACGCCTTGCGTGACGGCGTCGGTGGTGCGGAAGGCATATCCCCACACGTGCATGGCCACGATGAGTGTGATGGCCAGCAGGCGGAGCAGTTCGTAGTTCGATTGTCGTTGTTGCGGCATGGCGGTGTGTTTGTTTTGTCAAGCCACAAATTTACGATAAACCGCCGGATTTTACACCGTCAGGATAAAGAATCGTTTTTTTCGAATGAGGAAAAATACAGCCGCAGCCATAAAAAGATAATAGGAAAATGGCGGCGCCATTTGTTTTCAACTAAGAAACGTTTTATGAATAAGCAATATCCCCTTACCCTCGTTCCGGCCGGCGGCCTGGCCAACCGCCTGCGCGCCGTGGCCGCCGCCCTGTCGCTGGCGCGCGCCGCCGGCCGCCGCCTGCACGTGGTGTGGTTCAGAGACTGGGCCCTCGGGGCACCCTTCCACGCCGTGTTCCGCCCCGTGGAGGCGCCCGACGTCTGTGTGGAAGAAGCCCGCTGGCCCCACCTGCTCACCCTCGACCGTCCGCGGCCGCGCAATGCCCGCCTGCCCCGCCTGTGGCAGGCCCTGCGCTTCGACGCCCGCATTTACGAGGCGCAGGTGACGCCGCTGCGCCGCCGGGGCTTCGACTTCAAGGCCTGGATAGAGGGCGCGCGCCGCCCCTACATGGCGACCTACACCGACTTCTATCCCGCTCCCGACGCCCTGCTGCGCACGCTGTTCCGCCCCGTGCCCGAGGTGGAGGCCGAGGTGGAGCGCCGCGTGGCCCGGCTGGGGCCGGGCGGGAGCGTGGGCGTGCACATCCGCCGCGGCGACCACCTGGAGGCCACGGCCGAGAGTCCGCTGAGCCTCTTCTTCGAACGCCTCGACGCCGACCTGGCCGCCGGCCGCTACGGCGGCGTGTATCTGGCCACCGACAGCGAGGAAGTGAAGGCCGGCTTTGCCGCGCGCTACCCCGGCCGCGTGGTCACGGCCCCTGCCGGCGCCGCCCGCGACAGTGTGGAGGGCATACGCGGCGGACTGACCGATCTGCTGTGCCTCTCGCGCATGGCCGCCATCTACGGTTCGGCGGGCAGCTCCTTCTCCGAAATGGCCGCCCGCATGGGCGGTGTGCCCCTCGAGGTGCTGCGGCTGGAACGCGGCGACCGACTTTAACGTTTTTAACTTTCATAAAGCCGTTTCGGCGCTGTTTTAGTTAAAAATAGCTTATTGGCCGGTGGACCTTGCCCCTTGCTGAAAGTCCGCCGGTACGGCAAAACGGAAAAGCACTACCTGGAATTTGAAAAGCATTACTTCGCGGAAAAATTCCAAGTAGTGCTTTTTTTCGTCGGATACGGACTTTTTCCGGAAAAGCATTACTTGCTTTGCTGAAAATACGCCTGGGAAGCACAAAAACAAGGGGCGGACCCGCGCGAGTCCGCCCCTGAGGCTAATGCAAAGGTACGGAATTTTTGGCCGGAAAGCAAGAAGTGTTAAATCCTCGTGTCTTGGAAAATGCTTTGATTTTTACAAACATCAGTTTATCGGCAGGCAAAAAAACAAAGCAGTTTCCAAAAAAATAGTACCTTTGTGGCCTACCGTCGTCGCCTTTACTAATACACGCGCGCGTGCGACGGCCTAAAAAGCATCCTGCCTATGGCTAACAAAAAGATAAAGGGAAGAGTGAAGCGCATCCGCCAGTGGATGTGCGAGGAGCGGGTGGAGGCCCTTGTGGTGCCTACCATGGATCCGCACAACGGCGAGTATCTGCCCGAACACTACAAGGCGCGCCAGTGGCTCACCGGCTTCACAGGCTCGGCCGGCGTGGCTGTGGTCACGGCCGACGCCGCCGCGCTCTGGACCGACTCGCGCTACTTCTTGCAAGCCGCCGAAGAGCTCGACGGCACGCCTTTCGTGCTCATGCGCGAGGGCACCGACGGTGTGCCCACGGTGGCGCAATGGCTCGACCGCCAGCTCACGGCCGACCGCACGGTGGGCCTCTGCGGCGAACTCACCACGCAGGAGCTCTTCGAGGGACTCTTCGGCGGATGTGCGGACCGCTTTGCCTTCAAGGTGCTCGACAACGATCCCTTCGACGATGTGTGGCACCGCCGCCCGCCCCTGCCCGCCCGCCCCATAGAGGTGGTGCCCGAGGCCGAGGCCGGACTGGGCGCCGCCCATAAGCTCGGGCTCGTGCGCGACTTCGTGCGGCAGGAGTGTCCCGGCGCGGCCGGCGTGCTTCTCAACGACCTCTCGGAGATAGCCTGGGTGCTCAACCTCCGCGGCTCCGATGTGGAGTATAATCCCGTCTTTCTCAGCTATCTGCTCATCACGCCCACGGCGGCCACCCTCTTCCTGCCGCGCCGCCGCCTGGCCGCACCGCTCGTGGCCTATCTTGACAGGCTCGGCGTAGACGTGTGCCGCTACCACCGGCTCGAACAGGCGCTGGGCGAGGCGGCGGCCGACGGGCAGCTGGCTCTGCCGCCGTCAATGAACCTGCACATACGCAAACTCTGCGAGCAGGCCCGCGTGGACTACCGCTTCATAGGCTGGCCCCTGCCGCTCCTGCGCGCCGTCAAGACGCCTGAGGAACAGCAGGGCTTCCGCCGCGCCATGGAGCGCGACGGCGTGGCCCTCGCGGGCTTCATGCGCCGCTTCGAGGAGGCCCTCGCCGCCGGCCGCGAACTCACGGAGGCCGACGTCGACACCCTGCTCACCGGGCAACGCTCCCGGCAGCCCGGATTCCGCGGCCTGAGCTTCGCCACCATAGCCGGCTACGGCCCCCACGGCGCCATCGTGCACTACGAGGCCACGCCGGGGTGCGCCGCCCGCCTGGAGTGCCGCGGCCTGCTGCTGCTCGACAGCGGGGCGCACTACGACTGCGGCACCACCGACGTGACGCGGACCATCGCCCTCGGCCCGCTCACGGAGGAGGAGCGCCGCGTCTACACCCTCGTGCTCAAGGGACACATCGCCCTGGCCCGCTGCCGCTTTCCCGAAGGCACCACGGGTCTGCAACTCGACACGGCGGCGCGCTATGCCCTCTGGCAGCAGGGCTACGACTTCGGGCATGGCACGGGGCACGGCGTGGGCCACTACCTCTGCGTGCACGAAGGTCCGCAGCAAATCCGCAAGAACCTCCGCGCCTGCACCGTGGTGCCTTTCCAGGCCGGCATGACCGTAACCGACGAGCCCGGCGTCTACGTGGAGGGCCGCTTCGGCGTGCGCATAGAGAACACGCTCCTCGTCGTGCCCGACAAGGCCACGGACTACGGCCGCTTCCTCCGCTTCGAGAGCCTCACGCTCTGCCCCTACGACCTGCGGCCCGTCGACCGCACGCTGCTCACCGGCGAGGAGCGCAACTGGATCAACGGCTACCACGCCGAGGTGCGCCGACGCCTCCTGCCGCTCATCAACGACGAGGCCGACCGCCAGTGGCTCGTGCGCGCCACCGAACCTTTCTGATGCGCACCCTCCCCCTCCCGGCTCCGGACGGCCCCGGTGCCGCGCCGCGGCGCCATCACGACCGATAACTATCAACAACACATAAACGACAATGAAAACTGATTATCTGAAAGAAAACGGCGGCTACCTGCCGCTGCGGGCGTCCTACTACGTGGTGCTCGCCATCACCGTGCTCATTTCCGTGGGCGCCATTCTTTTCACCGGTTACGCCCAGATAGGGCTGCAGCAAGCCACCGCCGTGGCCGATGTCGACGGCATGGACTATTTCGCCAATATCGTGGAAGGCCGGCAAGCCGGTCTGCTCAGCGTGCTCAAGTACGCCGGCCTGCTCATGGCGGCCCTGCTCATGCGCGGCGCCATCCCGGCCGCCGAGCGCCGGTTGGCGCGTCTGGCCGGCTGGCTGGTGGCCATCGCCTGCTGCCTCGTCGTGTTCTGGAGCGCGGCCCACGCCTTTCCCGGCATGTCCTCGCTGGTAGGCTGGGGGCTCGTGTCGCTCGTGGTGCGCTGTCTGGCCATCCTCTCGAGCGCTGCCGAGGTAGGCCTCTTGGTGCTTCTCGGTCTCGGCCTGCGCCAGATTGGCGGCGGCCGCTTCAAGTGGGGCGGACTGTTGCTCAGCGTGCTCCCGCTCCTCACCGAGCTCTCCACCGCCGCCTGGTACGTGGGACCCGCCTACTCCTCCGTGCTCTCGGCCGGCATCTATCTGTCCATAGGCTTCGACGTGCTCCTCATGCTCGCCTTCCTCTCGCTCTTCCGCTCCGTGGGCGGCCGGGAGGCCGTGATGGCCCGGCGCTTCCGCGGCGCCGCCCTCGCCGCCTGCCTGTCGCTGCTCGTAGCCATCGGCGCCGTGATGGCCATCTCCACCTGGCTCTCCGAAGAAAGCCTCGAGGGCGGAGAACTCACCGAGGAGGAAATGCTCGACGGCGACTCCTTCGACGACGCCGACACCTACGACCCCGAAGCGGGCTACAGCGACGGTACCGGCCTCTCGGGCGGCGACACACCGCTCGACCCCGACAATCTGCCCGAAGGCGACCTCAGCAGCGAGCGGTAAGTCCTCGCGCGCGTGTACCTATATATAATAAGGCGGCCGGCTATCCTGTGCGATAGCCGGCCGCCCCGTTTATGCGGAAATGCTTATTTGCCCTCCTCGAAGTCGGCGGGCAGCATGCTCACGGTGATGCAGTTGTGCTGCTTGAGCAATACGTTGTTCACGAAAGCCTTGATGTCGTCCGACGAAACCGCCTTGACAGCCTCCTCGAAGCCCGTCTGCAGGTCTTTGTTCCAGCGCACTTTGGTCGAGATGAGGCCCTGCCAGTAGCTGTTCTTGCGCTGGCTGTCGGCGTAGTCCTTCAGTTCGAACTTCTTTACTTTGTCGAGCTCCTCCTCGGTGACACCGCTCTGCGCGATGTCGTCGATGGCCTGCTGCATGAGGCTCAGCACAGAGTCGCGCAGGGCGGGCTTGAAGGGGCAGTATATCTGCACCATGTACTGGTCGCGGATGCCGAACTCCGCACTGCCCGAGGCGCCCACGCTGTAGGCCGCTCCGGCGTCCTCGCGGATGCTTTTGAGGTAGCGTTGCGTGAGAATCTCGCAGAGGGTGTTGACGACGGCGGCGTTCTTAAGGTCGTACTTCAGGTCGCCGCTCCAGAACTGCACGAGCATGGCTTGCGGCGTTTCCATGCTGCGCTCGAAGTGATTGGTTACGGTTCCTTTCACGGGGTCGATCTTGCGGTCCTTGAAGGTCTCGCGTTTTTTCAGTCCGGGCAGGGGGGCGATGTACTGCTCGGTGAAGGCACGGAGCGAGTCGGTGTCGATGGCGCCGGTGAATAAGAAGTCAAAGTCGCCGGCCGACTGGAAGCGCTCGGAGTAGAGACGCTTGATGGCCTCGTAGTCAGCCTGTGCGAGATCCTCTACGTGGAGGCGCTGCTTGAGCGGGTTGTGTCCGAATATCGTGGCGCTGAGTGAGTCGCTGAAGGCCGTCATGGGCTGCTTGTCGGCGTTCTCGAGCTGCGTCTTGAGGTAGGCCATCGTGTTGTTGTAGCCGTCGGCGTCGTCGGCCGGTTGCTGGAAGCGCAGGTATATCAGCTCGAAGAGCGTGCGGAGGTCCTTCGGCGTGGAGGTGCCGGAGAGGTTGTCCGTGATTTCGCCGATGCCTGCGGAGACGCTGGCCTGTTTGCCGGCGAGCTTCTTCTCGAGTTCCGTCGCGGTGAAGTTGCCCAGGCCCGTCGAACCGATTATCTGGTTGAATAAGGACACGTTGACGCGCTCCTTGTCCTGTGTGAGACTCTGGCCGCCGAAGCTCGTCGCGTTGAAGAGGATTTCAGAATCGTTGTAGTCCGTTTTCTTGAAGAATACGCGGGCACCGTTGGCGAGCGTCCAGCAGGTGTAGCCGAAGGCGGCTGCGCTTTCCTTCTTTATTTTGCCGGGTTTGGGGAGTACGGGCACGAGCGGCTCGTTCTTGACGTTGTCCACGTAAGCCTCGAGCTGTGCGGCCTTGGCGGCGGCCACGGCCTTTTTGAATTGGTCGACCGTTGGCACGGCTACGTCCTCTTTGTCCGGATACATGGCCAGGAGCACAAAGTTGGTGTCGACGGAGGCCGTGTATTCCTTGATAATCATCGAGGAAGCCTGTACGGGCATGTTCGCGGCAACCATTTTGTACGTGTTATACTCCGTCTCGATGTCGGGTATAGGGTCTCCTTCGAGGAAGTGGCGCACGTATTGCGGCACGTAGAAGTCGTTTTTCTGCTTCTCGCGGTTGTTGTAGATGACCTCCATGCGGCTGAGGAACTCCTCCTTGGCGCGTATGAACTCGGTGTCGGTGAATCCGAAGCGGGCGGCGCGCTCCACTTCCTCCATTACGGCCTGGAGCGCCTCGGCGTCTTTGCCTGGTTTGGGCAGTATGCCGATGGTCAGCGCGTCCATGGTCTTCGACATGATGTAGTTGCCGTCGCTGCAGCCGGCGCCGATGAAGGGACATCCGGGCTTTTGCGAGAGTTCGTTGAGGCGGGTGTTGAGCATTGACACGGCCATGCTGGTGCCGTAGTTCACGGCTAAGTAAGCCACCGTGTTTTTCATTTCATCGGGCACGGCGGGTTCGTGCTTGAACATGATCTGAATGATGGCGCGGGCCTGTTCCTTGTCCTTGTCGATGATGTAGATGGCTTCGGGCGTGGCCGGTACGGGATAATGTTCGTAGGCGGCTGCGTTCTCGGGCATTACGATGGGCGAGAAGAGGGCCTTGATTTTGGCTTCTACCTTGTCGACGTCGATGTCGCCCACAACGATTATGCCCTGCAGGTCGGGGCGGTACCATTTCTCGTAGTAGGCGCGGAGCTCTTCGGGCTTGAAGTTGTCGACGACCTCCATGAGTCCGATGGGGTAGCGGTTGCCGTAGCGCGAGCCGGGGTAGAGGGCGGGCAGGTTGCGCTCGAAGATGCGGCCCGAGGCGCTTGAGCGCATGCGCCACTCCTCGTGTATCACGCCGCGTTCCTTGTCAATTTCCTGCGGGGCGAGTGTGAGTCCGTCGGCCCAGTCGCGCAGTATGAGCAGGCAGGAGTCCACGTTGCTTTCCGTCACGGGCACGTCGTCGATGTTATACACCGTTTCGTCGGTCGAGGTATAGGCGTTGAGGTTGAGGCCGAACTTCACGCCGATGCCCTCGCAGTATTTCAGGAGCTTGTCGTCGGGGAAATGGTCGGTGCCGTTGAAGCACATGTGCTCGAGGAAGTGTGCCAGTCCGCGCTGGTTGTCTTCCTCCTGTACGGAACCCACTTTCTGCGCGATGTAGAAGTTGGCCCGGTTTTCGGGCAGTGCGTTGTGGCGCACGTAGTAGGTGAGCCCGTTGGGCAGCTTGCCGTGCCGCACGGCAGGGTCGATGGGCAGCTGCGGGAGTTGTTGGGCGGCTGCGGGCAGCATGATGAGCGCCACGAGCAGCAACAACAGTGATTTGAGCTTGTTCATTGAGTGTTATTTTAATTAGGTTGAAAAAATGTTCTTTCCGTTCCGTGTTGTCCGGGCGATAGTCGCGCGCGCCTGGCGCGTGTGTGTATAAATATTGTGCAAAGGTACTTCTTTTGTGAGGATTATGGATTTTTTTCTCGGAAAACTTGCGTAACTTCGCGGGCAAATCAGACTGAAGAGAAAGATGATACGCAAATTTGATTTTCTTGTGATAGGTTCAGGCGTGGCCGGCATGAGCTACGCCCTTCAGGTGGCCGCGTCGGGCCGGGGCCGTGTAGCCCTGGTGTGCAAGACCACCATCGAGGAGGCCAACACCGCCAAGGCCCAGGGCGGCATAGCCTCGGTGACCAACCTCGAGGTGGACGACTTCGCCAAGCACGTGGACGACACCATGGTGGCCGGCGACTACATCAGCGACCGCGCCGCCGTGGAGCAGGTGGTGCGCCGCGCGCCCGAGGGCATACGCCGCCTCGTGCAGTGGGGCGTGAATTTCGACAAGCGCGCCGACGGCTCCTTCGACCTGCACCGCGAGGGCGGACACTCCGAGTTCCGCATCCTGCACCACGCCGACGACACCGGCTTTGAAATACAGCGCGGGCTCATCGAGGCCGTGCGCCGCTGCCCCGCCATCACGCTGCTCGAAAACCACTTCGCCGTGGAGATTATCACGCAGCATCACCTGGGCGTGGAGGTAACGCGCCGCACCCCCGACATAGAGTGTTACGGCGCCTATGTGCTCGACCCCGACACGCAGAAGATCGACACCATCCTCTCGCGCGTCACCGTGCTCGCCACCGGCGGCTGCGGGGCCGTCTACTCCTCCACCACCAATCCCGAGATAGCCACCGGCGACGGCATTGCCATGGCCTACCGCGCCAAGGCCACCGTGCAGGACATGGAGTTCGTGCAGTTTCACCCCACGGCCCTTTTCCACGCCGGCGAAACGCACCCCGCCTTCCTCATCACCGAGGCCATGCGCGGCTACGGCGGCATATTGCGCCTGCCCGGCGGCGCCGAGTTCATGCAGAAGTACGACCGGCGCCTCTCCCTGGCCCCGCGCGACATCGTGGCCCGCGCCATCGACAAGGAAATGAAGATACACGGCCTCGACCACGTGTGCCTCGACGTGACGCACAAGGATCCCGAAGAGACCCGCCGGCACTTCCCCAACATCTACGCCAAGTGCCTCTCCATCGGCATCGACATCACCCGCCAGTACATCCCCGTGGCGCCCTGCGCCCACTATCTGTGCGGCGGCATCAAGGTCGACCTCGACGCCTGCTCCAGCATACGCCGCCTCTACGCCGTGGGCGAATGTTCGTGCACCGGCCTGCACGGCGGCAACCGCCTGGCCAGCAATTCGCTCATCGAGGCCGTGGTGTATGCCGAGGCCGCCGCGCGCCACTCGCTCGCGCATCTCGGCGAGTACGGTTTCAACGAACAGGTGCCCGAGTGGAACGATGAGGGCGTGCTCTCCAACGAAGAGAAGGTGCTCATCGCGCAGGACGTGCGCGAGGTGGGGCAGATCATGTCGGCGTACGTGGGCATCGTGCGCAGCGACCTGCGTCTGCGCCGCGCCTGGACGCGCCTCGACCTGCTCTACGAGGAAACCGAGGAACTCTTCAAACGCGTGAAGCCCACCAAGGACATCTGCGAGCTGCGCAACATGATCAACGTGGGCTACCTCATCACCCGCCAGGCCATAGAGCGCAAGGAGAGCCGCGGCCTGCACTACACCACCGACTACCCCAAGCACGCCTACGACCAGACGGGCGGGGAGCCGGGCCCGGGGGCTGCCGCGCGCGGGGAGTAGGCGGCCACCGCGACGTTAACATTTTTAACCTTTCGTAAGGATTTGCGCCGCCCTTCGCGGCGGCAAATTTCAAAAGCATTACTTGGCGTTTTCACACGGGTAAGTCCCGTGAAAACGCCAAGTAGTGCTTTTGCCGACACGGGTAAGGACTTTTTTCCGGAAAACACCACTTCGCGTGCCGCCGAAGGCCCGCGGCACGGCATAAATAAGGGGGCGGCCCGTCAAGGCCGCCCCCGTGCTGGTGCAAATATACTACATTTTCCGCCCAAAAGCAAATAGTGTTAAAAAGTGGCCCTGCCCGCGACAGGCGGCGTCACTCCGTGGCGCAACCATCTGTCACAGAGATCAGTCGGCCGGCGGCAGCACCACCACCTCGTCGGTGAACACCCAGCCCTGCCCGCCGGCGCCGGCCGTGGCCCTGAGGCGCACGTAGCGCGCCTGCGTCCGGCCCTCCCAGCCCAGCGTGTGGATGCCGTCGGGCGGCGGGGCGCCGTCGCCGGGCCGGAGGCGCTGCAGCTCCGCGAAGTGTCCGCCGTCGGCCGACACCTCCACGCACACCTCGCCGGGCGGGTATATCTCCGCCCCCGCCGCCTGCATGAAGTCGGCCCGTATGGCCCCTACCGGCATCTCCCGTCCGAGGTCTATCGTCACGTCGAGGCGGCGCGCGCTGATGAATCCCTGCCACCGGCCGTCGCCGTGGTGCCACGCGCCCCGCCGGCCGTCGGTGAGCGCCCCGGCGCCCCCGGCCGGGTAGTAGGGGCTGAAGGGCGCGCCGTAGCTCACGGGTTTGCCCAGCGCCAGGTGGCGCAGCGGCTGGAGCGACTCCGGGCGCGGCCCCACCTCGCGGTGCAGGTCGAAGGGGTGGTAGCCCGCCGCGCGCAGCCGCTCCGTCTCGCGCAGGGCGCTGCGGCGGAAACCGGCATAGTGCTTGCGCGCCGGCCGGCTCCAGCCCACCTCGGCCAGGGCCAGGGCCCGCGGCCACATCATCTGCTCGTAGTGCCCGTCCGTCACGATGTATTCCGCCCACAGGTTGCCCTGCACGCCCAGCAGGCGGTCGGGCGGCACCGTGTCGGGCAGCGCGGCCGCGGGGTCGTAGGCGTAGATCTTTGAGAGCGGCAGGTAGCCGCCTATGGCCTCAGGCTGCGTGTGGGGCGCGTCCTGGTAGCTGTCAAGGTAGCACCACTCGCCCGGCGTCATCACCGCCCCGTAGCCCGCGGCCATGGCCCGGTGGCCGCCGCCCTCGCCGCGCCACGACATGATAGCCGCGCCGGGCGGCAGGGCGGCGCCGGCCACCTCGTCCCAGGCCAGCAGGCGCCGCCCGTGTCCTTGCAGAAAGCGGCCCACGCGTTCCACTAAGTAATGCTGCAGGGCGTCGGTGTCGGGCAGGCCCTCCTGCTCCATGCGCCGCCGGCAGTCGGCACACGTGGCCCAGGCCTGTTTCGCCGCCTCGTCGCCCCCTATGTGCACGTACTCCGAGGGGAAGAGCTCCATGACTTCCGTGAGCACCGCCTCGAGGAAGCGGAAGGTAGCCTCCTTGCCGGGGCAGAAGTCGGCCGCGCCGTCGGGCTGCCCCGTGCACGACAGGCAGGGGTAGGCGGCGAGCACCTCCTCGGAGTGGGCCGGCATCTCTATTTCGGGCACGATGGTGATGTGGCGGTCGGCGGCGTAGGCCACCAGCTGGCGGATGTCGTCGCGCGTGTAGTAGCCGCCGTAGGCCCCCGGCGCGTCGGGGGCACAATAGCCGCGGCCGCCGGGGCCGTTCCACCAGTCTTTCCAGCGCGCCTGGGGGCGCCAGGCGGCCAGCGTGGTGAGGCGCGGCCAGCCCGGCACCTCGAGGCGCCAGCCCGCCGCGTCGGTGAGGTGGAGGTGCAGGCGGTTGATCTTGTAGCGCGCCAGGGCGTCGATCTGCCGCATGAGAAACTCTTTCGTGCGGAAGTGGCGCGACACGTCGATCATGAAGCCCCGGTAGGCGAAGCGCGGGGCGTCGCGCACCACGGTGGCGCGCACGGTCCATGTGCCGTCGCCGGCGGGCTCGGCCAGTTGGCACAGCGTCTGCAAACCGTAGAAGAGGCCGGCGCCGGTGCTGGCGCCGATGGTCACGCCCGTGCTGTCGGCCTCGAGGCGGTAGCCCTCGTCGGGCAGGGCCTCGCCGGGCGGCAGCAGCCGTAGCCGCACGCCGCCGGCCCCCCGGTGGCGGCGTGTGAGGCGGCGCGGCAGGGGGCCGGCCCCCTGCGCGAGCCACCTTTCGAGCTGCCGGCGGCCGTCACCGCGGAGGTTGGTGGTGAGGGGCGTGTGCGGCGTGAGGCGGAAGATACCGTCGCGCGGTTCCGCCTCCTGCGGCACGGGTATCACGCGCTGGCCCCAGGCCGCTACGGCTGCCAGCAGCAGCGGCAGCAGCGGCGCCAGGCGTCTGGGAAAGAGAGGGAATGTCATGGGCATGAAGCGTTGTGTATTTTAAGAAAAGCAGCCGCTTTCAGTCAACGGTGATTTCGTCCACGAAGGCAAAGCCCGGGCGGCCCTTGCCGCCGTGCCAGGCCGGAATGGAGCGCTCGGTGGGCGCCACCACGCGCACGTAGCGCGCCTTGACGGCGCTGAAGGCGGCCGTGTGCGGGCGGATGCCGTTGCGGTCGGCCGCCGTCATGGGCGCGAACTGCTCGTCGAACACGCGTGTGAAGTGTTCGCCGTCGGCCGATACCTCCACCGCCAGGCCCCGTATGTCGAAAATCCAGTCGCCCTTCTCCACGCAAGTGTTGAGCCCCACGCGCGTCACCTCGGTGAGTTCCTGCAGGTCGATGGTCACGTCGAGGTCGTCGGCATAGAAGCCTATCCAGCGCCCCGTCTTGTAGCTGGGCGTGCCCTTCAGACCGTCGGTGAGCATGGCCACGCCGCCAAACTCATACTGCCGGCTCACGGGGCGGTTGGCCTTGACGGGGCGCCCCGTGGCCTTGCTCAGGACGATGGGCTCGGCCAGCACGCGGCTCTCCTGGCCGTCGCCGCGCACGGCTGCGGCGCGGAGCGTGCACGAGGCGGCTATGCGGAGCACGCTGTCGGCCCGGGGCGCGGCCGCCGTGGGCACCGTGCCGTCGAGCGTGTAGTGCACCGGGGCCCCGTCGATGGTCGTGAGGCGCGCCTCCACCGTGCCGTCGGGCAGGGCGCGGTAGCCGGCCTTCACCCCGAAGGCGTGGCGGGCATAGTTGTAGCCCTCGGCATCGTAGAGGGCGGTGAGCTGCGGCAGGCGCGCCAGGAAGCGGTCGTAGTTCTTCGCCCCGGCCGGGCTCCACTGCACTTCGGCAAGCGCCGCCCAGCGCGGCAGGGCCATGTACTGCAGGTGTTGCAGCGAGGGGATGTATTCCGTCCAGTGGTTGGCCTGCACGCCTATGATGCGGGCCTGCTCCCCGGGCGGGAGCGAGGCGGGCAGCGGCTGGTAGGAGTAGACGCGCTCCAGCGGCACGTAGCCCCCTATGGCCAGCGGCTCGTGCGTGCGGTCGTCGCTCTGGTAGTAGTCAAAGTAGAGGTAGCTGTTGGGCGTCATGATGACATCGTGTCCCTGCCGGGCCGCCTCGATGCCGCCCGCCTCGCCGCGCCACGACATCACCGTGGCGCCCGGCGCCAGGCCGCCCTCGAGTGTTTCGTCCCAGCCTATCATCTTGCGGCCCAGGGCGCTGAGCGTCTGTCCGCCGTGACGTATGATGTAGCTCTGCAGATACTCCTCCTTGCTGTGCCGGTTGTCGCTCTTCAGTCCCAGCGCCTGGATGCGCGCCTGGCACCTGGGACATTGCTTCCATTGCGTCTTGGGGCATTCGTCGCCACCTATATGGATGTATTCCGAGGGGAATATGTCGGTGATTTCCCGCAACACGTCGTCGATGAAGGTCAGCACGCTGTCGTTGCCGGCGCAGAGCACGTTGTCCGACACGCCCCACTTGGTCCACACCTCGTAGGGGCCGCCCGTGCAGCCCAGGTGCGGGTAGGCCGCGAGGGCCGCCTGCATGTGGCCGGGCAGGTCGATTTCAGGCACCACGGTGATGTGGCGTTCCTTGGCGTAGCGCACCACCTCGCGGGCCTGCTCCTGCGTGAAATAGCCGCCGTAGGGCTGGCCGTCGTAGCGGCCCGAGTTGTGGCCGATGACCGTTCCCTTGCGCCGGGCGCCCACCTGTGTGAGGGCGGGGTATTTCTTGATTTCGATGCGCCAGCCCTGGTCGTCGGTGAGGTGCCAGTGCAGGCGGTTCATGTTGTGGAGCGCCATCATGTCGATGAAGCTTTTTACTTCGTCTACGGTGAAGAAGTGGCGGCTCACGTCGAGGTGCACGCCGCGGTAGGCAAAGCGCGGCGCGTCGTTGATGGTCACGCCCGGCAAGCGGCGCGCGGCGCCCCTGGGGCCTTTGGCCACGGCCTTGCGCAGGGTTTGCAGTCCGTGGAATACGCCCGCTCCGGTGCCCGAAAGCACCACGCTGTCGCGGTTCACCTGCAAGGTGTAGCTCTCGGGCTGGCCGGCTGCCGGCGCCTCGCGCAGCACGATGTTGCCGCGGCTGCGTCCGCCCGGAGCGGTGCGCAGCGTGAGGCCCGCGGCGCGCTGCATATAGGCCGCCAGGTGGTCGGCGTTGCGGCGCATGGCCTCGTTGCCCGCGGGGTAGATGATGCGCACCTTGTCGGTCAGTCTGAACGAACTCTTCGCGGTGGCCGACACTTCGCGGGGCAGGGGAATCACGTCGTAGCCGGCCTCCGTTTTTGTGCCGCCGCAGGCCGTCAGGCCGCCGGCGATGGTTGCAATAATCAGGAAGTCAGGTAAAAATTTCATGATATATGGTTTAAGTTGAATGTAACGGAAAGCGCGCTCAGGGCACGTAGCCCAGCAACTGGAGAATGAGGGGCGAGAGCAAGGCCGTGAGCAGGCCGTTGAGCGTGAGGCCCAGTGACGAGAAGGCGCCGTAGCGGTCGCTCCGCTCCATGGCCGCCGCGGTGCCCATGGCATGGGCGGCGGTGCCCATCGACAGGCCTTCGGCGATAGGACTCTTCACGTAGCCCATGCGGGTGATGCGGAAACCGGCCATGCCGCCGAATATGCCTGTACACACCACTACGGCCGCTGTGAGCGCGGGCAGGCCGCCCACCGCGGCCGATATTTCCATGGCGATGGGCGTGGTGACGGCTTTGGGCACCAACGACATCACCACCGCCTGCGTGGCGCCGAGGAGTTTGGCCACCAGCACCACCGACACGATGCCCGCCACGCAGCCCGCCATCTCGGCGATGAGCAGCGGCAGCATCTGCCGGCGGATGACGCCCAGCTGCTTGTAGAGCGGCACGCCGAGGGCCACCACCGCGGGCTTGAGCCAGAAGTCGATGTAGTCGCCGCCGGCGCGGTAGGTGCCGTAGTCCACGCCCATCAGGAGCAGCAGGCCTATGAGCACCGCTATCGACACGAGGATGGGGTTGAGCAGCTTTTGCCCCGTGAGCCGTTGCAGGCGCTGCGCCAGTACGAACACCACGAAGGTGAGCGCCATGAGAAATAGTTTGTTGCTGAAGAAAGTCATGACGATCAGTGCTTTTTAGTATGGCGGCGGTGCCGCCGGTGGCGGAAGATAGGTTTCAGATGCATGTGGCGGCGCACCAGCTGGTGCGTGTGCCCTGTGACAATCAGAATGACGGCTGTGCTGATCACCATTGTAGCCGCAATGGCCGGCAACTCGTCGGCCAGCAAGTCGAGGCAGCTCATCAGGCCCACCCCGGCCGGCACGAAAAAGAAGCCGAGGTTACGCACCAGAAAATTCGACATCTGCTCTACCTGCCGGAGTTTGACCACGCGCAGCTGCAGCGCCGCGGCGAGCAGCAGCATGCCGATGATGCTCGAGGGGATGGGCGCGCCAGTGGCCCAAACGGTAAGTTCGCCCAGCGCCAGAAAGGTGAAGAGTACGCCGCACTGTAGGATAACGTTCATAACGTCTGTATTATTAAATAGAAAAAACGGCGCCCATAGGAATCCCCCTATGAGTGCTGTCCGGGATTTCTTCGTAAGATGCTGCAAAATTAGCATTTCTTTCCTTACCGCCTGCCTGTATTTCCGCGTAACTTACTTCCGGGTGTCTCAGCGGCGTCTCCCGGCGGCTTAGACTGGATATTTATGTTAAATATATTACTTTTAACAATTTTTACCCCCCGATTTGGATAAAAAGTATTAAAGGAGGAAATTTGCGGAAAAATGGAGAACTTATTGGCAGGTGTCTTCCGGAACGCACCTGCCGTGGGCTGAAAACATCCGGATATGGAACTCTGGATTCATATTATCTATCATTAATAAATAACAAAATGAGAAAAATTACTTTTTTGATGGCCCTTGTCGTCTCGTGCCTGACGGCGGCATTGGCGCAGGACAAACATTTCGAGGCCTCCGGGGCGCCGACCGCGCAGGGGTGGGCTGAAAACACCCGGTGGTATTACCTGAAGCCTTCCAATACTGACAGCTATCATCCCGCCTCCTGGCTTTCGGCCGGCGAGGGGTACGTGGACAGCGAGGGCCGCATGACCTTGCGCAACGCTTTGATGCCTGCCGACGACTTCGGTTTGTGGTGCTTCGTGGGTAACGACACCGACGGCTACACGATTTATAATAAGGGCGCCGGCGTGGACAAGGTGTTCGGTCTTACCGGCAGCGAGGCCGATGCTTATTGCAAAATGTACGATGCCGCCAATCCCGGCGACGGAGTTACGGTTCTCTTCGACTATGCCAATTCGGAAAAGAATTTCGAGAACGCCGGCTGCTTCAAGCTGCACGGCTCGACCAACGATTGGCTGAACAACCGCGATAACGGTGTGACCGGCGGCGCCCACCTCGCTTTGTGGAGTGCCGACGGTTCCGGCCCCAAGGATAACGGCTCGGCCCTCACTTTTGTGGACGCCTCTACCGAGCTTTACAACGGAAAGTATTTCAAGATAAAGAACTGCGGGCGGAAAGCAGGGGAGGCCGACGCCTACCTGAGCGTGAAGGCCGACGGCGGAAAAACTACCGGCGGAATGCTTCACTGGGAGGCCGATCCGGGCGACAAGGCCGTGTGGACGGCGCGCAAGCTCCACAGCGGACTTTACAACCTCTACAATCCTTATTCCAGGCAGTACATCGCAGCCATTCCCAGTGCCATTTATCAGCACACGCTTGTGAACCCCACAACCCCCGGCACCTACGACATCCAGACGCTCAGTGCTGACGGCAACGTGGCTTTCAGGGGTGGCAATAATACGGCCACGCTCACTGACCAGCAGTACCTTCATGCGGACGCCAATACCGGCCATCCGATTGTGAAATGGGATGCCTCGGGTGCCACGGGAGCTTCCCGCTGGATTATCGAGTTTGTGCCCGACGCCGACCTCGCGGCCTACCAGGCGGCATGTGCAAGCGATGAGGCCCTGGCTTTCCAGAAGAGCATTCCCCTGGCGCGCCTCAATACTATCAAGAAGACGAAATATGCCTGGGAGGAGGATGCCACGAAGATAGGTTATTCCTATTCCACGCCTGAGGCTACCCGGGCCTATAAGACCGCTCACGAGGTGGCCGACAACGCCGGCGCCACCACCGACGAGATGTATCAGGCCATTACGGGCCTTGACAGCTATCTCGACGACAATGTCTCCGCCAACGACGTCAGCTCCAGATACTACCGTATAGAGACCTTCAACCGCAACGCCGGCCGTTGGGTGTATGCCGATCCCAGGGAAGACGCCACGGCCGAGGCCGACATGGGCAACCGCGGCGTGTTCTTCAAACTGCAGGAGAACTTACCCAACAAGGCCATGTGCCTCTGGCAGCTGGAGGTAGTAGACGGTGTGCGCTACTATGTGAAGCATGTCAACAGCGGCAAGTGCTTCGGACAAATATCCTCGTCGCAGCAGGTGATGCTTCCCGTCGATAGGCAGTATGCCGGCAAATTCCTCTTCGACAGATACCAGAACACCGCCGCCGCGGATAACGTATGGACGATGGCGGCCGATGTGAACAACGGCCAGTATGTGTCTTCCCAGAACGCCTCGGAGGGCAACGTGACTTCCTGGGGCGACAAGAACGACCCCGGTGCCGGCTGGAAGTTTGTAGAGGTCAGCTCCGTACCCGTGACTGTGAGCGCGGCCGGCTATGCCACGCTCCAGCTGCCGATGGCCGTGGAGCTTCCCGCGGGCCTGACCGCCTACACCGCCACGGTAGATGCCGACGATGCTTCCCGCCTCTTGCTCCACGAGCTCGGCAATGTGGTTCCGGCCAACACGCCCGTCATCCTTTCGGGCGATGCCGCCACCTACGGGCTGGCCTTCTCCGACGCCGACGCCGAAGCGCCCGCACAGGACCTCCGCGGCACCAACATAGGCAACAACAACATGGAGGCCGATACTTATTATGGCCTGGCCAATAAGAACGGCCAGCCGGGCCTCTACCTCTCGGGCCTGACCACCATCACTGCCAACAAGGCTTATCTGCCCAAACCCGCCGGCGCCGCTGCCCCCGCTTTCCACTTCGGCAATGTATCGACCGGTATGGAGGGCGTTACGGCAGAACCGTCCGGCCGGGAAGAATACTACGACCTCAACGGACGCCGCGTGCTCTATCCCGCCAAGGGCATCTACGTGACAGCCAAAGGCAAGAAGGTATTTGTAAAATGACAACCATCCGTAAAACCGCAATGAATAAAATGAAGAAAACATATATCACACCTGAATGTGAAACCATGCGTCTGGTCACGCAGGGCCTGCTGGCCGCCAGCCTGACCATCAGCGACGACGCTGCCGATAAGATCAGCGACGAAAGTGAATACCTCTCCAACAAGGGCGGCTGGTCGGCGGCCGACTGGTCCGGCGCAGAGTACTGAACATCATTATCCGTCAGTACCTACTGACGCTTCCCTGGGGCCGCCCGGCATTTGTTGCCGGGCGGCCTCATTTGCGTATGCCGGCGCCACCTTGCGGCTTTAACGTTTTTAACCTTCTGCAACGTTTTCAGCCCGGTTTTATGTTAACGAATCCTATCGTCGTGCGGCGGCCCCGGGTGGCGGTTCTGCCACCATTACCTGGATTTAAAAAAGCATTACTTCGTGTTTCAACGGCAAGTAATGCTTTTTCGCGGCGAATACGGACTTTTTCCCGAAAACCATTACTTGCTTTTCGTAAAACGCCCTGCGACGGCACATAAAAAGGGGCGGACTCGCTAAAGTCCGCCCCTCGGCTAATGCAAAGATACAACATTTTCCGCCCGGAAGCAAATAGTGTTAAAATGCCGGGCGGGCCGGTCGTAGGGAGGCGACTTCCGCGGATACAGAGCCGGCGCCAGAGCACCCCGGCGGGTGTGCCGTCGGCGGGGCCTCGGGCGTCTTTCCTCTCCCTCCTCTTTCCGCCTTTCTTTCCTTGCTACGGCACACCCTCCGGGGGGCGTCTGTACCGCCTGTGTCTGTCCCGTGGTGTCGCCTCCCTTCGGTCGTCTTACCACGGGTTAACATGACCCGACCGCTCCGCGGTCTCTTCCGCGCAGCAGCCGGGCATGCCCCAGGATTCAGTTGCGGAACTATATGCAGGGAAGGAGCTATATGTGCGGAGAAGACCGCGGAGCGGTCAGGTGATGTTAACCGCGGGCTGAGCCGACCGTAGGGAGGCGACTCCCGCGGATACAGAGCCGGCGCCAGAGTACCCCGGCGGGTGTGCCGTCGGCGGGGCTTCCGGGCGTCTCTCCTCTTTCGGGCGCTCTTTATCTTTTCGTCTTTCTTTCCTTGCGACGGCACACCCTCCGGGGTGCATCTGTGTCGCCTGTGTCTGTCCCGTGGTGTCGTCTCCCTTTGGTCGTCTTACCACGGGTTAACATGACCCGACCGCTCCGCGGTCTCTTCCGCGCAGCAGCCGGGTATACTCCGGCTTCCAGGTGTGGGGAATACGCAGGGGAGAACCTGTTACGTGCATAGAAGACCGCGGAGCGGTAAAGAGCTACCGGCGTGCGCGGATTTTATACTATGCAGGGATGTGAAGTGCAGAGCGTGCAGCAGCCGGGCATGCCCCGGTTCCGCCCGCGGGGGGCACGCAGGAGAGAGCCTAGTATGCGCGTGGAAGACCGCGGAGCGGTCAGGTGATGTTAACCGCGGGCCGAGCCGACCGTAGGGAGGCGACTCCCGCGGATATAAAGTCGTCGATGGAGCACCCCGGCGGGTGTGCCGTCGGCGGGGCCTCGGGCGTCTTTCCTCTCCCTCCTCTTTCCGCCTTTCTTTCCTTGCTACGGCACACCCTCCGGGGTGCATCTGTGTCGCCTGTGTCTGTCCCGTGGTGTCGCCTCCCTTTGGTCGTCTTACCACGGGTTAACATGACCCGACCGCTCTGCGGTCTTTTCCGCGCAGAAACCGGGCATGTCCCAGGATTCAGCTGCGGAACTATACGCAGGGAGGGAACTATATGCGCGGAGAAGACCGCGGAGCGGTCGGGTGATGTTAACCGCGGGCCGAGCCGACCGTAGGGAGGCGACTCCCGCGGATATAAAGCCGTCGATGGAGCACCCCGGAGGGTGTGCCGTCAGTTCGGACATGGAGCGTTCCCCACCGCCGCGCGGCAACCCCCGGGAGTGGCCCGCCACCGCTCCTGGCAATCGGAAAAATAGCAGGGCGCGATTTTCTTTCGGCATTTTGTGTAATTTTTTGAAAAATATCCGTAATTTTACACCGGACTATCGGCTGCCCGGCCGCGCGGACAACGGGGGGACGTGTTTCCCCGGAACCGGCGGCAGGGCGGTGCCCACGCCGTGCAGAGCGGGCTGAACCATAGGAAACGGAGATGCCCGGCAATGCGGGTATTGGGTGGGAAGTGATAGGCCAGACATAATGAAGGCGTTTACTAACGCTTTGTTCATGACTTTCCGAAATCTAGCAAATTACGGTATCATTGTCTTGAGCTTAGCAACGGTAGATGCCCCGGGTGTGATTATATCGAACCTGTAAGAGGTGCCCGATGGGGCCGGTTGTATCCTCGTGTGAGGAACACCGTGCCGCTCATTGGCAGCTCCGAGGGTAAGTGTATTCATATCGGCGTGGGCTTCTGGCGTTGTCTGTTCAACAATGATAGGCAATTGCTAGAGCCTCGGAAAGTGGAATGGGCAACGGGACGTTCCACGCTTTTTTTGTGTCCGTAGGTTTATTGGTAACACCAGGACGCCAATAGACCGTTCCCCAAAAAAGCATTTTCACGGAAAACGACTCACGTGAAAGTATCGGCACCCATGATGGATGCGACGAATTTAACGCCATCTGAAGCAGCGGCCTCCGTGCGGAGGACGACCGCGGAGCGTGTCTTGACCGGAAAAGACGCCGAAGGCGAATTTCTGGCTGAAAACGTTGGGAATCAAAGAGCTGAGGTGACGGAAAACGCCTCGCACGAAGCTGAAAAATATCACGATTTCTGGTATGCGGCTTCCGTCCAGTTTAATTGCGAGCACCTCGTGGCCGGGCAGATAGCCGGCCTCGGGGCCGGTATGGAGGCCTGGGTGCCCACGATTGAGGAAAAAGTGAAGGGCCGCCGCGGCCTGAAAAAGCGGGTGAGGGTGGTGTTGCACTCCTACGTGTTCTTCCGCCTGCCGGCCCGCTACAAGGAACGCTGCGTGCGCTATGCGCCCTTGCTTGAGGTGAAGAAACTCTCGAAGGTCCATGGCCTGGTGATGAACCTGGACCGCGAGCCCGGTGAATGGGAGGGGGCGCATATCCCCGACAGTCAGATTGAACGGCTGAAATTCATATTGAGAGAGTCGGACACGCCGGTAGACATACAGACCAAGGCACGCTACGTGAAGGGCGATAAGGTGCATGTGGTCAGAGGCCGTCTGGCCGGACTCGAAGGCACGGTGTGTCGCGACGACGACGGGAAAACCCACCTTTACGTGGAGCTCGACTATATAGGCTACGCCACTACGGAGATATTGCGCTCGGATGTGGAATATATCCGGCGCCGCCGGGGGCGGCCCTGCAAAGGCGATTCGTCGGAAATCCCTTTGTAAGAACAGCTGAATTGTTCTTTTCTGCTTCTTCCGGTGAATAACCATACAGAAAAAATGCGCCGCAGGCATTATTTCGTGACAGACGGCCGCTCTCACGGCTGTGCCGACCGCCTGGCCGCCGACTTCAGGCAGGCCGGGCTCACCGCCTGGACGAGCCAGGAATATAGCCGTGCCTTTGCCGCGCTCCTGGGAGCGGAACTGCCGCTCCTGTTTGCCGACTTCGACGTGGTGTGCATGGAGCGGAGCGGCCAGGGCGGCCTTATCGGCGCCGTAGCGGCCCGATATGCGCGAAGCGTGTATGAACTGGGCGCCCGGAGCGCGGCGCCGTGCGATGCCGCGGTAGAGACCCTCGGCCTGTTGGCGCGCCTGCCCGGCGTAAGTTTCGGAAATGGCGACGCGCGGCAGTCGTATGGCTCGCCCGTGAAGCCGCAACGCCTGGCCGGCCTGCCTGGCATGGAAAACCTGAAGGACATAAAGGGATGGGTGGAGAGCCGGTCGGAGCGGCGCGTGCGGCTCCGGGTGTGCCTGCCCTCGGCCGCATATCAGGGCTACACACTTTCCGTAAGCCTGCCCCTGGACGGCTGCCCGGCCCTGCAGGAAAGCGGTCTGAAAGACGGTCTCGCGGAGACGGAGATGAAAGAGCAGGTCCTCATGGAGCCCGACGACCGGCTGAGGCACTATCAGGAGGAAATGAAGGCCGCTGTGTGGAAAGCCTGGCAAAAGGCGCGCCGCGTGATGCTCCAGATGCCCACGGGCACCGGCAAGACCCGGCTGTTCGTGTCGCTCATCCGCGACATCCGCTTGGCCGACGCCGATGCCCGCATCCTGATAGTGGCCCACCGCACCGAACTCATCGGTCAGATAAGCCGGGCGCTGTCGGTGCACTACGGTATGGAACATCATGTTCTTGGCAACGGAAACGCGGCGGTCAGCGCTCCTATACTGCTGGCATCCATACAGATGCTTGCGCGGAGAATAGGAAAGGATGCGCGGCTGCAAACTTTCGGCTATATCATCATCGACGAAGCGCACCACTCCCTCGCGCCGACCTACCGGAAAATGCTCGAGGCCTGTCCGGCGACCCGGGTGCTGGGCGTGACGGCCACGCCGTGCCGGCTGAAGCGGGCCTCGTTTGCGGCGCTGTATGGCCAGCTTGTGGAGGCCGCCCCCATGCGGCAATTCCTGCACGAAGGCTACCTGGCCCCTTACCGCCTCTTCACCGTTTCGGACCGTGCGGCGGCGCTGAGCCGCATCAACCGCCTGACGAAGTTCGGAGCCGACGGCGACTACCGGGCGCAGGATTTGCAGGAACTTCTTGACACCGACGCGGAAACAGAGCTGCTCTACGACTGCTACCGCCTGCATGCAGCGGGAAAGAAAGGCCTCGTTTATGCGGTGAGCCGCGCCCACGCCGCCCGCATCGCCGCCCTCTTCAGGCATAAAGGCGTGGCGGCCGCCGCCGTCGACTGCGATACGCCGCAGGAAGAGCGGCAGGCCCTGATAGCCCGTTTCAAGGAAAAGGGCGGCGGCGTGGATGTGCTGGTCAACGTGGAACTCTTTACCGAGGGGTTCGACTGCCCCGGCATCGGGTTCGTCATGCTCGCCCGCCCCACGCGCTCCCTCGCCTTGTATCTGCAGCAGGTGGGGCGCGCCTTGCGGCCCACACCCGGCGGCGGTGAGGTTGTCATCCTCGACTGCGCCGGACTGTACAACCGTTTCGGCCTGCCCGAGCGTCGGCGCGACTGGCAGGCCCATTTTGCCGGCATCAGGCCACAAGGTGAGGACTATGTCCGCCGGCCGCTTGGCTCGCCCGCCGCCGGCGGACTGATGCAAGAAGTGGAGCGGCGGCAGAAGCAGGTGGCGTATACCGGCGGCGATACGTGTGTCTACACCTCCGGCAGTGGGCTGTACGGCCTGTGCGACCGCGCCGGGCGCGTCATCTTCCGGCCGCAATACGAGAAGATAACTCCCACGCCCTATGGCTGGTACATCGGCGAGCGGCGGGAGATACGCCGTAAATTCTGCGATGTGCTCTCTCCTGGTGACGCGAAAATCTATTCCTTCCTTAACATAAAAGCCGAGAGCGACGGCACCTTCTCGGCCCTGAGGGCAGTGGCGCCCGGCGTCTCTTTCTGCACGTGCCGCTTCGACAGGAACCTGCGCCTCATTCCTTCAAAAACAATCAGTATAAGTCCGTCTGTCAGCATCTTTCTGCACGGAACGAACGACCTCGGCGGGGCGCACCGGGAACATGACCGGAGCATGAAGACGCTCCCCCAGGCGGATGTTCCCTTCTATACAACCCACCTGGCCCTTGATGCGCCGGTGTACGACCGCCTGCTCCGCATCGCTCCCGGCACTGTGCGCCTGCATTCCGCCGCAAGCCACGTCGCCGACCTTCTGATAACCGCCGGCGAGGCACACGTTTTGAAAGGCGTGCATGAGATAAACGGCCGGAACTACCTGACCACCCAGTCGGGACTGCTCCTCGCTCCCGGCGGCACCGTCTACCGTGCCGTCCGCCCCGGCTTCCCCCTCTTCTACGCCAGGACCTCCGGTGGCGTAACCCTCCACGATGCGCATCTTTCTCCTCTCATTCATGGCGCATCCATTGAAATATTCCCCGACCGCTGCCTTATCCACCGCTATCTCCAGCCGCCCCTTACCGTTGTTTATATCGACTATCTCAGCGAGGGCATTGCGGAAAAGCGCGCGTCTTGTTCGTGTGCGGAGAGTGGCGGACGGAAAGAGCGGATAACTCCGGCGGCCCGAATGAGCCTATGGCGGGAACCTGCAGGGGTATGATCCGTATGTATTTATGGCGATAATGTATTATGTCAGAAACGTTTAGTAAAAATAGAATCATAAAAAATTCACTGACATTGTATGTCCGTATGATGTTTACGATGGTGCTCAACCTGCTCACCACCCGCTTTGTGCTGGCCGCATTAGGGGTGGACGACATGGGTGTGTATGGAGTGGTGGGCAGCATCGTGGCCATGTTTACGGTGTTTGTCAATGGCCTGCTTTCTGCCGCGCAGCGGTTTATCACGTTTGAACTTGGAAAGGCTGATGGCGATGTGCGCAAGGTTTTCAACACATCTGTCAATTTGATATTGCTTTTATCGCTGGCTTTGTTTGTAGTCATGGAGATTGGGGGCTGGCTGATGGTGTCGTATGGCGTGAATATTCCGGCGGCCAGAGTGGCGGCAGCGCATTGGGTATTGCAATTTTCCATTCTGACCTGTATACTCAATCTGAACACGACGGTTTATAATGCTCTGATTATCGCTCACGAACGGATGGCCGCCTGGGCAGTTGTTTCTATCGTGCAGGTTGTGCTTACGTGTGGCGCTGCTTATAGCCTGTCGCTGTTGGCGGAGGATGAACGTTTGTTGTGGTATGCACTATTTGTTTTTGCCGTTCAGGTAATCATACAGATGGTATACATGAAGTATTGCAAAAAGCATTTTCCGGAGACTAAGTATCAACGGCGTGTTGACAAGCCGCTGGTGCGTGAGATGGGCCGGTTTGCTGGTGCGTCAACCTTTAGCGCTGTGTTGCAGATGGTAATATCCCAAGGATTGACGTTGATTGTAAACTGGACTTACGGCATGGCGATGAATGCCGTATATAATATAGGCCTGCAAGTGAAAAATGCCGTCCTTAGTTTCGGAATGAATATTTATAAGTCAGTGTCGCCGCAGATTACAAAAACGTATGCTTCGGGAGAGTATGAGCGGCATTGCAAACTGGTATATACGGGAAGTAAATTAGGCATTTACGTGACCATGCTGATATTCGTTCCTTTTGGCTTGCGCAGTCACTACATACTGCAACTTTGGCTGGGGCAAGTGCCGTTGTATACGTCGGCCTTTACAGTCGGTTTCGTTTTCCAGTCGTTGCTGTATGCCGGTTTCGAGCCGTTCCGTACCGCCGTTCTCGCCACAGGGCGTGTCGGTCGTTTCTTCACCTATTCAGAGCTCGTGCATATGTTGGTATTGCCATTGGCCTATCTGGCAGGACGGTTATGCGATACTCCTGCGGTAATGGTTGTTGTTATAGTTCTCATGGAATTTGTTTATTGCGCCTTTATGGTATGGCTTGGCACGCGGGTAAGTAAAATAAGTGTCCGGGCTATGTGCCTGAAGGTTGTTCTGCCGGTTGCTGCAGTGCTCGTGGTGTCATTCACACTTGGGCTCCTCCTTTCGCAATTTATTCCGCAAGGCGCATGGGGCTTGTTAGCTGTGATACTTTCATGCAGCTTCATAACCATAGTGGCCATCTATACCATAGGTCTGTCAGAGCAGGAACGTGCGGTATTGAAGAATGCAGCAATGGCACTATGGGCTAAATTGAGACATTAAAAAAACACATCATCCCTTTTGATACGTAGAGAAACGGCTTATGGAAAATGATAAAAAGAGAACCGCCTACGAAATAGCGGTGCAGGATCGGTCGACATTACGTTATTACGCTGGTTTACTTATTCGTTGGAAGCAACAATGGAAATATAGGTATGCACGATATCTGGCGCGGAAAAATGGCGCAACTATCGGCGAAGGTGCCATCATGCCCATATCTCTGGCGAAGAAGGCTAATAAAAATCTTGAAATGGGGGGGTATTCTTCCATCCAGACAGACAAACTCGACCTGCGCAACCCGCTTACCATCGGTAGCCACGTCATTATAGGCCGTGATACGGAAATAATCACGACATCCCACAACATTGATTCGCCTGATTGGGAACAGAAGAATTACGGCATCGTTATCGAAGATTATGTGTGGTTGCCTACCAATGTCCTTGTTTTGCCCAGCTGTCGCCGCATCGGGCGCGGGGCAGTTGTCGGTAGCGGCAGTATTGTGGTAAAAGATGTAGCCCCGATGGCGGTAGTCAGCGGAAACCCGGCCAAGGAATTCAAAAAGCGCAAGTGTGTGCATGAGGATTTAGTTGTTGAAAGCTTATTGGGGGGAGACTACAAAAGGTACATAGAGACGAGAAAAATCAAGAAGTAAAAGAATAAGATTAATGGCTAAAATATTAATATCGCATCCTTTCGGTAATGCCAATACGCGAGGACTATTAAATGGATTGGCTAATCATAATATGCTATATAAGTATGTAACCTCTGTAGCTTTATTTAAAACCTCGTGGTGGTATAAATTTACTGCATTATCAGTTCTCAAAGAATTTCGTAAACGTGTATATTCGGAGAAACTTAAATGTAACACAAAATGTTTCCCTTTTAAAGAGTTAAGTCGTCAGATTGCTTTAAAATTTAAATTTAAAAGCCTCATTTCACCTGGAAATGCGATATTTTCGCCTTTCAGTTGTAGTGAATACATAGATAACAGAACCAGGCATATTCTTCGCAAAAATGATGATGAAATTGATGTGGTTTATTGTTATGGTGGTGCAGCAATTCATACATTTAGTGAAGCTAAGCGATTGGGCAAAATAACTATATTTGATTTAACGGCAGGGTATTGGCGTTATAATCAAAAACTTATAGAGAGCGAAAAACGGAGAAATCCCGATTGGGGTGTAACGATTAATTCTATTGATTATTCAGAAGGTAGTATTCAATTGATGGACGAAGAACTTCGTCTTGCCGATAAGATTTACGTGGCGAGTACTTTTACAAAAAAGACTTTGGAATTGTATCCTACTGATTTGGCAGACATAGAGATTGTTCCTTATGGTTTTCCTCCGGTAAATAAACTCCGTAAGTATGAAGCTATAGGAAATAGGAAAATAAAATTACTTTATGTGGGGAGTCTGTCTCAAATGAAAGGCTTGTCATATTTATTTGAAGCGATGGAAGGTCTAGAAGAATACTTTGAACTAACTATAGTAGGTCGTAGTAGAAGTGGCCTGTGTCCAGCTTTAGAATGTTCTCTTAAAAAACATAACTACATAGGAACTCTGCCACATGATGAGGTCTTACGCGTCATGTCAACGCATGATATTTTTGTTTTCCCATCTCTTTCTGATGGTTTTGGGCTGGTTTTGACAGAAGCTATGTCTCAAGGAACCCCCTGTATAGCTACTGAACAAACGTGCGCACCAGATATTTTTCATGACGGCAAAGATGGATGGATTGTCGAAGCTGGCTCTTCAAATGCTATTAAGGAAAAATTACTTTATCTCTTCGATCATAAAGAAGATATTGTAAATGCGGGCAAGGAAGCCTTAAAAACAGCAGAGAAAAGGCCTTGGAATTGTTATGAAGACGATATGGCAAACTCTATTTTAGCATTACTTAAAAAGCATAAATATAATTTCTGCAATTCAAATTAATGAACTTAATAAGCAGAAGTTTTAAAATGTCACATTATAAAATGAGAGAGAGCAAATCGCTTAAATTCTTATTATTACTATCTGTACCTTTAGTATTTTTTCCGAGTGTTTACTTAGGGTTCTATCCGGGGGAAATAGTGATAGTGCAGTCCTTATGTTTCTATACATTGCTGTTCTTATTTTGGGCATCATGGAAGCAACTGCCCAAAGAAAAGTTTGCAGGTAGGAAAATAATGGTTTTTTATTTTATATATGCAGCTATCACCTACGTACGCGGATTTTCTGAAATAGAGTATCTTGCAGACTGGATTTCACTGGCTTCCAGTATGATGTTTACCTCATTTCTTCTCCCCTATATGATGTATATTGGTACTCCGGATTATTGTAGTAAGATATTTCGTTCCTTCATATTGGTAGGTATACCTTTGTGCATAGTCGGCGCTATCTGGCTCTCTAATGATGGACAACAGAACTTTTCTCACAATCTTGTGATAATGAACGTGCTAATTTTATTATTTCCCGAAATGAAGTGGAAATGGCGCATCATTATCATTGCGACAGCCATATTGGTTCCTTTATATGATTTGGATAGAAGAAGTATCTTGATAGGATATGCCGTGCCAACCCTTTTGCTATTGAGTTGGCCACTTATCAGAATACGCCCCGTGCGTAAATTGGCAGTATGCACAATAATCGCTACACCGATAGTTTTGCTATTGTTGGGATTATCCGGTGCGTTCAACATATTTAAGTACATAGAACAATCGGGTGAGGTAGACATATCTGGTTCAGAACGTGGCACTATGGTTGATTCCAGAACCTGTATTTACGAGGACGTTTTTAATGATTTGAAAGAGAATAATATATGGATAAGTAAGGGTGCTAATCATAAAACTTATACCTTCCTTTCAGAAAAATCAGCTTATGATAGTGATAATATTTTGTGGAGATATGGTCGTAAAGGAACTGAAAGCGGTATGCTCAACCACTTTCAATATGGAGGAATATGGGGGGCGTTGGCTTATGCGCTATTATTCATAGGAGCGAGCTGGAAAGCTTGTTTCTATTCTCGAAGCCGATTTATGCGGCTTTTGGGGGTATATATATCTTTCAAGTTTGCTTATAGTTTTATCGAGGATGCTGTATTACCTAATGGACTTACATTTTGGTTGTTTATATGCTTAGGCATTTGTTATAACACGCAATTCAGAAGTTTTACAGATATTGAGATAAAAAAATATTTTAGGAGCATATTTAAATAGCATGACGACAAAATATTAAGATTGTAATTAACGCGTTTGTTAAATATTTTGTGGTAAGATTAGGATACTTAAAAACGTAGAAGAAATAAAATTTACAATACTATTGGATGAATATGTCAGTTGGGAAATTAAGCAAGTTATTTCAGCATAACTGGTGGGCGATATTCTATTTCAATTTAAAAATGTTGCCGTTTAGGCAGGCTGTTAAGTTACCATTCGATTTTTATCGTGGTGTGTCGTTAAGGAATCTAACCGGGAAGGTAAAGCTATCGAGCGATAATATCCACCGCGCTATGATTCGGATAGGTGGGCGTGGTAGTGAGATGTTTCCACGTACACAAACCATTGTAGATATAGAAGGGAATGTGGTATTTTATGGCTCTGCAGAGCTTGGCTGCGGCAGTTTGCTCCGTGTATATAATGGTGCTGTAGTGACATTTGGCGACAGGGTGCGCATAGGAGCTTATACGAAAGTAATCTGTCAAGAAAGCATAACCTTTGGGTCGGAGATAGATGTTAGTTGGGAAAGCCAGATTTTTGATACAAACTTCCATTATATGGAGGATACGGCCACCGGGAAAAGAACAAAGCTGACGCAGCCTGTCGTGATAGGCAGTTACAACTGGTTTGGAAATAGGGTGAACATTATGAGGGGGACAAAAACACCCGATTACACTATTTTGGCCTCTAATAGTATGACCAATAAAGATTATACGGACATACCGCCTTATTCACTATTGGCCGGTACACCTGCAAAACTTGTTAAGACAGATGTGCGGAGAATGTTCGAGGGGGTGGATTTATGAATGAATAACTTTTGCAAACTACAGGAAAAATGAAAATAAACCTACCGATAATTATGCGCGGAGTGCGCCGTGTTTTTCGTGAAATGGGGGGGTGCTTAACCTCGTTTAGATTAAAATATTCATTATGGCTGAATCAGGTGGAATATTCCCAACTACACTCCAACGGCATGCCTTATATATGTGTAGCCCCTACAGGAAAACTGAAAATAGGGAAAGGCTTTAAGATGAATAATGGTTTGCGTTTCAACCCTATAGGTTATGTTCAGCCTTGTGTGCTTTATGTAGGTGAAGGTGCCAGCATGACTATTGGTGAAGGATGTGGAATGAGCCAGACATCTTTGATCTGTCATCATAACATTGAAATACAAGATAATGTGAAGATGGGGGGCGGCGTAAAAGTTTATGATACGGATTTCCATTCCCTTAAAGCAAGTGACAGGCTGAACCCCGAACTTGATATGGCCAATAAGAAGAAGGCTAAAGTCACACTTTGCTCAAATTGTTTTATAGGTGCCGGTTGCATTATACTGAAGGGAGTTACAATAGGCGAAGGTGCGATGGTCGCCGCAGGCAGTGTGGTTACCAAAAGCATTCCTCCAAAAGAATTATGGGGAGGCGCCCCTGCGAATTTCATCAGAAAGATTGCAGATTAAGTTTTTAAAAGTAATGAGGTTAGCAGCGATAATGACATGCCATAACCGTAAGGACAAGACATTGGCGTGTCTTAAGAGTCTTTTCTCTATAATTCCGGATGTTGAAGTTTATTTGACAGATGACGGCTGCACCGATGGTACGGCCGAAGCTGTAGGTGCACAATTTCCTCAAACTAACATAGTAAAAGGCAATGGAGGCTTGTTTTGGAGCCGAGGTATGTATACCGCATGGAAAGAGGCCCAAAAGGGTGGGTATGACTTTTATCTGTGGCTGAATGATGATGTGGAGTTGTTTCCCGGTTTTATGCAGGAGTTGCGGGAGTGTGCGGCCTACGGCGGCAATGAATGTGTGGTGTCGGGGCTTATAGCCGATAAAGATACCCGTAAGATTATATATGGAGGCTGTGATAAGAATAAACGGATGATAGGCGAAAGCGATGCCCCTCAGGAAATAACTTATATGAACGGCAACGTTGTGCTCATACCTCAATCCGTGGTTGATAAGATAGGACTTATCGACCCACGTTTTCACCATGACCTGGGCGATGTAGATTACGGACTTACGGCAAAAGAACATGGAATAGCCGTATTGTCCACCCGGAAGGCCGTTGCGTGGGGATATACGAATAATTATTGCCGTGTGAGGAAATGGGGCGTCTCGCTGGCGCAACGGTGGAGCCGGTTACATTCCCCACTCGGGAGCCCTCCCGCCTTGAATTTTCATTACCGCAGGAAACATTGGGGAGTGTTGAATGCTATTGTCTTTTGTTCTTTTCTATATACCATTAATATCCTGCCGGATTGCGTGGTGGAATTGATATGGAAGGATGCTTACAAAGATAAGGGTTGAATCATATCTGCGGGTACATGAAGCGGGGGCATGCTCCATAATCGCAGGCGATACCGCAAAATCAGTATGGTGACTATACGCGCGCGCGTGACGGTTTTCCTGTTTTTATCATTCAGGAGGCTGTAAATAAGTCTGCCACAGTGATTTGGACTGAAGGATGCCGTCTGAAGGAGTGTGTGCTAAAAAGCATTACTTGAAATTTTTACACGAGTAAGTACATTTTAAATTCCAAGTAATACTTTTCCTCACACGAAGTAATGCTTTTCGGCCGTTCCTCCGCAGCGGTATTTCGCGGCAATGCGCTGAAGCATATTTGCGCTATCATTCAGTGGAAATGGTTGTATGTCATATCATTACGGCCTACTGAATGATAAAAATATAAAAACTGAAACACGCGCGCGTATGAAGAACATTACCAGGGCTGATGCGTGGCCAACCGATATGGCCGTTTTTTATGACCCGTTAATGCGTAGCTGGAGCTGGGATCCATACCTGAAGATACGCAGCATCTTATAATAAAAATGCAGGAATAAATGAGAATATTACATTCTGGCACACTCGATGTCAACGCCGGTGGCCCGGCCATGAGTACCTATCTGACACTACTGGGGATGAAAAGACTTGGCATAAATGCAGAGATAATCATGCCTCCTTTGTCGCCGGGAGGAAGGCTAAGGGGAGAAGAGGTTACCGTACATTACAGCAAGCGCCCGGTAGTTCCGAAAATAGGTTATATAACGGGGCTGAAGAAAACAATAAAAGCACTCGGTAACTTTGATGTCTATCATGCGCAGGGCATTTGGCAGTACAATACTTATGCACTGGCAGATGTGGCAGAAAGTATGGGAGCGCCCTACCTCATATCGCCACGAGGTATGCTTTATCCTCAGGATATTGCAAAGTCTAACAAATTCTTTAAGAAAATATCGTTGCGTTGGCGCTTGCTTAATGACTTGAACCATGCCGCTTGCGTACATACCACCTGCACAGAGGAAATGCGTCATTGCAGGAATCTCGGCGTGACAGCTCCATGCTGCGTAATACCTAATCCGGTGGAAATAAAAGATTATCCTTACCGGAAGGATGACACCACCTTCCGGCTGGGGTATTTGGGCAGGCTTTCACCACGTAAAAATGTAGAAGGGTTGATAAGGGCTTTCGCCGCTATCGGAGAAGAAGCCCGTAATGCGGAATTGCTCATAATCGGTGGTGGCGATGCGGGGTATGAGACGTTCTTGTGTGGCGAAGTAGAGAGGTTGCGGTTAAGGAATGTCCGTTTCGCAGGTTTTCTATCCGGGGCAGAAAAGGATAAGGCCATTGCATCTTGCTCTGTTTTAGCCATGCCAAGTGAATTTGAAAACTTAGGGAATGTAATATTGGAAGGGTTGGTAAGGCAGATACCATGTATTGCAACCAAGGGAAGTCCATGGCAGGAGCTTGACAATAATGGTTGTGGTTGGTGGGTTGAATTTACCCAGGAGGCTATAACTGATGCCGTCCGCAATGCTTTACATACGCCACAAGCAGAACTTTCGGCTATGGGTAAACGAGGGCGCAAACTCATGGAAAATCATTATTCGGTGGAAGCAGTAGCTGCGCGGATGCTCTCTGTCTATAAATGGATTCTCGGAGATGGGCAAAAACCTGATTGTGTATATACGCTCAATGATATGGAATAAGAACTTGGTGCCTTTAATTAAAGGCAAAAGAAACAGATTCTGTGGCTTTATGTTTGCAGAATCATCTGTAAGGCAATAGAAACACAATAATGGCAAAAGATTTAATAGGTTTCCATACACCTTATTCGCGTGCCAACAAGCTCAGGCGGCTGCTGTGGAGCGTGACCTGGTGGATGCTGGCGCGTCCTTTCCCCCGCTCCATGGCTATGCCGTGGAAGCGCTCGCTGCTACGGCTGTTTGGGGCAAAAATAGCGCCTACCGCCGCAGTCTACGGCACAGCAAAGGTTTTTCAGCCCTGGATGCTTGTAATGGATGACTACGCCTGTCTGGCTGACGGGGTGGACTGCTATAATGCTGCGCCTGTACATATAGGGCGTAATGCTACGGTCAGCCAGCGTGCCTTTCTCTGTACGGCCGGGCACGACATTTCCGACCCGCATCATCAGCAGACATCCGCTCCCATCGTGATAGGCGACCGCGCATGGGTGTGCGCCGAGGTTTTCGTTGGTCAAGGCGTGACCGTGGGTGATGGTGCGGTGTGCGCCGCCCGCTCGGTTGTAGTTAAGAATGTTGAACCGTGGATTGTCGTGGGAGGCAATCCGGCAAAAATGTTGAAGAAAAGGATGATACGGGAATGAGGGGTTAATACATCATGCCGAATGTCCACAATGGTAGTGTAGTTGTTCCAGCTGTTTCTATGTCATCTCTTACGATGTAGGCGTTTTGCAAATCGCGGATCTGTCGGGAGCCTTTGTTTTTGCCGCCCACCTCGAAAGTGTATTGGTCAATGGTGAAATCGGATTGGCGCGATGATAGCGGATTGTGGGTTACACGTGTCAAAGCATAGAAAAATGTCTCTCTGATGTTGCCAATGTCGGGCGTGGTTTCAGATAGGGCATACGCCATGTTCGTATTGTCAAGATAAACTTTGTCAGTCTTACCTAAAGCACTGATACCTTGCACCTCGCTCCGAAGCTGTGCAATCATTCCCGCTTTTTCAAGAATTACAAAAATGTCATTTAACTGGTTGCGGCTGATTCCCACATTGTGGGCAATTTTGGTCATGTTTGGCTTGAACGGTACGCTTTGGGCAATTATATACATCAGCCGCTTTAGTTTCTGTGCTGTGGCAATGCCGAAATTAGCAAAGGTGGGAATATCGGTTTCAAGCGTGGCGTTTACTACGGCGTTGAGTCTTGTGAGATAACCTTTCTCTTTGAAAAAAGGGTAATAGCCCTCACGCAGGTATTGGCGGAAATATTGCAATGGGCGATATTCATTTGGCAGGGCTACCTCGCCACGAATCACATCATCGAAAGTAGCGGCAGGAACTCGGATACTGAACCCCAGATCAAGATATTCGCGGAACGACATGCCATACATTTTATATTGCAGTTTCCGGCGCGACAAGTCTGCCCCTCCCTTTTCAAGGTCGAGAATAGACGAGCCTGTATATACCACGCCCAATCCAGGCATACTGTCGTAGATATTCTTTATCTCTATAGACCAATTATTGTAGCGGTGTATCTCGTCTATGTAGAGTCGTTTGCCGCCATTGCGATAGAATGTTTCCGCCAGTTCAACAATAGAATGGTTACTAAAATATATGTCATCAGCCGTGACATATAGCGAAGTGGTTGCCTCATCGTGCATCTTGATATGTTGGAGAAGCATGGTGGTCTTGCCCACTCCGCGTGCGCCAAGAATGGCGATGAGCCGTGCGTCCCACTCAATCTTGGTCTCAAGATACCTGACAAAACTGGTGTCGGTGTTGCGCAGACTTTCCCTATATTTCATTATAAGCTGTTCCATCATTGTTGTTTTTTTTAGATTAGTCTACGTGCAAAGTTACTAAATTGCACTATTGAAAGTGCGAAAAACAGAAAAAATGCACCTTGAAAAGTGCATAATTTTAAAATAAAGCACATTCTGATGTGCAAATTTGAATTTTCTGAAATGTGCCTCGCATATATTCCCGCAGGTATTTGATAATAATCCTTTCAATAAAAATGTATAGTAAATGAGTAATACAATAGCTGCATTAATCCTTACTTATAATGAGGAGAAGCATATAGCCCGGTGCATCCGGTCTGTTAGGGACATCGCGGCGGAAATTTGGGTTGTAGATTCTTTCTCTACTGACAAGACGATAGAAATAGCCCGCAACCTTGGGGCGAAAACCATGCAGCATTCATTTGTTAACCAAGCGCAGCAGTTCAATTGGGCGATAGATCATTTGCCCATAGAGGGAAACTGGATATGGAGAATTGATGCCGACGAATATGTGGAACCTGCTCTTGGCGAACTGGTAAAGCAAACCATCAGCATCTGTAGCGACGAAGTCAATGGTATTTATGTAAATAAGAAAATTGTATTTCTCGGCAAGGCTCTGTTGCACGGCGGGTGGTATCCGGCACAGCAGATTAAGGTGGTGCGCAAAGGACACGGGCGCTGTGAGAACAAAGCCATGGATGAGCACCTCATTATCACAGACGGGCAGACCGTCTCCGTTGACGGTGACCAAACTGACGAGAATCTTAATGACTTGACATGGTGGACGGAGAAACATAACAAATATTCTGACCGCGAGGCACTGAACATCTTGTGTATGGAGTACGGCCTCGGCGAAGAGTATGAAGGTGTGAGACCGCGGCTCTTCGGCAACGACACTGAGCGCAAACGCTGGCTGAAATTACGCTATGCACGAATGCCGCTCTACGTACGCCCCTTTTTGAATTTCTTTGCAAGATACATACTGAAAGGCGGATTCCTGGATCGCAATATCCGCTGGTATATGTTGCAAGGCTTTTGGTACCGCTTCCTTGTTGATGCTAAAATCTATGAGCTGAAGAAGCGCTTTGCATTTGATGAGGAGAAAATCAAGGCCTATTTATATGAGAAATATGTTGCAAAAAGCCAAACGGGGGGGGTAAATCGTAGTCTGTATATGAGACAAGGCTTCATGGTCGTTCCTGGGGAAAGGAGGGCTTATGCAGCCTAAGGTGAATCTTTCAGCGTTTGACGGTTCTGACTTCGAAAAGGGAGCAGGTACACTCAAAACAATATTCTGGTACTTGATAAACGCTTTTTTTGTTCGTGCTTCATGGAATCCTTTGATGAAACCCAAGATATGGCTACTCCGTATGTTCGGGGCTAAGATAGGTAAAGGAATCTGTTTGAAAAACAATGTTACGATAAAGTCACCCTGGAACTTGATGGTCGGTGACAACTGCTGGATAGGTGAAAACGTGTGGATTGATAATATTGACAAGGTTTCTATCGGCAGTAACGTCTGTATTTCGCAAGGTGCGTTACTCCTGACTGGTAATCATGACTACAAGAAACCGGCGATGCCATACCGTAATGCCCCGATAACAATTGAGGATGGCGCCTGGATAGGCGCTAACACCACGGTATGTGCCGGTGTGACGGTGCATGAGAATGCCGTACTCACCGCTGGCAGCATGACCAGCAGAGACCTGGATGCCAATTGCATTTATCAAGGGGTGCCTTCGGTGAAGGTAAGAGAACGCGTAATGGAATCATAAAACTAATATTTGCCAATATGACAAAACCGGAGAGAGAACTGTGCGACTGCCTCTCATGCGTGTTGATGGGGAAACCGTCAGTCCCCCGGGTCGATGACTTCGGGGCTCTGCTCGGCATGGCCCGTCATCATGCTGTGACTCCACTGCTGGCCGACCTTCCGCCGCAGTGTCTGGCCGGCGCCGACCGCCGCCTCAGGTTGCAGGTGGCCTCGCTGTCGATACTCCTGGAAGAAAAAGCCCGGCAGACCAACCGCATCATAGCCCGTATGGCCCGGATGCTTGAAGCCGAAGGCATCGGCTACTATTTGTTGAAAGGACAAAATTGTGCTGTGCGTTATCCGCATCCTGAGCGCCGGCAGATAGGCGACATCGACCTTTATGTGTCTCCCTGCCATTTTGAACGGGCCGCCGCGCTGTTTCTCGAAGAAGGTTTCCGCGAGACTGAAAGCACCATGCTGCATTTGTCGATGACTGACGGCCGGGGCACCGAATTGGAACTTCATCACGACCTGCAGCGGCTGCAATGGCCTGGACACGACGCGGCTTTGCGGCGGATGTGTGACGCTGTGCAGTGTGCTGAAACGATAGAACTTGACGGACAGATGGTGCGTGTGCTGCCGGCGGAACTGGATATTGTAGTGCTGTGTGTGCACACCATGAGCCATCTTTATTGTGCAGGGCTTGGGTTGCGGCATGTGTGCGACTACCTGATGCGGATGAGAGAGGCTTTGACTGAGGGACTTGATATACGGCGCACGGAAGAAATGCTGAAGGAGGTCGGGGCATACAATGTGTATCGCGCTCTTAACCATATCTGTAACGCTCATCTTCACGCTTCTCTTCCACTGCCGGCAAGCCGCCGCTGCGGCGAGAGGGTTCTTGCGTGGATGTTGCGGAGCGGAAACTTCGGTCACAATGTAGAACTTGGCACCGGCAAGGTCCGCTTCTTACGCTATTACGGCCGCTTTCTCTGGCATTGCGTGGCATTCTTCTCTCTAAGCCCGCTTGAATCGGTGGCATGGCCTGTGATGAAACTGAAGCGTGCGGTCAGGAATGAGGCGCACAGAAAAACGAAATAACCAAACGAAGTATATCAGAACTATGAAAGTTTCAATCATAACGACCTGTTACAACCGCGCCGGTACCATTCGCGGCGCGATAGAGTCGGTCTTGGCGCAGGACTATCCCGATATAGAATATATCGTGGTGGACGGGGCTTCGGAGGATGGCTCTCTGGATGTCATAAAGGAATATGAGGGGAGAATCGCCAAGGTCGTGTCCGAGCCCGACGGCGGCATGTATGAGGCCATCAACAAAGGGATCCGCCTGGCCACCGGCGATGTGGTAGGGCTGTTGCATTCCGATGATTTTCTTTACGATAATCAAGTGGTCAGCCGCATTGTGAGCCGGCTGGAGGAGACGGGCGCCGACTTTCTCTACGGCAATGGCCTCTTTGTGAACGCCGGGAATACCGGTAAGGTGGTGCGCAACTGGATCGGCGGGGCATACCGTGTGTGGAAAGTGCGCCACGGCTGGCTGCCGCTTCATCCCACGTGCTACATCCGGCGCGAAACTATTGGGAAGCGCGGGCTTTATAACGAGACGTTTAAAATTGCGGCAGATTCGGATTTCCTCTTCCGCTATCTTCTTGGAGGAGACATAACCGTGACTTATCTTGACGAATATATCGTGCGGATGCGTATGGGCGGCCTTTCCACCGACAGCGGGAAACGCAAACTGATGTGGCGCGAGGATATCCGCATGTATCGCTCGCATGGCATGAACCCGACGCTGACGAAGCTGGAGAAGATGCTGTGGAAGGTGCCTCAGTTCATAAGGGCGAAGCTGCATGTCTGAGTGCCATATAGAGCTGCGGAACGCTCGTTTCGCGCTGTTCTTCAGATTTTAACACTATTTGCTTTCAGGCGGAAAATGTTGTATATTTGCCTTGGCCGAGGGGCGGACCCACATGAGTCCGCCCCTCGTTTTGTGTCTTTCCGGAGTGCTTTGGCAAAAGCAAGTAATGGTTTTCCGGCAAAAGTCCATATTCGCGGCTGAAAAGCATTACTTGGCGTAAAAAATCGGAGTAGTGCTTTCTGGGATTCCAAGTAATGGTGGCGGAAGAGCAAACGGGACGGCGGCGCGACGATAGGATTTGTTAACAGAAAACTGCTTTGAAAACCTTTCTGAAAGTTAAATATGTTAAATCGGCTCCAGCTCCACCGGGAGGATGGGGCCGCTCATGGGGGCGCGGCGGCTTTCCTCCTCGTAGAGGGCCGATGCCAGGTAGAGCAGGGCGGCGCGGGTGAGGCGCAGCAGACGCAGGGTTTTGTCGTAGAAGGCGTCCTGCTCTATTTCGTAGGTCTCGGGCGCCTCGTCCCAGAAGGTGTTGCGCATTCTGACTACCTTGAACGACTTGTGCTCGATGTAGTTACGGATGGTGGCTATTTCCTTTGCATCGGGCTCTATGGGCGAGGTGTTCTTCTCGTCCAGGTCCTTGCTCAGCCAGAAGAGGGCACGCAGTCCCCGGTTCTTCCCGGCAAAGAGGTCGGTCCTGACGGGGTGTTTGCAATTGCCGCCCGTGTGCCAGATGTTGCGGAAGGACACCCGGCGGTTGTCGAGGCCCAGGTGCAGGTAGATGTTGAGCAGGTAGGCTATCTTGTCGAAGATGGAGTAGCATAGGCGGAAGGCCATTTTCACCTTCTCCACGTTGATGGAGTAGAGGGGGTAGTCAAAGACGCTGTAGAGCGTCACTTCGCGGTCGGCGAAGTGCGGGGCGTCGTTGTAGGCGCCGTCGTGGAAGAAGTGGCGGGCTGCGACAAACTCCTGCTTCATTTGGTTGAATAGGGAGGGGTAGAGGGGCTTTTCGTCCCTACGTAGCGTCATTGTCGGGACATGCAGGAAGTCGCGCGCCGCGGCGCTGTGGAGCACTGCGTCGTTCAATGGGTTGAGAAATAATTTGCTGTTGAGGCTCCAGCGGCGGTAGTCTTCCTCCTCTGCCGACTCTGCCGCCGGCGTGTCGACCAGGTGCGGCATGGTCTGTGCGGCGGGAAATCCTTGCGCGATGTGTCGCGCCAAGTCGGTGAAGGACTGTTGCGCTTCGGGGTAGACATCGGTCTTGCCGGCAGCCTCGCGCAGGTAGCGTAGTGCCTGGTGCAGGAAGACCGTCTGATGCCCCGCGTCGGGCAGTTCGCGGGCGTAACGGTAGAGGGCGTAACCTTTGTTGCCCAAAGCCATGCCGAAGTCAGCGTTTACCGCCAGGGCCTGGTCGAAATAGCTGCAGGCCTCTGCCAGGCGCCCTATGTGGCTGAAAGTACATCCAAGGTTAGTCAGTATGCGGCAGACGTCTTCGGCCGGGGCTTCGCTGATAAAACCCAGCGCGCTGCGTAGGTGGAAGATTTCCCGTTCGTATTCCACCGGTGCGGTGTCCGCCTCGTCGGGTGTGTTGTGACGCAGCAGGAGATAGCTCCACCCGTTGGCCACAAAGAAGTGGTAGCGGCATTTTTCGGCGTCGTTCAGCTGCGTGAGGTCGACGCTTTCGGCGAGCTTCAGCCCTTCCTTGAGTTTTTGGAAATCACGTTCTTCCCGCGAGGTTTCAAAGATAGTAGCCAGTGTGTTCAGAATCTCTACCGGCCGGAGTTCATTGATATTGATGGTCATAGGCTTGCGGATGAGGCTTTGTTGCAGCGAGAGGCACAGTCGGGCTAAAGTTCCCGGAGCAGGTGCCGCAGGGCGTCGGCGGGGTGGTGGAGCAGCATGCGCGGCCCGGCCCACCGCATGACGGTGCCGATACGCCGCTTCATCCCGGGCGCGTAGCAGTGTACCGCGCATTGCCGGCACGTGGGCTTGGCCGTCCCGAAGCGGCAGCGGTCGAGCCGCGCATGGGCATATTCCAGCAGCTGCCGGCAGTCATCGCATAGCGTTCTGTTGCCCTCCTTGCGGCGGCAATAGAGCCTTATCATTTGCTCCACAACCCGTTTTTCTTCTTCTATGCGTTCCATACATGTTATTAACAGCGTGCAAATATAAAGGATTAATTTAAAAGAATATCCGAAGTCCGCCCTTTGTTGTGCCGGGTAGAAGGAAAAAACTGAAATCGGTGGGCAAACATCCTTAATTGTTTGCCCACCGATTTGTTTTTGATTTGTTTGGTAAAATACAAAGATAATCAATCGGGTAAATAAATTGTATATTATCAGCCCCGATTGATTATCTTTTATTTATGCGCCGACTGTCGATTAATATTCGTCCTCATTGAAGAGGAAGTCCTCCTTGGTGGGGTAGTCGGGCCATACGTCCTCGATGGTTTCGTACACTTCGCCCTCGTCTTCCAGTTCCTGGAGGTTTTCAACGACTTCCATGGGGGCGCCTGAGCGCATGGCGTAGTCTATGAGCTCGTCCTTGGTGGCGGGCCAGGGAGCGTCTTCGAGTTTCGATGCTAATTCCAAAGTCCAATACATAATAGTCTGTTTTAAACGGTTATTACTTATGGGCGCAAAAATACTATTTTTTCTTACGCGGCGCTTACTTGCAATTCTTTTATTTTACTAAGATTTCAAAAAACGTGTAGAGGCGGCTAAGGAGAAACTTAGCGGTGGAGCACCTTTTTTGTTGTCTGGTGGAACATAGGGTGCCTCTGTGTGGGAGATTCAGAAGTAGTTGATGAGGTAGTTCTCCTTGTTGAGGCGGGCCTCGAGGCAGGCTATACCGAAGTCGTGGAGGTCGAAGGTGACGCGTATGCGGCGGTCGGCCTGCAGGAGGGCCCAGGCCGTGCGCGCTGCCTCATTGCGGTGGATGGCATGGAGCACGAGATAGGCGCGGGGGCTGGACTTGCTGAGCAGGAGGCTGATGAGGTCGGCGTCCAGTAGTTCGGCTTCGGTGTAGAGAAAGTCTATTTCCTGCGGGGGGAGGAGTGCTTGGCGCATGGCCTCGCGGGTGGGGACGGTGGTGCGGCGCCGGGCGTGCGGGCGTGCGGCGGCAATGTAGCGTTCCGCCCGCCCGCCGTCGTGGGCGGCCAGCAGCAGGTTTTGTGCTGTGGCGGCATTGGCGATGCGGAAGAGCAGTTGCAGGTCGCGGCGGCGTAGATCCGGCCGCTCGTTACGTGGGCGGCAGGTGCGGCTCAGAGAGTCGTAGGCATAGTACTGGCCGCGCTCGTAAATGACGCCTGTCACGAAGTTGAAGGCGAAGGGCGAGTGAATGCCGTAGCCGCAGCGGTGACGGAAGCGGACGAGCCAGCGCCATAGGCGCGGTGGGAGGGCAAGGAGGGAGTACATATGTGTGTAACAAAAGGGGCGTGAGCGGGGGCGGAATGCAAAGCGGCACTGCCCCTTGCTGAGGCAGTGCCGCTTGTTGATTTATCATTGGCGCGGGGCGCTTGCTGTTCAGGCTGCCTCTTCCACAATGCGCTTCTTGCCCAGCATGCGGTAGGCGATGGGAGCGGCGAGGAAGATGGACGAGCACGTTCCGAAAATAACGCCCAGAATCATGGCGAAGGAGAAGGAACGGATGCTGTCGCCTCCCAGGAAGAAGATACAGAGCAGCACGAGCATCGTTGTGGCCGATGTCATGATGGTACGCGTCAGGGTGCTGTTGAGCGAATCGTTGAAGAGACGTTCGGTGTCGCGTTTGGGATAGAGGCCCAAGTTCTCGCGGATACGGTCGAACACCACCACCTTGTCGTTGATGGAGTAACCGATGGCCGTCAGTATGGCGCCGATGAAGGTCTGGTCGATTTCCATGGAGAAGGGCAGGAACTTCCAGCAGAGGGCATACATACCGATGATGAAGAAGGTGTCGATGCACAGGGCCACCACGCTACCTACGGAGAAGGCTACGTTGCGGAAGCGCACGAGGATGTAGAGGAAGATGGCGATGAGCGAGAAGAACACGGCCTTCACGGCACCAGCCGTCATGTCCTCGGCCACGGAGGAGTCAACCTTCTGCGAGGAGACGATGGAGCCTCCCGTGCGGTTTTCGCGGTCGACAAAGGTCTTGTAGTCGGCCGAGATGAGGCCGGCATTGTGCAGGGCATCGTAGACGAATTTGTTGACCACTTCGTCTTGGCCGTTCACCATGTAGTTGGTGGTCAGACGGATGCACTCGCTTTCGGCTGTCACCACCTTGATAGCCTTGACAGACGCTTTCGGCTCGTCTGTTTTTGCCACGGCCTGCTGCACGGCGTTGGCCACCTCTTCAGGCGTCACCTTGTCGTTTTCAAACTGGATGACGTAGTTGCGTCCGCCGGTGAAGTCGATGCCTTCGGAGAGGCCGAACACGGCCAGGCTGGCGCCGAACACCACTGCCAGTACGGCAAATGCGCCCATGGAGGTGCGTGCCTTTTTCATGAAGGCCACCTGGGTGTTCTTCAGGAAGTTTCTGGAGAGCTTCGTGGTGAAAGTGATGTCGAGCCACTTGTCGCGGCCCAGGAAGTGCTCGTAGGCGATGCGGGTGAGCCATACGGCGGTGAAGAACGACGACACGATACCGATGCCCAGCGTGAGAGCGAAGCCGCGGATAGGTCCTGTGCCGAAGTTATAGAGGATGATGGCCGTGATGATGGAGGTCAGGTTCGAGTCGAAGATGGCCGAGAAAGCGTTGCCGTAACCGTCGGCCAGGGCCGTGCGGATATTCTTGCCGGCGCGCAGTTCCTCCTTGGTACGCTCGTAGATGAGCACGTTGGCGTCGACGGCCATACCCAGCGAGAGCACCATACCGGCTATGCCGCTCATGGTGAGGGCCGCCTGGAAGGAGGTGAGGATGCCCAGCGTGAAGAAGAGGTTGAGCAGCAGCGCGATGTTGGCCACCATACCGGTGCGGAAGCCGTAGAAGCAGCACATGAAAATCATGAGCAGCACGAAGGCCACCACGCAGGCGGTGAAGCCGGCCTTGATGGAGGCCTCGCCGAGCGACGGACCTACGGTCTCGGTCTGTACTGTCACGAGGGGCACGCTCATCTTACCGCTGTTGAGCACGATGGCCAGGGCGCGGGTGTCGTCGGGGGTGAAGCTGCCCGAAATCTGCGAGTTGGCACCGAGGCGTGCCTGTGGCGCGGGGGTACTGTACACCTTGTTGTCAAGCACGATGGCGATGGGCTTGCCGATGTTCTTGCCCGTGATGTCGCCCCAGATGCGGGCGGCTTCGGGCTGCATCGTCATGGATACGATGGGGCGGTGTGCGCCTTCCTGCTCGAAGTCGGGCTTGGCGTCCTGTATGATGTCCACCTCGTTGGCGCTGAGTTCGGGCTTCACGCCGCCGGCATCGTCGGAGGTGCCTTTGAGCAGATAGAGGGCATACTGGTTCTGCATTTCAGGCTGTGCGGAGAAGGCCAGGCTGAAGGTGCGCATGAGCTGCTTCACGGAGTCGCTCTGGAGCACTTTCTCCACGGCGGCCACCTCGGCCTTGGTGGCCACGGTACCGGCGCAGATGCCGCCGGCGTTTTGCATCATCACGATGTCGCCGAACTTTTTGGTAACGGTTTCCAGTTCCTTCGGGTTGTCCTTGCGGGGCTGCATCACCTCTACGGGGAGGTTGCGCAGCTCGGCCAGTTCGCCCTGCACCTGGTCAACGGTGGTCATGGTCCAGAACTCCAGGTTGGCGCTTCCGGTGAGCAGTTGCTCCACGTCCTCGGGGTCGGTCACACCGGGCATCTCCACCATGATCTGGCCGAGCTGTCCTTTGCCGCGGAGCACCTGGATGTTGGGCTGGGCCACGCCATACTGGTCGATACGGGAGCTGATTACCTTGTAGGCGTTGTCAACGGCCGACGATATGTTCTTCTCGAGGGCTTTGCGCACGTCTTCGTCGGTGCTCTTGTAGCTGATGTCGTCGGCGCCCATTCTTTCGGCGAATATGGCGCCGAGCTGGTTCTGTCCGTTGGCGGCTTCATACTTCTTCATGAATATTTCCACGAAGTCGCCGCCGTTGCGCTGTGCCTCGGACTTGGCTTCAGCCAGCATTTTCTGGAAGGCGGGTTCGGTGGCCTTGGAGCCGGCGTAGCCGTTCACCATGTCGGGCACGGACACCTCGAGCAGGAAGCTTACGCCGCCTTTGAGGTCGAGGCCGAGGCCGATCTGCAGTTTTTCGCATTCGGCGAGTGTTTTCCATCCGAGGTAAACTTTCTCGTTGCGTTTCTGGTCAAGATACTGCCGTGCAGCTTCCTTGCCCTTCGTTGCCTCGATCTTGGCCGCCTCGTCCTTGTAGTGGGAGGTCACCCACGAAAAGGAGAAGTAGTAAAGGCAGATGAGTGTCAGCAACACCGCAATGACTTTGACAAATCCTTTGTTTTGCATTTTTAGTAACTTATGTTTTTTTGATTATTAATTTTAATCAATTTTATTTCAACGTGCAAATATACACGATTTTTTTCAAATTATGCCGCATTTATCTTTTAATGTTGCAGTAATTGGGCAATGGGCCGCTTTCATGCGGAAAAAGCAACCTCCCCGGAGCCTTCAGTCAAGGCTCCGGGGAGGCGATATAGTGGCAGGCTCCGCCTGGTCATTTCTTCCAGAAGCGGGCGGTGAGATCGGTCAGCTTGCCGTCCGGCTCCACGCGGTAGAGGCGCTGGTTGGTGGTGCGGACGTTGAGCGGTCCGAGTTCCTCGATATAGGGCCCTATCTTCACGTAGTCCACTGCGCCGGCCAGGCGTTCGGGACCGAGGCCTGCGGGCAGTTCGGGGCGTCCGCTGTACCAGCCGGTGCGCAGGCGTGTGCCGTAGGTCTCCTTGACGGCGCGGCCGAGGGCCACCACGGCCGCCGGGTCGTTGTCGCCGCCCATCAGGCCTACGCAGGTCACCTCGCCGGCATAGTCGGCCAGCAGACCCATGAGGCGTTCTTCGGTGAGGGGTTCGCCTATGTCGTCCTTCAGGTAGGCGCTGTGGCATCCCGGGCACCCGTTGGGGCAGCGCGAGAGGTTGATGGCGAGTGTCACCTCGTCGGGAAACTCGCTGAACACGATGTCGTGGTTGACGTACTTTAGCATCTTTCCGGTCGGATTATCGGTGTGTGTGCCTTCGTTATCCGGCTTATGCTTTCTGCTGGTCAACGTGCGCGTAGTGGCGGCGTGCGGCCTCCTTCTGGCGGTCGAGCGAGAAGTTCGACACGCGCTTGAGGTAGCCGATGATGCGCGTGAGGTAGTCCACGTTCTTCGAGTGGCAGTGGGGGCACTCCTTGAGGTAGCGCTTGTCAATGTGTCCGCATTCGTTGCAGAGCGTGTTGGGGATGTTGTAGGTGAAGTAGTTGCATCCCTCCTTGGCCGCCACGCGGAGCAGCTGCCGGTATTGTGCGGCCGAGAGGTGCTCGTCGAGGTTCATGTGCAGTGCCGAGCCGCCGGTGAGGTGCTCGATGTATTTGCGGCCGTGCAGGCGGAACTTCTCGATGACGTCGGTGTTGGGGTCCTCCACCACGTAGAAGTAGCTGTTGTAGCAGTCGCGCGGCACGTAGTAGCCGTCGGCGCGGTCCCAGCGGGCGTGCTTCACGCCTACGTTCTCGGCCGGTATCATCTCGCAGTTGAAGAGCACCTCCTTGCTGCGGTATTTCTTGTTGTAGGCCTCCACCAGTCCGAGTATGTTGCCCACGAATGTGCTGTATTCCTCGTTGTCGCTGATGGTCATTCCCAGGCTTTCGGCCGCCTCCACCATGCCGTTCACACCGATGGTGAGATACTGGCGCTTGATGTTGATGTATCCGGCGTCGAAGAGCGGCAGCATGCCCTTCTCGAGGAAATACTTGAGGTTCTCGTTGTAGGCCAGCTGCACTTTGTGCACCAGGTCGATGATTTCCTCGAGGAAGTCGACGTACGACTTGCCCTCGCGGGTGGCCTGCTGCACGCAGCGGTTGAGGTTGATGGTGAGCACCGACTTCGAGCCCGTCGACACACCGCCGGCGCCGAGCGTGTAGCTGAAGCCGTTGTCCTGTATCTCGTTGCGCAGGCGGCAGCAGGAGGCCAGCGAGTCGGCGTTGTCGCTCATGTAGGTGAAGAAGGAGTGCCCCTTGCTGTACATTTCGGCCGTGAAGTCGCCGTAGGCCGCGTCTTTCACCTCGTTGTTCTCGGTGAGCAGCGCCATGGTCTCCACGGGGAAGGTGAGCACGGCCTTGGTGCGTTCCTCGTTGAACCACGTCATGAAGCGGCGCTGCAGCCAGTCTACGGCGGGCCAGTAGGGCTTGGTGCCGTCGGGGAAGTAGAACTCGCCGAAGATGCTGTCGAAGTAATACTGGTCGTAGTAGGAGATGTTCCAGAACACCGACTGGAAGTTACGTGCGCCGGTGGGCTGGTTGATGGAGTAAACGATCTGCTCGAAGCAGTCGGTAATCACCTTGTCGATGGTGCGCTGGCGGGCGGAGAGGTCTACCACGCGGTCGGCGTTCTCGAAGTAGTCTTTGCCATACTCCTGTTCGAGGAAGTGGCTCATATACATGAGGAACTCCGGCGTGGCGCAGGCGCCCGAGAGCATGGATGAGACGATGAACACCATGTTGACGAAGCCGCCGCAGAACGACTTGAGGTTGGTCGGGGCCGTGGAGTTGCCGCCGATGCTCTTGGTGCCGCCCAGCAGCCAGGGATACATCGTGATGGAGGCGCAGTAGTTGGCCAGGCTCGTCTCGTCGTTCTTGTAGATGTAGTGGTTCTTGAGCAGATATATGTAGCGGTCAGCCGTCTCCTTGCCGTACATCTCTTTGATCTTGTCGCAGATCAGGCGTCGGTTCAGGCGTATGAAGCTCTGCTTGGGCAGTTCGCCTATGAGCGTGGCTATGTTCTTGTTCTCCACGTTGGCGTTGGCGTCGAATTTCGAGCCGGTGGCGGGGTTCGCCGCGTTGCAGTAGTCAATGAGGAAGTGCAGTTTGTCGGCCGTTTCGCGGTCGTCCTCATGGCGCTTGCGGTAGAGCATGAACGCCTTGGCCACCTTGAAGTGGCGCTCGGCCATGAGGGCCACCTCCACCTGGTTCTGTATGTCCTCCACGCTCATGCCGTTGCAGAACTTGAGGTGGTCTACAATGCTCTGGAGCACGGTGCTGTCGATGGGCGAGCCCACCGAGGCGAAAGCCTTGATGATGGCGCCTTTTATCTTGTCGAGCGAGAAAGTCTCGGCCGATCCGTCGCGTTTGGTGATAAGGAAGTTGTCGGTACTCATTTCGTCGTAGTTGCTATATATATAATGTGTGTGAATGCGGGGGTGTTTCAAGTGCCGTCAGAGCCTTTGCCGCTCCTTCCGGGGCAGCGCCGTGCGTGTGGCGCGCGGCGGGATGTTCGGGCCGCGCGGCGGTTCGGCAAACGTGAAAGTGATGGTTGTCGGTGGCGGATGGTTGCTGCTTCCCTCTAAATACGGGCTAACGGCCTGTAGGCGTTACTCTTCTCGGAAATCCGTCCCTTTGTCTGTTTGCAAAGATAACTTTTTATTGCGACATGACCGCGCGCCGCGGTTCAAAAAATAAGCATAAAACTTTCGTTCCGCGGTGCGTTTTTGCCGCTGTCCGTCACCGCCGTTTTTGCCGTCTGCGGCGCGTCCCCTTTGTTTACGGGCCTTGCGGCGCGCGTATGTGAAAAAAACGGAGTATCTTTGCTCCCGCAACAAAGCATACGGATAGAATTGACGGCCCGGTAGCCTCCGTAGTCCTGGAGATACGACGGGCCTGCCGCGGTTGCCCTGAACGTCATGCGGCGGGCGGCCGCCTCCTTGTCCGGATATGGGACGGCTGCGTGAAGGCAGGCCCTTTCGGCGGCCATCCGGAGATATTTTGACAACGAAGTAATGAAATTCTAAAAACATATTATAAAATGGCAAACAACAAGCCTTCGATACCCAAGGGTACGCGCGATTTCGGACCACAGGAGATGGCCCGCCGCAATTACATATTCAACACCATCCGCGAGGTTTACGCCCTCTACGGCTTCCGTCCCATCGAGACGCCCGCCATGGAGAACCTCTCCACGCTCATGGGCAAATATGGCGAGGAGGGCGACAAACTGCTCTTCAAGATACTCAATTCGGGCGACTTCCGCTCGGCCGTGACGCCCGCGGAGTATACCGGCGACTCTCCGGCCCGCCTCGCCGCCCGTTTCTGCGAGAAAGGGTTGCGCTACGACCTCACCGTGCCCTTTGCCCGCTACGTGGTGCAGCACCGCGAGGAGCTGCAGATGCCCTTCAAGCGCTTCCAGATACAGCCCGTGTGGCGCGCCGACCGCCCGCAGAAGGGGCGCTACCGCGAGTTCTACCAGTGCGACGCCGACGTGGTAGGCTCCGACTCGCTGCTCAACGAGGTGGAGCTCATGCAGATAGTCGACGAGGTGTTCAGCCGCTTCGGCATCCGTGTGGCCATCAAGATAAACAACCGCAAGATACTCTCGGGCATTGCCGAAATCATCGGTGCGGCCGACAAGATAGTCGACATCACCGTGGCCATCGACAAGCTCGACAAGATAGGCCTCGACAAGGTGAACGAGGAGCTCCGCGCGGCCGGCCTCGCCGAGGAGGCGGTGCTGAAGCTCCAGCCCGTCATCGCCCTTGCCGGCTCCAACGAGGAGAAGCTCGCCACGATGCGTCAGGTGCTCGCCGCCTCCGAGACCGGCCTGAAGGGTGTGGACGAGGTGGCCTTTGTGCTCGAGGCCCTCAAGGACTCCGGGCTGCGCAACGTCCTCGAGCTCGACCTCACCCTGGCCCGCGGCCTCAACTACTACACCGGCTGCATATTCGAGGTCAAGGCCCTCGACGTGCAGATAGGCTCCATCACCGGCGGCGGCCGCTACGACAACCTCACGGGCATCTTCGGCATGCCCGGCCTGAGCGGCGTGGGCATCTCCTTCGGTGCCGACCGCATCTACGACGTACTCGGGCAGCTCGACCTCTACCCAGCCGCCACAGAGGGCGACGTGCGCCTGCTCTTCATCAACTTCGGGCCGGCCGAGGCCGCCTGCTGCCTGCGCCTGGCCGCCGCAGCACGCCGCGCGGGCATAGCCACGGAGGTGTATCCCGACAGCGTGAAGATGAAGAAGCAGATGAACTATGCCAACGTGCGCCAGGTGCCCTTCGTGGCCCTGGTGGGCGAGAGCGAGATGCAGGAAGGCCGCATCACGCTCAAGAACATGGTCACCGGCGAGCAGAGCAGTCTCACCCTCGACGAGGTGGTGCGGACGGTGCAGGCCGCCGGCTGACGCCGCCACTCCGACGTGTCGCCCTCCGCCGGGGCGTACTTTAACATCTTTAACCTTCTGTAACGCCCGGAAGGCGGTTTTTAGTTAAAAAAGCCTTTCGCCGCGCGGCAGTCTCCGGTCCTGATTCTGCCGCGGTTACCTGGAATTTAAAAAGCATTACTTGCCGTCGAAACTGCAAGTAATGCTTTTTTTCGTCCGATACGTACTTTTCGCCGAAAACCGTTACTTACTTTTCCGCAAACCGGCCGGCGAACCATGAAAACGAGGGGCAGACCCACGTGAGTCTGCCCCTCGGCTACCAGCAAAGATAATGATTTTTCAAGCCAAAAGCAAGAAGTGTTAAAATGGCGCGCCGCGCGCCTTGCCGCGGCCTATTGCCGCCGGGCCGCGCCGCCTTGCCGCGGCCGGTCGGTGGTAAGGCCGCCCTGCACCATGTACTCCGTGGCCTGTAGCATGGAGAACACGTAGTCCTTCAGTGCGCCGAAGGCCGGCGAGAAGGCCGCCGGCACGGGCTTGCCGTCCTGCAGGTCGTAGCAGAACTCGCGCTCCGCCTCGGCGTTGTACACGTAAAGGCGCCGGGCGTCGCGCGCGGCCATCGTCTTGTCGGCCGAGTAGAAGGCCGCCGGGCGTGACTCGCGCAGCAGGTCGATGCCGAAATTGTTTTGCACGTAGGGCAGGCCCAGCAGGCCGAGCACCGTGGGCGCCACGTCCACCTGCTGCGCGAAGCCCGTGTGCTCGCGCGCGCCGATGCCCTTGCCGCAGATGATGAGCGGCACGTGGTTCTGCGCCTCGGGTAGTTCGCAGTCGGCCGGCCCCACGGCCTTGCCGTGGTCGCCCAGGAAGACGAAGAGCGTGTTCTCCGCCCACGGTTCGCGCGCCACGGCGTGCATGAAGTCGGCTATGGCCCGGTCGGCATACTCCACGATCTGCTCCTCCGGCTTCCGGTTGCGCGGCTTGAACCATGCGGGCAGCACGTAGGGCGGGTGGTTGCTGATGGTGAGCAGCGTGGCCAGGAAGGGGCGCCCCGACGCGGCGTGCCGCCGCAATACGGGCAGGGCGTAGGTGAAGAGGTAGTCGTCCTGCACGCCGAAGTGGTTGGCCACCTTCTCGCGCGGGTAATTCTCCTGGGCGTATATCTCGTCGTAGCCGTTGGAGCGCAGAAAGGCGTTCATGTTGTCGTATTGCGACTCGTGTGTCATGAAAAACATCGTGGCGTAGCCCGCCTCGCGCAATACCGTGGGCAGGCCCGCGTAGGAGGGGATGTCGGAGCCCTTCATGGCGTTGCGGTACATGATGGAGGGGAAGGAGTAGAGCGTGGCGTAGAGCCCGTGGTTCGTGTGGTTGCCCGAGGAGTAGAAGTTGCTGAAGCTCAGCGAACGGTTGTAGAGCGAGTCGAGAAATGGCGTGAGGCCGGCATCGTTTCCGAAGCGTCCCATGAGCCGCGCCGACATCGATTCCATCAGCACCAGCACCACGTTGCGCTTCGCTGCGGCTCCGGCTGTGGCCTCCACCCGGCGCGCCAGCGGCGAAATGCCCTCCAGTCCCTGCCGGCCCAGGTACTGCTGCACGCGGCGCACGGCCTCGTCCTCGTTCATGAGCGTGAGGCGGCGGTTTTCGGGCCGCAGGGTATCGAGCGTGCCCGTGAGCAGGCAAAAGGCCGGGTTCAGACCTAAGTTGTTGAGCACCGGACTTGTGCAGAAATAGGCCGCGCTCACCTTGATGGGGTTGTAGCCCAGCCGGCCCCGTATGCCTAAGGCGCAGAGACCCGCCGCGGCCAGCGTGAGCCCCGTCGCCGCCAGGCGGTAGCGCCCCGTGGGGCGTGCCGGACGGGCCGTCGCCTCGCCTGCCGCCGCCCACGAGCGCCGCAGCCGCCGCCCGTAGCGGCGCAGCAGGCAGCAGAAACCTGCCGCGAAGGCCGCGAAGTAAAAGATGTAGAGGTAGTACGACCGCTCGCCCAGCAGCATGCCCGCCGTCGTGGTGCCGTATTCCGCCCAGTTCCATATGGAGGCGTTGAGCGGCTTCGTGAAGTAAAGGAAATAAGGGATGTTGGCCGCCGACGCCATGAAGGCGAGCGTGTAGAGCGTGCCGAACCACGCCCCCATGGCCGTGACCATCCAGCCCCGCGGCCGGCTGAGCTGCGCCGCCGTGCCCGCCAGCAGCAGGGGCAGGGCCATGATGTAGCAGGCTATGACGTTGTCGAACCACACGCCGCGCGCAAAGGCTTCGGCCACGAGGGCCCCGCGGCCGGCGAGGTCGGGCGGCAGGAGCGGGCGTACGGCGATGAATTGCAGCAGGCGCAGCAGGCTCAGCGCGGCCAGTGCGGTGAGATGTACAGCCAGCAGGTAGGCGGGGAGTTGGGGGAGTTTCTTCATTATTTATAGCTTTTGCCCGCAAAAGTAGCGAAAAAAGTGCTAAGTTTGTAGCCGTTATGATTGAATTAAGAGGTATTCGCAAATCCTTCGGCCCCCTGGAAGTTCTGGGAGGCATCGACCTCACCATCCGTAAGGGCGAGGTGGTGAGCATAGTAGGCCCGAGCGGCGCGGGCAAGACCACGCTGCTGCAGATCATGGGCACGCTCGACACGCCCGATGCCGGCAGCGTCAGCATAGCCGGGCAGGATGTGCTGGCCCTGGGCCGGCGCCAGCTGTCACGCTTCCGCTGCGGCCACGTGGGCTTCGTGTTTCAGTTTCATCAGCTGCTGCCCGAATTTACGGCCCTCGAAAACGTGATGATTCCCGGCCAGATAGCCCGTCGCCCTGCCGCCGAGGTGCGCCGCCGGGCCACTGAACTGCTCGGCTTCATGGGGCTCACCGGCCGCGCCGGCCACAAGCCCGCGCAGCTGTCGGGCGGCGAAAAGCAGCGCGTGGCCGTGGCCCGCGCCTTGATGAACGAGCCCGACGTGGTATTGGCCGACGAGCCTTCGGGCAGTCTCGACAGCCACAACAAGGTGGAGCTCCACCGCCTCTTCTTCGATTTGCGCGACCGCTTCGGACAGACGTTCGTCATCGTGACGCACGACGAGGAACTGGCGCGTCTCACCGACCGGACCATACACCTGGCCGACGGCCGCGTGGTGGGCGAGACCGTGCGCGGCGCCGAGGCGGGGCCCGATGAGGCTCCGGCCTCTCCGGAAACCGCCGAAACCGGAAAGGAGGGCGCGCATGATTAAGCTGGGCGACTACAACACGCTGCGCATCACGCGCTTTACCGACCACGGCGCCTATCTCGACGGCGGCAGCGTGGGCGAGATTCTCATGCCCAAGGCCTACGTGGAGCGCGAAATGCGCCCGGGCCATGAGGTGCGCGTCTTTGTGTATCTGGATCAGAGCGAGCGCCTCGTGGGCACCCTCGAGCAGCCGCTGGCCCGCGTGGGGCAGTTTGCCTGTCTGCGCGTGGCCTGGACCAATCAGTTCGGCGCTTTTCTTGACTGGGGGCTGATGAAAGACCTCTTCGTGCCCTTCCGCGAGCAGAAGATGCGCATGGAGCAAGGGCGCTCCTATGTGGTGCACGTGCACGTGGACGAGGAGAGCGGCCGCATCGTGGGCTCGGCCAAGGTGGAGCGCTGGCTGTGGCCCGCCCCCACGGCCAAATACTACCGCGGCCGCGAGGTGGAGATGCTCGTGCAGCACAAAACACCCCTGGGCTTCAAGGTAATCGTGGACAACGCGCATCCCGGACTCGTGTACGACGACCAGATATTCGGCACCGCGCCACGCACAGGCGACGTGCTGCGCGGCACGGTGGTGAGCGTGCGCCCCGACGGCCGCCTCGACATCTCGCCCGACCGCATCGGCAAGAGCCGCTTCCGCGACTTCGCCGAAGTGCTCCTCGCCGAGCTCACCGCCACCGGCGGCCGCCTGCCCTTCTCCGACGCGAGCGCGCCCGACGAGATAACCGCCCGCTTCGGCGTGAGCAAGAAAACCTTTAAGCGGGCGCTCGGCACGCTTTACCGTGGCCGGAAAATACGCCTCGGCGACGGCGAAATTTTGCTCGAAAAGCCCGCCGGCAGGCCGCAACGGCCGGCATTTGGGGCTCATAAACCGGAAAATCGAAAAAAGTTTTAAAAAAAATGCTTTTTTGTTTGGAGGGATAAAAGTGAAACCGTATCTTTGCTCCCGTTAAAGAAAGGGATTTGAATCCCGCATCGGCAAGATAGTTTTTTCATCTCTATATAAGTTCTGTGAGGCAACCATTCGTCGTGAAGACGCGTGGTTGCATTTTTTTTGTCTGCCGGGCAGGGCGGCGCGCGGCCTTACCGGCGGAAATCCGAAGGCGCCAGGCCCGTGGCGTTTTTAAAGTACTTTCCCAGGAAACTCTGGTTGGAGAAATTCATCTCGGCCGCTATTTCTTTCACGGAAAGAGAGGTGTTGGCCAGGTATTGCTTGATTTCCATCACGACGAAACTTGTTATCCACTGTCCGGCCGTCCGGCCGCTCACGTTCTTCACCACTTCCGAGAGATATTTGGGGGTGAGGCAGAGCTGCTGGCTGTACCAGCACACGTTGCGCTCGCGGCGGAAATTGTCGGCGAGCAGGTGGATGAAGCGGTCGAAGAGGCGGTAGCTGGCCGACTGCTGCGGCGCCTCGGCGGGAAGGCGCCGGCTGAGCATGTCGCAAATGTCGAAGTAGAGCAGGCGGATGAGAGCCGAGAGCGACTCGTGGCGGTAGCGGTGGGTGTGGGCACGGTAGCGGCGGCGCACTTCGGCGTAGCTCCGCTCGGCCCAGCGCTGCTCGCGGGGGTCGAGGTGGATGACCGGGTGACGGTAAATGTAGAGCAGGAAGGGCCAGAGCTGGTGCAACCCTATGATGCTGTTCTGCATGCACTCGCGCGATACGAGCGCGGCGTGGGCTCCGTAGTCGTCGCTCGTGCTGATTTTCTCGATGAGCTGTTCGCCCACGCCGATGTAGAGGTCGCCGGGTGCGAGGCGCATGGTCTGTGTGCCGGAGGTGAACTCTATATGACCGCGCGTGCAGTAGCAGAAAGTCAGAAAGCACATCTGCAGCGTCTGCTCGGGGAAGTCGAGGCGGGCGATATCGTCGATGACGAGCAGGTCGTTGCTGTCGTCGTCGCTGAAAGCGGGCGAGGAGAGCTTCACGTCGTTGATGCTCACCTTGCGTATGAGGTTTCTTCGCATGATGGTTGTTTGTTCGTGGCGGAGACGGGCCGGACGGCGCGGGGCCGCATGGGGGTGTCTCCGTGAGGCAAATTTACGAAATTACGCCATGTGGCGCGACCCGGCGGCATGTTATTTTTCCGGCAAGCGTAAATAACGCGGCTTCGGGGCGGAATAGTGTGTTGGGCTCCGGCTTTGTAATTTGTGACCGTAGGTTTTACTTCTGCGGTGCCTTGGGCTCTCTTGTGGTTTTCCTGTCTTTAAAAGTAATTTGTGCAGCAAGTTTTTTTACGCTGTTAATACTTATTAACGTAATCGGGGGGGTAATTTATCTTTTGTTTATACTTTTGCAACTTAATCAGCTGATTGTGGTATTGCTTATGTCGTACTGCCCGGTCCTGAGCGTGCGGCGCGGTCAGCGTGGAATTTTTATAATATTTATTTTAATCACATACATACACACGCATCATGAAAAGATTTACCTTTATGATTATGTCCCTGCTCCTGACATGTGCGGGAACAACCGGTGTCCGTGCGCAGGAAGCACTCATTCACGTGACTGAGGCTCCTCGGAACGGCATCTATGTAATTCATTCAGCCAGCAGCAGTGCTAACGGTTACCTGTACAATGAAAGCGGCGTGACCAATCGTCCGTTTCGCGTGACGGACGCCACCGACTTGAGCCAGACCGGTGTGTCGGCTGCAGAACTCAAATTTTGCTGGATGCTGACCCGATCGGACGACGGACAGACATTTACTCTGCAAAATCTCTCTTCGCTGAACCACGTGCCTGCCGATGTACAGCGCAACACGAATATGACCGGTACGGAAACCGCCGATCTCGCGATTGAAGCGGCTACCGACGCCACCGACGGCGACTGGTATATGTATCAGACCAATTATAAAAACGGTGAAAATACACTTTATGTGCATACGAATAAGGCGGGCGGTATGGATGGTAACCTGAGCTACTGGGATGGCAAGAATGCGACTGGTACGAGCGTGCGGCTGACCTTTTATTCGCTGCCCGACGCTCAGGAAACGGCCATCATAGACGCTGCTGCCGATGTGCTCGCTGCACAGCCTGTGAACTGTGTGGGTGGTATTCAATTGGCAACTTTGGAAAAACTACAGGCTGAGAAAACGGTGGATAATTTGCAGGTTTGTCTGAACGCGCGTATTGAACTTGTTCCCGACGGCTTGTATCGTATTGTGAACGTAAGCCCCAAGGCCAATACTGCCGGCACAACGAACCATACGGCCATGACTGTCTCCACGGAAGGCACGCCGGTTACGGCCATTCCCTCTCAGACAGATGTGAATGCTGTCTGGAAATTCGAGGCTATCGGTACCTCGGGACAATATAAACTGAAGAACATGAACGCGCAGAAATATATTAACCCCATTTCTACTGGTGGCTATCGCGCTTCCTTGGTTGATGCTGATGCTGCGGGAACAATGGAGGTTCTTGGCCTTGGCGAAGCTCAATATCGTATACATAGTGTTGGTAGTAATGATAATTGCTGCTTGTTCTGCGAGAATAATGTGGGCGAAGGGTATACCATCAGTGGTTGGAACAATGGCAAGAACAGTGCTTCGGCCTGGTATCTCATTCCGGCCAAGAATTTGGAGATTCCCCTCAATAATGCCGGCGGCGCCACTTGGGCCTCGGCTTATCTGCCTTTCGGTGTGAAAGCCGGCGAGGGGACTGATGTGGCGCTCTATACGGCTGCTGTGAACGCTGAGGATGACACGGTGCTCGACCTGACGCCCGCCGCCGATGGCGTGAAGGCCGAGAACGGCTTTATTCTGAAGGGAACAGACACAACTGCCACGCTCGACATCGTGGCTGGTGCGGAAGGTGCCGAGAGCGAGCTAGGCGGTACGCTGACGGCTGTGGATGATGTGGATAGTAGCGAGTATTATGTGCTCTCCAATGGTAGCGCAGGTGTAGGCTTTTATCATCCGAAAGGCACGGCATTAGCTGCCAATAAGGCTTTCCTGCAGAGGCAGGTGCAGGGCGTTGGTGCTCTCCGTTTCTCCTTTGGCGATGTGACCGGTATCGGTAATGCCGGCATACCGGCTACACCCGTGGATAATGGCGTTTGTTATGACTTGAGCGGCCGCCGTGTATCGGTTCCCACTAAAGGTATTTACGTGAAGAACGGAAAGAAATTCATTGTACGCTAAAAACGCGACGTCTACATATATTTATCCTATTAAAGTAAACCAAAATATGAAAAAGGTATATATCGTGCCGGCAACAACTGATGTAATCCTTCTGACCGAAGGTATGTTGGCCGGCAGCACTGAACGGCTGAAAATAAATGACGAATCCGCCACCGGTGACCAGTGGTCGAACAAGAAAGACGGCTTTGCCGGCAGTGCACCGTGGACTGAAGACAAAGAGTAATTTTTCTCTGTGATATGTTTGAAGAGAGGGAGGAACGCCTGTAATGTTGGGGTCTTCCCTCTTTCTTTTGGACGGTTGCTACGGACTGTCCGGTCGCGCCGGATTTTGCGGCACCACTGCGTTGCTTACGTCGTCATTAGGTTCTTTTGAATCATCGGAATGATAGCGGCAAGCCGCGGCAAACATATAGGTTCGCCGCGGCTTGCCGCTATAGTTATGGCTGATTGCCAGGAATGTCAGAGGAACGGGGCTGGTCAAGGGCAGGTTGCGGTTGTTTGGAAAAAGAGGATGTCCCTGCTCACAGCCACAATAAGGCCGTGCGATAGGTGACCCATGCCGCCCCGTAGGCCAGGAGGGTGGTGTAGAGCGCCGTGAAGAGCGCGTACTTCCAGCGTCCGCTCTCTCCTTTGATGGCCGCTATGGTGGCGATGCAGGGGAAGTAGAGCAGCGCGAAGACCAGGTAGCTCAGTGCCGCCGCAGGGGTGGTGCCCGACTGCGCCAGGGCTTCCGCGAGCGAGGCTTCGCCGGCGGCCCCGTCGTCATCGGCCGGTACGTTGTAGAGCACGCCCAGGGTGCTGACCATGAGTTCCTTGGCACCCACGCCCGAGAGTATGCCCACACCCATGCGCCAGTCGTAGCCTAACGGCGCAAGTACCGGCTCCATGGCATGGCCTATGCGGCCCAGGTACGACTGCTCCTGCTGCCGGGCCGGCGTCGTGCCGGCGTCGGTCGCGGCAGGGAAATGGCCCAGGGCCCATACGACGACACTTGCCACGAGGATGATGCCGCCCATCTTGCGCAGGTATTGCCGCCCTTTCTCCCAGGTGTGGCGCGTCACGCTGCGGGCCACGGGCAGCCGGTAGGGCGGCATTTCCATCACGAAGTGGCTCTCCTCGCTGCGGCGGTAGATGCGTCTCAGCGCTGCGGCGGCCGCGAAGGCTGTCATGATGCCCAGGGCGTAGAGCGCGAGCATCACGAGGGCCGCGTGGCGGGGAAAGAAGGCGCCGGCCAGGACCGTGTAGACCGGCAGGCGGGCCGAGCACGACATGAACGGAATCACCATCATCGTGATGAGACGGCTCTTGCGGCTCTCGATGGTGCGGGTGGCCATGACGGCGGGCACGTTGCAGCCGAAGCCCATGAGCATCGGTATGAACGACTTGCCGTGGAGGCCCACGCGCCGCAGCAGCGGGTCGGCCAGCAGGGCTGTGCGCGCCATGTAGCCCGAATCCTCGAGGATGGAGATGAAGAAGTAGAGGATGAGGATGTTGGGAAGGAAGACTATGACGCTGCCCACACCGCCCAGCACGCCGCTCACCAGGAGGTCGCGCAGCCAGCCCTCCGCCAGGTGTGTCTCGGCCAGCGACGAGAGCGCTTCGACGCCCGCCTCCATCCATTCCATGGGATAGGCGCCGAGCTCGAAGGTGGTGTAGAAAATGAGACCCATGAGCAGGAAGAAAAGCAGATAGGCCAGGGGCGTGCGCGCCATCACCTTGTCAATGAGCGTGGTGAGCCGCGAGGCGCGGCTCTCGTGTAACTCGTAGGCTCCCTCAAGCAGGCGGTGGATACGGGCGTGCACCTCGTGGGCGGCGGCTGGTTCCGCCCCGTGCGGCGCGGCGGTGCCCGCTGCCTGTTCACGCGCCGCTCCGGCCGGTTGGGTGCGGCGCGTCTCGGCTAAGGTTATGGCCGCCTGCAAGGCCTCGCCGACACCGCGGCCGCGGCTGGCGACGGTGGGCACGAGCGGCATGCCCAGGCGCGCGGAGAGCAGGTCGAGGTCGATGCGGCTGTTGCTGTTCTCCAGTTCGTCGTACATGTTGAGCGCTCCCACGATGGGCAGCCCCGTTTGGCGCAGGCCCATCGTGAGCAGCAGGTTACGCTCCAGATTGGTGGCGTCGAGCACATTGATGATAACATCGGCCTCGCCGCGGGCCAGCTCGGCGGCCACGTAGGCCTCTTCGGGGCTGAAAGCCTGCAGGGAGTAGCTGCCGGGAAGGTCGATTATCCGCAGGTGGTGCCCGCCGGCGTTGGTGTAGCCCGTGACGCTCGTTACGGTGACGCCGGCATAGTTGCCCGTACGTTCATGGCCGCCGCAGGCAGCATTGAAAAAGGCCGTCTTGCCGCAGTTGGGATTGCCCACCAGCGCGATGGTGATGGTGCCGGCTTCCGGGACGGCGGCGGGAACGGTGGGTTTTGTGCCGCAGCCCGTGAAACCGCTGCAATGCTGGCCGCTGCACTGCCGCGCAGGAACAGGGCGTAGTGCCGGAGCCGGGGTGGCTGGCGCCGGCATGGCGGCTGCTATGGCTTCGGCCTCGCAGGCTGTGGAGGCGGCCACGATGAGGCGAGCCTCGCTGCGGCGGAGGGCTACCTTCTGACCTAACATGGCAAAGACAATGGGGGAGCCTAAGGGGGAGGCGTATACGCGCGTCACTTCTTGTCCCGGAATAAAACCCATCTCCTCCAGGCGCAGGCTGAAGGCACCGCTGCCTTCATGTCCGGCCACGTAGGCGGTTTGTCCGTTTTTCAAGTCGGATAGTTTCATGCTATATATATAATAGGTGTTGCAGGATGCAAAGGTACTGCGAATACTTTGAAACGGCAATACCTAAAAATGGTGATGTGGCCTGACATTGTGGCAGACTGCCTGCCAAAAATGCAGAGGCGAGGCGGCCGCATAGTGCTTTGGCACACTTTTGGCAACAAAAAGGGTGAGCCTGCAACTCTGTCGCGGGCGTATTCCAATAACATTATTCAAACGACATAAAACAAAAAAGTCATCATGAACATCAAACCTTTGGCAGACCGCGTGCTGGTGAAGCCCGCACCGGCAGAAGAGAAAACAATCGGTGGTATCATCATTCCCGACACCGCTAAGGAAAAACCCCTGCAGGGCGAAGTGCTCGCTGTAGGTGGCGGTACCAAGGACGAGGAAATGGTACTCAAGGCTGGCGACACCGTGCTTTATGGCAAATACAGCGGTACGGAAGTGGAACTCGACGGCGAAAAGTATCTCATCATGCGCCAGAGCGACGTGCTTGCCGTATTGGCCTGACTCGCGCGTATATTATATATATAAAGGTATAAACACAAAAAACTATAAGAATCATGGTAAAAGAAATTAAATATGATGTAGACGCCCGCGAACTGCTCCGCGAAGGCGCCGACGCACTGGCCAACGCAGTGAAAGTGACCCTCGGCCCGAAAGGCCGCAACGTGGTTATCGATAAGAAATTCGGCGCTCCGCGCATCACCAAGGACGGCGTGAGTGTGGCTAAGGAGATAGAACTCGACGGCGCTTTCCAGAATGCAGGTGCACAGCTCGTGAAGAGCGTGGCCTCCAAAACGGGCGACGACGCCGGCGACGGAACAACAACCGCCACCGTGCTGACGCAGGCTATACTGACCGAAGGAATGAAGAACGTGGCCGCCGGTGCCAACCCCCTCGACGTGAAGCGCGGCATTGACAAGGCTGTGGCAAAAGTAGTGGAGGCTATCAAGGGACAGGCCGAACAGGTGGAGGAAAGCTATGAGAAAATCGAGCAGGTAGCCACTATCTCGGCTAACAACGACCCTGAAATCGGTAAGCTCATCGCCGACGGCATGCGCGCCGTGAGCGTGAACGGCGTTATTACCATCGAGGATGCGAAGGGCCGCGACACGGTGCTCAAAACCGTGGAGGGCATGCAGTTCGACCGCGGCTATCTTTCGGCCTACTTCGTCACAGAAACGGAGAAGATGCAGTGTGTCATGGAGAATCCCTACATTCTCATCTATGATAAGAAGATCAGTAACCTCAAGGACTTCCTGCCTATTCTTGAACCGGCTGTGCAGAGCGGACGTCCTCTGCTTGTCATCGCTGAGGACGTTGACAGCGAAGCGCTCACTACGCTCGTGGTGAACCGTCTGCGCACGCAACTCAAGATATGCGCCGTGAAGGCTCCCGGATTCGGCGACCGCCGCAAGGCTATGCTTGAGGATATCGCAGTGCTCACCGGTGGCGTGGTTATCAGCGAGGAGAAGGGACTGAAACTCGAACAGGCTACGCTCGAAATGCTCGGATCGGCCGAGAAAGTAACCGTCACGAAGGACAATACGACGATTGTCAACGGCGTCGGTGCCAAAGAAAATATCCAGGAGCGCATCCAGCAAATCAAAAACGAGATGGAGGCCAGCACCAGCTCTTACGATAAGGAAAAACTCCAGGAACGTTTGGCTAAACTCTCCGGCGGCGTATGCGTGCTTGAGGTAGGTGCTGCCAGCGAAACGGAGCAGAAGGAAAAGAAGGACCGCTGCGACGACGCTCTTTGCGCCACGCGTGCGGCTATCGAGGAAGGTATTGTGACTGGCGGTGGCGTGGCTTACATCCGCGCACAGCAGGCGCTTGAAGGTCTTGCTGGCGAAAATGCCGACGAAACCACCGGTATCGCCATCATACGTCGCGCTATCGAGGAACCCCTCCGTCAGATCTGTAAGAATGCCGGCGTGGAAGGTGCGGTAATTGTTAATAAAGTGCGCGAAGGCGAAGGTAACTTCGGTTACAACGCCAAGAATGAAACCTTCTGCGACCTGCGCGCTGCCGGCGTGGTGGATCCCGCCAAGGTGACTCGCGTGGCTCTCGAAAACGCTGCCAGCGTAGCCGGTATGTTCCTCACCACCGAGTGCGTGATTTGCGACAAGAAGGAGGATAAACCCGAAATGCCGATGGGTGCTCCCGGTATGGGCGGCATGGGCGGTATGATGTAATACCGCTGCCGGCAGGCTCCGTCTGCAAGCAAGTGATAATAAAAGGAGGCATCGCGAAAGTACGTAAGTATTTTTCGCGATGCTTCTGCTTATTGTTGAATAGTCTTCAATTAATCTTTGTATATTTCTGTCCGTATCGCCCCCTATATATTCTCCTTATCCTCTCCCCATCCTCTCGCCATTATCTCCTTATCCCCTCGCCATCTTCTCGTCTTGTTTTTCCCATAATCCCCTTCGTTCTCCTTTTCTCGTGTAAAAGTCCCGTAAATATTTTTTTTCTTTTAATTTCGTGGTTATTAGCCATTTGTTTAAAATGCTTTAATTTTTCTTGAAAAAAATCTTCCTTTTTATTTGGCAGTTGTTTTTAAAGGTTGTACTTTTGCACTCGCAAATGAGGCCAAGGGCGCTGCCCCGGTCCATGGGCACAGAAAGAAGAGTTCTTTGAA
>JAAGKN010000274.1_pt1 | contig 77366 bp, 54 predicted proteins | sample 6206371 | NCBI WGS metagenome assembly JAAGKN01 (sample SAMN11533720, study PRJNA540317) | gut metagenome | isolation source: fecal pellets from male and female animal of same cohort | host: Peromyscus leucopus | place: USA:CA | collected 2017 | reverse complement strand
GGATTGGCGGAAGTTGTCGCTGTTGCTCTTCATAGTCAGCCGGTAGACCCCGATCACGCATTCCTCCTCCATAGCGTGGTCGAAGGAATTGTTTTCGCGATAGGAATAATAGCCGGCTTTGCGGAGCACACGGTCGGCTATGAAGTCCTTGCGGGTGCGGTTGCTCTCTACGATTGCCGACATCATGTTCTGCGGCACGTCGGCATAATTGGCAAGCAGCTGCTTCGTATCCTTCGGCAGGCAGTAGCCGCCATAGCCGAACGAGGGATTGTTGTAGTGCGTGCCGATGCGCGGGTCCAACCCTATACCCTCGATGATGGCCTGCGAGTCGAGACCCTTGACCTCGGCATAGGTGTCGAGCTCGTTGAAATAGCTCACGCGCAGCGCCAGATATGTGTTGGCAAACAGCTTCACGGCCTCGGCCTCCTTCATGCCCATGAAGAGTGTCGGGATATCCTCCTTGATGGCTCCCTCCTGCAGGAGACGGGCAAACGTGTGGGCCGCCTCGTCGAGACGCGGCAGGTCGGCCACCTTGCGTATGGCCTCGTTTTCCTCCGCAAACTGCTCGTTGTCAATTATCTTGGGTGTGCCGACGATGATGCGCGAGGGATAAAGGTTGTCGTAGAGCGCCTTGGACTCGCGCAGAAATTCCGGCGAGAAGAGAAGGTTGAACTTCCTCACGCCCCGTGCCGCATACTTCAGGTAGAGCGAGCGGCAGTAGCCCACGGGGATGGTGGACTTTATCACCATCACAGCATCGGGATTGACGCTCAGCACCAGGTCGATGACCTCCTCGACGTGCGACGTGTCGAAATAATTCTTCACCGGATCATAGTTGGTCGGCGCCGCGATCACCACGAAATCGCCGAGCGGTAAGCCTCAGCCCCGTCGAGCGTCGCAGTCAGATCAAGCTCCTTCTCGGCAAGATATTTCTCGATATATTCATCCTGTATCGGCGATTTGCGCGAGTTGATAAGTTCCACCTTCTCGGGAACCACATCCACTGCCGTGACATGATTATGCTGCGCCAAGAGGGTGGCTATACTGAGACCCACATAGCCTGTGCCTGCTACTGCTATATTCATTTTATAGTATAAATGTTGATTTATTTCAATGTTATTGGCGTGGTCATGCAAGCGCCACATACCTCTCCAGATCGATCGCAATCGCCTGCTTGTAGAATGGATGGAGGTCGGGGCGGGTGGAGAGGGTGGAGAAGAGCTCCACATATTGCTCGTCGGGATCATCGCAGGTGGAGAAGCCGAGGCGTGTAGCCGTTCGCATGAAGCCGATGTAGGCCCAAAGAGTTATCGTATCTATGCCCGAAAAATCCGTCAACCGATATGTCTCGACGAGCTTCTGTTTGAAGCCACGTTGCTCTCCGCTGCCAAGATACACATAAAGATCCCTGTGAAATAGGGCGCGGAGTCTCACATAAGCCTCACGGAGAGAAATGCTTTTAAAGCGCCCATAGACCATCAGTTCATCTACCCATCGCTCCTCGACTTGGAAATAGTAGGTTGAATATCTGTCATCGAGGTTGTGGATGTCATGGCGTATCTCCTCTGCGATCAGCAAGGCTGCATCGGTTGCCGGAATTGACGTGTCTCCTTTGATCCAGCGTTTGACTGTCGCCAGTCTCACGCGTTTTAGATAGTCGATCGATGGTTTGCCGTTATAAAGTCTGTCAACAAATTTGTAAGACGCGAGCAATTCCGGGATGTTTCCGAGAGTCAGCGAGGTCGATTGACCGGCAAATATTCCGTCGATTGTCTGCCTGACTCCCCTGAGCCATATCTCAGCTTGCCGGTCGAGATGACGGAGGTTGCCGTCTGTTCTCGTCGTGTGAGAAAAGCCACCGCACTTCTCATACAGTTTGGCAAGAAGCATCTGGTAGCCACAGATTTCCTCAGCGTCAGAGTAGTCAATCGAGGTGGCTTCGGGCACCATCATGTGGATATTGGTCGGATCAATCATTTGGCTGACTGGTGAAGATAGTGGTCATATTCGGTCAGGAGAAGTTTTTGCCGCGCGGTATGCCCTTCAGAATCGAGGCATATACTGTCATATGCCGACTTCAATGCCGACAGATTGCGGTTCGTCACCGACTGGAGCAGAGTCACCAGTGCGCGTGTCCAGTTGTTGGTGATTTCATTTTCCCGGCGTTTAAATCGTTGGCATGTACGGGCATGTCCAGACATATCGCCGAGGATACACTGCACACACATCAGAGTTGCCAGCAACTTGGCCTCGAGTTTGCCATTGTCAGGAGCTACAACACACATACGTTGATTGAACACAGAGAGCAACGACGTTTCCTTTTGTGATAACTTCACACCCTCATGATACTTTCTCAGTATCGGGAAAAGTTTCGGGATGAATGAGTCGAGCAGATCATATTGCCTGCGGCACTCCCGGGCAAATTTCAGGATGCGCACATATTTTGCCTCTACGTCCCAGATAACTGTCCCGAGGTTGGCAGTGGCAGCGATGACGAGATTTCCTTTGTTGCTGCGTGACCGGGGCATATATGTTCCCCGCAGTCCGGCATATCTACCGTCGATAATCTCCACGATGTCTCCTCCTTCGAGGTCTATGTCATCAATATTGTAGAAGGGTATAACGTTGGAGTAGAGTAGGGCGATCTGTTTGAAGCTATTCATGGTCTCATCGCTTACGATGCCATAGCGGTTGATCGACAGGCGGTCGATGATAAAACTGAAACCGTGTGTGGAATTGCAACACAATTCCTTCAAATCTTCCAAAGTCCCTCTGACAAATACATAAAAGAAAGTGAGGGATTTTTCCTTAAACACGACTTTACCATCGACAACTTCGCTTAATTTAAAAGTAGGAGCAAACAATTCGACGGAATCGTCAACTGCTCTGTTGCGATTGAAAATCTCAATGTGTTTCTCCGGCTTTGACATGGGATTTGGTCTCACAAAGTTGAGGACAAACCAATGTTTTCCCTTTATGTTGGGAGTAGAATTCATTGAGCGTGTGATGGATTACAGTGTGTTCTCTTACTGGGGCTTCTGTCTCGTATTTGCAAGTAAAACAGCAACTTAGCAAACCACAGAAGTCCAAACTACCGAAAACTCCCGACCGGGATATTGAAAATATAAAAGTCCATACTCTTGTGAAGAGAGAATAGAGTCTGATAAAATACTGTCGGATAGGAATATGCAAATTGCTTTCAGGTGTTTTGTTAAACAAATCCATTCACCGGCTATTTGGAATAAGTATTTTTTTGTGCCGAAAATACCACAATATTAATTATTTTTAGTAATTTTGTGACATAAAACCCCTCTCTTCACAAGAAATAGGAGAAATATTCACATAGCAGGGAATACCCAAAGAGAAGCCCCGACACGGTAGTTTTTTTGACTCCGCCGGTCGAGGCTATTGTTTTGTTTAATAATAATTAAAGCGACGATAGAATAAGATAATTTGCCTGATCCACAACCGATGTCTCCAATGATGCAAGATAGATTTGAGTCGTCGCATCGGAATCATGGCCCATTCCCTCGCTGATCACACTCAGCGGAATACCCTTCGCCTTAGCCGCTGACGCCCAGCTATGGCGTGCCACATAGAGAGTAAGCGGGATCGTGACCCCGATCATATCGGCAACCTTTTTTAGATTCCGGTTGATATTATAGCCCACATTCTGGTAGGCATTGCGCAGATTCACCTTGTCATTGGTCAGGATCGGCAGCAGGCGCTCCGTCGGGTTCACGGCATACTTGTCGAGAATCATCTGCATCTCCTTGGTCCATTTGATGTTGAGTTGCTGGCTTGTCTTCCGGCGCCGGTAGGTCAACGTCCCGTTTCTCAGGTCCGACTTACGCAGATAAGCCATATCGACGAAGCTCATCCCACGCAGATAGAAACTCAGCAGAAACATATCTCTCGCATAGTCGAGCTTCGCTGACTGCGAGAGGTCCAGCGCACGCATCTTTCTGATTGCCTCCAGCGGGATGGCACGTTTCACCGTCTTGTCAACACCGGTGTAGACACGTCTGAACGGTTGTCGGTTGACGGTGATTCCATCTTCAACGGCGCGATTGTAGACAGCTTTCAGGATACGGAAATAAAACGAGGACGTGTTTGGCACAATACCCTTGTTGCGCTGCCATGCCTCATAGTCCTCCATCATCTGCGATGAGATACAGTCGATCATAATGTCTTCAGCGTGGCGAAACTTGCGTATATTGTTGAGTGTCGACCTGTAGTTTTCGGCCGTTCCGATCTTCCCGTTCTTCTTTAGTCTGACTATAAGCTGCTGCATATAGTTGAACAGGGTATATTCTTTGACATGTCGTTTGAATTCATCGACTATATCATCGCTTGTGAAACTCAGTCCGGAACCTTCCAGCCGTCTGACAATCTTGGTGAGGCGCTCGGTGTCACACTTGATACTCTCCCTGACCGATAGGATATACAAAGCCCGATCATTCTCCTTCGCCGTGATCATAGGGCTTCGTTCATTCCATTCGTCAGGTCTGACATGATATGCCGTTGTCAGCTGACGCACTTTTCTATCGTGGATTATCTGATAATATACTGTCCCGTCTTTTTCAGCAACCGTCGACTGGCGGTATTTAACTTTAATGGAGGCCATAGCGTTTTTAGACTAAAATTAGCTATACCTACCGACATCTTCTGCAAGATTTTCAGTGCGGTATCATCCAGCAGATTACTGCGAGACTGATGCCCAATATCAACCACGGAAGGATAGCAAGGCAGAAGGTGGCTCTGAAACCGTTTCGAAACGAATATTCGCCTCTGCGGGCCACCTCGTCCATATCCTCATAGCGTCGTATGGTGGCGTGGATAAACGCTGCATCCTTCACCCGGTTTATCAGATAGTTGGCGATGCAAAAAGCGATGGTAAACGCACACACGATAAGAGGTAAATTGTAGGCCGCAAGGGAGCCATAGAGTCGTGCGTATAGAAACACAAATATCAACTCGATAGGCATGATAGCGAATGTCATACTTATTTTCAGTATCGGATATTCCTCCGACAAGTTGAATGGTTCCTTGAAATAAAACTCATGGGCAGCCAGTCGTAATAATATCCAGCTCTCGATATTCTTCCGGTGAAATTTAGTGATATAGTTCATACGATTGTAAGGAATGACATGTGATTATATTGATTTCCCGGTCCTAACCCCCTCTACATTAAGTAGAAATTGTTTTGCCTGAAGGCCACCCCCGTAGCCGGTGAGAGTGCCGTTGCTCCCGATGACGCGGTGACATGGCGCGAAAATTGAGATCGAGTTTGCGCCGTTGGCATTGGCCACAGCCCGCACTGATGTCGGGCGCCCGATGCGTGCGGCCATTTCTCCGTAGGAGATAGTCCGGCCGTAGGGGATATTGAGCAATTCATTCCACACGGTCTCCTGAAAGTCTGTCCCCGCAAACATCAATGGAAGGTCAAACTCTCTCCGCTCTCCGGCAAAATACTCGTCAAGTTGCCGCGCGGCGCTTTCGATCACCTCCGATGTCCCCTCGGCAAACTCCGCGTTGAGCACTCGTTTCAGTCTTCTGTCCTCTCGCTCCGGATGCCAGTCACAGAGGCAGAGCCTGTCGTCCAACGATCCGAGCACGATCACCCCGCAAGGTGATTGATAGTGGCGAATGGTGATTGTTTTTTTCATAATGAATGCAAATATAGCATATTTTCCGGGTGTTTTTGCATTATCGCACCTTTTCGGCATATCGGCGGCGTAAATTTGCGGATGTAAACCAGGTAACTAACCCCAAAATCCGAGAAACGATCATGAAAAAACAAGCTTCACCCCGCCGGTCAACTCCGAAACTCCCCGTGTCTGAGAAATTTTACGCTTCAATCAAGGAGCGAGTCGCTTCGGCAGACAAAGTCTGTGGCTGCAATGGACTGGAACGCGAAGTCATGGCTGTCATCGACCGCTATATGATTGAAAACGTCGAGCCGGAGGGCGAGCAGCCGGAAGTGATGCTCGTTTTTGCTCTTCTGAAATCTGAAATAGACAAGGCTGCCAAGCGTTCGGCCGCTGCAAGAGCACGCGGAAGGCGTCGTCACGACACATCGGTTGATGAGAAGGTCGATACACAGATTCCGGTTGCTGACGACTTTGAGAAGATGTTGGAAGCTCTATCCTTTACTCCTAACCGTAAGCAACGTCGACTCGTGGAGAATGAGCGTCGCCGCGCCGCGCGCCGAAAAATCAAACCGCTCGCAGGGTGGAGGAAATGATGGTTTCTGAACGTCACAGCCGGAAACGAAAAAAGACCGGCTGGCTGGTGTGCCGTCCGGTCTCGGGTGCGTTTTTATGTATGAGTAGTATATCGGTTGCGATTAGTAGTTGTCGGCCTTGCGCTCGAAGTAGCCCTGCTCCTTGCCGCAGACGGGGCAGCGTTTGGGAGCGTTCTTGCCTTTGTGGACGTAGCCGCAGTGCATACACTGCCATTCCTCTTCTTTCTCGTCGGAGAATTCCTGGTCGTTGGTCATGCGGTCGAGCAGGCGGAGGTAGCGCTGTTCGTGCTCGATCTCGACTTTAGCCACGAGACGGTAGAGAGCCGCGATATCCTTGAAGCCTTCTTCTTCGGCTGTGGTGGCAAATGATGCGTAGAGGTCGCTCCATTCCTCGCGTTCACCGGCAGCGGCCTCTCGGAGGTTGGTCATGGTGTCGCCTACGACTCCGGCGGGATAACCGGCGTTGATGTTGACAACTCCGCCTTCAAGACGCGAGAAAAAGAGCTCCGCGTGGCTGAGTTCCTGTTCGGCTGTGATGAGGAAGATGCGTGCGATCTGTTCATAACCTTCTTCACGAGCCTTCTTGGCAAAGAGTGTATAGCGTGAGCGTGCCTGGCTCTCACCGGCGAAAGAGGCGAGAAGATTATGTTCAGTCTGAGTACCTTTAATCGATTTTTTTTCCATATTATTTTGATGGCGTTAATTCAGTTTAAATTTTTCGACGTAAGTATAACGTGTGTGAACATTAGTTTGTTCGCAGCGATTATAGCATATCTCGTAAAATTAAGCTGAATAGCCTGAAAATAATGATGGATGAGGTGATTGTTCACACTTCCGGATTCATATATTGGCCTTTCGAGAGAGTCTTGTTGCCATACATGACTGCGTGGCACGGGCACACGTGGTAACATGCGAGGCAGAAGGCACAGTTCGAGCCCCATTCGGGATGTTTGCGTGGCTGTCGGCCGGAGTTTTCTATATCTGCGGTTTTGTCTGGTAGCATCTTCACATTGCACAGTGGGCAGACGGCTGCACATTTGCCACAGGAGATGCAATCGGAGGTGTGGCGGAAGGGTTTGGGGGACATGGCGTGGCGGACAAACCACGGATAGATGATGCGGGTCTTGATCCAGGCGAAACTCCCACGGATGAGATCGTCGCTCACGGGAGTGCCGGGGTGGAAGTCGCGCAGTCCGGCTGCGATCTGCGAGATGCGTGCGGGGGCAGCCGCGAGTTTCTCAGCTTCAAGGGATTTAGAGTCGACATCGAAGCCGGTCATGCAGACATAGTTGTTGGGCATGGTGACTGAGTAAGCGTTGCCGGCTGTCCATTTGCGGACCGAGAGGTCGGCGCGCCACATGTCGGCTGTCAGTCCGCAGTCATCTCCGCAGGTGACGACGAGATGGTGGACAAGGTCGTTGCCGCGATCGTCAGCAAAAGTCAGTTTCCGGATGATGTCGCGGACGTAGGGTGGGAGGCCCCATGAATAAACGGGGCATACCCATACGACCATGCGGTCATCGTCGGGAAGACGGAGTGGCGAAGAGGTGAGCGCCGGGTCGAGCCGACGCAAAGATTGGCCGAGCGCCCCTGCGAGGCGCTCGGCTACATAGCGTGAATTTCCTGTTCCGGAAAACCAAAGTATCATCTCTCGTTCTTGTGTCAGATTGTCACCTGGGTGGCCCCGAATCCATACTCGCGGAAGGAAGCGTCCTGCACGTCGTGGCCTTTGTAGCGGTGGTTGAGCTCTTTCATCAGTGCGTTGCGCAGCACGCCCTCGCCCTTGCCGTGGATGAACACTATCTTCTGCCCCTTGTTGCGCAGGTTGGCGTCCATGACCTTGCGGAACTCGTCTATCTGCAGGTTGAGTATGTCGGCGGGAGTCAGTCCGGCGGTGGTGTCGAGCAGCTCGCTGATGTGGAGGTCGACTTCGATGACTCCGGCGTGTTTCTGACGATCGTGTTTCCGGATCGGACGCTTGGCGGGACGGTCGATCGCTTTCTTAGCCTTGATGCTCTTCTCGATCTGAGAGGAGTCGAGCACCATGCGTTTGCGCACCACGTCGTTGGTCACGAGTTCGACCGCAATCACTTCCTTGTCGAAATAGACGTTGGGCTGGAAGCAGTGGAGTTTGAAGAATTTGGTAGTGTCGAGCGCGGTCTCTATCGCCACGGGCGCTTTTAGTTTGAACTCGCGGTCAGATTTGAAAGCTATCATCTGCACAGCGATGCGGTCCATCGAGGGAAGGTCGGTGCCGGAGATCTCTTCAAGAAAAACCTGGATGTTGGGCTCGACGACTCCGGCATAGCGGGTCGTCCAGCCGTCGGCTTCGTCGGCACGGGAGAGATAGGTGAAATAGAGATAGTAGTTGGAATCGTTGACGAGATAGGTATCGAATGTCGACGAGTTGAGGTGGCGGCTGTCGTTGGGCTCGTAGGCCAGCACTACGTTGAGTTTCTCTCCCTCGGGAGTTTCCTCCGGCGCGGGGGCGACAGGAGTGATGTCTTTAGGCAGTGGTGCCGAGCTTTTGGGGCTTACGACGTCTTGCGAGATAGCCACTTTCTGCTCTGTGATTTCCGGCGAGGCCACAACCACACACTCGCGCAGGAGGGTAGGGGTCTCGAAACCATCGTCGTCGACGTAAGCGATGTTGCCTTGTATTCTTCTGATGATGCCGCCTCCGACTGAGTTCAGGAAGCGGACACGGTCTCCAACTTTTGCCATATTCTGATGTATATATTAAGCTATGATAATTTCTCTTTAAGATATTTGCCGGTGTAGCTCGCAGGGTTGGCGGCGATCTCTTCGGGGGTGCCTGCTGCAACAAGACGTCCTCCCTCCGCACCCCCTTCAGGGCCTATGTCTATGATGTGGTCGGCACATTTGATGACGTCCATATTGTGCTCGATGATGAGGATGGTATGGCCCATGGTGATAAGACGGTCAAATGATTTCATGAGGGTGGCGATGTCGTGGAAGTGCAGGCCGGTGGTAGGCTCGTCGAAGATATAGAGGGTCGGTTCGACCTTCTCCTCGGCGAAAAATGAAGCGAGTTTCACTCTCTGGTTCTCACCGCCGGAGAGCGACGAGGAGTTTTGTCCGATCTTGATGTAGCCGAGTCCGACATCTCTGAGGGGCTGCAGGCGTTTGACAATTTTTTTCTCTTGCGTGCCGTTGACTTCAGAGAAAAATTCAATGGCCTGGTCGATGGTCATTTCAAGGATGTCGTAGATGTTCTTGCCGCGATATTCCACTTCGAGAATCTCTTTCTGGTAGCGTTTGCCGTGACATGACTCGCAGGGAACGGTGATGTCGGCCATAAACTGCATCTCGATGGTGATGTAGCCCTCGCCCTTACACTCCTCGCAGCGTCCGCCGTCGGAGTTGAATGAGAAGATCAGAGGCGCTGTAGCCCATCTGCTTCGCACCCTGGGTGGAGGCGAAGAGCTTGCGTATCTCGTCAAATGCTTTCAGATAGGTGGCCGGATTGGAGCGGGTGGATTTGCCGATGGGATTCTGGTCGACAAACTCGACGTTTTTGATACGCGAGAGGTCGCCTTCGAGACGGCGCAAGGTGCCGGGAGCGTCGCCGGGGTTGCCGAGCTGACGGTTGAGGGCACGATAGAGGATGTCGCGGACAAGTGTTGACTTGCCTGAACCGCTGACGCCGGTGACCACTGTCATGACTCCGAGAGGAAAGGCCACGTCGATATCCTTCAGATTGTGTTCCTTGGCTCCGATGACTTTTATTGAGTCGCGCCAGCGGCGGCGCTGACGTGGCACAGGGATGGTGAGCTCACCGGTGAGATAGCGGGCGGTGTAGCTCTTGGTCTCTCCGGCATCGCGGAGCGTCGGGACGAGTTCGGAGGGTATGCCTTGATAGATGATCTCGCCGCCGAGACGTCCGGCGTCGGGGCCGACGTCTATCAGATAGTCGGCGGCGCGCATTATCTCCTCGTCGTGCTCGACCACCACTACGGTGTTGCCGAGGTCGCGCAGCTTTTTGAGCACGGCGATCAGGCGGTCGGTGTCGCGTGAGTGCAGGCCTATCGAGGGTTCGTCGAGGATGTAGAGCGAGCCTACAAGACTGCTGCCGAGCGATGTGGCCAGGTTGATGCGCTGGCTCTCGCCGCCGGAGAGCGACGACGACAGGCGGTCGAGGGTGAGATAGCCGAGTCCGACCTCGACGAGATATGAGATACGGTTGTTGATCTCGCGCAGCAGACGGTCGGCTATGCGGCTGTCGGTGGCGTCGAGTGTGAGCTGTTTGAAAAATTCCATCAGGTTGCTGACCGGCATGCTGACAAGCTCGCCGATCGACTTGCCTCCGACTTTGACATAGGATGCGGACTTCTTCAGACGTGAGCCGTGGCACTCGGGACAGACAGTCTTGCCCTGATAGCGGGCCTTCATGACGCGATATTGAATCTTATACTGGTTCTCGTCGAGCATCTTGAAGAAATTGTCGAGCGAGGGAAATTCGCCATAGGTCAGTCTGACTCCGTCGAGCGATTTCGGGCCGTGCCAGAGGAGATCTTTCTCTTCCTGCGTGAGGTCGAGGTAGGGTTTGTGGATAGGAAATTTGAATTGGGCGGAATCACTGATGAAAATGCGTTTCCATTCGCTCATCTTGTCGCCGCGCCAACAGGCCACGGCGTTGTCGTAGATTGAGAGAGTGTTGTTGGGGACGACAAGACGCTCGTCGACACCGAGCACTTTGCCGAAGCCCTCGCAGGTAGGGCAGGCACCGACAGGATTGTTGAAATTGAACATCATCTCGGTCGGAGGCTCGAAGCGGATGCCGTCTGCCTCGAAAATTCGTGAGAATTCCTTGTCGATCATTCCCTCTTCGGCCCAGACGATGACTTTCAGTCTGTCGCGCCCCTCGAAGAAGGCTGCTTCGACCGAGTCGTTGATGCGGCTGATCTCATCGGCGTCCGACGAGACAGCCAGACGGTCGATGAGCAGATGGTAGTCATCCGGTTTATGCGCGGAAGCATCCTCGGCTTCTCTAATCTCGGCGATCAGTTCCTCAAGATCAATGAATTCGTCACCGCGGACGAGGCGCGAATAACCGGCCTTGAGATAGACGTCGAGCTGCGAGATGAACTTTCGGCCTTCGGGGAGGGTGATGGGGGAGACAATGGCTGTGCGTGTGCCTTCGGGGTAGGAGGTGATGAAGTTCACCACATCGTTGATGGTGTGTTTTCTGACCTCGTCGCCGCTGACGGGCGAGAACGTGTGGCCCACGCGTCCGAAGAGCAGGCGCATGTAGTCATAGATCTCGGTCGATGTCCCCACGGTGCTTCGCGGATTGCGGGTGTTGACCTTCTGCTCTATGGCAATGGCCGGAGGCAGGCCCAGAATGGCGTCGCACTCCGGCTTGGGCATCTTGCCCATGAACTGGCGGGCATAGCTGCTGAGGCTCTCGACATATCGGCGCTGCCCCTCGGCATAGAGAGTGTCGAAGGCGAGCGACGATTTGCCTGAACCGGAAACGCCCGTAATCACTACGAGCTTTCCGCGGGGAATCTCAACGTCGACGTCTTTCAGATTGTTGACCTTGGCCCCGAGTATGCTTATGTTTTGTTCCTGTGTGGAAATATTATTGTTTTTCTGCATTATGAATTCGGATGCTTCAGATGTAACATACAAAGGTACAAAAAATCAGCCGAATTGCCAAACGCCTGTCCCGTCGACTTTATGCAGTCCGCGGAGAGGTGTTGAGAAGAGTGAGAAGCTGGTCGTGGATGGCACTGGGAGCGCAGAGCATTGAGATTTCTCTCCCTTCGCGGAAACGGGTGCAGACGGCTCCTGCTTCTTCGGCGATTAGTGTGGCGGCGTTGACATCCCATTCATGGAGATTCAGTTCCCAGTAGCCTGTGAGGAAACCTGCGGCCACGTAACACATGTCGGCGGCGGCCGATCCGAGACGGCGGATGTCGCGCACACGGGGCATGATTGCGGCCAGATTGTCGAGGTTATTGTCGGGATTTGTGTCTTTGTCGACGGGGAAGCCTGTCGAGATCACAGATTGCGACAGTTTGGTCTGGGCTGAGGCATGGATAGGACGACCGTTGAGATATGCACCGGCGCCTTTGCAGGCATGGAACAGCTCACCTGTGGCCGGGAGATAGACCACACCTATGATGCGCTCGCCGTGGTGCTCGAGCCCGATGCTGATGGCCCAGATAGGTATTCCGGAGAAGAAGTTTGTAGTCCCGTCAATCGGATCGACCACCCAGCGGTAGTCGCTTGCTCCTGCAGTCACGCCCGACTCCTCGGATAGGATGGCATGGCCGGGGAAATGAGTGTTGATGAACTCTTTGATATATCGTTCGCTCTCTTTGTCGGCGATGGTGACGATGTCGCTGTCGTTAAGTTTGTTGTGTACGTCGATGTCGTGGCCGCTGCGGAAGTAGCCCAAGGCTATTTCTCCGGCCCCGCGCGCACATTCGATTATCTGCTCTAACATAGTGGCATAAATAAAAAGTTTGAATCATGTTCTATAATTAGAAAACTAAAAATCGACGGTTTTAGTTTTTTATTCGGGTTAAGTAGGGAATTTTTTTGAAAAAATATCACATGCGATAGTACTTTTTGGCGGCTTTTACGTCTTAGAAGCAAAATCACGCGTGCTATTTGTTGTTTAACGATTTCTTAAAGATAAATGCCAATGAACAGATATTCACTGGCAAGGCCACTCTTTGCCTTGTTTTTACTCCTCAACATCACTTTTTGTAACTCAGTAAAAGCTTGTAGGACTACGGAAAACCGTATTGACAGCATCGGAATCAGCCACACTACCTCGCATCTCAATGTCTCGCAATTTATTCTCCCCGGGGCACTGATCGCAGCAGGGGCGATCGGAGCCATTGACGGAGGACCGTTTGACAATGCCCGTCATGCGGTCAAGAATCATCTCGACCATCTGAGAGGTGAGGAAATATTTTGTCTTGACGACTATACGCAGTTATTACCGGCAATCACCTATCTCTGCATGGGTGGTCGCCATGCCAAACATTCACTGAAAGAGAGGGCTGTCGTCGGAGCGACGGCCTACATGATAATGGCTTCGGTGGTCAATGTGACAAAATATACAGTCCGCGAGCGACGTCCGGATGCATCGACACGAAATTCATTTCCGTCAGGCCATACGGCCACGGTGTTTACGGGTGCGGAGCTTATGCGCGAGGAATATGGGCCCGGTTGGGGTGCGGGAGCCTACACATTGGCTACGGTAGTGGCGTTTCTGCGAATGTATAACGGCCGTCATTGGCTCAACGATGTGGTTGCCGGTGCGGGAGTCGGCATACTTTCTGCCCGTCTCGCCTACGGGATGCTGCCGGTCTATAAACGTTGGTTCGGATGGGATAAAAAAGAGTCAATGACAAGTGCTGTCATAGTTCCGTCGTTTGACCCTGACAATAAACATTTCGCAATAAATGTGGCGGTGCGGTTTTAGGGATAGCAATAGAAGCATGTGGTTAACGCTTCAGTTGGGTGTCATAGTGATACCGAACAAATTTATTTTGTCAGTTTGTTTCCATATTTGGAACAGAATTATTAACTTTGCATAGTAATTCTAAAACGATATGGACAAACAAATCTTTCGGTTGATAATGCTTGCCCGAGGCTATCGAGTTCGTTGACTCGCTGCCCGACAATGTCAGGGAGAAAGTCCTCTACAACATCCGAAAGGTTCGTGGAGGAGTCAAGGATATAAGGCTATTCAAGAAATTGGGAGACACTCCCATTTGGGAGTTCAGAACCGAGTGGATGGGAATAGCCTATCGTCTGTTGGCGTTTTGGGATAAGGATGGCGAGACACTGGTTGTCGCCACACATGGTTTCAAGAAGAAACAACAGAAGACTCCAAAAAATGAGATAGACCATGCAAAGACTATTATGAAAGAATATTTCACCGAAAAGAAAAATTAATATTATGGCAATGAAATACGCAACATTTGAAGAACTTGAAGATAAATATATCGGCAAAGTAGGCACTCCACGCCGTGACGCATACGAAGAATCGCTTCAAGAAGAAATCCACGCATATCATATTGGCGAGGCTATCAAACAGGCGCGTCTGAAACAAGACCTCACACAAGAGGAATTGGGTGCAAGAATGGGAGTGCAACGTGCGCAAGTATCAAAGATTGAGAGCGGCCGCAACCTTACTTTCGGCACCATTGCAAGAGCGTTCAAGGCTCTTGGCATTCCTGCCGAACTGTCGGTGGGAGGCATGAAAGTTGCCCTTTGGTAAGAATATTTAAAATCATATCAGATTTCCATCTCCACCACTTCGCCGTAGGTTGGCTGGGAGGCGAAGGCTTCGGCGTCGCTGAGACCGCGCAGGCAGGCGAGGGCGTGGATGACTATGCCGCCGTGGGTGAAGATGGCCACTGTGCGGGCATCTGTTTTCTGCAGATCCGAGATGAAATCCATGAGGCGTGTTCTCTGTTGCATCGACGATTCGCCGCCGGTGGCAGGTACGTTCAGATAGTCGTCAAACCATAGTTGCAACCGTGGGTCGGTGATCTCGTCGAAGCGTTTCATCTCCCATTCGCCGAAATCCATCTCCATCAGTCGCGGGTCGAGGCGGGCATCGTTGCCGTAGCCACAGTAGGCAGCCAGACGGGTGCAACGGGAGAGCGGACTGGAATAGATGGCGTCAAAACTGTAGGCGGCCAGACGGCTCTTGGTCCGCTCGGCCTCTTCGGGGAAGGTGGAGGCGAGGCCGACGTCAGATTGCCCGTAGCAGACGCCTTTGGGCACGGCTACAGAGGAGTGGCGGATGAAGACGAGTTTCATAGCGTCAGAACGTCAGGATGAGAATATGGTTGATTATGGCTATTCCGGTCAGCATGGCGAGTTCACAGAGCAGGAAGGTGGCTCCGCAGCAGTCGCCGGTGTAGCCGCCGATTTTCTTGATCATCAGCCGGGAGAGGAAAAGGAGGGTGGCGACGGGCATGATGGCGGCCAGTCCGAAGAGGGGGGAGATGGATAGCAAGGGGAGTAGGGGTAGGAGGCCGAAGAGTAGCTGCAGGGCTTTGCGGCCGGCAGTCATCGGCGAGTAGCTGATCTTGTTTTTCGCACCTTCGGGGCGGGCGTAGGGCAGGTAGTTGGTGAGTTGTCCGGCACAGAGTTTTGAGAAGGGGTCGCTGGCAAAGATTGCGGCGGCACAGAGCAGCGGCGACATGTCCGATAGCAGACTGAGCAAGAGGAGAGATTGGCAGATGAGGCCGATGACTCCATAGGTTCCGATGTGGGAGTCTTTCATGATCTCCAAGATCCGGCTGCGCTCACCACCGCAACCAAAGCCGTCGCAGAAGTCGGCGAGACCATCCTCGTGGAGTGCGCCGGTCAGCAGCAGACGGGCGACCATGGCCATGACAACGGCTGCCTCAAAGGGTAGGATGATGCTTCCGCCGAGGATCACGAGCGCCATCGCTCCTGCTGTCAGCCATCCGACAAGAGGCCAAAAGGACACGGCCACAGAGTAGTCGGTTTGCGACGGAGTGACATATCTCCACAGGGGGAGGCGGGTGAAGAGGATAAAGGCGGCTGCTATCTGTTTCATCAGGCAGGTGCGTTAGAAATATTTAGTGACGCAGACGTCGGCAAAGGAGTCCATACGGTTGATCATCCTGACGGCTGACTCGACGATAGGGTAGGCGCAGACGGCTCCGGAGCCTTCGCCGAGACGCAACCCGAGGTTGAGCAGACCTTTGACGCCGAGAGCTTGGAGCATGAGCTTGTGGCCGCTCTCGTCGCCCTGATGGCCGAAGATGGCATAGTCGAGCACGTCGGGGTAGAGCTTGGATGCGGCAAGGATGCAGCTGGTCATGATGAATCCGTCGACGATGATGATCATGCCGAGTTCGGCCGCACGGAGCATGGCGCCGGTTGCCATAGCCATCTCGTAGCCGCCAAACCATGCCATTTTTGAGCGGACACTGCCATCGCCGGCATAGCCGCGGAGTGATTCTGAGAGCACTTCATATTTATGTCTGATGCCGTCGCTGTCGAGTCCGGCTCCGGCTCCGATGCAGAGCTCGAGGGGGATGCCGGTGAAGAGATTCATCCACAGGGATGAGGCTGAGGTGTTGCCGCTGCCCATCTCTCCGAAGCTGACGATGTTGCAGTGGCTCGTCGCACGGATGTCATCGATCACTTTTGCCCCACGCTCGAGACAGAGCTCAAGTTCGCCGTCGGTCATGGCGGGACCATGGCGGAAGTTGCGCGTCGACTTGCGCACCTTCATGTCAATGATGCCGTGGCCGGCGGGAATGTCATAGTCAACACCGGCGTCGACGAGCACGAGCTTGAAGCCGTGTTGCTCACAGAGGAAATTGATGCCTGCGCCACCACTGGAGAAGTGGCCGAGCTGCTGCCAGGTCACCTCCTTGGGCGAGACGCTGACTCCCTCGTCGATGACACCGTGGTCGGCCGCGAAAAGCACATTGTGGGGCTCGCGGAGTTCGGGCGAAAGTGTGTGTTGGATGAGGCAGATCCGGAGGGCTATCTCTTCGAGCCGGCCCAGTGAGCCGCGGGGCTTTGTGAGGTTGTCGATTTTGTCGGTTATCGCGCTTTCAAGCGATCTGTCGGTCGGAGTGATGGAAAACTTCATTGCTACTTTATTTTTACGTCAATTCCTGAGACGATGAGGTGAACTTCGTCGGCGATTGAGGCCACATATTGGTTGATGGTGCCTTGCAGATCGGTGAAGCGCCGCTGCAAGGCATTGTCGGCCACTCCTCCGAGTCCGATTTCGTTGGTGACCATGAGCATAGTCGCACCTCGGGCAAAGAGTCGGTCGAGACGGGCAGTCAACTCGCCGGCAGCCGCTTCGATATCCTCGTGACATCTGAAAAGCCAGTTGGTGGCCCAGAGTGTCAGGCAGTCAAAGAGCACTACATCTGTTGGTCCGAGGTCGATGTCGTCGACAAAGAGAGGTTCTTCAAAGGTGGTCCACCGGTGGCCGCGGCGCTCTTTGTGGACGTCGACACGGTGGCGGAATTCATCGTCAAAGACCTGCGCGGTGGCGATGTATTTCGGATTGTCGGACAACGATAGCGCGAGCCGCTCGGCAAACAGGCTTTTGCCCGACCGCTGGCCTCCGGTAATCATTATGATCTTTGCCATTGATTAGTGTCAGAATTGTGATTATGATAATAGATAGGTTTTGGGCCCGCAGGTTTTGCTGGGCCATGGGTTTGTCGTGCAAAAATACATAAAAATCCGCGGATTTTTTGCTATTTTTGCATCCGTAATCACATATCTGCGTCAGCGTCGACATGTAACTCTTCTAATCTGAATCCTTATTCATGAGAATCCCAGTCTGTTTTTTGATTGTTTTCTCCCTGCTGTGTTCGTGTGGCGGGGGAGACTGTGATGCGCTTTTCGGGGAGATTGACTCTCTTGCATCGGTCAATCCCGAGTTGGCCATGGCCCGGCTCGACAGCATTGATCCGTCGGCGTTCTCAGACCGCGACCGTAACCGCTATGACCTGCTCCGGATCAAGGCAAACGACAAAGCATATGTCGTTCATACCTCCGACAGCCTTATCCTCTCTGTGGTTGACTATTATTCCGACCACGGCAGTGACGCCCGCTATGCCGAGGCACTCTACTATGCCGGGCGTGTCTACTCCGACCTTGGCGATGCCCCGGCAGCTCTTCGCTATTTCCAACAGGCACTCGAACTTCTTCCTGACAACGGAGAAAATCATAAGTTCCACGGTACTATTCTTAGTCAGACAGGTCGCCTGCTTGAAAGTCTCAGATTGTGGGAGCAAGCCAAATCTTACCTTTGGGAGTCATTTGGTAAAAGTATTGAATTTGGGGATACACTAAATGCGGCTTATGATCTGGAGTTGCTTGGGTCGATATATCTCTCCACCGATAGCTTGGATAAGGCCGGCAAGATATTAAAGAAAGCAATAATGTTGGTTTCGACTGTTTCAAAAGTGGATAGTGCAAATATATCCGTACTGTTGGCTGAGGTGTATAGTAAAAAGGGAGATGTAGATTCTGCGCTCAATATTATTCGGCCACTTCCCGGTCTGGTAGAGCCGTTGTTCAGAAACATTGCGTTAAAATCTGCGGCTGAGATCTATCATTCAGCCGGCATACGCGACACAGCTTATTCCTATGCCCGTCAACTGGCATTTAGTGATGGGTTTGATAATAAGAAAACAGGGTTTCGGGTGATGCTGTCGCCTGAAATAATCGGATTTGTACCTCGTGATTCTGTTGCCGCTTACATATTGGAATACAATGCCCTTATAGAAGCGTATCACGACACCTATGATAAACAGGGCGCACTCATACAGAATGCAAGCTATAATTATCAGATACATGTGCGGGAAAGGGAGAGAGCGGAGGCTTCCAGACTAAAGATAGAGAGAGTCTTGTTTTCGATAGTGGTTGTAGTGCTTATAATTTTGATAGTGTCCTTCTATGTGAGATATAGGGATTCGAAAGAGATTTTGCGTCTGCGCAAGGCTTTGGATGTCCTTGAGAGTCTGCAAACCGGGGAGGAGCCTGAGACTGCGGCAAGTGCGCCTGTCTATGATGCGGATAGCCTGAGGGGACGCTTGCTGGCCAAGGTCAGGAGTCTCGAGGAGGAGGAGAGTGAGATCGCTGTTCCCGATCTGATTTTGCAATCGAAACCCTACAACGAAATTCTGAAGAAACTCGATAGCGATTCCAAAAAGTTGGTAAGTCCTGAGACATGGGACGGTCTGGCGGCTGTGGTCGAGGAGGCTGTTCCCGGATTCAAGGAGCGGTTGGACGAGTTGACAGATGGCAAACTATCGGAGACCAACTATCAGATGGTGCTTCTCATCAAGTGCGGATTCTCTCCGACGGCCATCTCAACCCTGCTCGTCAAGGCCAAAGGCACCATTTCGTCTAATCGTCGCTATCTTGGGAAGAGAATATTTGGTCAGACAATTACCGGACAGCTTTTCGATAAGATAATAAGGTTGCTCTGAGGGGTTTATGTTTGGATTTGGCGGGGCGTTTTTTGTGCGGAATCAGTGCGGAATTAGTGCGGAATTTTAAATTCCGCACTAAAATATTTGTTGGCGCAGCCGGTTTTCAATACCTTTGCCGAGGTAGGAGTCTATTATCATGGAAAGTAACAAAGATATTATGAAAATTAAGTTTATTTTGTTTGCCATATCCGTTCTGTGTCTGACGACCGGATGCGGAAGTTCCGAAAAGAGCCGCGATAAGCTTGTCATCACGGATTTTCCGACTATTACAGGTAGTGAAATTCTCTCATGAAGCAAAAGCACGGACTGTACAATCAGATGATGTCACGACGTTAGAACTTGATGATAATTGTGTAGAAACCTATACATGGCTGTCAGCTACAGAAGATAATGTCTATATATTGTATGACGGTCGCACCATAGCTGAATCAAATGAAGATGTAGTTAAACCTATGACCATATTGAAATTTGATTGGGATGGAAATCTTAAGGGAGGCTACCTGATAGAAGATATAGTTTTTAGTTTTTCAGTAACCAATGACAATCGTATTCTCTATGGCTTGATAAACGATGATGGAGAGTATGTTATCAAAAAGTATGTTCTGAATACCTAATGCGGTGTTGTTTTTGTGTTGATTTTGGAGCTGAGATTTGTGTGGTCAGACGAAAATGATTACTTTTGTTGTCCGTTATGAAATACGGTTTTGACAACGAGAAATATCTCAAGATTCAGTCCGAACACATCAAGGAGCGCATCGCTCAGTTCGGCAACAAGCTTTATCTTGAGCTTGGAGGTAAACTTTTGACGACCATCATGCAAGCAGAGTGCTGCCCGGGTTTCAGCCCGACAGCAAGCTGCGCATGTTGAGCCAGCTGAGCGACCAGGCGGAGATTGTGATAGTCATCAGCGCCCTCGACATCGAGAAAAACAAGGTGCGCAACGACCTCGGCATCACCTACGACATGGATGTCCTGCGCCTGCGCGAGGAATTCCAGAAGCGCGGCTTCCTCGTAGGGTCGGTGGTGATCACCCACTACAACGGCCAGAGCAGCGCCGACGCCTTCCGCGAGCGTCTCGAGCGCATGGGCATCACCACCTACTATCACTACACCATCGACGGCTATCCGACCAACGTGGACCTTATCGACTCCGACGAGGGTTTCGGCCGCAACGACTATGTCGAGACCACCCGTCCGCTCGTCATCGTCACAGCTCCCGGTCCCGGCAGCGGCAAGATGGCCGTGTGCCTCAGCCAGCTCTACAATGAGCACAAGCGCGGCATCGAGGCCGGATATGCCAAGTTCGAGACTTTCCCGGTGTGGAGCCTGCCGCTCAAGCATCCCGTCAACATCGCATACGAGGCTGCTACAGCCGACCTCAACGATGTCAACATGATCGACCCCTTCCACCTGGAGGCCTACGGCAAGACTGCGATCAACTACAACCGCGACATCGAGATCTTTCCCGTGCTCAATGCTCTCTTCGAGGGCATCTACGGCGAGAATCCCTACAAGTCGCCCACCGACATGGGCGTGAATATGGTGGGATTCTGCATCAATGATGACGAGGTCTGCTGCGAGGCGTCGAAAAACGAGATTATCCGCCGCTATTTCACCGCTCTCAACTACTTTGCCAACGGTGAGAGCAATGACAATGAGGTCAGCAAGATCAAGCTGTTGATGAAACAGGCGAAGATCGATCCCTCCTACCGCAAGCCGGTAACAGCCGCCAGAGAGCGTGCCGAGCGCAGCGGTGTTCCGTGTTCGGCTATAGAGCTTGCCGACGGCACAATCATCACTGCCGAGACGAGTGCCTTGCTCGGCCCGAGTGCGGCACTGATCCTCAATGCCATCAAGCATCTGGCCGGCATCGACCACTCGGTCAAGCTCATCCCGCAGGCTATGATCGAGCCGATACAGAACACCAAGATCAACTATCTGCGCAGCAACAATCCGCGTCTGCACACCGACGAGGTGCTCGTGGCGCTCTCCGTGCTCAGCACGCATGACGAGAACTGCCGCCGTGCGCTCGAGAAGCTGCCGGAACTCGACGGTTGTCAGGTACACTCGACTGTGATGCTTGGTGAGGTCGACCATAAGATTTTCAAGAAACTCGGTGTCGGACTCACCTGCGATCCGACTAAGAAGAAAAAATAACGGTAGATATATATACTGACTGTAAGTTAGAGCGATATGAGGACAGACGCCACGGAAACGTCTGTCCTCATATCACTCTTTTATCTGTTTTTATCGGAGTACGGCTGAGCCGGCTTCGGTGGCGCTGCTGATTTCGTCGCGGCGCTTCACTTTCTTGCCAAAACCGAAGGTATAGCTGATGTTGACGGTGAAATATCTGTGACGGCTGACGCCGATGTCGTTGATACGGCTGCTGTAGCTTTTACCGGAGATGTAGTCGGTCGATTTTGTCCAATCAGAGCGGAAGGGGTTGGCAGCAGTGAGCTTTAGGTTCCAATGACTGTTGCTCCAGCCGAAGGCGAGGTAGTATGTACCATGATGTTCCGAGAATGTGGAATTGACGCTGAACTGCACCGGGCATTTGTCGCGCGATTCGTAGGCTGCGTTGATGTAGAAGCGGTTGATGTAGTAGGTGGCTTTCGCGGAATAGAAGAATTGGGTGTGGCGTTGACGATAGATCCCGGTGGTGTTGTAGAGCCATATCTGTGGCGAAGCGTTGACCACGAGTTTGTTTTGCAGCAGGCGCAGTGTTGCCGAGACGCCGAAGGTTGCATACTGGTAATCGCCGCTGTTGACGAGCTGACGGAGCATGAGTCCGCCCGGTGCTGTAGGTGTGAACTGCGGGACGGGACGGTTGAAGACTCTGAAGAGGCTGGCATCGGCGCTGAGGGAGAGGCTGTTGACTGGTAGCCAGGTGTAGGAGATATCGGCCGAGAGGGTAGGAGAGTTTTTCAGATCGGGATTGCCTGTGTAATACAGGAGTTCGTTTGCACGCACCACGGCCGGACTCTTGTCGGCAGCGTGTGAGACGTTGGTGGCATATCCGGCTTCGATGTCGATGGAGTTTTTGGGGTTGAAGGAGTATTGGGCGTTGAGGTTAACGTTAGGTGCCACGTCGGAGACGCGGATGCCGTTGACTTCATTGGTCTCAACTGTCAGTCCGGCGGTGGCACGACCATAGAAATTGTCGGATGAGTAGGAGTATCCGCCGGCAAGCAATCCACCGAATTGATTGAAGCGCTCCCGCTCGGATGAGGAGCCGCTATAGGTGATGTCACTGAGATTGTATGTCCCGGCGAGGTTGATATCGACTGTGTTGCCGGGGTTGAGCTGTTTGTTGAGCTGCCCCATGAAGCGCCAGAGATAGTTGTCTTCCTCGGAGCCGTTAAGGATCGATGAATGGTCGGAGGACACGTATCTCTTCCGGTTGCGGGAATGGCCGTATGTGAAACCGGGACGGAGCGAAAGCATCCAGCCTCTGTCGAGTTTGAAGAAGTAGGAGCCGGCCCATCCGGCAGAGAGGTTGCGTGAGCGTGAACTGTTGTCATAGATGCCGTCGGCTATGTCAAGACCGTCAAACATTATGCGTCCCGAAGCATCGATGTGAGGTGTATTGCGTATGTTGAGTGAGAGGGTATTGGAGAGGGTCATCTTTTTTGTGGCATATTTTGCGCGGAAGGAGAGGCTACCGATGTTTGAACTGTAGTGACTGTCATCGAGAGTGGTCGTGCGCGTGACGTCGGCGTCAGGGAAACGGAAGTCTTCATATCCGGCCGAACCACGGTGGTGGCTGTTGGTGTAGCTGTCGCGGATATTCACGTCGTAGGTCATACGCTTATATGCTATTTTTGAGTATGCAAAAGCTGAGGTTGTACCCACTACAAGAGCTTCGTTGGCGTTAAGACGGGCATAGCCGCCATAAGTGTAGTGGCGCATGACAATGTTTACTACATACGGCTTATGGTGAAAACGAGGATCGGTAGGGTAGACAAGCCATTCGACGCGGCTGACATCGTCACATTTCATTGCCGCGAGTTCAGTCATAGATGCCGGCTCACCGTCAATATATACAGCCACATCCTTGCGCGTGTTGGTCCGGACGGTTTTTTCAAGAGGATTTACCGCGATCTGGGGGATGGCCATCTGGTTGAGCAGTTCGAGGCCGCCGGAGGCTGCTTGCTTTTGGCGGCGTGTCGGGATGAACAATGTCTTTTGTGAGGAGGTGGATTGAAGTTGTGCCTCCACGGTGACATTATCAAGAGTGTGGGTCATGACTGAGTCCGTAGCGGCCGACTGGGCGGCGGCAGTTGCCGACACTGAGAGCAGGAGGAACGTGAGGAGGTTAAGACCGGTTTTCATAAGTGGTGAATTTTGCAGTTTTACTTGTTTCGTTTTTGATTTCTGCTGCAAAATTATGACACTTTCTCCGGCCCGGATGCAAAAAGCAGCGGTTGAATTATCCTCCAACCGCTGTGTAAGTCGTTGAAAATCAATATGAGGAATTTTTCAAAAATCCTCACCCTGATTCTCAGCACTATAGACGCTACATTTTAGACACAAACCACTCCTTGTCGGGAGCATCCGAAGCGAGTATGCGGTCTTTCAGACGGCTCCGGCGGTTGTAGAAGTTTTTAATCTTGATGTCGGTGAAGATACAGATAGCCCTCGGCGAGAAGCCGGCGTAGAGGTATGTGAGAAACTTCATGTCGGCACGGTTGAGCGTCGGTATCTGTTCGTGGAGTCTGACGAGGATATTGTCAAGGTAAGTGTTGACGATATTTTCCAGGTCTTTCACGCTCTTGGTGTCGCGGAGGCTGAGGATCTGTTTCTCGACCTCGTTGTAGAGTGTGAGACGGATCTGTTCAGACTCGTTTTTCTCAAAATACTCGTTGCAAAGCATGTTGAGTGTGTCGAGCCGGCTACCGTAGAGGTTGTCGATCCGTTCCTGAAGTTCCCGGTTGTGCGCGTTGCGTTGCGCGAGCATCATCGAGAGGCCTTCGATCTCATTCTTGCGTTCGCGGAGACGGTGACGGATGATGAAGTGTATGCACAGGCCTCCGATGGCTGCGATAAGGAGGATGGCGATGAGTATGAACCAGACTTTCCGCTCTGCTGCGCGGGAATGTTGAAGGTCAGTGGAGAGATGAGCATTTTCTTCCTTCAGCCGTCCTTCCAAGGTGATATACGCGGTAAATGTTCCGACGTTAGTTGTCAGGACAATGCGGTCGTCGGGATAGTATTTTCCCATTGGAGGAAATGCCGTGCAGATGCTGACCTCCGTGACTTTTCCTTCGGTATCTCCTGCGGATAGCTTGACTGCGGGAGGGGTGAGCGGGGAGAGTGTGCCGTCGTGGGTGAGGAGTTTGACATCATACAGTTCGAATGGAGCCGTGATATTGAGGATCTTGTATGACACATTCGTGTTACCGTCAAGATTGTCAAGTCCTGATCCACGGACTCTCACACTGTCGGTGATGACGTCGGAGCCGGATCGCGTGGTGTAGCTGATCTTGACGATATCTCTGGCAGCGGCGCAAAACACTCCTATGCACAGACAGACCAGGGCCAGGGTTATTTTTCTCATAGAAAATTATTCCTTTAAGCGATGGAGGGTGTCAACAATAGTTTCTCCGAGACCGATGGTGTAGCCTTGGGAGAGGAAAACGACGCGGTTGAAAGTGTCGGCAATGATGAAGACCGGACGCTCGGAGCTTGTAAGGTTAAGGTTTTCCATCACTTCTTTCATATTTGCACTGTTGATGTCGGTGCCGAAGACCACGTTTGACGGCAGGCCGGGGAAGCGAGTTCTGTCGAAGCGCTCCGCCTCGCTCTTGTCGGCAAAGAGAAGCACGAGTTTCTTGCCCCATTTCTCAAACTCGGCAGCGACGGCGGCAATGTCGTTGAGTGTGTGGGTGGTGGGTTCGTGGTTGGGCTGGATGAGACCGAGGATGTAGTAGCCGCGGCCGGTAGTCGACAGCAGGCTCTTGTCGGTATCCGTTGCGAGGTCGTGGTAGAGGTTCTCGGAGTTGAAGGAGCCGATGACCTGCACCTCGGTGCTGTCTTGACGGATAGTCAGAGGTACGGCGGTCGTTTCAGAGTCGGTGATGTTGAAGACTTCCGCTCTCGCAAGCACACCGCCGTCGGCCATACGCTGGCCTGTGACGATGACATAGCGTCCTTTATCAAACTCCATTTCGCGTGAGTTGACAGATGAGGCAGTCTCTCCTTCGTCAAACTCCAGAAGGTGGGGGAGACCACCGTCGATCTTCGAGATGGTAAACTGATAGTAGTATTTCGGATCGAGTATGCGTCCTGTGGGGGTGAATTTCAGGTCGATCTTGCCCTTGGGGACAGCTGTGGCCGACGCTTTCTCGCTTGGGGTGAGCGTAAAGTCGGTCCATTGGCCCTCGGCGTTATAATATTGAGTCTTGCCGGTCACAGGGTTGATCTGCGCAGGAATACCGGCGGAGCGCATGGCTGCGACAGCGAAGATATTGCGCGAATCCGCATCGGCTCTTTTCAGACGTAATACTGACGTCGGAGCCATCTTGATAGCAAGTTGGTTGTAGTCGCTGTCGACGGCAACGCTGTCGCGGCACCAGCGGATGATCTCCTCGGGAGTTTTTCCGCGGAAATATGGCACGAGTGCATATTTGTAGGTTGTTAGATATTCATTCGAAATGCGTGGATTCATGACATACTTGTCGTAGATTTCGGCAGGGAGTCCGTCGACCGGAGGCGTCGTTATATGGTCAAGCAGTACCAAAGGCTCGATATCGCGCAAATCTTTTTCAGAAACTACAGATAGCAGTCTGAGAGTCTTGTGGCGCTGCGCCGGAGGAAGTTCGGAAAGCAAGTCAGTAAGGATGTGGACATTTCCGCGCGACTTCACACGTATGTCCTGCAAGCTGTCTTTGTCAAGGTTGAGAAGTGCGGCCACTATCTGAGCGCCTTTGTCAGTGGCGAAAGTTGCCATGTAGGCTCCTCTGATAGAGTCCTCTCGGGCCAGACGCAGATTGTTTTCCTTGCGTTGTTCCTCGGTAGGGGTTGGAAGTGAGGCTGATGGTGCGGGCGGGACAATGTCAAATTCCATCACTCCTGTCCAGCCGGGTGTTTTGTCGAGAATTATGTCGACGGGCGATGTGGAAGCCGCCGGGATTTTGGCGACACCGAAGTTTGTTCCGTCCGAAGCCCAGACGATGAGGTCGCCGAGACCGGTCAAGAGACTTGCATGCCCCTTGCTGTCTGAGATTTTGCGGCCGATGGGATAGAACTCGGCGTAGTTATAGAGCGAGAAATTGACAGCAGCATTCTCCACCGCTTTGCCGGCAGCGTCTCTTACGGTTACTTCGGCAATTCTCACCGGTGCATAGTTTTCGGTGACATTGATGATTGTGTTGGTGGGTGTGCGTTCGAGCACTTCCTCCGGGCCGTCGTAGTCGCCGAAAACTTTGGTAGTCATTAACATTCCGCGTGAGGCAGGAGAGTTGAACCATGCGAGGTTTAATATGGGCTCTGGTTCGCAGGCCCCGAGGAAATACCACTTGCCGTCGGCCCAGGCCTCGACCCATGCGTGGTTGTCGTCAGTGTGCGCCCAACGCGGAGTGTAGACCTGACGTGCCGGAATGCCGACCGAGCGCAAGGCGGCGACAGTGAATGTTGACTCCTCGCCGCAACGTCCGATGGCCTGACTAACTGTGCTGAGAGGGCTGCTCGTGCGTGAATCCGATGGTTGATAGGTGACCTTTTCGTGACACCAGTGATTGACTTCAAGGATGGCCTCCTCCATGGTGAGATCTTTCACACGGTCTTTAAGTTCATCGTAGAAAACCATCCTCGATTCATCGAAGTTTTCGTTGTTGACACGCACGGGAAGGACGAAATGGATGAATTCTCGTTGTGGGACCGTCTTGCCCCAGGGCATTTCCTTGCGGGCGCGGAGGGAGCTGCGGACGTTCTGCAAATAGAATTCTGGGGTGTAGTCAGCCCAGTCAGGCAACACCATGTTGGCGTAAAGGAATTTCATCAGTTCCTCTTCCTCATCGGTCATATCTGACGCGGTATTCAGAAATTTGCTGATTGAGGAGTCGTTGAAAAGACTGCTTTTATGCTCAAATTGGCTATCGGTTGAAGGCGTGGCGCCCATTACTCCCTGCGATGACAGGACGAGAGTCAGGAGTATATGTGATAAATGTTTTGTTTTCATGGCTATGACTGGTTAATGGCTGCTAAAATAGAGGCTACATTATCTTTGTCTGTAACCTGGCGGGTATATTCGTTGGCCTCCGGAGAGCCCATGCTTACTGAATCGCGTCTGAAACGCATCGCGCTGGGCAGATTTTTTTTAGCCGAGGCATGGACTTCGGTGAGATTGCAGGCGCGGAGTATCTCCGGCGCATTTGTGGCATTGATGCCACCTCCGGCAAGGATGGTGATGCGTCCGCCCGCGAGTTGGTTGAGGCGACGCAAGGTCGCAACTCCCGCCGAGGCGCTTGGTGCGAGTCCGGAGGTCAGGATGCGGTCACATCCGAGATTGATGATTGCCTCAAGAGCAGTCTCAGGCTCGCGGCAGAGATCAAATGCCCGATGAAAGGTGACCGACCGGCCTTGGGCGGCTTCGATCATGCGGCTGCAAGCCGAGATGTCGACATCACCATCGGGCGTCAGTGCGCCGATGACTACTCCGTCAGCTCCGGCCTGGATGGCATGCGTGATATCGCGCACCATCATGTCGACCTCTGCATCGCTGTAGAGGAAATCACCGTTGCGCGGACGGATGAGGACATGGAGGGTAGGGATGCCGGCGGCAACAGCCGCCTCGATGAGGCCCAACGACGGGGTAAGCCCACCTTCCGAGAGAGCGCTGCAAAGTTCGATACGTTGCGCACCGGCTGCCTTGGCCGCAAGCACGCTGTCGAGATCGCCGCAACAGACTTCGAGTATCATCAGGGTTTCAATGTGAGTTCAACGATATGGTCGATTGCATCCGGGATGGCAGTGAGATGTAAGGTGAGCCCATCGGCTCCGGATGAGTATTTAACCTTTTTCTTATCAGCGAAATTGACAGCGCTTCTGACTTTCAGATCGGTAGGAAGGAGGATGTCGGTCGAGGTCGGGTTAAGGAGATGGACGAAGAGACGGTCACCTTTGCGCGTGCAGGTGCCCCAGTCCTGTGCGGGGAATGGGGAGGCTGTTGTCCCATAGATGGTCTCGCCGTTCTCGCGCATCCATGCACCCATTTCCTTGAGCCGGTCGAGGGAAGCCGCGGGAAGTTCGCCGTTTGGTTGCGGGCCTATATTGAGCAAGAGGTTGGCTCCCATGCCGGCAGTCTTGACAAGGTAGTGGATGAGAGTCCTGGTGTCCTTATAGTCGGTGTCTTCGATTTTATATCCCCACATGCCGTTCATGGTGTTGCAGGTTTCGAGGGGCAGGCGGCTGATGGCCTGGCCTGAGAGTCCGGCGGTGTTCTCGCCCGGGATATCGCGCTCGAAAATCTGGATATCTTCGCCGGGGAAAGGAGTCTGATGGTGGTTGTTGCCGATGAGACACGAGGGTTGGAGACTGTGGATCATGGCATACTGTCCGGGGAGTTCCCAATCAAAGGGAGTCTTGTCTTCGTCGTGATCCCACCAGCCGTCAAACCAAATGGCCCTTACAGGACCATAGTTTGTCAGGAGTTCCCGCAGCTGGCGGTTCATGAATGTATAGTAGTGTGGCCAGTCTGCTTTGATGGAATCCTTGCCGGTAGTGCGTCCGGTGCGGCCCCATGGATAGTCTTCGCGTGTCCAGTCGATGTGTGAGTAGTAGAGATGGAGTTTCACATCCTGACGGTGACATTCATCGGCCAACTCTTTCAGAACGTCGCGTTTGAAAGGAGTGGCGTCGACAATATTGTAGTCAGACTCAGCTGTGTGAAACATGGAGAATCCGTCGTGGTGGCGTGTGGTGAAGCAGATGTAGCGTGCGCCTGAGTCTTTGATTGCCGAAATCCACTCTTCGGCGTTGAAATCGGCCGGGTAGAAGCCTTTGGCAGCCTTGGCATATTCGTCGGCTTTTGGACCATAGTTGAGATACCATTCGCCACGGGCAAACATGCTGTAGATGCCCCAGTGAATGAAGATGCCGAAACGGTCAGCTTCAAACTGCTGTTGCGAACTGACGATTTCCGGAGATGGAGTGTATGTCTCGGCGGCACACAACGGCTGCAATGACATGGCGGCCGTTGCAGCGGCGAATATGAATTTGCATATATGGTTCATGGCGAATTATGTGTGAGTGGAGTATGTTAATGTAGGGTGAGGTTAATTATGCAAATGTACGTTATTTTCTTTTGTATTGCAACAGGCGGGGCCGTTATCTGTAAAAAATACTATTTATATTACGGTGACGGCTGATTCTGCTATCGATTTATATGACGGCTGCTTAGATGTGAGAACTGACTTATTGTAGTTTGGGGGCTTATTGTAGTTTCCTAAAGATAAATCCCCGAAACTTTGGTATTGTGGAGCGAAATCTTTAACTTTGTAATCAAAATTCTTATGTCTAATCCCAAGTAATTATGTTTCATAGATTTAATACCATTATTTCCTGTGCTGCACTGTCGCTGACCGCTTTTGCTCAGAGCGGAGGTCTTACAGATACATCCGCGAGCCGTCATGCTGTTATGGTAAATACTCCTGTCGGGTCGGTCAAATGGACCGGAGGTTTCTGGGGTGACCGCTTCGACGTGTATAGCGGCACATCTTTGCAGAGCATGTGGGACACATGGAATAATCCTGATATCTCCCACGGATTCCGTAATTTCGAGATTGCTGCCGGAAGCCAGGAAGGGGAACATTGGGGTCCTCCGTTCCACGACGGCGATATGTATAAATGGCTTGAGGCCGTTGCGGCTGTCTATGCAGTCAACAAGGATCCTCAGCTTGATGCCCTCATGGATAAATTTATCGATCAGGTTGTGAAAGCACAGCGAGAGGACGGATATATCCACACTCCCGTTATCATCGATGAGCGCAACCGTGGCGTTGACACCCATGCTTTCCATAAGGAACAGACTGTCATCGGGACCAAGGTCGGTGCTGAGGACGAGAAGGGCGCCTTTGCCAACCGACTGAATTTTGAGACCTACAATCTCGGTCACCTCATGATGGCCGGTATCATCCATAAGCGCGCCACCGGTAAGACCACGCTCTTCGATGCCGCTGTCAAGGCTACCGACTTCCTCTGCGGTTTTTATGAAACGGCTTCGGCAGAGCTTGCCCGCAACGCCATCTGTCCCTCGCACTATATGGGTGTCGTTGAGATGTATCGTGAGACCGGTAATCCACGCTATCTTGAGCTTGCAAAGAATCTTATTGATATCCGCGGCCTTGTCGAGAACGGAACCGACGACAATCAGGACCGCATACCTTTCCGCGACCAGTATAACGCCATGGGCCATGCTGTCCGCGCCAACTATCTCTATGCAGGCGTGGCTGACCTCTACACCGAGACCGGTGAGGAGCAACTGATGAAAAACCTGACAAGTATCTGGGACGATATCGTGAACCGTAAGATGTATGTGACCGGTGCATGTGGCGCTCTCTATGACGGAACCTCGCCCGACGGCACTTGCTATGAGCCCGACAGCATCCAGAAAGTGCACCAGAGCTATGGCCGCCCCTATCAGCTCCCCAACAGCACCGCACACAACGAGACCTGTGCCAATATCGGCAACATGCTCTTCAACTGGCGCATGCTTGAGGCAACCGGCGATGCGAAATATGCCGATATCGTGGAGACCGCGCTCTACAACAGTGTGCTCAGCGGTGTCAGCCTTGACGGAAAGCGCTATTTCTATACCAATCCGCTTCGTATGAGTGACGATCTGCCATATACTCTCCGCTGGCCCAAGACCCGCGAGGAATATATCAGTTGTTTCTGCTGCCCCCCGAACACTCTCCGTACCATCTGCGAGGCTCAGAACTATGCCTATACCATCAGCGACAACACCCTGTGGTGTAATCTCTACGGCGACAGTGAGCTCCGCACCTCTCTCGGTAAGAAGAAACCTCTCGTAGTCACACAGCGTACAGGCTACCCCTACGACGGCAAGGTGACACTCACGATGGTTGAGGTACCGAAAAAGGAAGAACTCACGCTGAAACTGCGTGTCCCCTCATGGTGCGACAATGCGACCGTCAGTGTCAACGGCGTTGCTCAAGAGGTCAAGGTGACCCCCGACAGCTACATCGACATTGACCGGGTGTGGAAATCGGGCGACGTCGTGGTGTTTGATATGGAAATGAAGACAAAACTCCTCGAGTCAAATCCTCTTGTCGAGGAGACCCGCAATCATACCGCTGTCAAACGCGGTCCGCTGGTCTATTGTCTTGAAAGCATAGATATAGAAGGTGGCAAAGCTCTTGATGATGTGCTGATCCCCGCCGACGCGAAGTTTACGACCAAGGATATCACCATCGACGGTGCGAAGATGACAGCTCTTGAGACTACAGCCCGCCTCGTTGACAGCGGTGACTGGAGCGGTAAGCTCTACCGTGAGGTAGGCAGCGCGGACAAGACTGTCAAGGTCACACTCATTCCATATTTTGCCTGGGGCAACCGCGACAAGGCTGAGATGAGCGTCTGGCTTCCGCTTGCCCGTTAATTCTCCCCACCATCATATCACTACAGTAGAAAGAAAACCATGAAAAGATTTTTTGCGACAGCCGGGGTGGCACTGTCTATGTCGGTAGCTTTCGCCGCCGATGTCTATGTGTCGCCTTCCGGTAATGATCAGAACGACGGAAGCCTCTCAGCTCCTAAAGCCACCTTGACCTCAGCCTTGCGCCAGGCGCGTGAGATGCGTCGTCTTGGAGCCGAGGGTGTTGACAAGGGTATCTATATCCACCTTGCGGGAGGTGACTACTATCTGTATGAGCCTGTGTTCATACGTCCGGAAGATAGTGGCACCTCAAGCTCACCGACAGTGATAACCTCTTCAGGCGATGCCCGTCTTAACGGTGGAGTGCACATCGGCGGCTGGAAGCGTCAGGGAAAACTGTATGTGGCAGATGTCCCTCATTTTAACGGTCGTCCGCTTGATTTCCGTCAGCTCTATGTAAACGGGCAGAAAGCTGTCCGTGCGAGAGATGTGGATGATTTCGAGAAGATGTATCGTATCATCAGCAATGATCCCAAAAATGAAGTGCTCTGGGTGCCGGCTGAGGCTGTCAAGAAAATCAAGGATGCCCCTTATGCCGAGATGGTGCTCCACGAGATGTGGTGTGTGGCCAATCTGCGTATAAAATCAGTGGAGCTGCATGGCGACAGCGCTGCTGTGAGATTTCATAACCCGGAGAGCCGCATACAGTTTGAACATCCGTGGCCGCGCCCGATGGTGACGACCGACGGACATAACTCCGCGTTCTATCTGACTAACGCCAAGGAACTTCTCGATGTCCCCGGCGAGTGGTATCATGATATTGATGCCGGCAAGGTGTATTACTATCCTTTTCAGGGAGAGACTGTCAAAGATGCTGTTGTCCCCGCGATAGAGACACTCGTCAATATAGAGGGTACACTTGACCGTCCGGTTGAGAACGTCAGGTTCGAGAACATCGCATTTGAATACACCACATGGATGCGTCCGTCGCTCTACGGCCATGTCCCTCTTCAGGCAGGCATGTATATGACCGACGGCTATAAGATCAATCCCAAGATGATCCGCAAGCAGAACCATAAGCTTGACAATCAGGGCTGGCTCGGCCGTCCGGCGGCAGCTGTGACTGTCAGCGGAGCCAACGGCATTGATTTCATCGGTTGCCGCTTCGAGCATCTCGGCTCCACCGGCCTTGACTACGAGTGGGGAACTGAGGGTGGCCTTGTCGAAGGTTGTCTTTTCCGCGACATCGCGGGCAACGGTATTGTGGTCGGAAGTTTCAGCCCCGCTTCCCATGAGACACATCTTCCCTACGATCCTGCTGACGGACGTGAGGTGTGTTCCGGGCTTACCATCGCCAACAATCTCATCACCAATGTCACCAATGAGGACTGGGGTACCCTCGGTATCTGTGCCGGCTATGTCAAGGATATAAATATCGAGCACAATGAGATCAACGATGTGTCGTATAGCGGCATAAATCTCGGCTGGGGCTGGACCCGCACGGTCAACTGCATGCGCAACAACCGTGTGCATGGCAATCTCATCCACCATTACGCCCGCCACATGTATGATGTGGCCGGTGTCTACACTCTCGGTGCGCAGCCCCACAGCTTCGTCACCGAAAATTGTGTGCGAGACATCTATGTGCCCGGCTATGCCCACGATCCCAACCATTGGTTCTATCTCTACACCGACGAAGGTTCATCGTTTATCACCGTCAAAGACAACTGGACAGAGGGTGAGAAATATCTGCAAAATGCCAACGGACCCGGCAACGTCTGGGAAAACAATGGCCCGGCTGTCAGCGATTCGATCCGTTCGAACGCCGGACTCACTGAGAAATTCATGTATCTTAAATCACTATAATCGTCACCATGAACAGAAGAATGTCAACCCTCTTCGGAGCTCTTGCGCTCGGCATCGCTGCCTCTGCGCAGACATGGATATGGTATCCGGGAGACTATGAGATTTGGCTCGGCAACAGAATGAACAACAACCGTACCGAGCGCGGTGCCTTCTTCCCGCCTTTCTGGAAAACCGACAGCCATTTCGTTACTGTCGAATTCAGCAAGCAGCTCGATCTTGCAAAACCTGAGGAGATTACCATAGCCACCGAGGGAAAATATAATGTGAAGCTTGACGGAAAATTGCAGTTCGGTATGCCGCGACAAGTTCACTCTTCCTGCCGGCAAGCATAACCTTAATATTAAGGTGTGGAATCAGTCCACTCCTCCTGCACTATATATAAAAGGTGAGACTGTCAATACCGATCCGACATGGAGGGTGACAAACGAGGACAAGGAGTGGATCGATGAGAGCGGTAAGGCCAGCGACACTTCCGCTACCGTATATGCCCCCGCCGGTTATTGGAATTTTGACGACATCTCCCTCCCTCCTTCAACTTTCCGGCTCAATCTCGAGCCCATGGCCCACGTGGCAGTCGAGGATAAGACTGTCGATGGCGGACGTCTGTATGATTTCGGTAAGGAGACATTCGGCCGAATAGTGCTTAAAGATCCGGTGGGCAACGGTGTGGTCAATATATATTATGGTGAGAGCCCCGAAGAAGCTCTTGACCTTGGCCACTGTGAGACACTTGACAAAATCAGGTTTGACGGAGACCGGGTCATTGACCTGGCGACCAACGTCAGCCGTAAGAATGACGGTGACTATACGCTCGATAATACAAAGGCGTTCAGATATGTCTACATTCAGCCAGAAGCCGGTGTGAATGTCGGGGATGTCGGGATGCTCTATGAGTATGCTCCGGTTCAATACCGCGGTTCGTTCAGATGCAGCGATCCCGAATTGAACCGTATCTGGGATGTCGGAGCCTACACCATGCACCTGACCACCCGAGAGTTTTTCATCGACGGTATCAAACGTGACCGCTGGGTGTGGAGCGGCGATGCCGTGCAGAGCTACCTGATGAACTACTATCTCTTCTTCGATAGCCCGACAGTCAAGCGCACCACCCGTCTGCTCCGTGGCAAGGATCCCGTTACAGCCCATATCAATACCATCATGGATTATACCTTGTATTGGTTCAACGGCATTTACGACTACTACCTCTATTCGGGGGATAAGGAGTTTGTCAAGGAGATCTATCCCCGTATGCAGACACTTATGGACTATGTGCTCTCACGCACCAATAAGGATGGTATGCTCGAGGGTATGACCGGCGACTGGGTGTTTGTCGACTGGGCCGATTTCCCCATGAGCAAGCAGGGTGCGCTGTCGTTTGAGCAGATACTTTTCTGCAAGAGCCTTGAGACGATGAAACTCTGTGCCGATATTGTCGGAGATGAGGCCGAAGCTGCGCGCTACGGCAAATTGGCAGATGAACTCAGAGCTAAACTTATGCCTACATTCTGGGATGAGAAGCGCCAGGCCCTCGTCCATAATGTCGAGAACGGCAAGCAGAGTGAACAGGTCAACAAGTTTGCCAACATGTTTGCCATCACTCTCGGCTACCTTGACGACGCCACCACTGATTCGGTTATGAAAAATGTTATGCTCAACCCAGAGGTGCCTGCCATCACCACCCCATATATGCGTTTCTATGAGCTTGAGGCTCTTTGCTCGCAGGGTATGCAGAAAAAAGTGCTCGGAGAGATGAAGGACTACTGGGGCGGTATGCTCCGTGAGGGTGCCACCTCTTTCTGGGAAAAGTATAACCCGTCCGACTCAGGAGCACAGCATCTTGCAATGTATGGCCGTCCCTATGGCAAGAGCCTCTGCCATGCCTGGGGAGCGAGCCCGATCTATCTCCTGGGCAAGTATTATCTTGGCGTGAAGCCCGTCAAGGAAGGCTATAAAGAATTTTCAATCACTCCCGACCTCGGCGGTCTCAAATGGATGGAGGGAACCGTCCCGACACCCAACGGTGAGATTTCTCTCTACGTCAGCCAAAAGGAAATCAAGGTAAAGGCTACAGAAGGGGAGGGATATATCTATATCAAGTCAAAATCCACCCCGAAATCAAACTATGGAAAGGTTGAGAAAACCGGTGCGGATAGCTATCGCCTGTGGATTGACACAAACAATGAAATAATCATCAAATATAAAGAGGTATGAAGTCAGTTCTGAAATATATATACATCACTGTTATAGCTGCTGTCGTCTGGAGTTGCGCGAGCAAGCCTAAAGTGGCCTTGCAATATCCTGAAAATGGCTCCAACCGTATGCAGTTTGCTGTCGAGCATCTCAAATCAGGTCTTGAGGCAAAGGGCTACGAGGTATTGACCGGCGAAGCACCCGAAGGTGTGCAGCTGATACGTCTCTCACAGGCTACCGACAGTGTCGGGCCAAAGGAGGGATTTACCATCAATGTGACCGACGGAGTCATTGACGTCATCGGCAATGATGGTTCGGGTGTGATCTATGGTTGCCGCGAGCTCCTTGACCGCGTCGAGATGGATGGAAGTCTCGACAAGCTCCCCGCGACGTTTACTGATGCACCTGAGATGGTACTGCGTGGTGCCTGTGTCGGTGTCCAGAAGCCCTATCTGCTTCCGGGCCGCAGCGTCTATGAGTATCCCTATACGCCTGAGAATTTCCCTTGGTTCTATGACAAGGATCTCTGGATAAAATATCTTGATATGCTTGTGGACAACCGCATGAACTCGCTCTATCTTTGGAACGGACATCCGTTTGCTTCACTCGTCAAGCTTGAGGACTATCCTTTCGCAGTCGAGGTTGACGATGAGACTTTCAAGAAGAACGAGGAGATGTTCTCATTTCTGACCACTGAGGCTGACAAGCGTGGCATTTTTGTCATCCAGATGTTCTACAACATTCTTCTCTCCAAACCTTTTGCCGAGCATTACGGGCTCAAGACCCAGGACCGCAACCGTCCCATCACACCGCTCGTCAGCGACTACACCCGCAAGAGCGTGGCCGCTTTTATCGAGAAATATCCCAACGTCGGTCTGCTCGTCTGTCTCGGTGAGGCTATGGATACATATGAGGATGATGTGGTCTGGTTTACCGAGACTATCATCCCCGGAGTCAAGGATGGCCTCGCAAAGCTTGGCCGCACTGACGAGCCTCCATTGCTCTTGCGTGCCCACGACACTGACTGCAAGATGGTGATGGATGCCGCCCTTCCTCTCTACAAGAATCTCTATACGATGCACAAGTATAATGGCGAGTCACTGACCACCTATGAGCCGCGTGGCCCATGGACTGAAATCCACCGTGGCCTCAGCTCACTCGGCAGTGTGCATATAAGTAACGTACATATCCTCGCCAATCTTGAACCATGGCGTTGGAGTTCTCCGGATTTTACACAGAAAGCTGTCAAGGCTATGCACGACGTCCACGGTGCTAATGCCCTCCATCTTTATCCTCAGGCTTCATACTGGGATTGGCCCTATTCAGCCGACAGCATTGCAGGCGGTCAGCGTGAATTACAGCTCGTGCGCGACAGCACCTGGTATGAAGGGTGGGGCAGATATGCCTGGAACTGCCGCCGTGACCGTGAGGATGAAATGAAATACTGGAACCACCGTTTTGCCCGCACCTATGGACTGGATGATGAACAGGGAGCGGCTATCCGTACGGCTTTTGAGGAGTCGGGTGAGATCGCGCCCAAACTGCTCCGTCGTTTCGGTATCACCGAAGGCAACCGCCAGACTCTCTTGCTCGGAATGTTCATGAGCCAGTTTGTCAATCCCTATAAATACACCATCTATCCCGGTTTCTACGAAAGCTGCGGTCCGGAGGGTGAGAAACTCATTGAATTTGTCGAGAAAGAATATAAAGGTGAGCCGCATGTAGGCGAGCTTCCTCTTGATATCACTGCCCAATGTGTCGAACATGGCGACAAGGCTGTGGCTGCGATCGAAAGCATCAGCAAAGTGAACGCCAACAGCGACGAGTTCAAACGCCTCGTCAATGACATGAACTGTTACCGTCTCTTTGCTTACGCATTTGACCGCAAGGTCAAGGCCGCCCGTGAGGTGCTCAACTACCAGTGGACCAAAGACCTTAAATATCTCGACGCCGCTGTGCCCCTGATGGAGGAGAGTCTTGATTACTACAGGCAGCTTGTCGACCGCACCAAGGGTACCTATCTCTATGCCAATAGTATGCAGACCTCTATGCGCCGCATCCCCATAGCAGGTGATGACGGAAAGAATAAGACTTGGGAGGAGATGCTTGTGCATTATCAGGCAGAACTCGACAATTTCAAAAACAACCTTGCAACTCTCAAAGACAAGGCTGCCGGTAAGATCTCGGACAAAGATGAGACCATTCCGGCTGCTAAGGATGCACTCAACAGTGTTGTCAAAGTCAAGGGACTGTGGGGTGTGACCAAACTTACTGACGGGGCGAAAATTCTTGAGAATATGCCTGCCGCCAAGGTCAAAGGTCTGGCTCCCGAACTACATAATCTCACAGCTTTCACGGTCAACGGTGATATCCAGCGTAAGGAGGGCACAGAAATTGAGTTTTCGTGCTCGGAACCTGTCAAGCTCCTTGTCGGCTACTTCAAGGATGACCAGAAGAAATATGCCAAGGCTCCAAAACTGGAAACCGATGCCTCTGCCTCGGAATATGGCCAGGCTGAGCCTCTGCTCACCAATGCTATACATCTCGATGGCATGCCTCTCGCCAACATCCACGCCTACAACTTCAAGCCGGGTGAGCACAAGCTGATGCTCCCCAAGGGCTATTTGTTGCTGCTCGGGTTCACTACCGACAATGTCAAGCCCCGCAATGCTGCCCTTGCCGGAGAAGACGAGGCTATGGACTGGCTATTCTATTAAAAACTCTCTGTATATCCATTCGGAGGATACAGATAAAGAATTATAATCACAATCAGGTGACCGGCTATGTCCGGTCACCATCTCCAAAGCATACATGAAACGACTGTTTTCACTAATTTCATTCGCCCTGCTGTCGTGGTCGGCTATCTCTGCGCAGCGTCATGTCAGTCAAGAGCGGATGGCAGATGTATATCGTGAGTCTCGTACACCGTATAAATATGGTCTTGTAGTCGCCCCCGATGACAATAAGCACAAGATTGATTGCCCGACCGTGTTCCGCGAAGGTGACAAATGGTATATGACCTATGTGGTCTATAACGGACGCAGCGGTCAGGATGGCCGGGGCTATGAGACATGGCTTGCCGAAAGCGCCAATCTGCTTGAGTGGAAGACCCTCGGTCGCATTCTGTCGTATAAGGACAGTGGGTGGGACCGCAATCAGCGTGGCGGTTTCCCGGGACTGATCGATATGACCTGGGGTGGCAGCTATGCCATCAACCGCTATAAGGGGAAATGCTGGATGACTTATATCGGCGGAGAGGGAACAGGTTATGAGGCTGTCAACGCTCCGCTCTATGTCGGTCTCGCATGGACCAAGGGAAATCCCGGGACAGCCCATGAATGGGAGTCGCTTGACCGTCCGATCCTTTCGATCAACGACAAGGACGTGCAGTGGTGGGAATCTCTCACCCAATACAAGAGCACTGTCTATGAGGATCCCGGCAAGACGTTGGGAGCACCGTTTATCATGTATTACAATGCCGGTGGTATCAACCCTGAAAACGGTATGAAGGGAGAGCGCATCGGTATCGCCCTGTCAAACGATATGAAGAAATGGCGCCGCTATGCGGGAAATCCTGTCTTCACCCACGAAGCACAGGGCACCATCACCGGCGATGCCCAGATTGTCAGGATGGGCGACCTCTATGTGATGTTCTACTTCTCGGCGTTCAATCCGTCGCGCCCCTACAAGGCATTCAATACATTTGCATGTAGCTATGATCTCGTGACATGGGACGACTGGGAGGGAGATGACCTCATATATCCGACCAAGCAATATGATGAGCTGTTTGCCCATAAGAGCTATCTTGTGAAGCATGACGGTGTTGTATATCATTTCTATTGTGCTGTCAACAATGCTGACCAGCGTGGCATAGCCGTGGCTACAAGTAAGCCGATGGGCCGCTCAGCCGTACGCTTTCCCGAGCGTCCAGCCACCGGCCGTCGCACTAATATAAATCTGAATGAGGGTTGGACCACCTGGCTCGGCGACGATAAGTCATCGGCCATCACCGTCAATGTCCCCCACAACTGGGACGATTACTATGGTTACCGCCAGCTGACTCACGGCAATCTTCACGGCAATGCCGCTTATGTCCGTGAGTTCACTACACCCGCGCGTGTCGACGGCAAGCGTTATTTCATCAACTTTGAAGGTGTCGGCACCTACGCCAACATCAAGGTCAACGGCCACGACCTTGGCCGTCATCCGTCGGGCCGTACGTCTATGACTTTCGATGTCACCGACTATCTTAACTTTGGGGGCAACAATCGCCTTGAGGTTGTGGCAGAACATCCCGAGATGATTGCCGACATGCCTTGGGTGTGTGGTGGTTGTTCGTCTGAGTGGGGATTCAGCGAGGGGTCGCAGCCGCTTGGCATCTACCGTCCTGTCGGACTTGAGATCACTGACGAGGTCCGCATCGAGCCTTTCGGAGTACATATCTGGAACAATGCCGCTTGTGACACTGTCTTTGTCGAAACCGAGCTTAAAAACTATGGTGCGAAGGTAGCGGAAGTTGATTTTGTCAATAAATTCAGCAATGCCGATGGCCGTCAGGTGTTCCGTCTGTCCGACAAACTTACTTTGAAGCCCGGTGAGACTCGCGTGATCCGTCAGGCCTCACCGGTGGATAAACCGGAGTTATGGAGTCCGGCTTCGCCTTATCTCTACAAGCTTGCGACCATGGTCAAGCGCAATGGCAAGACAACAGAAGAGGTGACCACTCCATACGGCATCCGTAATTTCAGCTGGCCGGTGAAGCGCAACGATGGCGACGGCCGCTTCTTCATCAACGGCGAGCCTGTGTTTATCAATGGAGTATGTGAATATGAGCATCAGTTCGGTGCATCACATGCTTTCAGCGATGAGCAGGTCGAAGCACGTGTCAAACAGATAAAAAATGCCGGCTTTAACGCTGTCCGTGACGCCCACCAGCCACACAATCTTCGCTATCAGGAGCATTGGGACAAGGAGGGTATTCTGTTCTGGCCTCAGTTCTCAGCCCATGTGTGGTACGATACCCCTGAATTCCGCGAGAATTTCAAGAAACTCCTGCGCCAGTGGGTAAAGGAGCGTCGCAATTCTCCCTCGGTAGTGATGTGGGGACTTGCAGAATGAGAGCACACTGCCGCGAGAGTTTGCTCAGGAGTGTGCCGATATCATCCGCGAGATGGATCCGATGGCGCGCGACATGCGTGTCATCACTACCTGCAATGGTGGCGAGGGCACAGACTGGAATGTAATCCAGAACTGGAGCGGTACATACGGTGGTGATCTCTATAGCTACGACAAGGAATTGGCACGACCCAACCAGTTGCTGAACGGAGAGTATGGCGCATGGCGCACACTCGATTTCCATACCGAACCCGGTGACTTCCAGCCTAACGGCCATTGGAGCGAGGAGCGCATGATCCAGCTGATGGAAGCCAAGGTTCGTCTTGCAGAGCAAGCGGCCGACAGCGTCTGCGGTCATTATCCAGTGGATCTTCAGCAGTCATGACAATCCCGGACGCCGTCAGCCCGATGAGGCTTACCGCATGATTGACAAGGTTGGTCCTTTCAACTACAAAGGACTTCTCACTCCGTGGGAGGAGCCCGCTGACGTATATTACATGTATAAGAGCAACTACACAGATGCTGCCAAAGATCCTTTTGTCTACATCGCCTCACACACATGGCCGGGCCGTTTCACCGCTCCCCGTGAGGCTACAATAGAGGTCTACAGCAACTGTGATTCTGTCAAACTATACAACGATGCTCTTGACACCAATCCGCTTGGCATGCGTGTCAAGGGTGGGATCGGCACTCATTTCACCTGGGAAAAGGCTCCGGTGAAGACCAATGTGCTCCGTGCGGTGGCCTATCATGAGGGACATCCTGTGGCTGAGGATGTCATTGTCCTCGATAATCTTCCTGAGGCTCCCGGTTTCGCAGCGTTGAAGACTCCCGTAAGCACAGCCCTCAAAGGTGCTGACGGCTATAACTACCTCTACCGCATCAACTGCGGTGGTGATGAGTATGTCGATGAATTCGGACAGAAATGGCTGAAGGACGACACGACCTATTCCCGCTCGTGGGCTCAAGAATTCAAAGGCCTTTCACCCTATCTTGCGAGTCAGCGTGTCACCCATGATCCTATTGCGGGTACAAACGATTGGTCATTGCTTCAAAACTTCCGTTTCGGCCGCCACAAACTCTCATATATTCTCCCTGTTCCAGATGGCCACTATCGTGTCGAGCTCTACTTCATTGAACCTTGGCATGGTACCGGTGGGGGAGAGGGTACCGACTGCGAGGGTCTCCGCGTCTTCGATGTTGCCATCAACGACTCGACTGTCATTGACGATCTCGACATCTGGGCTGAGGCCGGACATGACCGTCTGCTGAAAAAGGTGGTCGAATGTGACGTCACCGGTGGTCTTCTCACCATTGATTTTCCTGAGGTAAAGGCCGGTCAGGCGCTGCTCTCAGCCATTGCGGTGGCATCAACGGACAACAATGTGAAATTTGACATCCCTCTGCCTGTTTCAGATTGGAGCTGGGCCGCGTCAGACAAGAATGTGGTCGAGAAGATGCCTGCCGACATGCTTCCAAAGGATGAGAATGCACGTGAGGCTGTCAACTATCAGGCTGAGGATGCAAAATGCGTAGGCAAGCATACCGTCAAGGAGTTCAAGAAGCAGACCGGAGTGTTCTTCACCGGTAAAGGTAGTGTCGAGTGGACAATCTCGACCGGTCTTGCACAAGTCTATGCTCTCCGCTTCAAGTTCATGAACACATCGGGACATCCTGTACCGGTCAATCTCAAGCTGATAGCTCCCAATGGCGCGGTGCTCAAGGATGATACTCTCAATCTTCCTGACACACCCGATAAGTGGCGTATGGTCAGCACTACAACCGGCGGATACATCAATGCCGGTACCTACAAGGTGGTCATCACAGGTGCTGACCTTACCGGAGTGGCCTTCGATTCGCTCGAGGTTCAGTAAATAATGATTGTTAGCAATAAATTTCATACACATACAGATATTGAGCATGTATATCAAACTGTCATCCGCACTTCTCATGATTGTGGCCTCGGCATCATCTGTCGCTGCAGAGCAACGTCAGGCTCATGATTGGGAGAATCAACATATCCTGCATATCAACCGCGAGCCGGCACGCGCCGCTTTCATCCCTTTTGGTGATACTCGCGGTGACCGTACCCTGAGTCTCAACGGTGACTGGCGTTTCCATTGGTCACCGACTCCAGACGGTCGCGTTGACGGATTTCAGAAACCTAACTTTGACGACTCTTCATGGGCAACGCTTGCCGTGCCTGCTGTCTGGGAGGTCAATGGCTACGGAACCCCGATCTATGCTTCGGCAGGATATACCTTTAAAATAAATCCTCCTTACGTGACTGATACACCCAAGGAGAGTTATACAGCTTTTGTCGAGCGTAATCCGACCGGACAGTATCGCCGCTCTTTCAGTGTCCCCGCCTCGTGGCTCAATGGTGGACAAACCTTCCTGCGCTTCGACGGTGTGATGAGCGCTTTCTATGTGTGGATCAACGGTCAGCGTGTCGGTTATTCGCAGGGAAGCATGGAACCGTCGGAGTTCAACGTGACGGACTATATCCACAGCGGAGAGAATGAAATCGCTGTTGAGGTCTACAAATACAGCGACGGTTCCTATCTCGAGGATCAGGATTTCTGGCGTTTTGCAGGCATACAGCGCGATGTGACTCTCTTCCACACTCCCGATGTCCGTCTGCGTGACTTCACCGTCCGTACTCTTCCAGATGCCGGCTACCGAGACTTCACTTTGCAGATCGATCCGCTGTTTTCGGTCTACAACGGTCAGCGTGGCACCGACTATAAGCTCCGCGCCACCCTGTCGGATGCAGGCAGGAGCGGCAACGTTGTGTTTGACACAACTGTGGTCATAAATGAGATTCTCGATCTTGACCATAAAGCCTCGGTGATGAACGAATGGTATCCTCAACGAGGCCCGCGAAAGTTGGGCCGTATCTCCCACCTCGTCAGCAATCCATCAAAGTGGACTGCTGAAACTCCGGCGCTCTATGACCTCCGTTTGGAACTCTGCGACGCGTCGGGCAATGTCATCGAGCGTGCTGGCTCGAAAGTGGGATTCCGAAGCGTCGAGGTGAAGGGTGGCCAGGTGCTTGTCAACGGCAAGCCGATCCGTTTCCGTGGAGTCAACCGTCATGAACATGATCCGAAACTCGCGCGAGTGATGACGGAAGAGATGATGATAAAGGATATCAAACTGATGAAGCAAGCCAATATCAACGCTGTCCGCACAAGTCACTATCCCAACACTCCGCGGTGGTATGAGCTTTGTGATTCGCTCGGACTCTATGTCATGGATGAGGCTGACATTGAGGAGCATGGTCTTCGTGGCACTCTTGCGAGCACTCCCGACTGGCATGCTGCTTTCCTCGACCGCGCGGTGCGTATGGCTGAGAGAGACAAGAATCATCCTTCGGTAGTCTTCTGGAGCATGGGCAACGAAAGTGGCTACGGCCCGAATTTCGCAGCTATCTCCGCATGGCTCCATGATTTTGACCCGACACGCCCGGTCCACTATGAAGGCGCTCAGGGCCTTGACGGACAGCCGGATCCCGCTACTGTCGACATAATCAGCCGTTTCTATCCCCGAGTGCAGCAGGAGTATCTCAACCCGGGCATAAAGGAGGGTGACGATAAGGAACGCGCTGAAAATGCTCGTTGGGAACGCCTCCTTTCGATAGCGCAGCGTGATAATGACGACCGTCCCGTATTGACGAGCGAATATGCCCATGCGATGGGCAATGCCATGGGTAACTTCAAGGAATATTGGGATGAAATCTACAGCAATCCCCGTATGGCCGGTGGTTTCATCTGGGACTGGGTCGATCAGGGCATAGAGCGTAAACTCCCCGACGGACGCACGCAGATGGCTTATGGTGGTGACTTCGGCGATAAGCCCAATCTGAAAGCATTCTGCATGAACGGTGTGGTTTTTGCCGACAGATCGCTCAATCCTAAGTATTATGAAGTAAAAACGGTGTATAGCCCTGTGGCAATAGCTTTGCAGTCCTATGATCGTGCGACAGGTAAGGCGGTCGTAAAGATTACAAACAGAAATCACCATATAGATCTTTCAGACTATGAGTGTCTGTGGACGCCGGTGATAAACGGTGTCGCCCGTAAAGGGGGCAAAGTAGAGCTCCCGGTTCTCCAGCCCGGAGAGAGCGGGACTGTCACCCTTGATCTCGCCAAGCTGAAGGCCGGAGAGTCAGATCTGCGCCTCAATCTGTCTGTGAGACTGAAGAACGCCACAGCATGGGCCGATGCCGGTCATGAGATCGTAGAGTGTCAACTTATGCTCAACGACAATATGCTCGCGGCAGTCAAGAAAGAGGTCAAGGCTGCAAAGGGTCTTACTGTTGATGAATCGGCACAAGACGTCGCCGTAAAATCAAAGAAATTCGCGGCCGTATGGGATAGGAAAAGTGGCAATCTCGCTACGTTGACCTATGGTGGCCGAGAGGTGGTCAAGGGATCATATTTCCAGGCCTTCCGCGCTCCGACCGACAATGACCGCAGTTTTGGCAACTGGCTTGCGAAAGACTGGGCAAAGAACCGCATAGATTCTCCGACTGTCGAATGTCGTTCGCTCGTGTGGAACGAGGACGGGAACAATGTCAAGGTGACTGTCGACCAGTCATACGGTTATCTCGCAGGGAAGATCGATGTCAGAAGTGAATATACCATCTATGCCGACGGTACGATTGATCTGACCCAGACTTACAATCGCAGCGGAGAGCTTCCGGAGCTCCCGCGTCTGGGGCTCGCGCTCGTTCTTCCCGGCAGCTATGACAATGTCGATTGGTTTGGCTATGGCCCGTTTGAGACCTATCCGGACCGTCATGAAGCGGCTACGATAGAACGATGGAGCTCACAGGTTGATTCGCTTTATGTCCACTATCCGCGTCCTCAGGACTCCGGAAACCTCGAATCGGTGGCTGAAATCTCGGTTTCAAACAATAAGGGGCAAGGATTGAGCGTTTCCGCACTCGATTCAACGTTCTCAGCATCAGCACTTCCGTATTCAGTCTTAGATATTTTTGCAAAATTTCACGATTGCGACTTGACAAATAGCGGTAATACCTATCTAAATATAGATGCGGCCGTCATGGGACTCGGCAACAGCAGCTGTGGCCCGGGTGTGTTGAAGAAATATGCCATTGCTCCTGGTGAGCATCAACTTAAAGTGAGAATCTCACCTTTCTAAACGAATGAAAACAAAATCTAACGATAGAATGAAAAAAACTGTAGTAACTGTCTTTTCCATGTTTACCGGTCTGGCAATGCTGGCCCAGTCGGTCACAACTGAGCGTCAATATCTTTCCGGTACCGGATGTGACGACATGGTGGAATGGGATTTTATGTGTACTGACGGCAATAATTCAGGCACATGGTCAAAAATCGGTGTCCCCTCATGCTGGGAATTGCAGGGGTTCGGCACGTATCAGTATGGCATGAAATTCTACGGCAAGGCCTTCCCTGAAGGTGTGGCCGATGAGAAGGGCATGTATAAATATGAGTTTGAGCTCCCCGAGTCGTGGCGCGGCAAGCAGATCGAGCTTGTCTTCGAGGCGTCGATGACAGACACCGATGTGCTCATAAATGGCCGTAAAGCCGGTTCAAAACATCAGGGCGCGTTCTACAGATTCATCTATGATGTCAGCGATCGTGTCTTCTTCGGTCCTAAAAAGAAAAATGTCCTTGAGGTGACTGTTGCCAAGGAGAGTGAAAACGCAGGTGTGAATCTCGCCGAGCGCCGTGCCGACTACTGGAATTTCGGCGGCATCTGGCGTCCGGTATTCATGCAGGCCCGTCCGGCGCTCAATCTCAAGCATATCGCTATCGACGCTCAGGCCAACGGCGATTTCACCGCCGACTGCACCCTCAGCATGCCGGTGGCCGGTGGAAAGATCACCACGGTCATCACCGATAAGTCAGGCAAGAAAGTAGGGGAGTCAGTCACTAAGCTCCGTCAGGGTGCCGGCGACGCTAAGGTTTCAGTCAAGGTCCCCAAACCGGCTACATGGAGTGCGGAGACCCCTAATATGTATAAGGCTGAGTTCACTCTTGCCGATGCAAAGGGCAAGGTGCTCCACAAGGAGACAAAGAAATTCGGCTTCCGCACCATTGAGGTTCGTGAAAGCGACGGTCTGTATATCAATGGTCAGAAAGTCAACATCCGCGGTGTCAACCGCCACAGCTTCCGTCCCGAAAGCGGCCGTACCCTAAGCTATGCGAAGAATCTTGAGGACGTTGAGCTCATCAAGTCGATGAACATGAATGCCGTGCGTCTGTCGCACTACCCCGCCGATCCTGAATTTTATGAGATCTGCGACTCGCTGGGCCTTTATGTGATGGACGAGCTCTCCGGCTGGCATGGCAAGCATGAGACCATCAATGGTCAGAAGCTTGTCAAGGAGATGGTGGAGCGCGACGTCAACTATCCTTCAATCATCTGGTGGAGCAATGGTAACGAAAAGGGCTGGAATGATGAGCTCAACGATGAGTTTCATAAATATGATCCGCAGAAGCGCCCGGTGCTCCATCCGCAGGGTAATTTCGGTGGATTTGAGACAATGCACTACCGTTCATACGGTGAGAGCCAGAACTATATGCGTCTGCCCGAGATCTTCATGCCGACCGAGTTTCTCCATGGTCTTTATGACGGTGGACACGGAGCTGGGCTCTACGACTATTGGGAAATGATGCGTAACAATCCCAAGTGTGCCGGCGGTTTCCTATGGGTGCTTGCCGATGAGGGTGTCAAGCGTGTCGACATGGATGGATTTATCGATAACTGCGGCAACTATGGCGCTGACGGTATCGTCGGCCCTCACCACGAGAAGGAGGGCAGCTACTGGACCATCAAGGAAGTGTGGTGTCCAATCCAGATCATGAACAAGACCATCGGCCGAGAGTTTAATGGTGTGCTCAATGTTGAGAACCGTTATGATTTCACCAACCTTAACGGCTGCTCGCTGAAATGGCGTCAGGTTGAGCTTCCCTCTGCCGGTTCTTCGGCCGGAGCCAAGACTATTGCTGAAGGCACGACCAAATTCGGTAACATCCCCCCGCGTGAGAGTGGAACTGTGACCATCCCCAAACTCAAAGCCGGTGCAGATGCTCTCGAGCTTACTGTTGTCGACAACTATGGCCGCGATCTTTTCACCTGGTCACACCCGATTGTCGGTTCAAAATCTACCACTGCTACAGCAAACGTTGCAAGCGAGGGCACAGCGCCCACATGGGCTGAGACCGACAGCGAGCTTACTGTCACAGCCAATGGCCGCACATATCATTTCAGCAAGAAAGACGGACAGCTTAAGGGGGTTGACGTCAAGGGTCGCCACATTCCGCTGACCGATGGCCCGCGTGTGATTGTGGCCAAGCGTTCGGACCGCTCGATGGACGGTTTCTATAACCACGATGACAAGCAGGCTGAGAAGAAAAAGACTCAGTACACAGAGTTTGAGGATCTCGGCAAGTTCACCGGTATCACCGCCGAAAAGGTAGGTAACAATGTGGTTGTGAATTCCAACTATAAACTTGGCAATTTCGACCGTGCGACATGGACTATCGCTCCCGACGGAAGTGCTGCTCTTGACTTCACCTACAATTTCAGCGGTGTAATCGACCTCATGGGTGTTAAGTTTGACTTCCCGGAGGAGAAGGTCATCAGCAAGCGCTGGGTTGGTGACGGTCCCTACCGTGTATGGCAAAACCGTCTGCATGGCCCGCAATACGGTCTATGGGAGAATGACTACAACGATCCTATCCCTGCCGAAAGCTTCACTTATCCCGAATTCAAGGGCTATTTCGCCAATGTCGACTGGATGGATATCAAGACTCAGGATGGTACCATCGGTATCATCAACGAGACTCCCGGCAGCTATATCGGTGTCTATGAGCCGCGCGATGGTCGTGACCACATACTCTATCAACTTCCGAAGACCGGTATCTCTGTCATGGAAGTCATTCCTCCGGTGAGAAACAAGGTTAACACCACTGACCTTATCGGCCCCTCCTCACAGCCCAAGTGGGTTGACGGACAGCGCACCGGACGTATCCACCTCAGATTTGAATAATCCAATCAGCCATACAATGAATCTTCGCAATAAATTTCTATTGGCTACAGCAATGTTCTCGCTCTCAGTGTCGGCGGCTCAGCCGGCACTGGAGCAGATCTTTGCAGAACCGCCTTTTGAAGCCCGTCCATGGTGTTTTTGGTACTGGATGTATGGTGCCGTGACCGAGGAAGGCATAAAAGCTGACCTCGAAGCCATGAAACAGGCAGGTCTCGGTGGCACCTATCTCATGCCGATAAAGACAGTTGAGGCTGCCCCGCAGTATGAGGGAAAGGCCCCGCAGCTGTCGCCTGAATGGTGGCGTCTCGTAGGTCGCAGTATGGAGATCGCCGACAGTCTCGATCTGAAACTCGGCATGCATATCTGCGATGGTTTTGCACTTGCCGGTGGCCCGTGGATCACACCTGCCGAGTCGATGCAGAAGGTCGTGACCGCCGATACGATTGTAAGTGGCGGTAATGTGAGCGGCTTGCTTCTCCCGGTTCCCGAAACCAATGAGGGATACTATGAGGATATCGCTCTTCTTGCCATGCCCGTCAAGGGGCGTAAGGTTGCCTCGACTCCGAAGCTCACGGTCGGAAATGTCAGTGCCAATGCCCCACAGGGCAAAGGTGTCAACATCGATGACAAGGGTGTCATTCGCTCATCTGTGCCATGCTGGATACAGTATGAGTATCTCGAGCCGGTGACAGTCAGCAATGTCGAGATCGTTTTGTCGGGCAACAACTATCAGGCACACCGCCTGAAAGTGCTTGCCAGCAACGACGGTAAGAATTTTCAGGAAATCAAACAGCTTCAACCTGCACGTCAGGGTTGGCAGAACACTGATGCACAGAGCACACATGCCATCCCTACCACCACTGCAAAGTATTTCCGCTTTTTCTGGACTCCTGAAGGCAGCGAGCCGGGCAGTGAGGATATCGATGCTGCGAAGTGGAAGCCCAATCTTAAAATCAAGGAGATAGTGCTCAGCGGTGAGCCCAAGCTCAACCAGTGGGAAGGCAAAGCCGGCTTGGTCTGGAGAGTTGCGCCCGAGACGACCGCGCTTGAAATCCCTGAGTCGCTTTGTGTGAATACCTCCGAAGTCATCAATCTGACCGATGGCATGAAGGGTGGAGCGTTTTCCGGGGTTCTTCCCGCCGGTGAATGGCGCATCCTGCGTGTCGGTCATACTTCCACAGGTCACACCAACGCTACCGGAGGTGCCGGAAAGGGTTTGGAGGCTGACAAATTCAGCCGTGAGGCCGTGGCCAAGCAGGTTGACAACTGGTTTGGCCGTGTGTTTGAGAAAGTTGATCCCGAAACAGCGAAAAACGTGTTGAAATACATGCACGTGGACAGCTGGGAATGTGGAAGCCAGAACTGGAGTGACAACTTTGCCGCTGAGTTCAAGAGCCGCCGCGGATATGACATCATGCCCTACCTTCCGCTCTTTGCCGGAATACCGATGGACGACGTTAAGACTTCAGAGCGTGTGCTCCGCGATGTCCGCACCACGGCTGCCGAGCTTGTCGTCGACGTCTTCTACGATGTGCTCGCCACCAAAGCCAAGGACTACGATTGCTATCTCTCGGCCGAATGCGTGTCGCCCACGATGGTGAGCGACGGTATGCTCCACTATCAGGCTGTCGATTTCCCGATGGGAGAATTCTGGCTCAAGAGTCCTACCCACGATAAGCCAAATGATATGCTCGACGCTATCCACGGCGGACATATCTATGGGAAGAAGATCATTCAGGCCGAGGGCTTCACGGAGTTGCGCGGCACCTGGGACGAGACACCTGCGATGCTCAAGACACTACTTGACCGCAACTATGCCCTCGGTATCAACAGAATGTTCTATCATGTCAATACCCACAATCCCTATCTGGATAAGAAACCGGGCATGACGCTCGATGGCATCGGTCTGTTCTTTCAGCGTGACAACACCTGGTGGGCAGACGGAGGCAAGGGGCTGACAGACTACATGCGTCGTTGTCAGGCTCTGTTGCAGTATGGCGTTCCCGTGACAGACATCGCTGTCTTTACCGGTGAGGAAATCCCGCGCAGGTCTATTTTGCCCGATCGGCTCGTGCCGTCGCTCCCGGGCATCTTTGGAGCCGAGAGGGTAGAGTCTGAGCGCAGACGTCTCGCAAACGAGGGTCAGCCTTTGCGCACAATGCCTGTCGGGGTCACTCATTCCGCCAATATGGCTGATCCTGAGAAGTGGATCAACCCTATGCGTGGCTACAATTATGACTCAATGAACAAGGATGCTCTCCTGCGTCTTGCCGAGGTCAAGGACGGACGCATAGTTCTCCCCGGCGGAGCATCCTATAAGGTGTTTGTTCTCCCCTTGGCCCATCCTCTCATGCCCGACACCACTCTCAGTGCCGAGGTGAGAGAGAAAGTTGCTGAGTTTGTAAAGGCCGGTGTTGTAGTGCCCATGTTGCCATACGTCGACGATGACTTTACTGCCTACGGAGTGGAGCGCGATGCCGTTGTGCCAGAGAATGTGGCGTGGACCCACCGCCGCAATGCCGACGACAACGTAGATCTCTATTTTATCTCCAACCAGGAGGAGTCGCCGCGTGAGTTGACTGCCTCATTCCGCGTTGCCGGCCGCATCCCTGAACTTTGGGATCCGATGACAGGTAAAATCGACCGCCAACTCGACTGGACGAGCGACGGAAAGCGTACGGAAGTTAAATTTGATCTCGACGCTGCCGGTTCAGCCTTCATAGTTTTCCGTGAGCCCATTTCAGCTCTCTCGGGAACTGCCCCCGACCTGAAATCGTCAGAGATTCCATTTGTTCCTTCTTCAGAGTGGACGGTGAGATTCAACACAACCGGCAAGGAGGTGAAATCCGAGCAACTTTTCGACTGGACATCGTCAACTGACGATGCTGTCAGATATTACTCAGGCACAGCTGCCTATACCACCACATTCAAGGCTCCGAAGCTTAAGAAAAACAGCCGTGTGATGCTCAATCTGTCCGGTCTCCACGATGTGGCGACCGTTAAGGTCAACGGTAAGGAGTGTGGTATCGTCTGGTCTGCTCCTTATACGGTCGACATCACCGATGCCCTCAAAAAGGGACAGAATACGCTCACGATTGACGTGACCAATACCTGGGCCAACGCCCTACTCGGTGCTGACGAGGGAAAAGCTCCTTTTGATGGTATCTGGACCAACGGCAAATATCGTCGCGCCGAGAAAGATCTGCTCCCCGCTGGCCTGACCGGCCCGTTGACTCTCACTGTAATTTCAGAATAAGTTCACATACAGATAAAGTAACTACGGAAAAATGAAAACCAATATTCTTACAGGCTTCGGTCTGCTTGCGGCACTCGCGCTTGGCATGCCTGCCGCCGCCGAGGTCAAAATGCCTGCTATTTTCGGTGACAACATGGTGATGCAGCAGAATACCGATGCCAATATGTGGGGCACGGCAAAAAGCTCATCAACTGTTACTGTCACACCAAGCTGGACAACACAGAAATATACCACTAAGGCCGATAAGGATGGAAAGTGGAAACTATCTGTCCCGACTCCAGGCGCAGGTGGCCCATATACTGTGACTGTCAGCGATGGCACTCCTCTGACACTCAACAATGTCATGCTTGGAGAGGTGTGGCTCTGCTCGGGACAGAGCAATATGGAGATGCCGATGAAAGGATTCAAGAACCAGCCGGTGGATGGTGCTAACGATGCCATCCTCGAGAGCCGCAATCCCGATCTGCGTCTGTTCACTGTAAAACGTAATTCCTCCACTGTCCCTGTCGATGATGTGACCGGTTCATGGGCTGAGGCCTCACCTGAAAGTGTACGCAATTTCAGCGCTACAGCCTATTTCTTTGGCCGTCAGATTGAGGAGCTTCTTGATGTGCCCGTAGGTCTCGTAGTCGTTTCATGGGGCGGTTCCGCCTGCGAGGCATGGATGAACGATGAAATGCTTCAGGCTTTCCCGGAGGCCTCTGTCAATATTCCCGCAGCCGGCGGTGAGATCAAATCCAAGAACCGCACACCGAGTGTGCTTTTCAAAGGCATGCTCAATCCGCTCATCGGCATGTCGATGCGTGGCGTGATCTGGTATCAGGGAGAAGATAACTGGAACCGTGCTCACTCTTATGCCGACATGTTCTCGACAATGATCACAGGCTGGCGTAATCTCTGGGGGCAGGGTGATTTCCCGTTCTACTATTGCCAGATTGCTCCCTATGACTATGCGATCATCACGGAGCCCGATAAGGAAATCATCAATTCAGCCTATCTCCGTGAAGCACAGGCCAAGGTTGAGACTATGGTGCCTAACACCGGTATGGCTGTCCTTATGGATGCCGGTTGGCCCGAAGGTATTCATCCTCCCAAAAAGCAGATTCCCGGCGAGCGCCTTGCTCTTCTTGCCCTTAACAAAACCTACGGCATAAAAGGCATCGGTGCTGAAAGCCCTGTTTATAAATCAATGGAAGTGAAGGGCGACACCGTGATTGTCAGCTTCGACCGTGCTCCCGAATGGATTGCCGGAAAGACAAGCTTTGAATCCAAGCAGTTTAAACTTGCCGGCGAAGACCGCGTGTTCCACCCCGCAAAGGCATGGATCTCACGCAGCAAGGTTATGGTGAAGAGCGATAAGGTGCCTCATCCTGTTGCTGTCCGCTATGCTTTCGAGAACGCTTCGGAAGGCGACTTGTTTAGCACCGACGGTCTTCCCGTATCGTCGTTCCGCTCCGATGACTGGCCCGATGCACGTCCCATCAAGGAATAAGAATTACGTCTGATGAAAAAAACTTCACTGATAGCATCGCTCCTGTTGGCTGCTTCGGTCGCCGGCGCCCATGTACCTGCCGATTATGTCTGGGACAGCATGAGTCATGACTCTTCCGCTTCCATGCCGGTCGGCGGAGGCGACATAGGTCTCAATGTGTGGGTCGAAGATGGTGATCTTATGTTTTATATCGGTCGCAGCGGTGCCTATGATGAGCACAACACACTGTTGAAACAGGGTAGGGTGAGGGTGCATCTTCCCGGCGATAGCCTCAAACCGTTCGCTCAGCGCCTGAAACTCAACGACGGTTATTGTGAACTCCTTGTCAACGGCAACCGTGTGATGGTCTGGGCAGATGTCTTCAAGCCGGTGGTCCATGTTGAGATTGAGAGTCCGCGCCCATTGTCGCCTACTGTAAGCTATGAGAGCTGGCGCTATGCCGACCGTCCTTTCCGCAAGGGTGAGGGGCGTCAGAACTCATGGAAATGGTCTTCGCCAAAGAATCTTGTGACCACACGCGATTCAATCAGTGCCGGCCGGAGTGAAGTGACGTTCTTCCATCGCAACCCGGAGCAAACCGTGTTTGATGTCACCGTCAGCCGTGAGAAGCTCGACTCTGTCAAGGACAGATTATGGAATCCTCTTGCCGGACTCATCTCCGGAGGTCGTCTACGCGGCGACAATCTGACCTTTACCGGGACAGAGGATGGTAACTATGATGGAACCGACTACCGGGCGTGGAATTTTGCAGCGACCAAGCCTGCGAAGACCCATCATTTCACCGTAAGTCTTCATAACGCGCAGGTGACTGACGTAGCAACTTGGCAACATTCGCTCGATAGCCTTGAGAAAACCGTCAGTTTGCGCAAGGACCGTGATAATTCCCGGAAATGGTGGCGTCAATTCTGGGACAGAAGCTATATAGCTGCCCCGACAGGCGCTGACTCCACTACTATGCGTATGGCCCGCAACTATGAGCTGTTCCGCTATATGCTCGGGTGTAACGCCTATGGCAAAGAGCCTACGAAATTCAACGGAGGCCTCTTCACCTTCGACCCTCACCATGTGAAAGAGGATCAGATTTTCACACCTGACTACCGCAACTGGGGTGGAGGCACAATGACTGCCCAGAATCAGCGTCTGGTCTATTGGCCTATGCTGAAAAGCGGAGACTTCGACATGATGAAGCCGCAGTTTGACTTCTACAACCGTATGCTCGACAATGCCGAGCTACGTTCGGAAGTCTATTGGGGACACGACGGAGCATGTTTTGCAGAGCAAATCGAACTCTTCGGACTTCCCAATTTTATGGAATATGGATCGAAGCGTCCTTCCTATGCAGATCCGGGTGTTGAATATAACGCCTGGCTGGAATATGAGTGGGATACTGTCCTTGAATTCTGCCAGATGATCCTTGAGACCGCCCGTTATGATGGAAGCGACATCTCTGAATACCGTCCGCTCATTGAAAGTGCGCTCACGTTCTTTGACGAGCACTACCGTTATCTCGCCTCGCGGCGTGGCAGCAAGAGTCTTGACGGCGATGGGAAATTGATACTTTTCCCGGGTTCAGGCTGTGAGACCTATAAGATGACCAACAATGCCGCTTCGACTGTCGCGGCTCTCAGACGTGTGACCGGCAGCTATCTGGACTATCTTGATGCTGTGGGCGACACCGCCACTTCCAAGTGGCAGACATTGCGGGAGCGTATTCCCGAGATACCGACCCGCTTTGTGGCCGGACGCGAGATGATAGCACCGGCAAAGACGTGGGAGCGCATCAACAACGTCGAGACTCCGCAGCTCTATCCTGTATGGCCGTGGCGCTTTTATGGTGTCACCCTCAGCGATTCCGCTCAGCTCGCTCTCGCACGCAACACCTACCTTCATGACTCCGATGCCTTGAAGTTCCGTTCCACGACGGGTTGGAAGCAAGACAACATCTGGGCAGCCTGTCTTGGCATGACAGAAGAGGCTTTTGCTCTCAACTCTGAGAAATGGGCTGACGGCGCTCACCGTTTTCCCGCTTTCCTCGGTCCGGGTTATGACTGGACTCCTGACCACAACTGGGGAGGAAGCGCCATGATAGGTTTTCAGGAAATGCTCATGCAGACCGATGGTGGTGAACGTATAGTCCTCTTCCCGGCATGGCCGCTCGACCGCGACATCAGTTTCAAACTACATGCGCCAGGCAAGACCGTGGTCGAAGCATCGCTGCGGGATGGCAAACTTGAGAAACTCGAGGTGACACCTGCGGAACGCCGGAAAGATATTGTGCTTCCGGAGTCATTACGTTAAAAAAACTATTACATACCATAAATCAATAATGAAAATACTGTCAACAATTCTCTCGCTGCTGCTCATTCCGGCTATGGCTCTTGCTGCCGACGTGAAGCCTCAGGAGATTTCTGTAGCCGGATTTTTCCCTATAGAGGATTCCGGCCGTCAGGTCTATGATTTTAATAATGGTTGGCGCTATCATCTCGGCGACATAGCCGGCGGTGAGGCGACAACACTTGATGATTCTTCGTGGGAAGTCATCTCTACTCCCCACACAGTCGAGCTTCTTCCCGCCGAGGGGAGCGGTTGCCGTAACTATCAGGGAGTAGCTTGGTATCGCAAACATTTTGTGATGCCGGCCGATACCGAAGGTAAAGATGTGACTCTCCATTTTGAGGGCATCATGGGTAAGCAGAAGTTTTATGTCAACGGCAAGGAGGTAAAAGAGCATCTCGGTGGCTATCTGCCTGTGACCATCTCGCTGACCGAGGCCGGTGTGAAACCGGGTGAGGAATGTGTGGTGGCAGTCATGGCCGACAACAGCGATGACAAGAGTTTCCCTCCCGGAAAGCCGCAGAAGACTCTTGACTTCACCTATCATGGCGGCATCTACCGCGATGTATGGATGATCGCAAAATCTCCCGTCGCCATTACAGATCCGATAGAGGCCGGCAAGGTGGCCGGTGGCGGTGTGTTTGTGCATTTCGACAACATATCGGAGAAGAGTGCCGATGTAAAGGTCGAGACCGATGTCGCTAATTCGGGCACAAAATCACGTAAGGTCTATGTCGAGACCTCGCTCATTGGCCCTGACGGACAGCTTCTTCAGAAACTCAGCAATTCAGCCCTTACGCTCAAACCGGGCGAGACAAAGACCGTATCGCAGAGTTTCAATGTCAAGAACCCTCAGCTTTGGTCGCCATATTCGCCCACACTTTACCGCATCGAATCGCGCGTGAAGGAGGGCAAGAATACTCTCGACGGCGGCGCGACCCGCGTCGGTATCCGCAGTTTTGAGTTTGACAATGAGAAAGGCTTCATACTCAACGGCAAGCCCTTCGGGCAACTCATTGGTGGCAACCGTCATCAGGATTTCGCCTATGTCGGCAATGCTGTGCCTAACTCCCAGCAGTGGCGTGATGCCAAACGTCTGCGTGATGCCGGTTACGAAATCATACGTGTGGCCCACTATCCTATGGATCCCTCGTTCATGGATGCCTGCGATGAACTCGGCCTCTTTGTCATTGTCGCCACTCCCGGATGGCAATATTGGAATAAGGATCCTCAGTTTGCCGAGCGTGTCCATGAGAACACCCGCAACATCATCCGTCGTGACCGCAACCATCCGTCGGTGCTCATGTGGGAGCCTATTCTCAATGAGACCCGTTATCCTGAAGACTTCGCGCTTGCAGCCCTTCAGATAACCAAAGATGAGTATCCTTATCCCGGACGTCCTATCGCGGCTGCTGATGAACATTCGGCCGGCGTCAGGGAAAACTACGATCTCGTCTACGGTTGGCCCGGGGATGATGAGAGAGCAGATGCTCCGAAGCAGAACATCTTCACCCGCGAGTGGGGAGAGAACGTCGATGACTGGTATGCCCACAACAACGACAACAGAGCTTCGCGTAGCTGGGGCGAACGTCCGATGAAGGTTCAGGCCCTGTCGCTTGCCAAGACCTACGACGGACTCTACCGCACGACCGGTAAGTTTATCGGCGGTGCCCAGTGGCATCCTTTTGACCATCAGCGCGGCTATCATCCCGACCCATACTGGGGTGGTATCTACGATGCCTTCCGTCAGCCTAAATATGCCTACTACATGCTTCGCAGTCAGACTGACCCGGAGCAGAATCATCCTGTGGCCGAGTCAGGGCCCATGGTCTATATCATGCACGAGATGACCCAGTTCTCCGATCCCGATGTCGTTGTGTTCAGCAACTGTGATTCAGTGCGTCTCTCCATGTATGACGGTGAAAAGACATGGACGCTCCCTGTTGTGCGTGAGAAAGGCCACATGCCTTCAGCTCCTGTTGTCTTTAAAGATGTCTGGGATTTCTGGGAAGCCCGTGATTTCAGCTATAAGCAGAAGAATTGGCAGAAAGTCAATATGGTGGCCGAGGGTATAATCGACGGTAAGGTTGTCGCTACAGAGCGCAAGATGCCCTCTCGTCGTTCAACCAAGTTGCAGCTTCGTGCCGATTATAACGGTAAGCCTCTTGTGGCTGACGGTTCAGATTTTATTGTCGTGATAGCCGAGGTTACTGACGACAGCGGCCATGTGCGCCGTCTTGCCAAGGAGAATATAGTGTTTGAGATTGAAGGCGAGGGTGAGATCATCGGTGATGTGTCCATACATGCCAATCCGCGTCCTGTCGAATGGGGCTCGGCTCCTGTGTTGATCCGTTCGACCCGCAATCCCGGCAAGATAAAGATCAAGGCCCGTGTGGAAGCTCCGGGTATTCATGCTCCGACTCCTGCCGAGCTTGTCATTGAGAGTGTGCCCGCTACCATCCCGGCACTTTATTCCGAAGAGCGGAAAGTCGGGCAGAAATTCGGCAATGCAAACTCGGCCAAAAGAGTTGGAGAGACAATGTCGGAAGACGAACGTCGTCGGATGCTTGAGGAGGTTGACAAGCAGCAGCAGGAATTCGGTATCCGAAAGTGACAACGATATAAGCAGATAGATCTAACGAAATATTATTATCACATATCATCAATGAAAAAAACGACATTATTAGTATTGGCAGCGCTCGCGTCGATCGACGTTGCCGCTCAGTATCCCACCATCCCTGACTCAGTCAAGGCGCGTGCCGCGCGTCAGGAGGCGGAGTGGGAAGCTGCTTCAGACAAGGCCTGGGCAGAAGCCTATCCGATTGTGATGAAAGAGGAAGCAGAGAAGGGGCGACCCTACCGTCCGTGGGCGTCAAAGCCAGAGGATCTGATCAAAGCCGACATCCTGGCTTTCCCGGGTGCTGAGGGTGGAGGTGCATATACTCCCGGCGGACGCGGCGGCAAGGTCTATGTTGTCACCTCGCTTGCCGACAAAGGTCCCGGCACACTGCGCGAAGCCTGCGAGAAGGGTGGGGCACGTACCATAGTGTTCAACGTCTCCGGAGTCATTAAACTTGAGTCGCCCATCAATATCCGTGCGCCCTATGTCACCATTCTTGGCCAGACTGCGCCCGGCGACGGTGTCTGTGTGACAGGAGCATCCTTCCTCATCGACACTCACGACGTCATCATCCGTCACATGCGTTTCCGCCGCGGTGCCAGGATGTGGCTTTCCGTGACGACGCTCTCGGTGGCAATGCCGTCGGCAATATCATCCTTGACCATGTGTCGGGTTCATGGGGCCTTGACGAGAATATGTCGATCTACCGTCACGTTTACAACCGTGACCCTGAGACCGGAAAGGGCGAAAAGCTCCCGACTGTCAACATCACAATCCAGAACTCAATCTTCTCCGAGGCACTCGACATCTACAACCATGCTTTCGGTGCGACGATCGGCGGTCACAACAGCACATTTGCCCGCAATCTTTTCGCGTCAAACATCTCGCGCAACTGCTCGATCGGTATGGATAAGGACTTCAACTTCATCAATAATGTCACCTACAACTGGTGGAATCGCTCAGTCGATGGTGGAGACCATACAAGCCGTCTCAATATAATCAACAATAATTTCAAGCCGGGTCCTATTACGGAAACCAATTCGGCCGACGCTCCTATCCGTTATCGCATCGTCAAGATGGAGGCCGGACGCGACAAGGCGTTCAGCAATTCATTTGGCAAAGCCTACGTCACAGGTAATGTGGTCTGGGGTAACGACAAGGTTACGGCCGACAACTGGGCCGGTGGCGTGCAGATTTTCAACGGACCTGTCCCCGAGGAGCGCATCTCTGAGATCAAGGTAGATGAAGCCTTCCCGATGGCCGATGTGACCATCATGGACGCCGATAAGGCTTACGATTATGTACTCGAAAATGCCGGTGCCACAAAGCCCCGCCGTGATGCTGTCGATAGCCGTGTGATCAAGACAGTCAAGACCGGCAAGGCAATCTATGCCAAGGATGCCGACAAGTATATCTCTTCAACCCCTTATGTGAAGCGCCGTCTTCCTGCCGATTCATACAAAAATGGCATCATCACTGATCCACGGCAGGTTGGTGGTCTTCCCGAATACAAGGGTAAACCACGTGTCGACAGCGATAATGACGGTCTGCCCGACGCATGGGAGAAAAAACATGGCCTTAATCCAAATGACCCCTCGGACTCTGCAAAAGATTCGGGCAACGGATACACCTGGATTGAAGTGTATGCCAACGAACTCGCTGAATAAGTGTTGAATATACACTTATAGATACATGCTTAAGGCTCCCATTCTGCCGCAGTGCAGGGTGGGAGCTCGCTTATTTTCTACCCTATAGCTTCGGGTTTCTTCCTCAAAACATGTGGATTTACATGAAAATGATTTTACAATAAGATTTGTAGGAATGGCAGAAATTTATTACTTTTGTTATGCCAAAACTATCTTCCATGAAACTACTTGCAAAATCCCTATTCATTTCGACATTTGCCATGCTGGGGCTGGAGGCTTCTGCATCAGGCGAACACAAGTTGTGGTACAACAAACCTGCACAGGTCTGGACCGAGGCCCTGCCTCTCGGTAACGGCCGTCTCGGAGCCATGGTCTATGGCAACCCGGGTGCTGAGCAGATCCAACTCAATGAGGAGACCATCTGGGCCGGTCAGCCGAACAATAATGCCAATCCGGATGCTCTCGAATGGATTCCGAAGATCCGTCAGCTCGTATTTGAAGGAAAATATCGTGAGGCTCAGGATATGGCGACAGCCCATGTCAAGTCTCACAAAAACCAGGGTATGCCATATCAGCCTTTCGGAGATCTACGAATCACTTTCCCCGGCCACACCCGCTATGACAACTACTATCGTGAGCTGAGCCTTGATTCCGCACGCACGGTTGTGAAATATAGCGTGGACGGTGTGAATTTCACCCGTGAGACCTTCGCATCCTTCCCCGATCAGGTGGTCATCACGCGAATCACAGCTGATAAGCCAGGAAGTGTGACTTTCAATGCTTCGCTCACCACACCTCATCCCGATGTGATGATTGCCACCGACGGCAATGATATCACTCTCGACGGAGTCAGCTCAAACCATGAGGGACTCAAGGGTAAGGTGGAGTTTCAGGGCCGTGTGACCGCAGTCCCCAAAGGCGGGCGCATGAGCACACGTGACGGTGTGATCTCTGTTGAAGGCGCTGACGAGGCAGTCATCTACACTTCGATCGCTACAAACTTCAATGATTATACCGACATATCCGGCGATGAGGTTGCCCGCGCCAAGGAGTATCTCTCGAAAGCTGTCAGCAAACCTTATAGCGAGGCGAAGAAAGAGCATGTCGACTTCTACCAGAAACAGATCGGCACATCGACCCTCGATCTTGGCCCTGACAAATATGCCGATGTCCCGACCGATATCCGCATCGAGCGCTTCAAGGAGACTCACGACAATCAGCTTGTGGCAGACTACTATAAGTTTGGCCGCTATCTGCTCGTCAGCAGTTCTCAGCCCGGAGGCCAGCCCGCAAATCTCCAGGGCATCTGGAACGACAAGATGTTTCCATCCTGGGATAGTAAATATACCTGCAACATCAACCTGGAGATGAACTATTGGCCTGCCGAGGTCACCAATCTTACCCATCTCAATGAGCCTCTCTTCCGTCTCATAAAGGAGGTTGCCAAGACAGGAGCCGAGACGGCTAAAATCATGTATGGCGCTCCCGGTTGGGTGCTCCATCACAATACTGATATCTGGCGCGTGACCGGAGCTATCGACAATGCTCCCTCAGGCATGTGGATGGGCGGTGGCGCATGGCTGTCGCGTCATCTGTGGGAACACTATCTTCACACCGGTGACATTGAATTCCTTCGTGAGGCATATCCGATCATGAAAGGAGCAGGCGAATTTTTCGATGCCACCATGGCCTATGAGCCGGAGTCGGGGATGCTTGTCGTTTGCCCCAGCAATTCACCTGAAAACGCACCGAAGGGTCACAATGCTACTACAACCGCAGGAGCTACAATGGACAATCAACTTGTTACAGAGCTTTGGAACAATATCATAACCGCATCCACTATCCTCGATACCGACCATGAGTTTGCCGACCGTTTGAAGAAACGCATTGGAGAAATCTCGCCCATGCGTATCGGCAAATGGGGACAGCTTCAGGAATGGATGGGTGACTGGGATGATCCCGAAGATGTGCACCGCCATGTGTCGCACCTCTACGGCATGTATCCTTCCAATCAGATCTCACCTTTCCGCACTCCCGAGCTCTTTGATGCGGCCCGTACATCGCTCATCCACCGAGGCGATCCCTCGACCGGCTGGAGCATGGGCTGGAAAGTCTGTCTTTGGGCACGTATGCTTGACGGTGACCATGCCTACAAGCTCATCACCGATCAGCTTACTCTCGTGCGCAACGAAAAGAAAAAGGGTGGCACATATCCCAACTTCTTTGACGCACATCCGCCGTTCCAGATTGACGGCAACTTCGGTTGTGTGGCAGGTATAGCTGAGATGCTTATGCAGAGCCACGATGGATTCATCTATCTTCTGCCCGCTCTGCCGTCGGTATGGCCCGACGGTGAGATCACCGGCCTTGTGGCCCGCGGTGGTTTCGTGATTGACATGACATGGAAGAATGGCAAGCTTGAAAAAGCGACAATCACCTCGACCATCGGCGGTAACTGCCGTCTGCGTTCACTCACTCCGCTCAAGGGGGCCGGTCTGAAGACAGCCAAGGGTGAAAATTCCAATGCTCTCTTCGAAGTTCATGAAGGTCTCAAACCGATCATCAGTCCCGAAGCTAAACTCAACCCCGTCGAGTTGAAGAAAACATATCTCTATGACCTCCCGACCAAGGCCGGTCAGACCTATACCATCTACGGGAAATAGAAACACAAAACCAATCTTTCCCATAATCAATTCAAAAAAAATAATAAATTAGAAATATCTCCACTTTTAGCAACATGAAAAGAATTAGCCTGATTGTCTGCCTCATCATTGCGGCGATGACTGCTGTCTATGCCCAGGATCCGGTCCAAACATTTGAAAAACCGTGGGCAAATGGAAAATTACGTGTGTCTGACAATGGAACTTATCTTCAGCACGAAAACGGCAAGCCTTTCTTCTGGATGGGCGAGACCGGCTGGCTCCTTCCCGAGCGCCTCGACCGCAGCGAGGCATCCTACTACCTCAATGGCTGCCGTGAGGCAGGCTATAATGTAGTGCAGGTGCAGACCATCAACGGAGTGCCCGCCATCAACTTCTATGGCCAGTATTCACATCCCGACGGCTGGGATTTTTCGGAAATTAATAAAAAAGGTGTCTATGGCTATTGGGACCACATGGACTATATCATCAAGCAGGCTGAAAACAATGGCATTTATATCGCCATGGTGCCCATCTGGGGTGGCCTGGTGAAAGCCGGCCTCATGAGCGTCGACGATGCCAAGGCCTACGGCAAGTTCCTTGCCGAGCGCTATAAGGATGCTCCCAACATCATCTGGGTAATGGGTGGCGACGTCAAGGGCGACATCAATCCTGACCAGTGGAACGCAATGGCCCGTACCATCAAGTCGATCGACAAGAATCACCTGATGAGCTACCACCCATTCGGACGCACATCGTCGATCAACTGGTTTCACAATGCCGAATGGCTTGACTTCAACATGTTCCAGAGCGGACACCGCCGCTATGATCAGGTGCGTGGCGACGGCGACGACACCGCTCAGGCTGCACAGGCTGAGGACAACTGGCGCTATGTAGAGGCCGGTCTCGCCATGAAGCCCCGCAAACCCATCTTTGACGCCGAGCCTTCCTACGAAGAGATCCCCCAGGGTCTCCACGATCCTTCTCAGCCCTGGTGGAAAGCGCCGGATGTGCGTCGCTATGCCTATTGGGCAGTCTTTGCCGGCGCTTTCGGACATACCTACGGTCATAATTCCATCATGCAGATGCTCAAGCCTGCTAACAATGGTGGCTATGGTGCCACTAAAACATGGTATGAGGGCATGAAAGATCCCGGTTTCAACCAGATGAAACATCTCAAGAATCTCATGCTCGCTTTCCCGTTCTTCGAGCGTGTGCCCGACCAGAGCATCATCGCCGGTGAAAACGGTACACGCTACGACCGTCTCATCGCAACCCGTGGCAATGACTATCTTCTCGTCTACAACTACACAAACCGTCCGATGGAGATAGATCTTACAAAGATTTCCGGTAAGAAGAAAAACGTGTGGTGGTATGATCCCACCAACGGCGAGCTCCAGTATGCCGGTGAGTTTGACAGCAAGGTTACTCCGTTCCAGTATGACGGTGGCCATGGTGCCGGAAACGACCGTGTGCTCATCGCCGTTGACTCCGACAAGGATTATGTCGGCAAGGATTGGAAGAATCTTCCGACTCGCTATTAATCCGGTCATAATCCAACAACTGATACAACACGTGCACACATGCAACGTATAGCATATATAATAGTATCCCTCTTCTTCGCCCTCGGCCTTCGGGCCGGGGTGAAGGTCGGGGCGCTGACCACTGAAGGGCAGCCACGTCCTTTGAGCATCGAGTCGCAACATCCGCGACTGAGTTGGATCATCACGTCTGACGAACATGACGTGATGCAGACAGCCTATCATATACTTGTCGCTTCTTCGCCTGAAAATCTTGCTGCCGGCAACGGTGATCTCTGGGACTCAGGCCGAGTCAACTCCGATGCTTCTGTCTGGGTGCCCTACGAGGGTAAAGGACTTGCTGACAACACCCGTTGCTATTGGAAAGTAAAGGTCTACACCACCCGTGGCGAGTCGGCATGGAGCGCTCCGGCGGAGTGGGGGATGGGCATCGTCGGCGAAGGTCACTGGGGTGGCCGATGGATCGGCTGGGAAGGCCCGTTTGAATGGGATATCGAGGACTCTCACAGCCGTATGAGTTCACGCTATCTCCGTACAGAGTTCAACACTCAGGACAAAGAAATCAAGAGAGCCACAGCCCACATCTCAGGTCTCGGTCTCTACGAGCTCTATCTCAACGGCGACAAGGTCAGCGAGGATGTGCTTGCTCCTGCACCGACCGACTATCGCCGCACCACTCTCTATAATTCATACGATGTCACCGATATGCTGAAAGGCAATGGTGAGGCTAATGCCATAGGTGTTACTCTCGGTAATGGTCGTTTCTACACCATGCGTCAGAATTACAAGCCCTATAAGATCCCCACATTCGGTTACCCAAAGATGCGCATGAATCTCATCATCGAGTACACCGATGGCACCAAGCAGCGTGTCAACAGCGATGAGAAGTGGGCATTGACAGCCAACGGCCCCATCCGCAGCAACAATGAGTATGACGGAGAGGTCTATGACGCGCGCCTTGAGCTCGGCGACTGGACTAAGCCCGGATATGACGACTCTACATGGAAGAAAGCGCAGCGTGCGGAGCTCCCCTACGGCTCTCTGCGCGGCAGTCTTTCGCCCAACATGAAGGTGATGCAGACACTTAGCCCGAAGTCTGTGCGCAAACTCGGTGACCGCTATCTCGTGGACTTCGGCCAGAACATGGCCGGTTGGGTGAAGATCAATATCTCTGATGTGGCAAAGGGCGACACTGTTGTCATCAGGTATTCCGAGCGTATCACTCCCGACAGCCTCCAGCTTGATGTCGAGAATCTCCGCAACGCACAGAGCACCGACCGCTACATTGCCAACGGAAGTGAAAAGAATGTCCGTTGGAGCCCGAAATTCTCCTACCACGGCTTCCAGTTTGTGGAAGTGACTGGTATTGATGATCTCAAGCCCGAAGATATCGACGCGGAATTTGTCTATGATAATCTTCCGTCAAACGGCACTTTCGCCAGCTCGAACAAAACGATGAATTCCATCTTCCGCAACGCATGGTGGGGCACAGCGAGCAACTACAAGGGTGTGCCTGTCGACTGTCCGCAGCGCGACGAGCGTCAGCCCTGGACAGGTGACCACAACATGAACACCTGGGGCGAGAACTTCATGTTTGACAATGCCAACTTCTATGCCAAGTGGATGGACGATATGCGCGAGTCGCAGCGTGAGGACGGTTGTCTGCCCGACATCGCACCGGCGTTCTACAACTATTTCACCTCAGACATGACCTGGTCTTCGACTTTGCCGGTGGTCTGCGACATGATCTACGAGCAGACTGGCAATCCGCAGCCTATCATCCGCAACTATGAGGCGATGAAAAAGTGGATGAACCACATCCGCAAAGACTATACTGACAAGAACGGCCTCATCACTGCCGACAAGTATGGCGACTGGTGTGTACCTCCTGAAAAGCCTGAGCTTATCCACAGTCAGGATCCTGCGCGTGTGACAGATGGTAAACTCATTGCGTCGGCCTACTATTACAAAGTGTGTCAGATGATGGCTAAGTTCGCCCGTCTCCAAGGTCTTGATAAAGAAGCTGTGGAGTGGGAACAGGATGGCGACAAAGTCAAGGATGCGTTCAACAAGGAATTCCTGACCGTCAAGAAAGGCACCTCACCCGTCACCACACCCCATATCCTCTATCCCGACAGCATTTTCTATGGCAACAACACCGCTACCTCCAATGTGCTGCCGCTTGCCTTTGACATGGTGCCTGAGGAATATCGTCAGGCCGTGGCCGATAATCTTATCAAGACAATAATCGAGAACAATAAAGGTCACATTTCCACCGGTGTCATCGGTGTCAACTGGCTCATGCGCGAGCTTTCGCGTATCGGACGTGGGGATGTGGCTGCACTTCTGGCCTCAAACCGCACATATCCGAGCTATGGCTATGAGATAGAGAAAGGCGCTACTACCATCTGGGAGCTATGGAACGGCGACACGGCCAGCCGCCGCATGAACAGTAACAACCATGTGATGATGCTTGGCGATCACATCAACTGGTATTTCCAGGATTTGGGAGGTATAAATCCTGCTGAACCCGGCTACAAGGAGATTCTTCTCAAGCCCGATTTCTCAATCCAGCAGATGGATAGTGTAAGAGTAAGCTATAATACTCCTTACGGGCTGCTCGTCAGCCATTGGGTCAAAACTCCCATGCATATCAGCTGGAATATCGAGATTCCCTGCAACACGACAGCTCTTATCTGTGTCCCGACTCCCGACCGCAAGGCAGTCAAGGCCAAGGGGGCAGAGTTTGTCCGCAGTGAAGGGAATGATTCATACTGGCGCGTCGGCTCCGGCAAATATGTTTTCGATGTGAAGGTTGATCCCTCGCTCGGCGACAAACGCAAAGGTATCCTCAACGACGAATTTCTTTACGAGACAGCTTCTTTCCCCGAATGTCATGGTGCGACTATCACCGAACTCCCCAACGGCGATCTCGTGGCGGCCTATTTCGGCGGAACCAAAGAGCGTAACCCCGACTGTGTCATCTGGGTGTCACGCAAACCTAAAGGCGCAACCGAATGGACTGCTCCCGAGATTGCTGCCGACGGTGTCTTTGACCTCAATGATCCAACCATCAAGCTCGCCGGCCTCTCCGGAATAAATGAGGAGACAACTCCTGCCACCGCCGGGCCAGTCGGACCTAATTTCAAGGGCGACATAAATAATGCCCGCCGCAAGGCTTGCTGGAACCCAGTCCTTTTCCAGATCCCCGGTGAGAAAGAGTTGCTTCTGTTCTTCAAGATTGGTTCGAGCGTAGGCGACTGGACCGGCTGGGTGGCCCGTTCGAGCGACGGCGGCAAGACCTGGAGCCAACGCGAGCCTCTGCCCGACGGTATCCTCGGCCCTATCAAGAACAAGCCTGAATATATCAATGGACGCATCATAGCCCCGAGCAGCCGCGAGGGCAAGGGATGGACAGCATGGATTGAAATCAGCGATGACAACGGTAAGACATGGCGCTCCACCGGCCCGCTGCCCGCAGACTCTGCCGTCAGGACTGACAGGACTGAGCCGGAGCCCATCTATGCAATTCAGCCCAGCATCCTTCGCCATGCCGACGGTCGCTTGCAGATTCTCTGCCGCACCCGTAACTCTCACCTCGCAACGAGCTGGAGTTCAGACAACGGTGAGACATGGACTCCCGTCACACTCACCGAGATGCCCAATAACAACTCAGGCACAGATGCCGTCACTCTCAAGGATGGCCGTCATGTGTTGATTTTCAACGACTTCGCCACCCTTAAGGGAACTCCCAAGGGTGTCAGAACTCCGCTTTGCATCGCAGTTTCGGACGACGGAATCAACTGGAATAATGTAGTCACGCTTGAAGATAGCCCTGTAAGCCAGTATTCCTATCCCAGCATCATCCAGGGTAAGGACGGAAAACTCCACGCAATCTACACCTGGCGTCGTCAGCGCATCAAATATGCCAAGCTTGACCTTTGATTTCTTATTTTCAGTATAACCACAACCTCTAATTATAATCATGAAAATTCTTGCAGCTGCAATCCTCAGTCTCGGATTGACATTGAGCTTCGGCTCGTGTAGCTCATCCTCCTCTCAGACTCAGCCTGAAGAGGATCTGTATATGTTCACCTCTTTCCATGAACCGGCCGATGAAGGTCTGCGCTTCCTCTACAGCGAGGATGGCATACACTGGGACAGCATCGCGGGTACATGGCTCAAACCTGAACTCGGCATGAACATCATGCGTGATCCTTCGATTGTGGTCGGTCCCGACAGCACTTATCATCTTGTATGGACTATCGCATGGAAGGGTGACACCGGCTTCGGCTATTCAAGTTCGAAAGACCTCATCCATTGGACAGAACAGCGTCGCATCCCTGCGATGGATTCCATAGCATCTACCCAGAATCTCTGGGCCCCGGAGCTCTTCTACGACGACGTGAAGGAGCAATACATGATCGTCTATGCCTCATGTGTGGTTGATGCCGGTTTTGATGTCGGCATCGAGGACGAGAAAAATAACCACCGTCTCTATTATGTCACCACCAAGGATTTCGAGACCTTCTCTGATCCCAAGCTTTTCTATGATCCCGGGTTCAGCTGCATCGATGCGGTGCTTGTCAAGCGTGGCCCGGAGGATTATGTAATGGTAGTGAAAGACAACACCCGCCCCAACCGTAACATTAAGGTCGCCTTTGCAAAATCAGCTGAAGGCCCCTACAGTCCGGCCTCCGAGCCCTTCACCGAATCATTTACCGAAGGTCCTTCGGTTGTGAAGGTTGGTGATGACTATTATATCTACTACGACACATACCGCAAGTTTATCTATAGCGCTCACAAGACTAAAGATTTCAAGACTTTCACCGACGTGACCGACAGCATCAGTGTGCCTAAGGATCACAAACACGGTACCATTTTCCGTGCACCACGTTCAGTCGTTAACAAACTAATTGAAGCCAGCAAAAAATGAAACTCTCATCACTGCTTCTAATCTCGGCAACCTGCCTTGCGGCGATTAATGTGAATGCCGAGGAGAAGATTCACTATACCGGGACGAAACTTTCCAATCCCAATCGCCACGACGGAGCACTGTCGCCGGTTGTGGGTGTCCACAACATCCAGACCATGCGTGCCAACCGCCGATATGACCTCTATGCCCCGAACGAAAACGGCTGGACTTACAATCATCAGCCGATGATGGCATATTGGAACGGCAAGTTCTACATGCACTATCTTTCCAATCCTGTCGATGAGCACGTGGGTGGTGGTCGCACCCTCCTTCAGACTTCGGAGGATGGTTACAACTGGAGCGCGCCTGAGATTCTTTTCCCTGTCTACCCGGTGCCTGACGGCTTTAAAAAAGAGGGTGTGGATCAAGTGGCGAAAGGACATGAGGCAGTCATGCATCAGCGCGTGGGCTTCTATGTCTCTAAATCCGGACGTCTTCTCGCCATCGGTAACTACGGCATAGCCCTTCATCCGAAAGATGATCCCAACGATGGTAATGGCATCGGCCGAGTGGTGCGTGAGATATATCCCGACGGATCTTTCGGCCCGATCTATTTTATCTACTACAACCACGACTTCAACGAAAAGAACACTATCTATCCCAACTATAAATTGAGTAAGGACAAGGGGTTCCGTCAGGCTTGCGAGGAGATTCTTGATAATCCTCTTTACCGCATGCAGTTTGTGGAGGAGGCTGACAGAAATGACCCGATGCTTCCGCTCTCCAATCCTTACAAGGCTTTCTGTTGGTACACTCTTCCCAATGGTGACATTGCCTCGCTGTGGAAACATGCCTTGACCTCAATCAGTAAGGATGGGGGCAATACGTGGGCTCAGCCTGTCGAGAGAGCGAAAGGCTTTGTCAACAGCAATGCTAAGATCTGGGGACAGAAACTAAGCGACGGCACCTATGCCACCGTCTACAATCCCTCGGAATTCCGCTGGCCGCTTGCAATCTCTCTAAGCTCTGACGGTCTTGACTACACCACTCTCAATCTTGTCCACGGCGAGGTGCCCCCGATGCGCTATGCCGGACAGTATAAATCGTTTGGTCCGCAGTATGTACGCGGCATTCAGGAAGGCAACGGTACTCCGGAGGATGGCGACCTGTGGGTCACCTACAGTGTAGGTAAAGAGGATATGTGGGTCGCACGTATCCCGGTCCCTGTTCAAACTGTGGCCACTGCGCATGCCGATGAGGATTTCGCAGACTTCAAGCAGCTTTCAGACCTTGATATGTGGAATATCTATTCTCCGGTATGGGCGCCTGTGTCGCTTGAGGAGAAGGATGGCAAGACATGGCTAACTCTTTCCGACAAGGATCCATTTGATGTGGCTAAAGTGGAGCGCAAGATTCCGCCGACACGCGAGCTGACAGTCGAGTTTGACCTGATGGCCGACCAGAATGAATATGGAGATCTGCTCATTGAGTTTGTCGATGATGAGGGGACAGCATGTGCCCGTCTTGATCTCACACCCGACGGTGAGTTCCGCTCCAAAGGTGGCGCCCGCTATGGAAAGATTCTTAACTATGAGCCGGGCAAACCGTATCATGTGAAAGTCGACCTTACGCTTGACAACCGTAACTCAACCGTCTATGTCAATGGAGAGAAGAAAGCCACCCGTATGCTCTTCGCTCCTGTCAAGGAGATTGAGCGCGTGGTGTTCCGCACAGGTAAACATTCGGATTTCCCAAATGTCGATACAGAGGCTGACCAGCACAACGATATGCCGCGCGCCAACGACGTAGACAAGGAGGCAACTTATCGCATAGCCAACTTCAAGACATCGTCGCGCGACGTCGATTCGACTGCCGCCGTACTCAAATATGACGATTTCGCCCATCATGCTGAATATTTCAACGGTATGGAGGATGAGAATATAGCCCAGGCAATCCCCAACGCCGAGTCTTCGGAATGGATGAAAGCCAACATACCTCTTTTTGAATGTCCCGACAAGGATATGGAGGAGATGTACTACTACCGTTGGTGGACTCTCCGCAAACATATCAAGAATACCCCTGTCGGCTATGGCATGACCGAATTTCTCGTTGACCGCAGCTATGCGGACAAATACAATCTCATCGCCTGTGCTATCGGCCACCATATCTATGAAAGCCGCTGGTTGCGTGACCCGCAGTATCTCGACGGTATCATCAATACATGGTATCACGGAAATGATGGGAAGCCTATGGCCAAGATGGAAAAATTCAGCTCCTGGAATCCCGATGCTGTCTACAATCGCTATCTTGTCGACAATGACATTGACGCTCTTGCTAAGATCTACCCCGATCTGAAGGATGAGTATGCGCGTTGGGAAAATACACATCGTCTGCCCAGTGGTCTCTACTGGCAGGGAGACGTCCAGGACGGCATGGAGGAGAGCATCAGCGGCGGCCGTAAGAAAAAATATGCACGCCCGACCATCAACTCATATATGTATGGCAACGCCAAGGCTCTCGCCGCCATAGCCGACAAGCTTGGTAAAACTGCCGACAAGGAGATGTATGAGAAAAAGGCTGCCGAGTTGAAAGAGCTCATTCAGACTAACCTCTGGAACGAAGACCACGCATTTTTCGAGACCATGCGTGGCGACACTCTTGCTCAGGTACGAGAGGCAATCGGATATATTCCCTGGTATTTCAATCTGCCCGACAAGGGTGTATATGACGAGGCTTGGCTTCAGCTCAACGATGAGAAAGGTTTCTCGGCTCCCTACGGCCTGACCACAGCCGAGCGCCGTCATCCCGAATTCCGCACCCACGGTGTCGGCAAATGTGAATGGGACGGTGCCATCTGGCCCTTCGCATCAGCTCAGACCCTGACCGCGCTTGCCAACTATCTGAATTCAGAGGAGAATCCGTCTGTGACCGACAGCACATATTTTGCCCAGATGAAGCTCTATGAAGAGTCACAGCACCATCGTGGGCGTCCCTACATAGGTGAGTATCTCGATGAGGTGACAGGTTACTGGCTCAAAGGTGACCAGGAGCGTAGCCGCTATTACAATCACTCGACTTACAATGATCTGGTGATCACCGGTCTCGTAGGTCTGCGTCCGCGCAACGACAACACTGTCGAGGTCAATCCTCTCGTGCCGGAAGGCAAGTGGGATTGGTTCTGCCTTGACGATGTGCCCTATCATGGCCGCAACGTCAGCATCATCTGGGATAAAGACGGCAGCCGCTATCATCAGGGCAAAGGTCTGCGTGTACTTGTCGACGGCAAACTTGTCGGTCAGACCGATAAACTTGAGCGCCTTGTCTGCAAGGATGTTTTATAATAACTTATCATATTAAATATAATCATGAGACATATATTGTATCTCATCATTATGCTTGCGGCGTCACTTTCATCCCGTGCGATGGAAGTGACCCGCATGACTGTTGAGATGACCGATACACCTCTGGCAGTCGATGCCGAGACTCCGCGTTTCGGTTGGCAACTCGAGGGGGCCAACGGCGACATGCAGTCGGCCTATCAGATAGAAGTCTTTGCCACCGACGGGCGCAAGGAGCGCCGTGTCTGGAATTCCGGAAAGGTGATCTCAGCCGAGAGTCAGCTCGTCCGCTATGCCGGCCCTGCGTTGAGCAAGGGTGAGCGCTACACGTGGCGTGTCAAGGTATGGGATGAGTCGGGCCGTGTATCCAAATGGAGCGCGAAAAGCACCTTCCGCATGTCTCCAGACGACTCTTTTCTTTCCGGTAATTGGATTGGTGCCATCAGCTATGAGGATGCCAAGCTGCCTGAGGGGCGAAACTACACCTACGACAAGTGGAAGCTTCAGGAGGTGAAGGAAAAGTGGGAGGCTGTTGACTCAATGGCCTCACGGAGCATACTTTTGCGTGAGGAATTCGATCTTCCGAAGAAAATCGCGGAGGCTACGGTCTATGTCTGCGGCCTCGGCCACTACGAACTTTCGGTCAACGGTACAAAAGTCGGCGATGGAGAGTTTACACCTCTTTGGAGCGACTATGACAAGACCGTATATTTCAATACCTACGATGTTACCCCCCTCGTCAGACGCGGCGAGAACGCTATCGGAGTGCTCCTCGGCAATGGTTTCTATAACGTGGTCCGCGGAAGCCGCTATAGTAAACTCCAGGTCGGTTTCGGCCCCGAGACACTATGGCTCAAGATGGTAGTCCGCTATTCCGACGGATCGACGGAGACTATAGCTACCGGCGACGGGTGGAAATATGACCTCAGCCCGATAACATTCCACTCCATCTATGGCGGTGAGGATTATGACGCTCGTCTCGAGCAGCCGGGATGGAATCTGCCAGGTTTCGATGAGTCGGGGTGGAAGCCGGTTGTGGTGCAGCGCGCTCCCAAGGGACGCCTGACTCCCCAGATGGCTCCTCCGGTCAAGATCATGGAGTATTTCACTCCCGTCAGCCGTCACAAACTGACAGCAGATGAAGTTGAGAAAGCAGCCAAGTCAACCAAACGCACCGTCGACAGTTCTGCAATACTCCTTGACATGGGGCAGAACCTTGCCGGTTTCCCGCAGATCACTCTGCAAGGCAAACCGGGTCAGAAGGTGACGATGATTGTGGCCGAGAGTCTCACCGACGAGAATGCTGCCAATCAGCGTCAGACCGGCCGTCAGCATTACTACACCTATACTCTGCGCAGCGACAAGCCTGAGACATGGCATCCGCGCTTTTCATACTACGGCTTCCGCTATATCCAGGTAGAGGGAGCGGTGTTTGCCGGAGAGCCTAACCCGCAGGGGCTCCCGGTTATCGAGGATATCCGCTCATGTTTCATCTACAATTCCGCTGCCGAGGAGGGTGCCTTTGAAAGCTCAAGCGCAGTGTTCACTTCTGCCCACCGGCTCATCCGGAACGCCATCCGCAGCAATATGCAGTCTGTGTTTACCGACTGTCCCCACCGCGAGAAGCTCGGCTGGCTTGAGCAGGTACATCTCAATGGCCCGGGGCTGCTCTACAATCTTGATCTGACTACCTACCTGCCGAAAGTGTTGCGCGACGTGGCCAACAGCCAGCGTGCCGACGGAATGGTGCCGACTGTGGCTCCGCAATATGTGGTGTTTGAATGGCCCGGCATGGAGGGATTCTCTGAGTCACCCGAATGGGGAGCCACGCTCATCATCTCACCGTGGATGTATTATGAGACCTATGGCGACGATTCACTCATAAGGGAATACTATCCCAATATGGTGGCCTACGTCGACTATCTTACTTCTCGCTCTGAGGGGCATCTGATAGACTTCGGTCTCGGCGATTGGTATGACTATGGAGACTTCCGCGCCGGATTCTCACGCAATACTCCAGTCGGTCTTGTTGCCTCAGCCCACTACTATCAGGATCTGCTCTACCTTGTCAAGTCGGCCGAACTGCTCGGAAAGAAAGAGGATGCCGCGCGCTATTCTGCGCTTGCCGCCAAAGTGCTCGCCGCTTTCAATGATAAATATTTCGACGGAGCGACTTGCGACTATGGCACCGGAAGCCAGACGTCAAACGCCCTTCCGCTCTATCTCGACATGGTGCCTGCCGGCAAACGCGACTGTGTGATAGCCAATCTTGTCGGAGACATCGAGGAGCATGGCTGTCGTCTGACCACGGGTGATGTCGGTAACCGCTACCTCTTCCGTGCGCTCGCCGACAATGGACTGGACTCGTTGATGTATAAGATGCACGACCACTACGATGTCCCCGGGCTATGGTTTCCAGCAGCAATTTGGAGCCACCACTCTCACCGAGCAGTGGGATCCACGCCAGGGTTCGTCGTGGAACCATTTCATGATGGGACAGATCGACGAGTGGCTGTTCCGCTCGCTTGCGGGAATACAGATCGACGAGACCCGTCCTGGCATGAAACATCTGATCATCCGTCCATCGGTTGTCGGTGACCTCACTTCAGTCAAGGGCAAGACGGCGACTCTCTACGGTGATGTGGCCGTCGACTGGCAGCGCACGGGCGATGACGTCACGCTCAACGTCTCCATCCCCGCCAACTGCTCGGCTGATGTCTATGTGCCGGGTGAATCCGCGCCCCGTCAGATCAAATCCGGTAAATATACGTTTTCCTCAAAACTATAGCAATGAAAAAAACAGGCATGATTCTCGGACTGGCCATGGCGGCTGCCATGCCGGTCTGCGCGCAGAATACTTATGAAAATCAATTCCGCCGTCCACTCGGCGAAGTGCTCACCGAAATAGGGGAGCGCTTCCACGTGAGGCTGAAATATGACATCGACACGACAGGACTCGTGTTGCCCTACGCCGACTCCCGCATCCGTCCCTATTCATTGGAGGAGTCGCTGACCAATGTGCTGACGCCGTTTGACTTCAAGTTTGTCAAGCAAAACGAGACGACCTATAAGCTCAAACCCTATGAATATCACAGACGCACGGAGGCCGATGGCCGAAAACTGATAGCATGGCTGTCGTCGCTCTATTCCGATAAGACATCATGGGAGGCGCGTCGTGATTCACTCAGACAGGAGGTCAGACAACTTCTGACCATCGACGAGTATCTTTCGGGCCGCGTCGATGCCAAGCCGGTCTTCTCCAAACTCCGCAAGTTTGACGGATATACCGTGCAGAATTTCTACCTTGAAACCATCCCCGGCCTCTATGTCTGCGGGTCGATCTATGCTCCGACAACCAAAGGAACGCATCCGCTGATCATCTGTCCCAACGGACACTTCTCCAACGGCCGCTACAACGATGCCCAGCAGCAGCGCCTCGCCACACTCGCCCGCATGGGTGCCATCTGTGTCGACTATGACCTCTACGGTTGGGGCGAATCGGCCCTGCAGGTAGGCAGCGAAGCCCACCACACTTCGGAAGCCCACGTCATCCAGGCTCTCAACGGCATTTCAATCCTTGACTTCATGATCGGTCGTAAGGATGTGGATCCTACCCGTATCGGTGTCAACGGCGGTTCGGGCGGCGGTACGCAGAGTGCGCTTCTCTCCGTGATTGATCCGCGCTACACGGCCGCCTGTTCTGTCGTGAGCTTGTCGTCATACTTCGACGGCGGTTGCCCCTGCGAGAGCGGAATGCCTATCATGCGTGCCGGCGACGGAACATGTAATGCCGAACTTATCGCCACCTTCGCACCGCGTCCGCTGGCCATCGTCTCCGACGGCAAAGACTGGACCAATACAGTGCCCGAGAACGAATATCCCTACCTCCAGCGCATCTACGGTTTCTATGGTGCAGCCGACAAGGTCTCAAATGTGCATCTGCCCACCGAAGGCCATGATTTTGGCCCGAACAAGCGTCAGGCGGTCTACGATTTCTTCATCAAAACCTTCGGTCTCGATGCCTCTAAACTTGACGAGTCAAAGGTCACCATCGAACCGATGGACGCCCTGAAGAGTTTCGGCACCGATGGCGAGAAGATGCCCGCCGGAGCCATCCGCTATAAGAATTGATCAATATAGTAAGGATAATAGAAAAGATACAGACGCGTAGAAGCTCAGAAGAGGCAAAGGATTGGTGATATATCCCGATGTCGTTTCTGTTTCACTTCTGTCGGTCTGTATCTTTTTCCGTCCCGCATGCAGCTGATTTCGGAATTACAGGCCGTTTCTATTAGCGAAAATGCGATTTCAGCATGAAAAGTCGGATTTAATTTCACCACGTCAAAAAAAAACAGTACATTTGCAACGCAAAAGCCAAAAAATGCGATAGTAGCTCAGTTGGTAGAGCATCAGCTTCCCAAGCTGCCAGCTCAACACGGTGCGGGAGAGCCCGCCACAAAAATGAAATACGCGATAGTAGCTCAGTTGGTAGAGGAT
>JAAGKN010000911.1_pt1 | contig 77371 bp, 82 predicted proteins | sample 6206371 | NCBI WGS metagenome assembly JAAGKN01 (sample SAMN11533720, study PRJNA540317) | gut metagenome | isolation source: fecal pellets from male and female animal of same cohort | host: Peromyscus leucopus | place: USA:CA | collected 2017 | reverse complement strand
TACCATGGTCAACGTGCGCAATAATCGCAATGTTACGAATTTTCATATAATCGTCCTCTGAGTCAATTAATATGCCTAGGGTATACTATAAATTCAAATTTTCAACAATTTATGATAAAATATTCAAAAGATTACAATGGGGGATTAATATGAAAAGGGTTTTGTTTGCCATACCGGCGGTTCTGATATGCGGCGCGGCCATGGCGCGAAATGTGACGGCGGATATGGTGCGTTCTTGCGAGGGGGTATTTGTTTCTAATGCGGACAATTATATTCTGCGCTGTCCGCGTATTGAAAAGTTTACCAATATGCAAGAAGGGCCGGTTCAGTTCTTTGCCGCAGATAACGGGGGTGATGTGCGTGGCAGCTTTATTGATTTGATACCCGATAATACGGACTATGTTTATGTAAATGTGGCATCAAATTTATCTGACCCGCGATATAAAGACCAGACTTGCTATCGTTTTATAACGCAAAAAGATGCCACCCGTGACGGTTTTTATGCGGTAGAGGTGTGCGAATACGAACGTGCGGATTATTATCTGTAATGCTATTGACAATTTACTAAATTTGTCTATATTATATAGTGTAAAGATAATAAAGGGGATGATATGATTGATTATGATTCTACATTGCAAATATTTTTTGCCGAAACGGTAAAATATCTGGAAAAGTTGCAGGGCCGGGCGAAAGACAAAATAAGCGCCGACAGAATTGCGGCAGCAATTGACATTGTTCGTCGTATTGCAGCAAATCCAGTTAAATATGCGGATTATGGTACGCGCTGTAGAGAAGGGATGGAAAATTTTGATTTTAGCGAGGCTTTTCTTCGTCGTTCGGGGGCTGAAACCGATAACAGTGCATATTTGTCATTTGCGTCGGTTATAAACTCAATGGCTGACTTGAACAGCAAATTTGATTATCAGCGTGAGGGTGCACAAAAGAAATTGTTGGCGGCATTAAAGTCACTGAAATATAAAAATTCCACCAGTATGCTAAAGGATTTGGTATTTTCGTTCCGGTCTGCGGAATCGTTTGCGGTGCGTGATGTGCAAAAGCAGAAATAAAAAATCCGGCGTTTGCCGGATTTTTTAATGTGTGCCGCCAATTTTTGTGCGGCCCCCCATCAAAGGCTGTAACTTTTTGGGGATGTTTACAGAACCGTCTGCATTCTGATGGTTTTCCAGTACAGGGACCAATGCACGCGGCAGGGCAATGCCTGTATTGTTCAATGTTGCGCAGAACTGCAATGCGCCGCCCGCCGTTTCACGGTAACGCGTGTTTGTACGACGTGCCTGGAATTGGCCGATTGACGAACAGCTGCCCAATTCGCGATAGGTGTTTTCGCTGGGGAACCAGGCCTCGACATCGTTCATTTTTACCTTGTTAAAGCCCATGTCGCCTGTGCATGCCGCAATCACACGATATGGCAGTTCCAAATCTTCCATAATCTCGCACAGGTTTTGCAGCAAATGTTCGTGCATCTCGTCGGATTGCGCCGGGGTGCAGTATATGTATTGTTCAACCTTGTTAAACTGATGGAAACGCACCAGGCCGCGTGTGTCACGGCCGGCGGCGCCTGCCTCTTTGCGGAAACATGCGGAAAATCCTGCATATTTTATCGGCAGCTGGGATTCATTCAAAATCTCGCCCGAATGCAGGGAATTCAAAATAATTTCGGCTGTGCCGGCCAGGCATCGGTCGGTACCCGATAGCATGAATACGTCATCATTCATGACTGACGGGTCTGCGCCCATAAAGTGGCCTGCGTTAAATATTGTCTGTGGTTTGGTAATAGACGGGCATTCAACAAATCGGAACCCTTTGCCAATTAGTTTCTGGATTACGTATGTTTCAATTGCCAGTTGCAGTTCGGCGGCCTCGCCCATAAGGGCATAGGTACGTGTGCCGCAAATGCCTGCGATTTTTTCCGGTGCCCACCAGTTGTTCATATCCAGCAAATCCCATTGCGCACGCGGGGTAAAGTCAAATGTGCGTGGTGTGCCAACACGGCGAACCTCGACATTTTCGCTGTCATCCTTGCCGATGGGGGCGTCGTTGGCCGGAATCTGTGGCACGCGATGCAGCAAGTTCTGTAACTGCGTTTCTTTTTCTGCCAATTCTGCCATATCTGCGGCGATTTCGGCCCCAATCTCTTTAGACCGCGCAATCAATGGCGCTTTGTCTGTGGCGGTGGGTATCTCGCGCGTGATTTTATTCTTTTCGGCGGTCATGCTTTGCGTGATGGTCTTTAGCTCGCGCACACGCACGTCCAGCGCCAATATATCATCGGTAACATCGGGAAAGCCCTTGACGCGGCATGCGTTGCGCACAACGTCGGCATTTTCACGAATAAACTTCATATCCAGCATAGTAAAAATCCTTTTATGCTTTATATCTTAGCCCCGGTTATCACAAATCGCAATTATAAAATTCTTTTGCCAAAATGATTTTATATGTTATGGTAATCCCAAACCAGAAAGGAGATTATTTATGTATGATGTTATTATTTTGGGTTCTGGCCCCGCAGGGTTAACGGCGGCACTGTATTGCGCGCGTGGCGGGAAAAAGACATTGGTGCTGGGCGGCGACACACTGGGCGGCCAGACAGCAGGGATTGCCAAACTGGAAAATTATCCTGGATTCCGGGGCAGTGGCTTGGAATTGTCGCATTTCATGCGTGACCAGGCGGAATCGTTTGGTACGGAAATTATTTATACATCGGCCAAGACAATATCCGGTGACGCCGAAACAGGTTTTAATATTTTGTGTGACGATGGCAACCGTTATATCGGGCGCGTGGTTATTATCGCAACCGGCGCATCCCCGCGCAGACTGCAGATAGAAGGTGCACGCGAATTAATGGGCAAGGGCGTGTCATATTGCGCGACGTGTGACGGGTTCTTTTATACAGATAAAACGGTTATGGTAATGGGCGGGGGTAACTCTGCATTAAACGATGCGCTGTATCTGGCCGACATTGCAAAGAAGGTTATTATCGTATACCGCAAAAGTGCCTTTACACGTGCCGAGGCCGTGTTGCGTAACCGCGTTGCGGAACGTTCCAACATTGAATGCCTGTTTAACACAGACTTGTCGAAAATCGCACCAAAGGCGGGCAGCGAGTCTGGCGAACTGGTTGCAACAACAACGGATGGGACGGACATTACGATTGACGGTCTGTTTGTTGCCATCGGGCACGAGGCGAACACGGATTTCTTAACCGAAGATGTTGTGCGTGATAATATGGGGCGCCTGGCGCCTAGCGCATTGCCGGCGGGCATGTTCGTTGCAGGTGATGTGCATTCTGATATAAAAATGCAGATTGCGACGGCCGTTGGAACGGGATGCAGTGCGGCCATGGATGCAATCGCATATTTGAACGCAAGAAGTTAATAAAACGTGTTGCGCGAAGGGCATAAAACTGCTATTGTTTATATATAAGTTAATGCCGAATTCAAACCACCGATTAAAGCGGTGGTTTTTATTTTTGTGAAAATCCCGGATTTATGCATGCTTTTATTCCTTTGATTTGGCCTAATCCAAACGGTGGTTTGTTGGCGGCATTTGTTTGGCCGGTTGTGGGTAATGCGGCGTTGCCGCTGAAGTGCATGAGTTCGCAAGAATGTTTGAGTAGCTGCTTTGGTGGATATTGTTGTACAACCGGGCAAACGCAGACGGTTTATGTTTGCCCGGATGGCTGGACGGCCGATAGTAGTGGCACCTGTTCGCGTAGCGACACAACCGGCAGTGATTCAACCGGTTCTTATACGATTACATATACATCATGTGATGCGACAAGTTGGGACGAACCGTGTTTTAATTTTGGTTCGTCTAGTAGTGGACTGCAAGAGTGTATGCCGTGTACTAATTCGTTATAATCTATTTCTTGCCGAAATATGTTTTCAAGGCGTCGTATGCGGCGGAAATCCGGGCAAATTCGGCGGCGGCGTTTTCTTTGTCCGTGGCCGTGTCGGGATGGTATTTTTTCGCCAGTGCGCGGTATTTTACGCCAACCTCGCGCCATGATGCCGTGGGGGGCAGGCCAAAGAGTTTTAGTGCACTCATAACCGGGCCCGGTGTTTTTGACGGGGCGGGGCGGTGGTCAAATGCGTTGCGGCCCGTGATGAAATCGTTGATAAATTTTACATAATCGGCCGCGTCGGATTGTGCGGTGGACGTGTCTTTTAGCGGGGCACCAAACGTCTGGCGTTCCCAGTCGGCCTCAATCTCGTCCGGGGTCATGTCGGAATAATAATTCCAATTTTTGTTGTATTCGGCTGCATGTGCCTGACAGAAAAACCAATAATCTTTTAAGTCACGTGATTTTGGCGCACGGCATGTGCCGGCCTTTGTGCAGCCTGGATGGTCACATTTCTTTATCATTATATTATGCCTTTGTATTTGGATTTTTGTCGCCCAGCGGATGATGCATTGCCACCGCATCACGCAGTGCGCTGGGCAAAACGTGCGTATATATCTGGGTGGTGGAAATGTCTTCGTGCCCCAGCATGGTCTGAATCGCGCGCAGGTTTGCACCGCCCGCCAGCAGGTGTGATGCAAATGAATGGCGCAGAACGTGCGGTGATACGCGCGTTTCGTCAATGCCAGAGAGCATCGCACATTTTTTTAGAATTTTGAAAAAGCCGTCACGTGTTATATGGCCTGTTTTGCCGCCGGATGGGAATACGTATTTAGAATCCACGTCGCCGCGAATGTTTATCCATCGGGCCAGCGCCGCCGCCGCACCCGGGTGCATGGGAACGATGCGTTCTTTGGCGCCTTTGCCATGGATTAGCAGGCGGTCGCCCAATATCGCGGTCATTGGCAGCTCGCACAATTCCGATACGCGCAGGCCCGATGCATATAGCAATTCAATCATCGCCCGCAGGCGCGTTGCGTGGCGCGTATCGCCGGCCGATGATATTAATAAATCTATCTCTTCAACACTTAGCAGCTTGGGCAGTGTTTTTGCCTGCTTTGGCAGCTCTAAATTTGTTGTTGGATTTTTTGTAATAATTTTTTCCAGCATCAAAAACTTATAGAATCCGCGCAACGCGCTGGCATGGCGGGCGACCGATGTCGCCTTGTCCGGCAGGCGGGATAAATATTCTTGTATGTCCGCGGCGGTCGCGCCCATCAGGCCGCCGGGAAGCGCATTGTCCGCCTGGCGCAGGTCGGATGAATATGCGGTAAGTGTTTTTTTGCTGCGACCTTTTTCAGCGGCCAGGGCCTCTAAAAAAATATCTATGTAGTTCATTATGGATACAATACAATTTCTGTAACGTTTGGCGCCGGTGCGAATGATATTAACATCAATACGACCAAGACGGCGACTATTGCAAATATTATAATTTTGTTACGTGCGTTATGCGTTTTCTTTTTATGTATCGGCATTTTGTGTCCTTGTATATTTATAGCGTATCAAAGCTGGCGATAAATGTGCCGGCGGCCGCAATGATAATCAATGGTGGCGCCACAATTGACAGCAATGGAGGCAGCGCACCTGTCGCGCCCAGGGCGTTGAACATGTTTATCAAAAAATAAAGCGCAAAGCATGTAACGATGCCAAGGCTGAATTTTACGCTAAATGAATAATTGCGGCGCTGGCGCGTTTGGGAAAATGCGACGCCCAATGTTGCCATTGCGATCATGGTAAGTGGTAAGAACAATAGCGTCCAGTACTGCACCAAGTGCGGGCGCACCGGCACGCCGATGGCGTCCATTTTCTTTATAAATGCGGGCAGCTGCCAGAATGAAATCTGGTCGGGTTGCAGGTATCTGTCCAGTACGTTTTGCGGGTTTAGCAGGCTAGGGCGCTGCCAATCGCGGGTCTGCATTACCCCTTGGTTGTTCCAGACGTTTGCGGCCTTGGCCTGCATGCCGTCGTTTGTTAATTCCAATTGCGCCGCGTCCACGCGTTCGGTTATCTGGAAACTTAAATCCTGGGTAAACAGTGTTGCGTTTTGAAACCGCAAAGCGTCCGGTGCGACGTGCATGTTTGCCGCCTTCATCGTGACATAGCCGTCGGGCGTTGTTTCGCGTAGCCATATTGCGTCATCGACCAGCTTTAATTGTGCCGCGGTTATGTTCTTGGTGCTAAGGCTGACCGAATATGGATTTATTACGGTTGTTGCAAATATACCGATTAGCGCCGCACCGATTAAAAATGGGCGGGCCGACTGATACGGGGACAGGCCAGCACTGGATACAATGATGTTTTCGCTGGATTTCGTCAGGTTATATGATGCCAGCAATGTGCCCATAAATACCGCCATCGGCAGGAACAGTGGGACGTATTCCAGCAGGCGTATCCATGAGTCGGATATGGTTTCGATAATTGTCGGGTTGGACTGCAGGCGTTCTACAAACGTGATTGAGAATATTATCCCGCAAACGACCAGCATGACAAGGCCAACGCCGCTGAAGAAGCGACGCATTAAGAATCTGTTTAATATATTGAGTTTGAACATTGCGGTGCCATATATGTATATATAATCCTTAAAAGTATATAATGTTCATTTGATAATTGCAAAATTAAAATGAATGCTTATAATTTCGGGAAAAAGGTAAGGTATATATTATGGAAAAAAAGCCGATTTCACGTGCAGGATTTGACAGTTTAATTAAGGAACTAAAAGACTTGAAGGAAGTTCAGCGGCCGGAAATATTGAAAGTTGTTCAGTGGGCGCGTTCGCTGGGGGATTTGTCTGAAAATGCGGATTACAGTGCTGCCAAAGAAAAACAGCGCCAGATTGACAAGCGTATACAGTTTATAGAGGGCGTGATTGAAAATGCCGCGGTAATTGATGTGGAAAGTTTGTCTGGCGACCGTGTGGTCTTTGGGGCAATCGTTACCGCCGAAGATGATGATGGAAACCAGATGAAGTGTCGCATTTTGTCGGATATTGAATCCGATGGGCGCAGTGTGATTTCATGCACATCGCCGGTGGGGCGGGCGCTGATTGGGCGATGCGTTGGCGATACGTGTGTTGTAAAGTTGCCGGGTGGCGAAAAAGAATACGAAATTCTGGAAGTTAAGTTCAAATAATAAAGTGGTTTCTATAGCATGCCGGTTCGCGTTTTACCTGAGTTTTTAATTAATCAAATTGCCGCCGGCGAGGTTGTAGAGCGGCCCGCATCGGTGGTAAAAGAACTGGTGGAAAACGCGTTGGATGCGGGCGCCGACCAGATTATGATTGATGTTACCGATGGAGGTCGCACAATGATTTGTGTGGTCGATAACGGTGGCGGTATGACGCGCGATGACCTGGCCAAGGCGGTAACACGTCATGCGACATCAAAGCTGCCGGATGACGATTTGCTAAATATTTCCTATATGGGATTTCGGGGCGAGGCGTTGCCTTCAATTGCGTCTGTGTCTGATATGACAATTGATACGTGTCAGGCGGGGGCGCCGCATGGATGGCGCATGGATGTAAACACCGGTGATATTCGGCCGTCTGACTGGGATGCGGGAACGCGCATTCGGGTTGAAAATCTGTTTGGGAAAACGCCGGCGCGTCTGAAGTTTTTACGTGGCGACCGGGCCGAGATGATGAGTGTGTTAGAGGTTGTAAAACGCCTGGCGATGTCGCGGCCCGATGTTGGATTTACCCTTAATAACAAGTGGCGTTTCCCAAAGAATCAGGATTTGGAACTTCGCATCGCAGATGTAATGGGGGCCGACGTTCGCGGTCGCATGTTGGCAGTGGATGCGTCGTCGGCGTCTGATAATTCAATGAAGCTCTCTGGATTTATATCCCAGCCGACAATGCGTCGCGCATCCAGCGTTGACCAGTATCTGTTTGTAAATGGCCGCCCGGTTAAGGATAAAGTCTTGGTTGGGGCATTGCGTGCGGCATATATGGATGTGATGCATGCGCGTGAATTTCCGTTGTGTGCGCTGTATTTAACGCTGAATCCGCGTTATGTGGACGTGAATGTGTCGCCCGCCAAGACCGAGGTTCATTTTTTAGAGCCAACGCATGTTCGTGCATTTATTATAAAGACTTTGCGTGCGCGTTTGGCCCAGACGTTAGACCAGATGGCGGTGGCGGCGCCTGTGGTGACGCCGCCTGTTACGTCGGTTGTAACGCCTGTACGTATGGATTTTGGCGTGTCCGCCCCGCGCGAGGTGCCAGTTGCGGCGCCTGTGCGAAGTATGCCTGTTCATGCGCCCGTGGTGGCGCCGACGCACGCGTCCACTGTTTTACATGTGGCGCAACCGCAACCTAGAGTACAATGCGAGTCTATGTTTGCATCGGCCAAGTCTGCGCCGCGTCCGGATATTGATGTGGCGCCTGTGGTGCCGTCTGCGCCGGTCGATGTGCCCGATGTTTCGTCCGATGGCGTGCTGGGGCGTGTAATAGGGCAGTTTGGACGCAAATACATCATTGCCCAGCGCGGTGATAATCTGATTATAATTGACCAGCATGCCGCGCATGAGCGTATTACGTATGAACGTATGCGTCATCGTACGATAAAGGTGCAGCCTTTGCTGACACCGATTGTTGTAAATATGCGGGCTGAAGATATTGCAGCTATTGATGATATAAAAGACGAACTGTCGGCATGCGGGCTAACGGTGGATGCGTTTGGCGATGATGCGATTGCGATTTTTGCTAAGCCTGCGGACTGGGATTTGGACTGGGGGGCGGTATTGCACGCCGTCGCAGACGAGGTGCGTGCCTGTGGCGCGTCGTCGCAGTTAAGTGAAAGGCTGCATCTGAAACTGGCCAATTATGCGTGTCATCATTCTGTGCGTGCCGGTCAGGCGCTGGATATGGCGCAGATGGATGCGCTGCTGCGTGATATAGAGGCGACCGAACGTGCGGGCCAGTGTAATCATGGTCGCCCGGTTTATAAAATCATTGCGGCGCATGAAATTGATGCATGGTTTGAACGTGTTTAACATATCCGTCCAACACATTGTTTTAGAATAAATATTTTCTTTACAGTCCTGGCTTTTTTTACTATCGTTTGCTCATAATAGACAAGGAGAAATTAATATGGAAGCCCAAACGGTTGAAGTAGTTGAAAATGTCGCTGCGACCACTGCGCCACAAAATGATATGTGGGGTATGTTGCTGTATTTGGCGATTGTATTCGGTGTAATTTATTTCTTTATGGTGCGTCCCAACAAGAAGCGGATGGCGGAATATAAAAAGATGCTTGATGGCTTAAAGGTTGGCAATCGCGTCATGGCTGGCGGTATTTACGGAACTATAAAGAAAGTCGGGGATAAAACGCTGGAGCTGGAAATTGCCAAGGGCGTTGTTATAGAGGTTAGCAAAAACGCAGTTGCAAGCGTTGAATAAAATCAAAGGGTAGAAGGTTATGTTTAAGAAACTGGCAATATTATTTGTTGCGGTATTTTGTATGTTGCTGGCGGTGCCGACAATATTCCCAAGTGCGGCGCCATATTTTCCGTCTTGGATTCGGCCGATTCCGCTGGGGCTGGATTTGAAGGGCGGGGCGCAATTGTTGCTGGAGGTTGATACCGACACAATGTTGCGCGAGAAGACAGCGCAGCTGTATGAGGAAACGCGCAGCACTTTGATTAATCGCGACAAGGGTGTTATTAGATTTTCAAATCTTCGTAATGCGGACGGTGTTGTATCCTTTGTTGTTCGTGACGATGCCGATGTGTCAAAGGCCAAGGGGCGCCTGAAAAGTGCGCTGGGGAACTCGGTTGATATTTCGTCTGACGGCGATGTGATTACACTGTCTTATTCCGATAAGCAGAAGCAAGAAATGGTATCGGATGCTTTGACGCGCAGTATTGAAATCGTGCGTCGTCGTATTGATGCGCTGGGGACCAAAGAGCCGTCGATTCAAAGCCAAGGCGGAAAATATATCTTGATTCAGTTGCCGGGTGTTGATAATCCGGAACATATCAAAGACCTGATTGGCCAGACTGCCAAAATGACCTTTCATTTGGTAAATGAAAATGTGTCGCCGGAACAGGTGGCCTCTGGTCGTGCACCGAATGGAACGGAATTCTTGCCGTATATGGATGCGCCGGACCAGACCGTTGCGGTATATAATCATATCGAGGTATCCGGGGAATCTTTGAAGGATTCTCAGGCGGATTTCGACCAGAATAATATGCCGGTTGTAACCACAGCGTTTGATGCAACGGGGGCGCGTCGTTTTGCAAAATTAACGACCGAACATGTTGGCGAAAGATTTGCAATTGTTTTAGACGGCAAAGTATTGTCAGCGCCGGTTATCCGTGAGCCAATCCCTGGTGGTCGTGGCCAGATTTCCGGCGGATTTACCCTGCAGGGGGCAAAGGATTTGGCGGTATTGCTGCGCAGTGGCGCGTTGCCGGCACCGTTGTCTGTAATTGAAGAACGCACGGTTGGTGCGGGCCTGGGGGCGGACACAATTGCGACCGGTAAAATCGGTTCTGCGGTTGGTGTGCTGTTTGTATTGTTGTTTATGGTATTCGTATATCGCGCCTTTGGTGTGATTGCCAGCATTGTGTTGTTGGTTAACCTGACTATGATTATTGGGATTTCCGCTTTGTTCGGGGCGACGCTGACGCTGCCGGGGATTGCGGGTATCGTGCTGACGTTGGGGATGGCGGTGGACGCAAACATATTGCCGTTCGAGCGTATTCGTGACGAAGTGCGTGCGGGTATGCCGACACTGCGTGCGGTCGATACCGGTTTCCATCGTTCCATGAAGACCGTGTTGGACGGAAATTTGACGAATTTGATTTGTTCGCTGATTTTGTTCCAGTTTGGCGCGGGCCCAATTCGTGGCTTTGCGGTAACATTGTCGATTGGTGTGATTACGACATTGTTCACATGTCTGGCGCTAAGCAAGGTTCTGATTGACTGGTACATGAACGGAAAGAACAAAAAAATCGGATACATTAAATAAGGCAGAAAAGGGGATATTATTATGAAACTGCACTTTATGAAATATCGCAAGTTGTCGTATTGGGTTTCTGGAATCCTGGTTGCGATTTCGATTATATCGCTGGCGACACGCGGGTTGAATTATGGTATTGACTTTGCGGGTGGTATCTCGATGGAGGTAACGCCCGTAGAGGCCGATTATACCATTGATAAAATGCGTGCGGCGTTGGCGGAATTTAGCCCGGAACTGCAGTCAGTGGATGGGAATTCTGTCTTGGTTCGCGTCGGTCTGCCAAAGGGTGCGACGGATGCGGAACAAAACGCCCGCGTGCGTGAAATCAAAGACATTCTGGGCAATAAGGTTGAATATGCCCAGGTGCAGATTGTTGGGCCGAAAATCGGCGGCGAACTGGTGCGTGGTGGAATCCTTGCGATTCTGGTATCCTTTGTGCTGATGAGTGTGTATATCTGGATTCGTTATCGCGGCGGATATGCGGTGGGCTCGTTCGTGTCACTGGTACTGGACTTTATTTTGATGTTCGGCTTCTTTTCGGTCGCAGGGCTGGAGTTCAATCAGACATCTATTGCGGTAATTTTGATGGGTATCGGATATTCCATTAATGACAAGGTCGTAAACTATGACCGTATTGATGAAAACATCAAGAAATACCACAAGATGCCGATGAGTGATTTGATTGACTTGTCCGTGAATGAAATGCTGCGCAGAACCGTTATGACCAGTGTTTCCACAATTCTGGCGATGGTGGGCCTGTATATGTTTGGGGGATTGATGCTGCGCGATTTTGCGGTGGCAATGACGTTCTCTATCGTGATGGGAACACTTACCAGTATTTATATTTCAAACGTTATTTTGTATCACTTTAATCTGCGTGATACTGAATATTAAACAAATGCGTGCGCGGGCACAGGGGAGGAGGGAACTTATGAAAAGAATGCTGAAACTCTGTTTATTGGCCTTTGCGATTATGGCATCGACCGCGCACGCCGACAGCCTGTTTTTTGAAGACGAACCCATGCAGTCCGGATTGAATGTTTTTGATGTATCGGCAACGTTTGCCGATATTTATCAAAAGCTGGACAGTGTAAAGTGGGGCGGCAAGGATGTAAATGTTGCGATTGAAAGTCTGGAAAATTTGAATCAAGACGCGCATATCGCCGCCACGGACGAGCGGATTGTTCTGGTTTGGCGTGATGCGATTATCGCGAACTATCCGCGGCCGGCCGCCGGTGATTGGAATGGCTTTGGCGAGATTACAACCGCATTGGTATTAAAGCTGCGCGAGCGTGATATGGACTTGCGCCGTGCGTCAGAGAGCGAGCTGTATCAAATCGTTGTTGATGGTTTGATGCGCGGTATTGATGAAAATGGCCGATATATTTATTCGCGCGCGGCCGAGATTGCCGAAGATGGCCGAATTCTGACAAGTGTTGGGCTTACCGGGGCGCGTGATTCGCGTGGTAATTTCCGTGTGACCGGGGTATATAAAGGCAGCCCCGCGGATACGTCCGGGATTCGTGCCGGTGATTTGATTTCTGAAATCAATGGTCGTGCGGTGGCACAGACATCTGATGCTGAACTGGAAGAAATGATTTCCGGATTTAATTCTGGTACGTCTAAAATAACACTGCTTTCGCCGGCTGGGGAACGTCATATTGTTTTGCGTCGTGCGACAATATTGCTGGCTGATGCGGATATTGTTCATCGTGCGGACGCAGGGGCCGATGCCTCGGGCGAGTTGCTGGAGATAATCGTTCATCATGTGTCTGATTCCGCGGTATCGATTATTACAGAGGCGCTGGCGAAATATCCAAATGTGACAGGGATTATATTGGATTTGCGTGCCGCGGCCGGTGATGACGAACGTGCGGCCGCCAAGCTGGCGGGGCTGTTTGTTGGGGCGGTGCCGATTATGCGTATTGTTGAAACCGCCCGCGAAGAGGTTGAGGTTGTACCCGGCGGCGGCGCCATAACAAAGGCGCCGGTTGTTGTATTAACATCTGATATGACGCGTGGCACAGCCGAGGCGATTGCAAGTGCATTCTATGAAAATGGGCGCGGCATTCTGGTTGGAACGCCCACCCGTGGCGAGGCGCGAATTGCAACGCGTGTTAATCTGGAAAATGGCGGGGCGTTGGAATTGTTAAACAAATCGTTAAAGACCGGTTCTGGGCGTGCGATTGATGGACGCGGTATTTTTCCGCTGGTGTGTCTGTCGAATATTCGTACCAAAGGCCAACAGGAGGCATTTTTCCTAAACGTTGTAAATAATGATTTTCGTGCCAAAGATTTTAACAAAGATGCGTCTGTTGATGCGGCGGCAATAAGAAAGGGATGCCCGACGATTACCAGCGGGGCGGACGAAGATGCTTTGTCGGCGGCCGTTGCGGTAAAGATTTTGACGGATAAAAAAGTCTATGACAGATTGTGGGTGGAATAAGAGATGTTTTTAACGCATGATAATCGTATGAAGTGGAAATTATTGGCGGTGGCAACGGTTGTTTGTGCGGCGCTAATTGCGCTTGGGATAATGTGGTTTGACAAGCCGCTGCTGATGTTTTTGCGTGGTATGGATGGTTCGTTCTGGCGGGTTTTAGGGGCGGTGTTTGACGATAAAGTCTGGGCTGTTGTGTTTGCAGTGTTGGTCGTGGCTGTTTATATTAAAAAAACACTAAAAACAGGTATTAAATATAAAAACTCCAAAAATCACTTTAGTTTTTTTGCGATTTTTAGGGATTTTTGGCAAAAATCAAAGAACAACAATACGTTTTTAATATTTTGCTCTATCTTTTGTGCCGGGGCGGTTGCGTTAGTGTTAAAGACGCTGATTGGGAGGGCGCGTCCGATATTATATGAGGCATTGGATTTTACCGGATTTTATCCGCCATCGGTTGACTGGGTGTTTAATTCGATGCCGTCAGGGCATACGACGGTGTCTTTTGCGGCGCTGGTTATGATAGGAATGTTGGCCCCGCGCATTAAGCCGCTAACATGGACGCTGGCGGTGCTGATTGGTGTGTCGCGCGTATGCGTTGGTGCGCATTGGCCAACAGATGTTATTTTCGGCGCATTTATCGGTATGGTGGTGGCCGACTTGGTTAAGTGGCGTATGCGCCGTGCGATGGGGGCGGCAGAATAATTTTATCCTTGCCAGGATGTGGGCAAAAAGCATATAATATATATGTAAATGTATGCCGAAAACAAACCTCCGATTAAAGCGGCGGTTTTTGTTTTTGAAAAAATCCCTGTTTTCTGCATTTTTGTATCCTATTGTTTTGGCCTAATCCAAACGGAGGTTTGTTTTTTGGTGTGTTTATAATGGCGGGGCAGGCTGTGGCAGCTCGGGTGGATTGTTATGCAGATTGCTATAGATGCGGGGATGCAAATTGTACTTATTGTGTATATGATGAAGCTGCGTGTGCGGCGCATTCGTGTCCTGATGGGCAGACATGGGATCAGACGCTGCAACAGTGTGTTGGCGGTAGTGCGAGTCTTAAAACGTGTGAACGTGGATTTTATGGCAACGGGCTGGATTGTCAGGCGTGTCCGGAAGATTCTAATATAAACTCAATGAATTCATCATCGTGTGGGGCGACAAGTTTTGCGGCGTTTAATATTACCGATTGTTATTATCAGGCGAAGGCGTGGTTGTCTGATACGGATTGTGAATATACCGATGACAAGGGAACCTTTGTATATTCGTCGGATTGTTATTATAGTTCTGGTGACTTGGGCCAGATAGAGTTACCATAAATTTGAATAACACTTTGGCCTTTTTTGTGATACAATGCCCAGCATGGATAAGCAATCAAAGTTTTTGCCAGACAGTGTTTCGGGCGCGTTAAAAAATTTGCTAATGCGTGCCTTGGGTGGTGTGTTAATGGTGCTGGGGCTGTGGGCGGTGTTCGCACTGATGTTCCATAATCCTTATTTAGACGGCTTTGCCGCTGCCAGCACTTTTGGACATCAGCCGATTATGGGCCAGGTTGCTGGATTTGTGCGCTATGCAATTGGATTTGTGCCGGCGCTGTTTTTGTTTTTGTGTATTGCGCGATTGGGCTATGTGCGTCTGGCGGCCTGGACGTCAGATGCGGCGCCGGAATATAATTTCTTGCGCGGGTTTATTGCGGTCTGTATGGGGGCAATCGGATTTGGGCTGATTTTGCCGCGTTCGACGTTTGGGGGGCTGGCAGGCTCCATTGCGGCCGGGGATTTAACAGGACTTATTGGCGGATGGGCATTAATTGTCGGGGTTTTTGCAATCGGGCTGTTTGTGTTGCTGGGGGCGCGGGTGTTGCATATAAAGTGGTCGCATGTGCGGGCGTCCGCCGCGGCGATGTGGCGTACGGTGCGATGGGTGCTGTCTGTTTTCAGACTAACTACTCCGCCGGCAGTGCCGCAGTACTTAAACCCGGCCGAAGAGTTTGAGGTAGAGGAAGACACAGAAGAAGACGAGAGCGAGGAAGACGATGAGTCTGATGTGGTGGCGACGCCACGTCGTCGTGCAAAGGCCGCCGCGCGCAGTGCGCGAAAGGTTGCCGCGTCATCCGGGGCGGGGCGTAATGTGCGTGCGCGGTGTGATGAGGGCTATTCTTTGCCTCCGCCGGAATTGCTGGCGGCATCAAACTTTAGCAAGATTGGTGTTACCACAGAATTAAAGCGCACGGCAACGTCGCTGGAAGACCACTTTGAAAAATTTGGTGTATACGGCAGGGTTGCAGGCATTAAGCCGGGGCCGATTGTAACGCTGTTTGAATTTCAACCCGAAGACGGCATGCGCAATGCCGATATTATGAAAACGACGGCGGATATGACGCGCGTGATGTCGGCGGAAAAAATCCGTATCGCCCAGATGCCCGGAACGCCGTATCTGGGGATAGAGGTTGTAAATATCAAGCCACAGACGGTGTGCTATCGTGAAATTATTTCCGATCCGCTGTTTGTTGAGTCAAAGTATAAAATTCCTTTGGCGCTGGGGGTAAATATTGGCGGCAAGCCGATGTATTATGATTTGGCGAAAATGCCGCACATGCTGGTTGCAGGGCGTACGGGGTCAGGTAAGTCTGTGTTTATTCAGTCTTTGATTACATCTGTTGTGTATCACTTTACCCCGGATAAGTGCAAACTAATGATTATCGACCCAAAGGGGGTTGACTTTGGTTTCTGGGATGATATTCCGCATTTGATTACGCCGATTGTAAAATTAGACCCGGTGGCGGCGGTAAATGCGCTAAAGTGGGCCGTGCGCGAAATGGAAGAGCGTTATAAGCAGATGGGGGCGCTGGATGCGCGTAACATAGAAAGCTATAACGCGGCGGCCGCGGCAAAGCGGGCGGCCGGCGAAAAATTAACGCGCCAGGTTGCCGTCGGTACGGACGAAGAAACGGGCGAGTTGCTGTTCGAAACGCAGGAGATTGAGCTGCCCGAACTGCCGTATATTGTTATCGTAATTGACGAGGTTGCGGATTTAATGCAGTTGGCGCGCAAAGAGGTCGAGGGATGCATTCAGCGTATTGCGCAAAAGGCGCGTGCGGCGGGCATTCATTTAATCATGGCGACCCAGCGTCCGGATGCCACGACAATTACCGGGGTTATCAAGGCGAACTTTCCGACGCGCGTGTCGTTCCAGGCGCGAAGTGCGATTGACTCGCGTACTACATTGGGCGAGGGCGGGGCGGAAAACCTGCTGGCGTGTGGTGACATGTTGTTTAGCGAGGGTGGCAAGGCCGCGGTGCGTATACATGGTGCGTTTATAGATGACCCGGAACTGCGTGCGATTGGCGATTTCCTGCGGGCGCAGGGCGTGCCGGAATATGCCGATGGCGTTACCGACGGCGAAGATGAAGAGGCGGCGGCGCCTGCGGCGCCATCGGCCGCGCAGGTAAAGGCGGATAAAAATGCAGACCTGTACGAGCAGGCAAAAGAAATCGTAATTCGTGACAAAAAGCCCACGATTTCATACCTGCAGCGCAGATTGCAAATCGGATATAACAAGGCTGCCGGATTTATAGAGCGCATGGAGCAAGAGGGTGTTGTTAGTGCACCTGATATTAATAACAAGCGCCAGATTTTATAATTGAATAAACAGATGCCTTGTGCTAAAGTATATATGTCAGCGGGTGTTCTGCTGATGGGGTGTGAAGACCTCTGCCTAAGCGTCGGAATATATGGATATGGCGCGCATTATGCGCCGTTTTATTATTGCGACGAAAAACAAACTCCTGAACCCGGGTCAGGAGGGTTGTGAATATATTGAATAAGCACACAATTCTTGAGATTGTCGTTAACCTCCTGGCCACCTTTTTTTAGGTGGTTTTTCATTTTGAAAAACAGGGGATTAAAAGATGAAATTGTTTTTATTGGTGGCGCTGGGAAGTATGGCGTCCGGTGTCGCAATGGCGAATACATTTACACTTAGTTCGGCAGATGTTTTTGAAGCCAGCGCCAATGTCGGAAGCAGTTGTTCTGATGAAGGAAACGTGGTAATTGCGTGTAACTGTGCCGATGGGCAAAGTGCGCATTTGCCGGTACCTGTTTCCAGTTGTGCGGTGGGGGAAAGCATGGCGTGGGGATGTCAATTTACGGGTTCTTATCCTGGTGGAACGGTGTTTTTTTGCGCCGCCTCTAGTGGGGAACATGTTTGCGATATTTGTGGTTGTCCCAGTAATACGACCCTATGGAAGGATTTGGGAAGCAATCGTGTTTCGCGTAATGTGAATACTGGGATGGTATCTGCGGGTGGGGTGCAATGTGATGTGATGCAAAGTGTTGAATATGGTTGTGCGGCGGGGTATTACCAGTCTGGTGGAAGTGGGCAGTCCTTGGTTTGTAGCTCTTGTCCGTCAAGTGGTGGGATAAGCGGCAGTAATGATGTTGGCACCACAGATATTACTTCGTGCTGTATTTCAAATACGGAAACATTAACATTTTCTGATGAGCAGGGAAATGGCACGTCAAACTTTATAGAACAATGCTGTTATTCTAAGTAAAAATGATGGAAAACTGCTAGTTTTTTGTGCTTTTTTATCAATGCGATTTATGGTATAATTATGCCTAATCTAAACGACCGATTAATAACGGTCGTTTTATTTTTGAAAAAAAACCAGAAAATCGCATCTTTTTATTCTCCTTTTTCTGCCTAATCCAAATGGTGGTTTGTTATGCGCGTTGCCATTTGCAGCCATGGCCGGCAGTGGTTGGGCAATAGAAGGGGATGTATGTTCCGCAGCGTATATTTATTATCCAGACCAGTATCAAGATGATTGTGCGGCTGGGATCAAGTGTTTGCCATTAACCTTAGGAGATAAAGACGATTGGTCAGGTGTATGCTGTTCAGAAAATAGCAATATTGGAAGCTTTAACACCAGCTGCTATGGATGTCATGACTGGCAGGCAGCGAATAGTGCATATCAAGTTAGGATAGAAGGTCGTTCAGTATGTTCGGGTTACACTCAGTATTATAAATATTATCGGTGCGCAAATGGGTATTATGGCAGTCCTGATAGTACCAGCAGCGGGTGCGCCGCATGCCCAGCAAATGCGACATGCACGGCGGGGTCGAACAGCACTTTCCTCTGTAACAAGGGGTATTATAAAAGTGGTAGCGGGTGCGTTGCGTGTCCAAGTGGCGCCACAACATCCGGCACTGGGGCAACCAGTGTGACGCAATGCTGTCTGCCGTCGGGAAGTGCCTTTTCCGATGCAAAAGGTTCGGGCAAGTATACAGCGCAGTGCTGCTATAGCTAATCATGGCTGCGCTGGTGGTTTTTATGCTTTTTTATCGATTCGATTTATGTTATAATTTACCCAAAAGGAGATTTTGGTTATGAAAAAGCAGATGTCTTTGTTTATTTGGGCGGTTGCCGTTTTCGGCATGGCACCCGTTTGGGCCGCAACAAATACAGGTATGCGTGCGGCGTCCAGTGTCGATTTAACCAGTGCGCCGGCCACACGCAGCCGTGAAAATGTAAACTATGAAAAATACGAAACACGTACAACAACGCGTACTTATAATATGCAGGATGCCGGTAATCTGTATTATACCCAGCCGTCATCGCGCAGCGCCTTGTACAAGCAGTACGATAATTCCGGCAGCCGCACATCTGCGACAGCCAGCAATGTTCGCACAACACGTGCCGAGACAGTGCGCAGTGAACTGAAGCGCAAATATTATCTGGCGCATCCGTTCTTTCAGCCGCTGAAGGGCAAGTTTGGTTCGATTACTGATTTGTCTTATACAATGAATTCTTATGATATGAAGTTCGGCGATGTTGAACCGACTATCTTTGATGCAAATGATACATCTGTCGCATTGACGCTGAATGGTCAGTCTGGAAAATGGAAGGCGACACAGATTGCGGTAAAGGAAGACTTTAGCTTCGGTATTACCGACCGCATTGCGGTACTGGCGATGCTGCGCTATGACTCGTCCGATTATAAATTCGAATGGTCAAACGGCCCGGATGATAAAATGGACGACAATGGGTTGAACATGTTTGGATTGGGTGCCCAGTGGCGCTTTATTGATAATGCCGAATGGATTGCAACCGCATCTGCATATTTCCAGCATCAAAAAGATATTGCCAACAGCTATATCTTGGACTTGAAGGGCGGGTATAAGGTTTCTCGTTCGACAATATATGGATTGCTGCGTGGATGGTATGTCGACTTTGATGGCGATGCATACGGAAATGGTGTAAAGGGCAAGGACGCAGATGGTTATGATGCGACGATGTTCTTGGCATATAATACAGATGTGGACAACACTTTCTATTTCGAAGCCGGTGCCGGTGTGTTTAGTGTCTTAGACGAAGACTGGACGCTGAACGTGGAGGCGGTGTTTGGAAATTATGACTGGCACAACCAGGCATCGATTAAGGGTGCAATCGGATGGCAGCCGAATGATTGGTTTGCGCTGAACCTGTATGTAAAGACCGCGTTCTATGACAGTGCCAATGATGAAAAGTTGGATATGTATTTCTGGCGTGACGCAACAGTTGATGCGGCGGGTAATGCATACACCGGTCTTAGCAAATTTGGCAAGGCCGAACTGGACAGCTATTCCGAAACAACCGTTGGGTTGCAGGCGATATTCCAGTTCTAAGAATATAAATTTGTAAAAAGTGCGCGGATTCTGGGCTGGGGCCGGGGTGTGCGCACTTGTACAATATGCGCAGAGAGGGAATAGAAAAATGTTTTTCAAAAAATGTTTGTTTATGGTGCTGGGGGCGTTATGTGTTATAAATGTTGGCACGGCGCGCGGTGCAGATGTTATCTCGTATGATACATCCGATCCGCTGTATATGTTGAACACAAAAGGGATTTTGTCAGAAACAACATTAAATTATTTTGATAGCATTCTGCGTCTGGGGCAGACTGTGTCGTACGGTTTGACCGAGCGTTTGACGGCGTCGGCAAATATTCATTATCAAAATGATTTTGATGGTGATGAAGATGGTTTTTCAAGTTTCGATGTTGGCGCACGCTATCGCTTGGCGACGGCAAATGAAAATAACTATCATATTATAACCGATGTTTTATTCGGATTGAAGTTTGGGGGTTCGTCCCATGTGCGTACGCCGTGGTTTGCGGATTCGACATATTATGCGGGGTTGAAGTTCGGTCGCCAATGGGCGGGCATGACACTTAGTGGTACGATAAAGTCCAGCTGGATTTTTGATGACACGCGCGGAATGTCTTATATTGATTTTATTCCCGAGGCATATTTTCGTATCGCACCCGATTGGCGACTGGGGATGTCGGTTGACTGGCGTAAGGCAACGAATCCGGATTATGACCAGGAATGGGTAAATGCGAAACTTGTTCGCCAATATGGCCGCACGCAATATATTGGCAGTGTCGGTTATGAATTTGAGGAAGAAGAATTTGAAGTCGGATTCAAATTAAATATTTTGTTCTAAGGAAAAAAACAGGGGCAGTGCCCCTGTTTTTTATTTTTTGTTTCGGAAACTTTCCCAATATTCAAGGCGCTTTTTTATTTCGCGCTCGAAGCCGCGCTCGATTGGATTGTAAAATTTTTGGCGCGGCATGGATTCCGGGAAACAGTTTTGGCCGCTGCATCCTGATGCCGTATCCGGGTCGTATATATAGCCTGCGCCGTATCCCATGTCGCGCATCATTTTGGTCGGTGCGTTCAAAATATTTTTTGGTGGCGGCAGGCTGCCACTGGCGCGTGCGGCGGCATAGGCCGCTTTTTGTGCTTTGTAATTTCCAACACTTTTTGGTGCCGTTCCCAGATATATTACCAATTGCGTTAGCGCCAGGTCGCCTTCCGGACTGCCCATGCGTTCGTATATCTGCCATGCGGAAAGCGCGATTTGCATTGCGTTCGGGTCGGCCAAGCCCACGTCTTCCATTGCAAAGCGGGTAAGACGGCGGAACAAGTACATTGGGTCTTGGCCGGCGATCATCATGCGTGCCGTCCAGTATAATGCGGCGTCGGTATCCGATGCGCGCAGTGATTTGTGGACCGCTGATATAAGATTGTAATGTTCGTCGCCGGCACGGTCCGACATAGGGGCGCGTTTTTGAACTGCTGCATCCAGACCGTCGGAATCCAAGTCTTCCTTGAATTTTGCAGACATCAAGTATTCCACGGTATTTAGCAGAAACCGTGCATCACCGTCGGCCATCTGGGAAAGATGCGTGCGTGCGTCTGTGGTAAGTGGCAGTTTTTTGCCTAAAAATTCCTCTGCACGCTGCATCAATGTTATTAAATCTTCGCTGTCCAAGCCCTGCAGCACGCCGACATGACAGCGCGACAGTAACGCGTTGTTCAAATTAAAGCTGGGGTTTTCGGTGGTCGCGCCGATAAATACAACTGTGCCATCTTCCAGATAGGGCAACAGGGTATCCTGCTGGGTTTTGTTAAATCTGTGAATTTCATCAATAAACAGCAGTGTGCCGCGGCCGATGTCACGGCGAAGTTTTGCGGCATCCATTGCCTTTTTTACATCGGCGGTGCCTGAAAATACGGCCGACATTGGAACAAAGTCCATATCGACCGAGCCCGCCAGGGCGCGTGCGATGGTTGTCTTGCCGCATCCGGGCGGCCCCCATAATATCAGATTGGATAGTTTGCCGCCATCGACCATGCGACGCACCAGGCCGTTTTCGCCCAAAAGTGCACGCTGGCCCAATACGTCGTCAATTGCGGCGGGGCGCATTAAGTCGGCCAAAGGTCTGGTACTGCTTTGCATGGTCTTTGATTTTACTTCTATTTTATTTTACGTCGATTTGTGTTATAATATATTCTATTAAATAAATAAGGGATTATCAAGTTGATAGGTGGCGGTAAAAATTCTGATTTCGCGCTGGCAGTGGCAAATCTGGCGGCGGCGGCAATTTCTCAGACGCCGGGGTTGTCAATGGAAGAGGCCGTTCGTGCCGCACGGGAGCATCTGCGCACGGCAACGGTTACACCACAGCAGATTGCAGACTCTGTTCGCCCTGATAAAATTCAATGTTTGGAAGATGGAACGTGGCATGTAATGTTGCGCCGGTATGTTCGGCGAAAGTTTAATATGACGCCACAGCAATACCGTGCAAAGTGGGGGCTTCCGGATGATTATCCGTTTGTGGCGCCGAATTATGCACGCAATCGGTCGCGCATTGCAAAGAAAAACGGGCTGGGCAAAAAATAAGGTAACAAACGATGGGTGAACAGTTTAGAAAAATTGTTAATGCGCCGCACAAAGCATTTGGACGTGCGCGTAAAAAGTTGCAGGAAATGCAGGCCGATACACGGACTAAAAAAGCTGCGCGGGCGGCCGGGGTGGGGCTGACTGGCATGTTTCAGTTCTTGCTGTGGGCGACAAAGTATGCGACGCTGGATAATCATGCGTTGCGTGCGCTGGAAGAATTACTGCGTGATATGAAAGTCGGAAAAAACAAAGAAGGTAATGATAAAAAGCTGTCTGCGTTTATGAAAAAGTATCCGAATTTTTCATCGCATATGCTGTATTATTTAATGTTTGCGATGACAGCGGGTGGTGTGCGTGCGTATCAGGAACTGTCCGGCGAAGAACAGATACCAGAGACACAGGAGATTACCGTTGGAATGCCGGATGTGGGCGGGATGCCTGTATACGAAGAAAATACTTATGGTGCATATCTTGCAAAAATGCGACCGGTAACGCCATTGCTGATTGCGGACTTAATATTGCCCGAAGGGGTATGTATGGAAAACGGCAAGCATGTCGTATATGATGACAAGGTTGCAGGAAAAAAATTAAAACCAGGGCAGCGGCCCCGCGGTAAGGCGACAATCGGATTTGGTTCAACCGTTTTGAAAGATTCAACAATAGTGACGTCTTATACGCCACCGATTTCGTCGGAATATGCATACGAGTTGGCGCGTCATCACATAGAGGAACATGAAACTTATTTTGTAATGTATTGTTACGAAACAGCGGTACCTAAATCACGTATTGATGATACCGGGGTGGCGCTGATGGTGGGGTCGGCGTTGTATAATCTGGGGTCGCAATTAATTGAAGAACCACAAGACAAAAATCACCGGGAGCGGTTTGCGGAACTGCGTCGGGTGCGTGATGAATATGGCGCGGCGCTGCCGGATTCTGTTGTGCGGGCCGCATTTGATAAATATCCGATTGTGGCCCCCACAAGTTTTGGAAAAATTTTTCTGGGACAGGAAAAGGGTAATATGGGCGATGCAATTGGAAACTTCTTAAAAGGTGGCGATGGATTGATATGGCGCCGCTGGCTGGAGGCGGGGATTGCATCCGGGAAGGTGCGACCCGAGGAAATATTGGATATTCCGATTGGTGGGATGTCTGACTTTTACTATTTGATGAAGAAACGTGCTGGCGGGAACAAGAAAAAATCTTTCTGGATAGAGCGCGGCGGCAAGCGGTATGTTAATCAGGAAACTTATGCTATATGGCGGGAATGGTTGCGTAAGCCGGTTGACCAATATAATCATTCTTTGTCACGACGGAAAAAAGTTGCAGATGTGTTGCCGGCCAATATTGTGGCGCAGTGTCGCGCCGGTCAATGTCAGATAGGCAACTTTAGCGCGATTTTATTTGCAAATGAAAATCTGGCGGATGCGTCGTCTGTACGTGATGAGGCATCACAGAAAATGCCGATTGAACAATCGTCCTATGTAATCGGGTATGATGAGGCGTATAAAGACGCAATCGCAGAATTTAAGGCTCGTAACTATGAAGGTGCTGCGGAAAAGTTTAAGAAAATGATTGCGGATGCGCCGGGTAATGCGTTGCTGCATAATGATTTGGCGGCAACGTATAACAAGCTTGGCCGGTATGACGATGCCATTGCCGAGGTGCAAAAAATTCTTCACGAAATTTGCGACAAGAGTCAGTATGGCGCGGCGCAGTATAATGCGGGCTATGCGTATGAGAAGAAGGGCAATCTGCAAAAGGCATTGGCAAATTATAAATTGGCGGTGGCAAACGGCAACCGGCGTGCGCAGCGTGATGTTACGCGTGTGTCCAATTTGCTGAAAAAAGGTTCGTTACAGACATCAAAAAATGGTAAGAGAAAAGGGCGCGCCGCATTTAATGATGCATCAAAAAAGCTCAGAAACAATGCACATAGCGCGGATTTGAGTTTAACGGATTTGCTGCGTGACGAGAATGGATTGGGCTAAAATAGTTCTGAGGGGAGAGATGGGAAAATGAAAGTTTTTGTAAATATAAATGATGCGCGATGGAAAAAGTATCGTGTGGATTTTTCTAAAATTGCAACAGCTGCGGCTGCGGGGCTGTCTGATGATGCGGAGGTGTCAATCACACTTACCGATGATGCGGAGATTCATGAGTTGAACCGGAAATATCGTGGTATGGATAGGCCGACAAATGTTTTGTCGTTTGAACTAGGCGACGATATTTTGCTGGGGGATATATACATATCGCTGGATACGGTCATGCGTGAAGCCGCGGCCGCCGGTATTTCGGTCGCGGAACATACGGCGCATATGGTTGTGCATGGAATGCTGCATCTGCAGGGGTATGACCATATAAAGGATGACGAGGCCGCCGTTATGGAAGGCAAAGAGATACAAATAATGAAAAAACTTGGATACAAAAATCCGTATGACACGGATGTTGAATGTTGTTCATGCGCGGATGGAAAGTGCTGTCCGGGGGGGCGTCTGATTGCATGGATAAAAAGACGAAAAATTCGTGAAGGCGGATTTTGGCAATTTGCGCTATGTGCACTGTTTGGCGGCATAGCGGCGTTTGGCTTTGCCCCGTTTCATCTGTGGTGGCTGACGGTTTTGGGAATTGCAGGGGCGTATTTTTTTGCAGTTCGCGGGCAGGTGCGTTATGGATTTTGGCGTCGCTATTTATATGCAATGCCGTTTGGCGCCGCATATGGCATCGCAATGTTTTGGTGGATGCTGCATTCCATATATGTGGTGCCGGAACTGGCAACGCAGTTTGCGATATGGACGGTTCCCGGGCTTGTCGGATTAGGAGTAGGGGGGGCTTTGGTTTTTTCTTTGCCGTTTGCGGTGGTGGGCGCGGTGCGGGTGGCGGCGGCGCGGCCATTTGTATTTGCGGGCGTGTGGACTGTGGTGCTGTGGGCGCGTGAATGGATGTTTACAGGATTTCCGTGGAATCCGTTGGCAAATATTACGCTGGCAAATTTAACAGTGGCAAATTCAATGTCGCTGTGGGGGGCGCTGGGGGTAACGTTTGTTATTGCCGGGCTGATTGCAGTGGCGGTTGAATTTTTGCGCGATTATAAAAGTCGGCGTCTTTGGATTTCTGTGCTGATTTTTGCGCTGTTGGCATTGATTGGCGTGGCGTGCGGCGTTAAGAATATTTATGCCGGTGGCAGTATGCCCGACGACGCATTTATTATCAGACTGGTGCAACCCGCCTCCAGTCAATCGCAGAAAATGGTTGCCAATCGCGCAGATGCAGTGCGCCAGGCGGAATATAATGTTCGAAATTTGTTGCGGTTGGCGGCCTCTGATGGAAAGGCAAATCTTATTATATTCCCGGAAACGACATATCCGTTTGTTATTGCAGATGAGGATATGCCTATGTCGCACCTGTTGGGGCGTGATATTATTCTGGGGGCGACATCATATAATAATGGACGGTTGTATAACTCGATGGTGCTGGCCGGGGCAGATGGATTGATTTCCGATGTATACAGTAAATCGCACCTGGTGCCGTTTGGGGAATACAGTCCGATGGGGATAATGCCGTCGCCTGCGAATTTGACACCGGGGGATGGGCCGCGCATTTTAAGTGTCGGCGACGGAGAGCGTGATTTTGTCTTTGCCCCTGCGATTTGTTATGAGATTATTTTCTCTGACTCATTGGTGCCGAAAGGGGCTGCCCCACAGGCAGTTGTTAATATTACAAATGATACCTGGTTCGGTCATACGCCGGGCACATATCAGCACTTGGACATGGTTCGGCGATATGCGATTGAATCCGGGTTGCCGATTGTTCGCGCAAATTATTCGGGGATAAGCGCATTTGTTGCATCCGATGGCGGGATTATATCTGCATTGCCGGTCGGGCAGGCTGGGGTTCTGGACGGATATGTATGGGGGGCGCATGAAACGCCATACAGATTAATCGGTCGTGATATGTGGATGGTAATTATTTTGCTGTTTGCATGTATCTGCGCAATATCCATATCCGGATGGCGGATGAAAGATTAGTCCCGGGGGAACGTTTGCTGTCGATGTTTGAAATTATTGCGGCGATGCTGACTTGGTCCGTCGCCGCGATTTTATGCAGGGCGTCTATAAATTCTGGTTCCAAAGAAATGCTTGTTTGATGGCCGGATAGGCAGACTGATATTTTCTTCATTTTTATATTTTTCCTGCAATTAGGCAATCTGATATTGCGCGGTACGGGTCGTCGTATTTGCGCATCGGCTGCAGCCCCAGGTTATCAAGCATAAAGCACGTGCCGAATGCATCGAACGCAAAGAAAAACAAATCGTTGCGGCCAAAGATTGTTTTGCCGCGAAGCTGGGGGATGTGTGAAAAATCCATGTTCGTGCGAATGATTGACGGTGTTGGATAATGCGCGTGGTCGTCAATATCAGTCGGGCCGAATATATAACCATTTCCCAGATTTATGCCGCCGGTTATGCTGAACAAATCGATTATAAATTTTGGCAGCATTGCGGCGCGCATTTGCTGCAGCGCGGTGTTCGCTATCCCTATGTCGCGTGATGTTGCCGGCGGGGCAAATTGTGCGCCCCGTGCTTTGATGGTAGATAGAAATTCATCGCGTGTCATGAATGACTCCTGCGGGGTTAGTTGAAGCCGCGGTCGGCCGCTGCGATTTGGGCCGCCATTTGCGCCAGTCGGTCTTCGGTTGCGTTGCCACCGGCACCGCCACCGGCGGTATGTGCCGGAACATATATTTTTTTTGCCGGGTTTGGCAGCCATATTTCGGCCGCACCTGCCTGATTTATTATAAACCGGTCAATGTTTTGACTATGCGGGAATGTCGAGCACATGAATAAATTGTCCAGTGCCAATTCGCCGCCCCATACCAGTGGAACACGAAATCGCAAAGATGTGTTGGCAGGCATGCTGCGCCCGGTTAACAGGGCCATGAATTCATCCTGGCTTAAATTCATAAAGGCCAGTTCTTCGACCGAATCGGTCAGACTTTGCATAAATTCGCGCGCGACATTGCGATAGCGGGCGAACCAATCGGGTGCAACTGCATGCGGGGTGGGGCGAATGCTGACAAGTGGCAAGTCGTCCATATTCATATCAGCCATGATTTTTTCGGCCGCGCCCTTGGTTAGTTGCATTATATTTTTCCTATAAATGTTATAACGGTGTCGATGTATTCAGAGTATGCCGCGTAGTTTCCTTCCTCGTCGGCGGAAACCGGTGGATTTGGATGCGTACTTATATATTCGCGCAATGCATCAATACTGTCAAAGGATAATATTTTATCGTTCTCTGGTGCAGTTGTTGGCTGGACGATAAATCCGTTTATGTCGATTTCTATGTCTTCCAGTGTATCCATAAATATTTCGGATAGTTTGTTTATTGCACCCTGGAGCCTTTCCGGGGCAATGCCGATGCCACCCATCCATACGCTTTCATTTGTGCCGATTGCCATTAGGGCGGGTTTGAAATTATCAAATTGGGGCGATGGCTTTATGGAATAATTTGCCTGTTCGAATATTTTACGAATTTCGTCGATGTCGCGTGCCGATGGCGTGGTGGCGACGGGCGCGGTGCGTGGCGCGGATGCTGGTATTGTTATATTTAGGCGCGGCGGGCGCGGTGCGGCGGGCGCCGCGGTAATCGGGGCGGGTGCCTCGGGCTGAATAATGTCAATTGTGGATGCGTCACCGGCGGTGGGGGCGGGCGCGGATTTTGCCACAGGCGCCGTTGGCGTCGTCTGCTTTTTATGTCGCCATAGGCGCCATTGGCGTCGCGGCTTTGCGGAGGCATTGTTCGTATACGAAAACGCACGCATTAGGAAGTACATGCCCGTGATTGTAATTAATATTGCCATGGCTAGCGATATATAGAACATTGGGCGGACAGGTTGTTGCGCGGCCTGAAGGTATGATAGGTATTCCCAATGCTGGGCCGAGAAGATATTGAAGCCGAAATTTGTATTTAACCAGAATGTTGTCCCCAGCGTCGCCGCCAGCAACCAAAGCAAGCCTAATAAAATGCGTTCAATTTGTTTGTTCATTTGTCTTTGATTGTATCATATTTGTGATAAAGTAAAAAGTATAATGATTGACTCGGATTCCTTTTTTCAAGAGTGGGGGGCAAACCTGGCGGCGTGGTGTGGTTCGTCGGATGATGCCGGCGATTTGGCCCGTGTGGCAGAGCAGGCGGCCCGGCATGAAATGCGTCTTATTTCGGTGGCGCCAGATGATGTGGCGGCGCTGTGGGCGTGGCTGGAACGCATGCCAATAAGAATTGTTGCGCGTTTCTATTTGGCGGCGCGCGGCGCGCGGGATGTCGACCAGATTTCAGATTTATCAACACGGATAAATACCGCCTTTAAGCAAGGGGCGTGCGGGGCACAGATATTTATGCGTGCGTCGGATTTAACAACGTTTGCAGATGAAATCGGTGTTGTGCGTGACGATTTATTTTTTAACAAAGATTTATCAATAGGGTTGGATATTGCCGACGTTGATGCAGGGCAGTGGGGGGCGGTGTTCGACACGCTGCGTCGTGTGCGGGCAACGTCGTTGACGCTGGTGCTGGCGCGGGACACGGGTGATAAGTCGGATTTTGTGGGCCGCGTGTATGCTTTGTTGAATGCCTGGGGCGATTTGCCATGTGATTTGCATTTTGTTTTGGGGAATAATACAATTAGGATAGAGCAGGCGGGCCGTCTGGTGCAAAAAATCCGACCGGCGCTGGCATGTGGGATGCGCATGTTTATAAATGTGGGGGCGTAACTGATGAAGAAGCTGATATTTTTATTTGCTTTGATTTTACCGATTGCGGGATGGGCGATGGCTGACCATACGCCGCCGGTTTATGGCCGACCGACATTGTATGGCGAGTATGAGATTACAGGCTCTGACGTCGCGCGTGCGTCTGGGATGTATGGCGATGTGCCACATGCGGCACCGATTCGCGTGGCGCATGCGACGAAGACCCCGGCGGCAAAGCATCCGGTGTCGCCAAAGAAGGCCACGCCGAAGGCGCGTAAATCTTCGGTGCGTGCGGCAAAGGTAAAGGCGACGCTGCCGAAGAAGACAGAACCTTCGGTAGAGGAGATTAAGAAAGAAGAAGATGTGCCGCCGGCCGATACTGCGGCCAAAGAGGCGGAAGAGAAGACAGTTATGGTAGAGGCCGCCCCAGTGTCAGAGCCGGCACCGGTTGCTGAAACAAATATTCCAGGGCAGTATGCTGATTCAATCAAGGGCGCCTTGTCAAATAAGTATGATGTTTCATCGTATTGTGTGCCGCGTCCGGCGGGTGCGCATGGCGCATTGCCGGATGGATTTATTTTAATGCCGGGCCGTCCTGATTTGATGAGCTGCACTGACAATAAATAACTATTTGTTTTTTAAGACCAAATATTTGGGTGCGGCAGTTTCCGCTTTGTTCTTTTGCTGATAACGGGTATGGATTATTTCCATATCTGCCGTGCATGTGCAGAGTTTTGTTTGGGCTGCCTGGTCGACTATCCAGTCGTAATATTCCCAATGGTCGGTGCCGATTATTATTTGCCCGTCTGACGCCAGATGGTTTGATAGCAGGGTTAGAAAATCCGCACTTAACAGGCGGCGCTTTTCATGTTTCGCCTTTGGCCATGGGTCGGGGTGCAAGACCCATATTTGGGAAAATTTAATATTGTTTTCGCGCAATAAAATGCGTACGTCATCCGGCCATATTCTGATGTTTTTATATTCCGGCAATATTGCATTGTCCGCCCCTGTTATCGCAGACAGCAGGGATGCGACGCCGTTCATAAATGGTTCTGCGCCGATGATTGTCGTGGCAGGATTTTCCGTCGCCAGGGCGCGTACGTGTTCGCCGGCGCCAAATCCGATTTCAAGGATTGCGCCGTTTTGTACATTTTGCGGTGCAATTGCGGGCAGTACGTTTTCCGTTAGCCATTGCTGGCGGGCAGAGAGTTTTTTGCCATGACGGCGACCAAAAGTTCTTATTTCTTGTTTTTCCATATTCCATAGTATAAAATCCAAAAATCAAGAAAACAAGGTTATTTGAACATGAGACAAGGATTATCACAGGAATTAATTGCACGTATCTTTGGTGCGGCGCCGAAATACACATTGGCCGAGTTGGAGGAAAAGTTCCCGGCGCGCGCGTTGGATGCGGGGGCGATGGTAACGCGATTTGCGCCAAGTCCGACCGGGTATATGCACATTGGCGGGCTCTATGGGGCATTAATTGATGCAAAACTGGCGCGGCAGTCGGGTGGTGTGTTTATGTTACGTATCGAGGATACCGATACCAAGCGCGAAGTGCGTGACGCGGTCGAGATTATAAAAAATTCGCTGGATAAATTTGGCATTCGTTATGACAATGACCCTGTATACGGGCCGTATTACCAGTCACAGCGTCGTGATATTTATCATAGTGTGGCGGCTGATTTATTGGCGCGTGGAATGGCGTATCCTTGTTTCTTGACAGGCGAAGATATGGAAAAAATCCGTGAAAATCAAAAGGCGGCGGGATTTGCAACCGGTATTTATGGCGAATTTGCGCGTGACCGTGATTTGACCGAAGAAGACATTATCGCGCGTCTGGACGCGGGGCAGGTGCCGACAATTCGCCTGTATTCCCAGGGGGATGCGGGGCGCCGTATTTTCTGCAAGGATGTGGTGCGTGGCTCAATCGGGTTCCCGGAAAATAATGAAGATATTGTTTTGATTAAGTCAAATGACGGGTTGCCGACATATCATTTTGCGCACTTGGTTGACGACCACTTTATGCACACAACGCACGTTGTGCGTGGCGAGGAATGGTTGCCGTCATTTCCGCTGCATGTGGCGCTGTTCCGTATGATGGGGTGGGATGCGCCGATGTATATCCACACGTCGACAATTGATAAGATTGATACCGATACTGGAAAACAGCGCAAGCTGTCCAAGCGCAAAGACCCAGAGGCGAATGTTGAATATTTCCTGCGTGATGGGTGGCCGACGGGCGCCGTGCTGGAATATCTGGGCAATATTGCGGCATCCGGGTATGAAGAGGCCAAAGGCAAGGGGGCTGTCAAATCAATATGGGATTATGAAGTACGTCCGAAAAAGATTCCTATGTCGGGTGCGCTGTTTGATATGAAAAAACTGGAATGGTGGGCGCGTGAATATATCGGTGCGATGGCGGTGCCTGATTTGGTCGCCGCGGTGACCGCCTGGGCGCGTGAATATGGCGATGACGTGCATAAAGCGCAGGTTGCGGACGCCGATTATTTGACAGCCGTGCTGGCCATAGAACGCGATAATCCAAAGCGCGTTCGCAAGGATTTTGTCACATGGCGCCAGACGCTGGAGAATATTGCGTTCTTTTGGGATGCGCTGTATGTTAAAAATACAGAATTTGAATATAACAAAGATGCGTTGCGTGAATTCTTGGCGGTATATGACGCGGCCGATGACAAGGACGCATGGTGGGCAAAGATTGTTGCAATCGCAACAAAGCTGGGGATTAAAAACGGGGATGTGGCGATGAGTTTGCGCGTTGCGATGTCGGGACGTACAAATACGCCAGACCTGTATTCTATAATGTCTGTTTTGGGGGCGGGGCGTGTGCGCCTGCGTATAGAGGAGATACTAAAATGACAAAAACAAAAAAAATTGTGCGTAAGCAATTAAAAGAAGTCAAAAGCGATTCGCATGCTTCGCATTTGTTGCGTGCATTGCGGGCGACAGGATTGTTCCGCTGGGAACGGCCGGCGACCAAGTCCGAGGAGGTGTTAAATATCCTAACCCACGGCATTGGCATCGGGCTGGCGATGGCGGGATTAACGCTGTTGGTGGTGTTTGCGGTATTGGCGCATAATACCTGGGCGATTGTGTCGTGCGCGATATTTGGATTAACCATGTTTACGCTGTATTTTGGCTCGACCATGTGTCATGCGATGATAGGGCAAAAATCCGAATGCTTTTTCGAAGTGTGGGACAGCGTTGCTATCTATGCCTTGATTGCAGGCACATATACGCCGTTTTGTCTGGTTAACCTGCGTGGCTGGGTTGGATGGACGGTGTTCGGAATACTGTGGGCGATTACAATATTTGGTGCTGTTATGAAAATTGCACGCCCGCGTCAGCAGCCAAAGTGGATGGTTGCCCTGTATTTGATTATGGGGTGGACGTTGGTCTTTATTTTGCCGGCAATGTTACATAATATTTCGGCGCGCGGAATGTGGTTTATTTTGGCGGGCGGACTGTCTTATTCATTGGGGGTTATATTCTATCTGTGGCGCAAAATGAAATATTCGCATGCGGTATGGCATCTGTTTGTAATCGGGGGCAGTGTATGCTTCTTCTTTGCGGTGCTGTTCGGGTGTATAATTGACTTTTAATCATGGCAAAAAGCCTTGCGCGGGAAGGATAAAATTGTTATTCTGGACGCATAAGTTAATGCCGAATTCAAACCACCGATTAAAACGGTGGTTTTTATTTTTGTGAAAATCCCAGATTCTTGCATGTTTTTACTCCTACGATTTTGCCGAATCTAAACGGTGGTTTGTTGGCGGCGGTTATTATGGTTGGGAATGCTTCGGCGAGTGTTCTTTGTTCCCAAAATTCAATATTTTCAACAGTGGACGAAGCTGAAAAGTTTTATTCATATAATGAAAGTCTCTACAGCGTGTATAATTATGTTTCGTGTAAGACATCGCAGGTTTTGCAATTTGATACGAATATATCTGGTGACGTGCATAGATTGGTAAAATCTTGTACTTCCTGTGCAGATGGTTCGGTCCTTACTGAAGATAGTACGTATGATTCTTTAATTATGGTAGAGGAGGCTACCCGTATGCCGTCATGTTACGCGTTCCCCGGATTTAAGTATTGTAGAAATACAACAGTTTCGTGTTCTGCGTCGACATGTGATAGCAAAAGCAAATGGGTTGATAAAAGTGCCGGATATCAGGAATATCACCAGTTTTCATGTAAGTCATCAGCGGCGTGCGTGGAAAGTGTAACAAAATATCGGTGTGCAACAAACTATTATGGCACCACTACAAATGGCACATCGGGGTGTACGGCGTGCCCGTCGGGTAAGTTTTGCCCGGCCGGTTCGACCAGTGCGTCGGCGTGTAAACTGCAATGCGCGAGTAATCAGTATAAAGATGGCGATACCTGCAAGGATTGCCCGGACCCGTTGGAATATATGACGCCGGCGGTGGCAGAGGACTTGGATGGGCCGCATGCAAGCACTGTTTTTGGTACGGGGATTAACAGTTGTTATTATACGCTGTATTCCAACGTTGGCAGTGATAGAAAAGGAACGTTTTATATTGATAACAGTCCGCAAACAGATGCGCCTGATTGTCATTGGTAACAGTGAAAACCGGCGCATGCCGGTTTTTATACGTTGACATTTTTGTGCCATAGGCGTAAAATAAAGGCGTTATGAATTTATTTATGTTTGTTTTCGTTACAACTACTACGACCCCTTTGGGGGTATAATTTCTATTTGCGGATTTGTTCGCACGCGCTATAATCAAAAAACAATTAAATAAAAACAAAAAAGTAATAGGGACTTGATATTATGTCATACGAAATTGAAACTGTGCGTCATTCATTGGCACATGTAATGGCGGCTGCGGTAAAAAAACTGTATCCGGATGTTAAATTTGCAGGTGGGCCGGCAATTGAAAACGGCTTTTATTACGACTTTGATACAGAGCACAGATTTTCCGAAGAAGATTTTGAAAAAATTGAAAAAGAAATGCGTGCTTTGATTAAATCAAACGGCAGATTTGAACAGAAAAACGTCACATTGGCCGAGGCCAAAGAAATATTTGCAGACCAGCCTTATAAAATGGAATGGCTAAGCGAATATGATGCGGCGGGCGAGGCGCTATCGATTTATACTTTCCGCGATTTTACTGATTTGTGCCGTGGGCCGCATGTGGAATCGTCCAAGGATTTGCCGCGTGATGGATTCAAAATTCGCACTGTTGCCGGTGCATACTGGAAAGGGGATGCGAGGAACAAAATGCTGCAGCGTATTTATGTGGATGCTTTTGCATCGGCCGAAGAACTGGCCCAGCATTTGAAGAACATGGAAGAGGCCGCCGCCCGCGATAATCGCAAACTGGGGCGTGACATGGACTTGTTCCATTTTGAGCCGGAATATGCGCCGGGGGCGGTTTTCTGGCATGACAAGGGGTATAGAATTTATCGCCGCCTGATTGATTATATCAGAAGTCGTCAGGAGGTGGCAGGTTACCTTGAAATTTCCACGCCGTCCGTTATGGACAGATGCCTGTGGGAAAAATCCGGGCATTGGGCGAAATATGGCGAACATAATTATTCTGGCAAGACCCAGGATGGCAAAACATTCTGCGTAAAGCCGATGTCGTGCCCGGGTGGGATGCTGGTGTTCGGTCAGGGTATTAAGTCTTATAAAGACCTGCCGATGTATTTGGCCGAATTTGGCAAGGTTAATCGTTACGAGGCTGCAGGTGGCCTGGCGGGGCTGATGCGTGTTCGCGAATTTACCCAGGACGATGCGCATATCTTTTGCACAGAAGAGCAGTTTGAAGGCGAGATTGTAAAAATTTTGCGCTTTGTAAAAGATATCTACAGCAAGTTTGGATTTGAACGTGTTTGGATGAAGCTGGCCACGCGCAAAGAGTCCGAATTCCGTATCGGTTCTGATGAAATTTGGGACAAGGCCGAAGGCGGTCTGCGGCATGCGCTGGAGGCGAATGGCATTGAATTCGAAGTTGCCGAAGGGGATGCGGCGTTTTATGGGCCGAAAATCGATATTTATCTGAAAGATTCAATGGGCCGCACATGGCAGTGCGGAACGGTGCAGTTGGATATGAATCTGCCGGAACGCTTTGATTTGTCGTATGTGGGCGAGGATGGCGAAAAGCATCGTCCGATTATGTTGCATCGTGCATTGCTGGGTTCGATTGAACGCTTTATGGGCGTGTTGTTGGAATCGACGGGTGGTAATCTGCCTTTGTGGTTAAGTCCGGAACCGGTGGTCGTTGCGCCGATTTCAGAAAAGCATAAAGAATACGCCATGCAGGTGGTAGACAGCCTGCGGGCGGCGGGTGTGCGTGCGCGTGCCGACATGCGTGACGAAAAGGTAAATTATAAAATCCGTGAATTGTCTTTGGCCAAAACGCCGATTATCGCCGTTGTTGGCGATGCTGAGGCGGCGGATAAAACCGTTACATTGCGTCGCTTGGGTGACGTTCGGCAGGATAATGTCCTATTATCGGATTTTGTTGCCCAGATGGCAGAAGCGGTTAAAATGCCAATGTAAAAATAAGTGGCGGCGTGGTTATCGCGCCGCCTTAATTTATAAAAAAGGACAGGGGGAATATATGAAAAAAGTTATTTTGGTTTTGGCAATATTTGCACTGCCGACTGTTTTATCTGCATGCGCCAAGAGTTGCGAGACAGAGCCAATTGTTGAAGAAAATCATAAGTTGATTGTACCGCCGAACTTTGGGGCGATGCCTAAATAATCGCGATGCACGCCGCCGGATATATTTATCGCCAGATATTCTTTGTTTATGGCATATTTTGTGATATAATATACGTAAAAGTATGGGGGATTTTATAATGAATAACGACGATAGTTTGGATTTGTTGGACTTGGACGATAGCGCAACAATGGACTCTTTGCCAGAGGCGCCGGCGTTCGCGGCACCGCGTCCGAAAAAGCCTTGGCTGTTGCTGGGGATTGGGGCGCTGGTTATAATATTGGCCACATATATTATTGTGCGGACTATTGGTTCGGATTCTTCGTCCTCTATTGATGTTGATTTGGATGCGCCGGCCGTCGTGGTCGAGGCGCCGGTTGATACCATTGATGTACCGCCGTTGCCGGCACCGGCGACTGTGCCGGTTCAGGATTTGCCGGCCCCAATGCCGGTGGTTGCAGCCCCGGCGCCTGCGCAGCCGGTCGCCCCGCATCAGGCGGCACCGGTGCCAGATAATGCGGGCACGCCTGTTCGTGTTATTGAAGACAGAAAGGCGGTTACATTTAACCCGGATAAGCCGGCCGCGAAACCTGCACCGAAACCTGCGGCAAAGCCGGCAGCAAAGCCCGCTGCGAAACCAAAGGCGGCCGCACCAAAGAAGCAGGTGGCCGCAGTTAACGGTTCTTGGTTTGTGCAGTTTGGTTCATACAGCACGCGCGCATTGGCGGAAAATGCACAGCGCCAGTTCCGTAATTCCCATCCAAACCTGTTCCAGGGCAAGCAGTTTGTAATTTTGGCGGCTGTTTTGAAGGATGGCACAACAACATACAGATTGCGTATTGCATTTGCAACATCGGCCGAGGCAAACGGTTTCTGCCGGAATGCAAAGTCTGACGGCGTTGACTGCTATGTCGCGAAATAAGGAGTTATAATATGAGACCGGGTTTTTGGCAAATATTGTTGGTTATTGTCTTGTTGGTCGTATTGTTCGGCAGTAACAAGATTCCAGAAATGATGAAAAATCTGGCGGGCGGTATTAACGTCTTTAAGAAAGAGCTGAAGGACGAGCCGGCGGCGAAAGCTGAAAAGAAAGTTGCCGTAAAATCGACTTCGACACAGGCGTCAAAAAAATCGGCACTGAAGGTGGCGAAAAGTGCGCCGAAAAAATCCGCGAAAGCACCGGTTAAGAAAGCTGCTAAAAAGTAATATTAGGGTTGTTTATAACTTTTATATAATCAAAGTGCGCCTTTTGGCGTGCTTTGATTTTTTTTACGCACGTAGATTTTTGTGCAAAATAAAATGCGGACGCATCATGGTGTGGGCAGGTGGGCGGCCGTTAAACATTCTAATAAAAAACTTTGTGTTGATTGGTGTCAGGGATATAAAACAATCCCCCCAATTGGGGGGATTGTTTACTTGCGTTGTTCGTATTCTTCTTGCTCTTCGATTGTCATTGTCGCCAGTGGGCGTGCCAACATGCGCGACAGACCGATTTCATCGCCGGATACAACGCTGTAGCCGAATGTGCCGTTTTCCAGACGTTCCAATGCAGCATTTATTTTGCGCAACAGGTTATTATCACGGCCCGCCATGCGCAGGTTCATTGTAATTTCCTGTTCAAATGTTGCATTGTCGGATTCGTCACCAACACCGGCCGATTCGCTTTTGTCGGCTAAACGCACCGCATTTAATACCGATTCTTTATCATTTAATAATTCTGCCTTTTGTGTGCTTAGCAGTTGGTAAAAGTATGCCAATTGCTGAGGGCACATGTATGGTTCTGATTTTTTTGGTACGTATTTCGGTGGTAATTCCAAAGTCTTGTAATCTTCGACTGCCATGATACTTAGGCTCCTTTTAATTCCATAATCCAATCAGTTAATGTTTCTGGGTCCATTACGCCGGTGCGTGCTTCGATAACTTCGCCGTTTTTGAATGCCAATATCGCAGGAATGCTGCGAATGCCGTATTTTGCCGGTGTGCGGCGGTTTGTTTCGTCAATTTCAAATTTTACAAAGTTGACGTCGGCAATCTGGGATGAAACCTGTTCGAATATCGGACCGAACATGCGGCACGGGCCGCACCAAGACGCCCAGAAGTCAACCAGGGTTATTCCATTCTTTACCAAGTCTGCAAAGTTTGTGTCATTTCCGTGTTCTAAAGCCATCTTTTTCTCCTTCCTTGTTGATATTTTTAGCGAGTGTATTATAATCATATCAAAAAGCAAGAGAAATCATAAAATGAATAAAATCATATACTTAGATGCGGCGGCAAGTTGTCTGAAACCGCAGGCGGTAATTGATGCAGAATTGAATTTTTTGACTCGCGATTATTCTAATTCGGGGCGCGGGATTTGTGCGCGTGCCGCGGCAACGGATGAAATGTTGCGTCAGACGCGTCGGCGTGTGGCGGATTTTATCGGCGCTGACAGCGCCCAGGTTGTCTTTACATCCGGCACGACGGATGGCATGAACCGAATCGCAGATATAGTTTTTGAAAATGTTGAAAATATCCGGTCTGTGGCTGTATCGGATTTAGACCATCACAGTGCACGGATGCCATGGGAGCATAAATGTAAAAAGCATGGGGCAAAAGTGCTGCGGATGGAGCTGGGCGCGGGTTCCTTCATAGATGCGGATAGTGTGCCGGCGGCCGACGTGGTTGTTATTACGGCGATGTCAAATGTGCTGGGGGCGGCGCAGCCGGTGGCCGATATTATTGCGAGCGCACGCAGGAAAAATCCGAATGTTATAACCGTTGTTGACGCGGCGCAGTATGTGGCGCATTGTCCGATTGATGTACGTGCGTGGGATTGTGACTTTATGGTGTTTTCAGGTCACAAGATTGGTGCGGATACCGGAATTGGTGTGATGTATATAAAAAATCCGGATAGTTTTTATCCTGATAAATTTGGTGGCGGGATGGTATCGCGCATAACCGATGACGGGTGGCGATTAGAGGCGGCGCCGTCAAAATTTGAAGCGGGAACTTTGCCGCTTACCCAGATTGCAGGTATGGCGCCGGCGATTGACGCATGGCAGAAATGGGGCGGCAGCGGGGATTTAATTGGGCGTCTTTATGATGCATTTGCGGATAATGCGAAAATAAAAATTTTAACCACGCGTGATGCGGCAATGTTTACGTTTGTTGTGCCGGGGATGCATGTGCTGGATGTGGGGGCGATGCTGGGGGCGCATAATATATGCGTGCGCGCCGGGAATATGTGCGCGACATGGATTCATCGCGCGTTGGGGGTGCCGGGCAGTGTGCGCGTATCGGTCGGGCCGTGGAATACAGTGGCGGATATTGATGCGCTTATAAATGTTTTACAGGGGATACTGAAATGACGGTTAGCAAGGATGATGTTATAGGTGCGCTAAAGACCGTGTTCGACCCAGAGATTCCGGTAAATATTTGGGATTTGGGATTGGTCTATGACATAAATATTACGCCCGAGCGGGTGGTTATTACAATGACATTTACCAGTCCAACGTGTCCGATGATGGAAGAGTTGCTGGAAAGTGTGCGCAGTGCGGTATTAGCGGTGGCCGGCGGCGCGGATGTTCGCGTTGATTTGGTTTGGGACCCGCCATGGGATTTATCGCGGATGTCGGATGTGGCGCGTTTGGAATTGGATTTAACAGAACAGGGCTGGTAGATATATGACATATATAGATATGAAGAACATTTTAGCGGCGACCGATGACCCGGTTATGCGGCTGGAATGCGTGATGGATTTCGGGGCGCATTTGGCGCCGGTGCCGGCGGGCGCGGTGTGTTCTGAGATTGACGGGTGCGCGTCCCGGGTCGAGATTTGCCGTGCCGGCAACAATTTTTTTGCCGTGGCCGATTCTGCGATTGTGCGTGGTATTGCCGCGATATTGGTTGCAATGGTTGATGGGCGCACGCCGGATGAAATACGCGCGATGGATTTGGCAGGCGAATTTGCAAGTTTGAATTTGAACCTGGGGGCGGGGCGTCTGGGGGGCGTGAATTCTATGATTCGTTTTTTGCAGAATTTATGATAAAGTATATGGGAATATTTAGACAGGCAGGCAGGGATGAGCGCGGATGAAAAAATGTTTCATATCGGATTGTGGGCCTTTGGGGCGGTATTGATGCTGACTATCGGGCTGCAGGTATGTTACCGCACGCAGAATCGTGCCAGAAATCGTGTAAATGCAGAAATTGTCCGAACCCAGCAGGAGACTGCGGCGGTTACCGCAAATTTCGCATCTTATGTGCGGCCGGAAATTTTACGCAATCTGGTGGTTAGCATATATCCAAAGGCCGAGGTTATTAGTTTTCATAAATCGATTACAATTGCAGAATTGCCAGACAGGGAATAAATGTTTGAAATAGGGCGCGATATTTTTAAGCATGGGTTCAAAGGCGGGGCGGCTAATATTGCCGGACGTCGTCGGTTGCGTGTCGTTTATGCTTTTTTCTGTGCCGCTTTTTTGCTGTTTGTGGCGCGAACGCTGCAGTTGGGGATTCAGGGAACCGACCGGTCACGCTTGGCAGGGGCGGATGGCGAATGGACGGTTAGTCGCGCGGATATTGTTGATAGAAACGGCGATATTTTAGCTAAAAATATTATGTCTGGGCATATAACACTGCGCCCGGGCCAGGTTCGTGACCGTGATGCGGCGGCGGCGGCGATACATGCGGCGTTGCCGTATGAATACACGTTGGCGGATGCGCTGAAATTGGTAAATTCTTCGCGGCGCTTTATCTATCTTAAAAAATATGCGTCCGATGCGCAGCGGGCGGCGATTAAGGATGCACGCGTGCAGGGGCTGGAAATCGAATCGATACAAACACGCCGTTATCCAAAACGCCGGCTGTTTTCGCATGTTGTCGGTTTTGTTGGAAACGATGGGCATGGATTGGAAGGGGCCGAACATACATATGATGATTATTTGCGCGAAAACAAAGACCCGTTGCGCTTGTCACTGGATGCGCGTATTCAAAGTGTTTTTTACGAGCAGCTGTCTATTGCAATGCAGCGCTATCAGGCCAAAGCTGCGATGGGGCTATTGATGAACTCGCGTACGGGGGAAATGTTGGCGATGGTATCACTGCCGGATTATGACCCGGAAAATCGTGGGGCGGATCCGGTGTCGGCGCGTACATTTATGCCTATGCGTGGTGTGTTTGAACTGGGGTCTATATTTAAGATTTTCAATACGGCGCTGGCGTTGGAAAATGGGATAAACAAGGAGTATTACGTTGCGAGTCCGTATAAGGTGCTGGATAAATTTGGGCGTACGGCTGCAACAATTGGAGATGTTCGCAGTTTCAAGCCGCCACGCCCAAGTATAAGCGTTGAAGAAATTATGGTGTTGTCATGTAATGCGGGCAGTGCGCAGATTGCGCTTGACCTGCCGGATGGCGCACAGCGCGAGTTCTTTGAACGTCTGCACTTAGACAAAGCGCTGGATTTAGAGTTTGGACGCACGGAACGCACTTTGATGCCGCAAAAATGGGGCCCGGTTGAAAAGGCGACCGTATCGTTCGGGCATGGTATTGCGGTAACGCCTATGCATTTGTTGTTGGCGGTAAATGCGGCGACAAATGGTGGAATTTATATCTATCCGACGTTACAGAAGCGTACGGTCGGTGCGGTGCGCGGTCAGCGTGTGCTGTCATCGGAAATATCGGCAAAGCTGCGTGATTTAATGTCGCGCGTGTCCGAAGAGGGCAGTGGCCGCAAGGCGCGTGTTGCAGGTATTCGCATGGGTGGTAAAACCGGCACTGCGGAAAAACATGATGCAAGTGGCAAAATTGACCATAAAAAGAACCTGACTGCGTTTGTTGGGGTCTTCCCGCTGGAGGCGCCACAGTATACAATCCTGGTCGTATTGGATGAACCCAAGGGTATTGCGGAAACTTTTGGTCTGCGTACGGCTGCGTGGAATGCGGCACCAACAACACATGATATTTTAGACCGCATCCTGCCGTTGCTATTTGAATAAATTTTGATTATAATGCTCTTGATAATAAAAAAGAGCGAAACGTTGAGAAAGATAGTAGAGAAGTCCATGCTGGGTAAAGCATGGGTATTGGCGCATACAGAAAATGATTTTAACGGCAGTGATGATTTAGTTCATCGTGTTTTGGCTAGTCGCGGTGTTAACACAGATGCCGAGATAGAGCGTTTCTTGCATCCCAGTATAAAAGAATATATGCCTGACCCGTCGGTGTTGCGTGATATGGATAATGCCGCACGCATTATTGCCGACAGTATTATTCGTGGTGACAAGATTGCGATATATGGCGACTATGACGTTGATGGTGTGACGTCGACCGCGGTGTTTGTAAAGTATCTGCGGGCGTTGGGGGCGGATGTTGTTTGGCACTTGCCCACGCGTGAAGGGGAAGGGTACGGCCTTAACGTTGCTGCGGTCGAAAGATTGGCACAAGATGGCGTGCGATTGATGATAACCGTTGACTGTGGGATAAGCGGCGTGCTCGAGGTTGCGCGTGCGCATGAGCTGGGGATGCGTGTCGTTGTGACCGACCACCATTCGCCGGATAGTGCGGTACCCGATGCGGATGCGGTTGTCAATCCAAAGCGCTTGGATGATACGTCGGGGATGTCGTATCTGGCGGGTGTGGGGGTTGCATTTTTGACAATTGTTGCGCTGAACCGTGAATTAAAGGGCCGTGCGGATGCGCAGTTGTCCACAAAACTGGCGGAGATAAATCTTATTAATTATATGGATTTCGTGGCTCTTGGGACTGTATGCGATACGATGCCGCTGGTTGAGCTAAATCGCGCGTTTGTTGCAACGGGCTTAAAGGTGCTGGGGCTGCGTCAAAATCTGGGGCTGCGTGTGCTGATGGATGTGGCCGGGATAAAAAAGCCGTCCGTGTATGCGGCGGGATTTGCGCTGGGGCCGCGATTGAATGCGGCGGGGCGTCTGGATAGTGCGGCGCCGGCCTTGGAATTATTATTGACCGATAATCCGCTGATTGCGCATGATTTGGCAAATCGCCTGCATCAGATGAACCAAGACCGCATCGATATACAAAATGCGATTATGTTGCGGGCTACAGAGATGGCGGCATCGGCCGCGGCGGCCGGCCGGCGCAGTTTATTTGTATGTGGCGACCGCTGGCATGGTGGCGTTATGGGAATAATTGCAGGGCGGCTGAAAGATAAATATAATTTGCCGGCATGCGTGGCAACAAAATCCGATGGGGTGATTAATGGTTCGGGGCGGTCAATTGCGGGCGTGGATTTGGGGCGAATAATTCATGATGCCTTGGCGGCGGGCGTAATATCCGAGGGCGGGGGGCATGCGGCCGCCGCTGGATTTACATTATCGGAAGATAAAGAAGACGCGTTTCGAGAATTTTTAGAGGCGGCGGTTTGTACACAGTTAAACGGAGAGGCGCCATCGTGCGAAGTGGTAGTTGATGCGGAGCTGGATGCAGGTGGGGCGAATATGCGATTGGTAAATAAACTGGTTGCGTTGGAGCCATTTGGACAAGGGAACCCGGAGCCGACATTGGCGCTGCATGGGGGGCTGCTGCGTGGGGCGGTTGTTATGGGAAGTGGGGCGCACCTGCGTGGGTCGATTGTTACAAGTGCGGGAACAACGCTGGCATTTGTTGGGTTTAATCTGGTTGGAACGCCAGTTGGCGATTTTTTGCTGGACGATGCTAATACAAACACTAAAATAACATTACTTGGTAAATTAAAAGAAAACGAATACAATGGCCGCGTAAGTGCTCAGTTCTTTTTAGAAGATATGGCGGTCTTATAATCATGAAAGATAAATTAAAAACTTTTATTGAAAAAGTGGCGGCCGCAAAATCGGTCGCAATTATCGGGCATAAAAATCCTGATGGCGATGCGCTGGGCAGTGCGCTGGCGATAAAGCGACTGATAGAGTTGAATTATAAAATTCGCGCAACGGTAATATATGATGGAAATATTCCCGATACCATGGACGCTGTGCCATGGCGTCGGACGATGGTGCATACATCGCGTGTTACGCGCCCCGCGACCTTTGATGTTGTGATACTGGTTGATTACGGCACCGTACGCCATCTGGAATTCGCCGCGGATATTATTCGTGATGCAGGATACACGATTGAGATAGACCATCATAAAAATGATTCGCCGGTGGCAAAATTATGCATTGATGATGACAGTGCGGCGGCAACGGCCGTGATAATATACCAAATGATGCGCGAGGCACGCTGGCGCAGTGATAGTGATATTTTGAACCTGCTGGCGCTGGCGATAATTACGGATACCGGTAACTTTAAGTTTGTGCGTGATGCGCGGCCGATGCGCATAATGGCGGACTTGATTGACCGCGGTGTGCACGTTGGATATATTTTAGATATGCTGCGTAATCAGCCGAAAAGGGCGGTTTTGGTCGAGGCGCGCGCGGCAGCGAATGCAGAGTTCTTTTATCATGACCGGCTGGCGCTGGCGACAATAGTAAAGCGTGATTATAGAAATATGGACGGACGGGGCGAAAATGTTTTGGCGACCCTGGGCCAGATTCGTGGTGTGGAATATATCGCGCTGTTGAAAGAGCAGAAAGATAATCAAGTCGGTGTTTCATTGCGTGGGCGTACGCGGCCGGTTGACCATATTGCGGTGGCATTGGGTGGCGGCGGGCATACTTATGCGGCGGGGGCCGTTATTGCAGACAGCCTGGAAAATGTGCGGGGCCGCGTTCTGGAATTATTCAAGGAGGCAGTAGAGGGATGAAAAAAATATTTTTAATTTTTGCGTTTATGTTCTGTGGCGTGGCGCATGCCGCGGTGGATTCCGATGCGGTTGCGCGTGCGGAAAAATACCTAAATTCTATAACGGGGCTGACCGGGGATTTTGTTCAGACATCCAATGGAATCGCACAACGCGGCGTGTTTTCAATGCTGCGACCGGGCAAGGTTCGGCTGGATTATAAAAACATGCCGGTGCAATTAATTTCCGACGGCAAGGATTTGTATTTTTATGACAGTTCCTTGGACCAGATTACGACGGTGCCGTTGACCAGTACACCGGCCGCGATATTGGTGCGCAAGAATATTGATTTGCGCAACGCTGATATTGTTGTGACGGAAACTGTTGCAGATAAAGATTCTTTTTCATTGAAGATGAATCTGCGTGGGCAAGAGGGCTTGGGTAACATGACGGTTAAGTTTAACAGCAATCCTGTTGCGTTAAACTCTTGGTCTGTGGTTGATGCGACCGGGGCAAAAACAGATGTGCGTTTTGAGGGACTACGGGCAAAGACTGATTTTGGACGTGATTTCTTCCAGCTGGGGCGGCACAAGACCGTGTCGACCAATGGCGGTGACGCATTCTATGATTAATTATTATGTTCGGAATAAGTTGGGCTGAATTTTTAGTAATATTATTTGTGGCGGTGTTGGTAATTCCGACACGTTACTGGCCCGATGTTGCGCGTTTTATTGCGCGTGCGGTAAAATATGTGCGTGCGATTATCTGGAAAATTACCGATGCGTCTGAACAAATACGCGACCAGATTGATATGCAGCGCCCGATTGATGAACTGTTGCGGACGACAACAGACGACGTATTGGGACAGATTTCAAGTATTGCACCAAAAAAAACTAAATCCACGCGAAAGAAGGCGCCAAGTCGGCGGAAGGCAAAATGAAAATGACACTGATGCAGCATTTTGCAGAATTACGCCGGCGTGTTGTTTGGGTGGCGATGATTTTTGCTGTGGGGTTCGGTCTTGGGTGGTTCGCCGCTCCTGCGTTGCAGGAATTTTTGACAATGCCCTTGATGTCCGTTTGGCCGTCGGGGACGATGCTGTATACCGGGCTGGCCGATGGATTGGTAATTCAGTTCTCGTTGGCAACATTGGTTGCGCTGCTAATTACGGCGCCGGCCGCGCTGTGGCATGTGTGGGCGTTTGCGGCGCCCGGCCTGCATAAGAATGAGCGGCGGTTTATCTGGCCTGTGCTGATTTTGTCACCTATGTTGTTTATTGCCGGGGCGGCGTTCGCGTTCTATATTTTATTTCCGGTCGCATTTAAGTTTTTTGTCGAGCTAAATCAGTCGGCGCCTGTGCCAAGTGTTTTAATGCCGGCCGCGCGTGAATATCTGGCGTTTGCAATTGGTTTGCTGAAAGTGTTTGGAATTGCATTTCAGTTGCCGTTGGTATTAGTTTTACTTAACAGGGCGGGGATTTTACCGCGGCAGACAGCACGGCGTATGCGCCGGTATGCAATTGTTTTGATTGCAATTGCCGCTGCCGTCATGACGCCGCCCGATATTGTGTCGCAGATATTGCTAGCGCTGCCGATGTGGTTGTTGTTCGAGGCCAGTATCTTGTTTATGCGTCGCGATTAAAAGTTATGGTAACTGTTTCTTTGTTGCTTATTTTATGATATAATTGCGGTGTGAAAAAAATCTGGGGATTTTTGTTTGCTGGGGCGCTGATATGTATCGGCGGGTGTGATTTGCAGCCAAAAATCATGTCTTTGCCGGATTCTGTTGGTGAATTTATTTCAGACCGTTATCCAGCCTTATTGGCAGACCCTAACTCTCAGCCCGAGATTTATAATTCAGCCGCGTCTGATTATGGTGTATATGCGTCGCCGGAGTTATACGGTTCTGTGTCGACTGCGGATTATATTTTATATGCTGATATAAATGATTATATGTTCCCGGCGCAGCCGGCAGGCGTAAGTAACGAGATGCCAGCAAGTCCGGCGGCGTCTGACGATGTGACATCTGTTGCCGTGGCGCCAGAGATAGCGTCGGTGCCCGACACGCCGACGGATGAATATCTAAATATTCCGATGTATGGTGGCATGCGTGATACGCATGTTATAACCGTTGCGCGTGGGGAAACGCTGTACTCCATTGCGCGTCGTTATGGCGCAACCGCGGACGAGGTTGCCGCGCTGAATAATCTAAAGGCGCCGTATTCAATTTATGTTGGACAGAGGTTAACAGTGCCAGGTAATGGCGATATTGTTGTTGCGCCGACAGAGGCGGCGCCTGTGGCGTCTGCGGCGACAATGTCGCGGCCGGCGGCGGCACCGACGCCTGCGCGTGTTCAATTGCAGACGGTAACCGCCCAGGCGGGGGATACGCTGTATTCATTGTCGCGCAAGTATTCTGTGCCGGTAAACGATTTGGCCGTTATGAATGATTTAGAGGCACCGTTTGTTTTGACAGTTGGTCAAAAGCTAAAGGTGCCCAATCTGGCGGCGGCGGCAGATGCGGCCGCGCCAAAGACTGCGGCGGGTGGGGCATCCGGTGTTGCAAAGCCTGCAGTAACAGTGGCAGGCGGTGGCGCAAAGCCGGCGGCCACTGCGGGGAAGGTGGTGGAAAAAAATATTTCTGCTAAGAGTGCTACAAATACCACGACGGCGAAAACAAACAATGAGCCCAAGACAACAACACCGGCAAAACAGCCGCAGAAAAAGATTTCCTCAGACCCGAAGCAAAAGCTGCCAAAAATAAGTGCTCGTTCTTCGTCTAAGTTCTCGTGGCCGGTGCGTGGCAAGATACTGTCGGATTTTGGGACGAAGCCAAACGGCCTGGTAAATGATGGTATTAATATTAGTGCGGCCCGTGGTACGCCGGTGGGGGCGGCCGAAAATGGTGTTGTCGCCTATGCAGGGAATGAAGTTAAGGGGATGGGGAACCTGGTAATCTTGCAGCATGCAGATGGATGGATGACTGTCTATGCGCACATGGATTCTATGTCAGTGCGGCGTGGGGCGCGGGTAAATGTCGGACAAAAGGTTGGCGCGGTTGGCAGTACCGGTAAAGTTGATAGACCGCAGTTGCACTTTGAAATACGCAAGGGAACCAAGGCATACAATCCCGCGTCTTATATGAAGAAATAAAAAAAGCGCCGCTAAAGTGCGGCGCGTTTTTTGTCTTTATTGTTTATTAAAGATTTTTTTCGGGGTGTTGATATTGCAAAATCCGATGATTAAGTCCACCAGTGCCCATATGCCGGTAATAAACATTCCGATTATTGTGATTGTTAAAATTGTCATTACGACCGCGGAACCGATTTTGCCTGCATAGTAGCGGTGTGCACCCAAAAACCCTAAGAACCAGCACAACAGCAGGTACACAACCATGGACTTTTCGCCATTGTAGAGGCCATTGACGCTTTTGCTTAATGTTTTTGTTGGGCAACCGCAGTGTGGGCACTTGGTTGCTTTGTCGGATATTTTCTTGCCGCATTCGGAACAATAAATCATTGCCATTATAATGTCCTTTTTTATTGTTTATATTTATATATGTCTGATTTTAGCACGATGGGGATAAATTTCTAGTATAAAATAAAACGACCACAAGGGCCGTTTAATTTATTGGTGGGCGGCAGGGACTCCCTCGGCACAATATGTGCCTGCGGGGCAGTCATGGCATTTCGCCTGTGCTATCGCTTGGCTCAATTACTCCTTGTCGAACTGTGGTTCTCGTCCGCTTGCCGCATACAAAATAAAAATCGCCGACAAGCGACGATTTTAATTTTGGTGGGCGCGCAGGGGCTCGAACCCTGGACCCGCTGATTAAGAGTCAGCTGCTCTACCAACTGAGCTACGCACCCGATGGGTCTAATTCCTAAGAATTACCCGCAGATTATATATCTTTTTCAGACATTTGCAAGAAATTATTATTTATTTTTATGAAGTGTGGTTTCCGCCTGTCACGCCGTATACTTCGGCCGTGGTATAAGACGACATCTGAGAGGCAAGCAATACGTATGTTGCCGCAAGTTCCACCGGTTGGCCGGCACGCCCCATTGGGGTGTCTTGGCCGAAGGTTGGGATGGAATCTGTTGCGCGACCACCGCATACCTGAAGGGCGGTCCATATCGGGCCAGGTGCGACCGAGTTTACGCGAATGCCGCGTCGTGCAACTTGTTTTGCCAGCGCACGTGTGAATGCAACAATTGCGGCCTTGCTGGCGGCATAGTCTAGTAATTCGGCCCCGGGCTGGTATGCCTGGATGGATGATGTTGTTATTATGGATGCGCCCGGTCGCATCAAGGGCAGGGCGCTGCGTGTCAGCCAAAACATAGAAAAAACATTTATTGCAAATGTTTTTACAAGCTGGTCTGTTGTTAGTTTGGTTATGTCTTTGGAATACTGCTGATAGCCGGCGTTTAGTACCATTGTGTCAAGGCCGCCGAGTTCTTTGTGGGTGCGTGTTACCAGTGTATGACAGAATTTTTCATCTGACAGGTCGCCTGGAATTAGCACGGCACGGCGGCCGGCCTGTTTTATGTATTCGGCAACCTCGCGTGCGTCTGCGGCCTCGGACGGAAGATATGATATCGCAACATCTGCGCCTTCACGGGCGAATGCGATTGCGACCGCGCGTCCGATGCCCGAATCGCCCCCCGTTATTAATGTGCGGTATCCGGCCAGCCTGTCGGCGCCGACATAGGATTCTTCGCCGCAGTCGGGTCGCGGATTCATTTTTTTATCAAGGCCGGGGTATGGTTGGCGCTGGCGCGGGTATTTTTGATTGTAATATTTTGTCCTTGGGTTGCGTGGCGATTCGTTTTTTCTCATCTGTTTTATCCTTGGTTTTCGGTTTGTACATATTTTATATAAACGAGGCTGTGCGCTGCCATAGGCATAAATGCTGGGGTTTGCGTATCGGGCGGGGAATCCATACCTATGCAAAGTTCAGATTTGCTTTGATAGAATTAAAACGTTGACATGAAAAAACAGAAAAACACAACCACAAGAAAAAGGAGAAGAAATGAAAAAAATAGTTATATCGACATTAGCGGTTCTTATCGCGTGTCCTGCATTTGCCCGTGGTGCTGATAACAGCAGCTGGCAGTTGTTCGGTCTGGACCCATATATCGGCCTGCGCGGCGGTATGGGGTATACAAACTTGAAAGTAAAGCACGAAGGACATAAAAAGTCGGTTAACGACCACGAATTCCAGGGTCGTGCAGCGTTGGGTTTGGAAGTATGTGACACAGTTCGTAGCGAAATCGAATGGTCTATCTTCAGCAAAGTGAAAGATACAAAGCACTTTGGCGACCACAAGACCAAGGTAGAATCTAAACTGCAGACATTGTTGTGGAATTCTTATATGGAATTCGGTGACTACCAGATTGTTCGTCCGTTCGCCGGTGTTGGTGTCGGTGTTGGCTTCTCTAAGATGAAGACAGCCGATGAACTGTATAGCCACAACCACGACAAAACACGTCTGGCGGCGATGGGTACACTGGGTGTAACTTTCGATATGGAACGCTTTGCTGTTGATTTGGCGGCACGCTATACCTATGTTGATATTGCATCTGGTATGCATAACTTTGGTGGCGATGTTGGCATCAGATTTATGTTCTAATAAATCGCATCAGTGCCGCCATGTGGCCACATGGCGGCATGTCATATTGTTTCAGTCCGGTTACAAATCGCGCAATGCGCGATTTATTTTTTGCTAAAAAAACTTGAACAAAATAAATAAAAAATATATAATTTTTGCGCAAAATATTTTAACGATAAACTATACAACGCGCAGTCTCAGCACATAAGTCCAGTTGATTCTGCGTGTTTTTTTATGAGAAAAAGAGGTAAGAAAATGAATAAATTTCCGCAAAATATGAAAGAGGCGATAATCGCCTCTGTGCCAAATGCCATGATGATGGTAATTGGTATGGTAACCCTTAATTTATGGATTTATGGGGTGCTGACGCTTGGGCATTTCGCAGTTGTTGCGCCGCTGATGTTTGTTGTTGCGTTTACATTGGACTTTTTTATCGTTGGACCGATGGTAATGAAATTTGTGCGCAAATATAATATCCAGAAGACTATGCCGATATTTCGCGTGGCGTTAATGGCAGGTACCTTAACGTTTTTGGCGCCGATAATCGAATCGGGCACAGTTATTACAGGGCATCAGTATTTAATGGCGGTGCCGCGTAATTATATCGCGGCATTGGCGTTGCAGGTGTTTATTGCGTTGCCGTTTGGTTTGTATGTATTGGCGCGTTATCGCAAGATGTTTAATGTAAAATAAAAACGCCCATTGGGCGTTTTTTTATTGCAATTGGGCCAGTGCGATTTTGCCAAGGAATGCCGCCTCTATATCGCCTAGTATGGATTTTGTGCCTTCGTCCAGTTCGTCGTTATCCTGCAGGTCTTCTAGCAGTGATATTATTTTCTCGCACATTTTTACCAAGTCGCGGTTGATAAGTTTTGGGTTTAGCAAATCCGGCTTAAATACTTTTTTTTCATCTCTGGCCATGAAATACGATTCGGCGATGCTGTCTATCCATGTGTCGACGTCTTCGGTTAGGCGGTCGAACAGCAGGTGCGACGCATAAGAGTCGGTTGACCAGTGATTGATTTTGCAGGCATATTTGAACGCCAGCATGTGTTGCATTAGTTCGTACATTTTTCTCTCTCCTTGTGTGGGTATGAACAGATTGTAGCAGTATTGAATATAGCGCGACATAGGATACTATGCATATTGGCGCTATATGCATGAAATCCGGGATTTTTTGGGAATTCAAACCTGACGAAAATTGCTAAAAAATATTATAGAATATGTTTCGTAACCAAAAGGAAAAAGGAGACCTTTATGAAAACACTTATCAAAAAAATGTTCATGTTCACATCCGTTATGGGTGTGGCTCTGGCGCTGAGTGCATGCGCGATGACCTGTCCGACAAAGAAGGCACATCCGAAGCAGAAGCCTGTAACACAGACAACAGAAACTGTTGTATTCTATCAGTCTTATGACCAGAGTGATATAACCCGCGTTTCAGCAAAAATGTATACGCATAGCAGCAAGGGCGGCGAGTCCAAGATGGGCTATATCCGTTTTGCCGAGACAGATAATGGTTTGAAGATGTCGGTTGATTTGAAAGACCTGCGTCCGGGTGTATCGTATACTGTAAAGATTTATCAGTGCGGCAGCTGCAATAACGACAGCATGTGCTGTGACAAATCCAGCATGCCGATTGCACTGCCTCAGCTAAAGATTGCCCGCACAGGTACATTGGAAGAAACATTTATCATTCGTGGCCTGACTGCAGCGCAGCTGAATAACGCCAAAATCTATCTGGAACGCGATGGTGGATACAAGGCGGCATGGGGCACTTTCGAACGCAGCATGATGTAAGCCGCATATTATATGCAAATATTAACAGATTATGTTCCGGGGACGCCCGGAGCATAATTTTTTTATAGCGCAAAAAAGGAAAATAATCTTATATAATTATCGCATTATTGTGCGGGGGATGTATGAAAGATTTTTTCAAATTTGTATCTGCGACTTTGTTAATTTTGTTGTCTGGGGCGCCTGTGTGTTATGCGGCAAATGTTATTATGGGTGATGTTTACGGTGATGGCTGGACTCTGCGCTCTGATACGATTATTGCAGAAGACGTATTTATCGGTGTTGAGCGTATTAATGTGGCGTCTTCATTGGTCTTGGAAAATAATGGTTTTATAGACGGCGATATACACGTATGCTCGGGATGCGAGTTGCAGATTGCAGGTGGTGGGAATTTTTCGGGGCGGGTGTATTCTGAAGATGGTGCGGTTATAACGCGGGTTGTTCATGGTGATGCGGATTTCGGGCCTATTGATATTGTCGGGGATTACAATGTGTTAAGTGATGGTGGCTCTGACGTGGCGTGGGATGATATTACATCAGTGGCACATAACGCCCAGAAAATTATATTACGTGATGCGCGTATTCGCTGGGCGGAAAGTGCGGAGGCATATTCCGTGCCGGTTGAACTGCAAGGGCTGGTTACGATTGATATAGGCGATGCAGAAACATGGCGGAATCGGATTTTGATTTCAAATATTGTGGGTGATGGAACGGTTGTTGTGACTGGGGCTGCGTCAGATGTGCTTTATGCGCCCATGGCCCAGATTATGGATGGGCGCCTGTGGATGCGTGCAGTGCGTGAAACGGATTATTATAAAATATTAAATAATGATGTTGGACGGTTTCTAAACCTGGTAAGGGAGGTCAATCCTTATGACGGCACGATTGCGGCATTGGATGCGGCCGATAGTATGGATGAACTTATGCATATAATTGGGCGGGCAAATATACTAAATCCGATTCGGTTTATGGCGCCAGTTGATACTTTGAATATTTCGGTTGCAAATGATGTGTTGGTCGATGCTGGATTTGGGGCGTTGCCGATTGGGGTGCGCAGTCACGGTACGCGGATTATTTCATCCGATTTTGATATGTCGGTGGCAACAGTTAATGGTGTGGCCCGCTTTGGGCGCGGGATGCATGTAGGGCTATCTTTATATGCGGCGATGTCCGGGGTTGAGAGTGATGATTTCGGGGATGCGGTTATGTATGGTGCAAATGTGTGCGGTGTGTATGATGGTGATAATTTAATGCTGCGGCTGGCGCTGGGGCGGACATATTCGGATTTCGATGTTCCTTATGTTTTTGATGCTGGGCGCGTGGCGTCAGACCCGAAGGGTGTTTCTGATTATGCGTTGATGGATGCGGGGCATAAATTTGATGTGTTTGATAATTTATATGTTGTGCCGTTTGCAGGTATTTGGTGGACGCATTCGCTTATACTTGATGAGTCTGCGAGCGATACAGCCGCGCGTGCCGGGGTGGATATTGCCTGGCGGACCGGGTATGAAGACCTGCGGTATGAATATAAGGCGCGGTTGCTGGCGCAAAGTAATAATGTGATGCTGGGGCAGGCCGCGGTTGGCGCGTTTTCGGTCGAAGATGGTGTTGGTGCAGATTTTTCCGTTGGTGTTATTTCCGAAGAAGACACGACCTCGTTTCAAATATCGCTTGGGCTAAAAATAATGTTTTAATTTTTAGCCTTGATTTCGCCACGCAATGACGCTTTGTTTGCGGCCGTGATTTCTATATCTGACATAACCGGCACGTCGGACGTGGGGCGGGCGACAATTACCTGTTGCATGTATGGGGTGCGGAATACCAGATGGCGCCCCGTTTTATCCGGGCCTTCGCACAGGCATGACATTGTTTTGCCGACGCAGCTTTCGTTAAATGTACGCTGTATTTCATTTAGGCGTGCATCCAGTCGCGCCAGGCGTGAAGCCTTTATTTGTTCTGGGATTTGGTTTGGCATCAATGCCGCTGCCGTATGCGGGCGCGGGGAATATTTGAATGAATAAGAATTTATATATCCGATGCGTTCGGCGATGTACATTGTTTGCTCAAAGTCTTCGTCTGTTTCGCCCGGGAAGCCGACTATAAAATCGCTGGAGATTTGAACGTCAGGTCGCGCCTGCTTTATTTTGTCAACTATATCTATATATAGATTTAGCGAATATGGCCGGTTCATTCTTGTCAATACATCGGGCGCACCGCTTTGTATGGGCATGTTTAGAAATGGGAGTAACTTTTCCTCTGTTCGGAACATGTCTATTAAATCATCCGTCATCTCTGTTGGATAGCTGGATGTAAAGCGAATGCGTTTTATTGCATCGATTTTAGCAGCCTCGCGGATTAAGTCCGATAGGCGGTATAGTGTGCCGTCCGGGGCGGTATATTTATAGCCGTTTACATTTTGCCCAAGGAAACATATTTCAACCGCGCCGGTGTTTGCGGCATGTATACAGTCGCGGACAACATCGCTAAACGGGCGTGATATTTCGCGACCGCGTGTGTATGGTACGATGCAATATGTGCAGCAATGATTGCAGCCTTCCTGGATTGGAATGTATGCCAGGGCGGGGGATTTGCTAATCTGTGGCAGCTCATCAAACTTTTCCAGGCCGCCCAAATCAATGTTTAGTAACTTTGTATCCGGATTATCCAACAATTGTGGCAGCTTATGATAGCTTTGTGGGCCAAGTACAAAGTTTAGTTCTGGGATGCGCTTGAATGCCTCGGCGCCGGATTCGCGTGCAACGCAGCCGACAATACCAAACAGGGCGTCCGGTTTTTTTGCCTGTTTTACGCGCCCCAATGCGGAATATACTTTATTCGTTGCCTTTTCCCGGACCGAGCATGTGTTTAGTATTATCAAGTCCGCCACTGCCATATCGTCCGTTTGTGTCCAGCCACGCGCCGCCAGCATAGCCGCAATGCGTTGTCCGTCGTATACATTCATCTGGCAGCCAAAGGTTTGAATAAAAAATTTCTTCATGATGCGCTACGTTTATTTATTTTTTCTTTGTGTTTTCTTTGCGTATTTTTGCAGTGCGCATGGCACGGATTTTTTCCTGTGTCTTTTTGTATGCACCCTGAATGTCAATGCAGCTTTCCGGCTTTTCAACGGCGCCGTATTTTACGCCTGTGATAGGATTGTCTTCTATGATGGTTATGATTTTCATATTTTATGCCTTTTATTTTTTATGATAATTTTTTGCGTATTATTTCGTTCACTGTGGCCGGGTTTGCCTTGCCGCCGGTTGCCTTCATAACATTGCCTACAAAGAAGCCCAGCAGACCGGTTTTGCCTGATTTGTACTGTTCAACTTGGGCCGGGTTTTTGGCAATGACTTCGTCAACGACCGCCTCGATTGCACCAGTGTCGGTAATTTGTTTCATGCCGAACTTGTCTGCGATGGCACGCGGAGTGCCTTCTTCGCCGTCCAGCATTTTAATAAAGATTTCTTTGGCCTGTTTGCCATTGATTTCATTGGATGCAATCATGTCGACCAATATTGCCAAATCGGACGGTGTGATAATTCGCGGCATGCCGGGCTGAGCTTCATGCACAGCGTTTTTTACATCCCAGTTTTCACCGTGTGCAAACAGTTCTGAAATCATCCAGTTTGCAATGGATTTTGCGCGCTCTTTTTTGTTGCCCACCGCTGCGTCAAACCATTTAGATATATCTGTGCTTTCGGTCAGGCGGGCCGCATCATATTCCGACAGGCCCAATTCATTAATATATCTGGCGCGGGTGGCCGCTGGTAATTCCGGCATTGTTTGGCGGACGCGCTCAATCGTTTCTTCGTCGATAATCAGCTCCAACAAGTCCGGGTCTGGGAAATAACGATAATCCAGGGCATCTTCCTTGCTGCGCATGACGGAGGTTGTGCCTTCGGATTGGTTATAGCGCATGGTATCCTGGCTTACCTGGCCGCTGTTTTCATAAATCTCGATTTGACGGCGCGCCTCGTATTCGATTGCGGATTTGATAAACTTGAACGATACCATGTTCTTGGTTTCGGTGCGGGTGCGGAATTCGTTGGAACCCACCGGGCGTACGGATACATTTACGTCCGCACGCATGGAGCCTTCCTCCATATTCGCCTTGGATACGCCCAGTGCGCGCGCGATTTCACGTATTTCGCGCAGGTAACGTTCAGCCTCGTCCGGAGAGGAGATATAAGAGTTGTTTTCAGGATTTTTTACATCCAAGAAAGTTACGATTTCCAGCAATGCGACACCGGTGCGGTTATAATCGGCAAAAGATTTTGTCGGGTGCGCGTCATGCTTTAGCTTGCCTGCGTCTTGTTCCAAGTGGGCGCGTTCAATAAAGATTTTCTTTGGATTGCCGTCATCGCCCATGATTTCGACCCATCCGCGGCCAACAACCGGTGGCTGGTCGGCGGGTTGTGAAATCTGATAGCCCTGGGGCAGGTCGGGATAGAAGTATTGTTTGCGGGCAAAACGACTGCGGCGTGTTATTTCTGCATTTAACCCCAGGCCCATTTTTATAGCCTGTTCGACGCAGTATTCGTTCAACACCGGCAGCATGCCCGGCATTGCGCAGTCGACCATAGATACCTGGGTGTTGGGGGAAATTGTTGGATTATAGTCGGCAGATGCGCCGCTGAACAGTTTGGAATTAGATAAAACTTCGATATGTGTTTCCAAACCGATAACCAGTTCCCAATCAGTTTTTTTACCCTTTATAATAAACATGTTTCTTTTTCCTTGCTTTTTTTATTTTGGTATCTTATTATTCGTTCCGCGTTGGCTAGGTAGCTCAGTCGGTAGAGCAAGGGACTGAAAATCCCTGTGTCGGCGGTTCGATTCCGTCCCTAGCCACCAGATTTTTAATGGCAGCGTTTGCGGCCATTTTTTATTTCCCCATTATTTTGGTTGGACGATTGTCAATTCCGGCGAACTGTTCAATATGCTTTGCCAGCTGTAAAACGCGCATATCGTCAAAGCGACGGCCAACAACCTGCATTCCTAATGGCAGGCCGCCCTCAGACATGCCGCAGGGAACACTGCATGCAGGTACGCCCGCCAGATTCATTGCAACCGTAAACAGGTCCAAAGCGTAATATTCCAGCGGCGATAGGTCTGATGACAATGGCATTGCAGGGCCGGCTGATGATGGACATACGATTAAGTCACAGTTTTCAAATGCGGCTGCAAAGCTGTCTGCAATCATGCGACGAACGCGTGCGGCCTGCATGAAGTATACATCATACGATTCGCTGGACAATACTGCGGTGCCGATAATCATGCGGCGCTGAACCTCGGTTCCAAATCCTGCGGCGCGTGTCTTTTTATATGTGTCGATTAAATCGCTGCCTTCAACGCGCAGGCCGTATTTCATGCCGTCGTAACGTGCCAGGTTTGATGATGCCTCGGCTGGGGCGATGATGTAATAGGCCGCCAGTGCGTCCAAAATATTTGGAATAGATACTTCTACAATTTCAGCGCCCGCGGATTTCAAATCTGCGATACGGGCATCAAAGGCTTTTTTCATGTCGGCCGAAATTTCAACATCGGCAAATTCACGAATGACGCCGACACGTAATTTTTTCCCTTCGCCCAATATTGGCAAAACGCCGCTATGTGCATGAAATTCGGCCTTTGCGCTGGTTGAATCCTTGGGGTCGTGACCCGCCATCACAGATAGCAGCAGGGCCGCGTCGTCAACGGTGCGTGCAATTGGGCCTGGGGTGTCCAAGCTGGATGCAAACGCAACGCAGCCCCAACGACTGCATAGGCCATATGTCGGTTTCATACCAACAAGGCCCGTAATCGCGGACGGGAAGCGGATGGAGCCGCCTGTGTCTGTGCCGGTGCCACCAATCGCCAGGCCGGATGCAATCGCGCTGGTTGCGCCACCGGACGAGCCGCCGGCGGTTAAACGTTTTTCCATCTGCCATGGATTTACAGGGGCGCCAAAGTAACTGGTCTTGCTGAATGTGCCCATGGCAAATTCGTCCAGGTTTGATTTGCCCAGCAGAACCGTTCCGGCATCAATAAATTTCTGGGATATGGTTGATTCATATTCCGGGATAAAGTTTTCCAGCATGCGTGATGCCGCCGTTGTGCGTATGCCGCGCGTTGCGAACAAATCTTTCATTGCAATTGGCATGCCATCCAATGGCAGTGCCGCATCCGATGCATAACGGGCGTCGGCCGCCGCCGCATCGGCCAATGCGCGTTCCGGTGTAACCGTGATATAGCAATTCAAATCTGTGCCGTATTTTTCAATTCTGTCCAGATAGGCGCGTGTTAATTCAGTTGCGCTAATTTCACGTGATTTTAATTTTTTAAGAGCCTCTGTAATTGTTAAATCAATCATTGTTATATCACTTTCTTATTTGGGTACACGTCTTTTTTGTGGTTGGCATGGACTTATTCATCCATAACCTTTGGTACGGCAAAATAGCCGCGGGATACGCCCGCCTTGTCTGGGGCGTTGGCCAAAACTGCGTCACGCATGTTGCCGTCGGTTACCGCGTCTGTGCGACGGGGCAGTGCATGCTCCGATGGATTTAACATCGGGGTAATGCCCGTTGTATCGATTTGTTGCAGTTTGTCCAGCCAATCCACCACGGAATCAATGTTCATTTTTTCCAAGTCTTCATCAGAGATTTCAATCCTGATTAGGTTGGCAAATTTTTGTAATTGCTGCTTGCTAAACGCCATTTGTAATCCTATTATTAAATACGAGGAAATTATATAATGATTCTGCCAAATTTCAAGGATTTTCCGCGCGTCGGGCGCATCTTAGGGGTTGACTGGGGCGCACGTCGCACAGGTATTGCCGTAACCGACCCGTCACGTGAATTTGTCTTTGTGCGACCGGCCATTGTTTCGCGGCGTGGCGGTGCGTCCATTGCGCGCGAGATTGCAAGTGTTGCATTGGCCGAAGGCGTGGTCGGAATTGTTATGGGAATGCCTGTGCGGTCGGATGGGATGCCGTCGGACACAGCCGCGTCGGTTCGTGCGTGTGCGGCGGAAATATGCACATACGTTGATTTGCCGATTGCGTTTATAGAAGAAAATTTGACAAGCGTCGCCGCCCAGGAATCAATGGGCAAGGTTCGTACGGCGGATATTAAACAGCGTCTGGATTCAGAGGCCGCGCGTGTCATTTTGGAAAACGCGATTTCTGTTATTAGGCGTGGTTAAAAAATCCCGGATTCAATGCATATAGCGCGTTTTTTAGTCGCCTTTTTTGTCTGGGATATTTCCGTCTGCGGACAGTAGTACCGCAATCCAACGTGTTGCGTCAAACTGGGCGGTGATTATAAATGTCGCAACCAGTAACGGCACGCTAAAGAACATGCCTGGGATGCCCCATATCATTCCCCAAAATACCAAGTTAATTAATATTGCCAGTGTGGATAGATTTAGGGTCTTGCCGGTTAGTTTCGGTTCAATGATATTGCCGAATATTATCTGCAGACCGATTAATCCTGCGGCGGTTAATATAGGCTGGTGCAGGGTGGGGGCACTGACCAAAGAATAAAGTATCGGCAGGGTGCATGCAACAATTGCGCCGATTGTCGGTACATAGCTGGTTATGAAAACTATAAAGGCCCATACGCCTGCAAATTCCAGGCCGATTGAGCGCAGCCATATGTATGACAGCACGCCGGTTATGGCGGATATAAGCGTTTTCATAAACAGGTATTTTTTCATGTTTTCGTCAATGCTGCCAATTATATAGCGCATTTTCTTGGACTGGCGGCGGTTCGGAAACAGGGCGGCAAATTTGCGGTTAAATGTGCTCTGTTCAACAAACATGAATATCATGTATATAAATATCATGCCGATTGATGTTGCAATGCTGGCGGCGGATACGCCGACATTTGTAATTGTCTTGCTGATATTTGGAATAAGACTGGCGTCGAATGAAAATCCAAGTTGGGCCGACAGGTATTCGCCAAGTGTTAGCAGGCGGTTTTGTAGTTCCGGCAGCATGGATATTAATTCATCTGTCATTGGGCGTATCTGGGTTATGAACAGATAAAGCACGCCCCCCAATGTTGCAAGTGCCAGGGTATTAGACATCCAATTAAATATGCGTGTTGGAATAGGGCAATATTCGTCACATTTCTTTTTGAAAGGAAAGACTTTGCGATAATATGCGGCGATGGCGTTAATCATGTACCACAGGAATGTTGCAACCAGCAGAGGTATCAAAATAGTGCGCCCCAGCCAGAGAAAAAATATTAATGCAACAAATAAAATTAGACCGTTCATAAAATCTCCCTAAGCCGCGTCCACGTGCATGCAGCGCGTTTTTTTACTGTGTGTTTTGTGGCGTTTCGACGATGTCGTTTATCGTGATGTTAACTGGTGTGGCGGGACGGTTTGCGGAATATATCGCAATGCATATAACGGCAATCCATGTGATTATATTTAGTGTGATAGCAGTCCATGTATATGCGCCGGATATGTTTTCACGAAACTTTTGCGTGCCTGTAATCATTACCCATATAGCGAATAAAATCGCGATGCCAAACGTTACCAGTGTTACATTGAATCCGAAAAAGAAACTGGCCAGCAGTGTCATGACAACAAATGATGCCGCCGTGTTTATTGGTGTGGCGATAATCCAATCTGTTAGCTTAGAATACCATTTTGTCTTTATTGTCAGGGCGGGTGTCTTTGGTGTGCTGGCCGGCATCATGTATCCCGGTATCCACAGCATTGGAAAGCCGAACGGGGCGCTAAATATTATGCGCCACATTGGTACGCCCATTGCGCGTACGCGGCGGTACTTTGCGTATAGGTTCGCGATAAATATTCCGCACAGGTACAGATAAAACAGGCTCATTAATATCAATGTTGCGACGAATGTCGGACTGGAATGCGTTTCCAACCACAGCAGGCGCAGCATTATGCTTTGTGCATTGGTAACGATAAGCAGTGTTGATACAATAAACGCCACCGCGACAACGAATGTTTGGGCGTTGCTGATTGCAATGAAACTGCGTCTGTCCAGATTCTGGGCGGGTAGGCCGCGTATATGCATGGCGGCAGCTGTTAAAAACGCCAATGTTATAAGCATGCCCATCAGCGCATGTGATGGATTGTCAATGCCAAATAATGAGCCGGCGATAAAGCTGTATGCGAATGCAACAATGAACATAAAGGCGGCGGATGTTATTGCAAATAATGCGGGGCGCGTTATTAGCCACGATGTTATTTTCTGTGTTTTTATGTCTGCCATGTTTATGCTTCCTTTGTACTTGTTGGTGTTATTTTATCACAACTTTGCCGTGTGACAAAGTGGTTATGTCTGTTGGCGATATTTGACGCGTGAAAGCATCTTGGTGGCTAACGAAAATAAACGTTGTGTCCGGCATGTTGTGAATAGTGTTCGCGATTAGCTGCTGGGCGTCTGCGTCTGCGCCGGAGTCGGGCTCGTCCAATATTGCCAGGCGTGGTGCTGTCATAACCAGGCGCAGCAGCATTAGACGCTTGCGCTCGCCACCGGAGAAACCCACGTTTACAGCGCGATTTAGCCATTCTTTGGGAATCGATAGTTGTTCACGCGCGGATTCCAGGCGCATTAGAAAGTCGCCCATTGCTAAATCTTTGCCGGTTTGGAAATGTGTGTGCGCAGCCATGGAATGCTTTAGAAAGCTAAGCACGGTTAGGCCCGGAATTTCTGGTACGTTTTGTGCCCCAAGAAATATTCCCAGCAGTGCGCGTGAGGTGGCATTTTCGTTTGTTATATCGCGCTCTTCAAATATTATTTTTCCACCATCGATTTTGTAACGCGCGTCGCCCGCGATTGCCGCCGCCAGTGTTGATTTCCCACTGCCGTTATGGCCGCATATCAGGTGCCGTGCGCCGGCCTTTACACGCAGGTTTATATCGCTTAGTAATGTTTTGCCGTCCATTGATACGGACAGATTTTCAATGTTCAACATATTATTAGTCTTTTGTTAAAGCCATTTGTATCAATTGTTTTGATTCAACCAAAAACTCCATCGGCAGGCGGGCGATTACAGGGGCCGCCGCGGCGCCAATAATTAAGGCCGTTGCCTGGTCTGTATCAATGCCGGCCATTTCCAGATAACGCAGCGCGTCTGCATTTATCGCGCCGGTCGTTGCCTCGTGGCTGATGTCGTTGTTTGTGCCGCTGTGAATTATTGTCGGAAGCGTGTTGGCCGTGGCGTCCGGGCCGATTATGCGGCTGTCGCACTTGGAGGCGTTTTTGCAACCGTTGCCGGAAAGTGATACCAGACTACGAAATGTCTGACGCGAGTGGTCAAGTGCAACGCCGTAGGACACGATGTTTGACACGGTTTCATCGCCGATATGTATCATTTTGGTGCCGGTGTCTGCGCACTGTGCGCCGCGCGTGATTGACAGTGAATAAAAGTCAGACTTTGCGCCGCGACCCGCCAGTATCGTGGATGGATATTTCCATGTCAATGCGGAACCGATTTCAACCTGGGTCCAGTCAAGAGACGCGTTTTCCGCGCAACGGCCGCGCTTGGTAACGAAGTTCAATATTCCGCCGACGTTTTTGCCGTCTGACATCGTGCCTGCGTACCAGTTCTGAACCGTTGCATATTTTACGCGGGCACCAGGGTGGGCATAAATTTCAACAACACCGCTGTGCAGCTGGTGGTTTGGGCGGCGCGGTGCGCTGCATCCTTCCATGTATGATAATTCTGCGCCATTGTCTGCAATTATCAGGGTGCGCTCGAACTGGCCGATTTTGGCGGTTTCGATTCTGAAATAGCTGGCCAAATCAATTGGGCATTTCGTGTTGGGGGGAATGTATACAAACGTGCCGTCGGAAAATACGGCCGCGTTTAGTGCTGCGAAAAAATTATCGGTTGCGGGCACAACACTTCCCAGATATTTTTTTACCAAATCCGGATGTTTTATCACCGCCTCGGACATGGGCAAAAATATTATCCCCAGGCGGGACAGTTCCGCGCTGTATGAAGTGTGGACTGATTTGCTGTCGATGACTGTATCAGTTGCCATGCCCAGCAGGGCCTGGCGCTCGGATTCAGGTAGGCCCATTTTGTCATATACAGCCGCCAGGTCGGAGTTATCGATTGCCGCGGGCGAGTTGTAGTAATTTAGCTGGCTGTAATCAATTGGGGCATAGTCAAATTCGGCCCAGTGCGGTTCTGTCATTTGGTGCCAGGTGCGCAGGGCGTCCAGGCGCCATTGTAGCAGCCAAGACGGCTCGTCGCGGGCGGCGGATATTTGTTTTACAATGTCTTCGGACAGATTGTGCATTTTTTTGCTTATCCTTGGGCGGCCAATTGTCGGGCCTGGGTAAAGAATGTTAATGATTGCCCCAGCAGGCCGTCGGTAAATGTTGCAGCCAGTATTCCATCAGGCTCGGTCGTGGACAGGTGCTGCAGAAAAGCGTCTGCGCGGCGCAGATAGTTATCAACATGGCGGCTGATTTCGCTGTCCAGCTTTATGCTGCGGCGTAACTTTTCCAAGGCAAACGGATTCTTGGCGTATTCGTCCATAATGCCCCCCAGGGCGCGCCAAAGTGGATGTTCTGATGTGCTGCGCGGCATAATGTCGATTGCGGCCATTATTGGTATCAAATTTTGAAGCAGGTCTTGGTATATCATTTCTGCGTTTTCTGCAACTGCGTTGGTTGCGGATTTATTTTTCAATACCGATTGAATTTTTACAATCAGGTTATATTGATGGGTTAGGGTGCGTGTCATATCGTGAACACGACGCGATACCGCGAAAATAAATCCTAAAATAGTCGCGTTTATTATGATTAATAGCGTAAAAATAACTAAAATCAATTCGTTTTGCATCTGCTTAGTCCTTGCCCGGTTGTTTTAATCATACGCAGTATAGCATCTTTTGGCGATTCGTGCGATTTTATCTTGTATGGTTGATTTTTAGGCCTTGCACAGATTCGGTCAAGTTGTTATAATAAGCATAAAATTAAGGTAGTTTTTCAAGGAAGGAAGTCTTGTTATGTTCCGCAAGGTTTTGATTTTTGCAATGTTTGCAACCGCGGCTGGCTATTGCTTTGCCGCCACGGGATTGCCCCAGGTTGTTACGTCCGAGGTATTTTATTCCGAGGATAGAACCGTTGACGAAGGGCAGTATGAGGATACAACGCAGTATGTGGAACAGGTTGATGTCGCGTCGGCACCTGTGCCGGCATGGCCGATTGCAGGGTCGGATGCAGACGTAGAAGTTGCTTGCGAGTCGGGGCTTTGTTCAAAAAGCAAACAGTCTGACAATATCAAGATAGTTTCTAAAATCGGGGCGGACTTGGTTGTTGAAAATAATTTCAATGTTGGCACGCGTGGTGATTTTGCAGGATGGTCAGGCGGGGCAAATATGCTGCATGGGAATCAGATTCCGGTCGGATTTGATGACGAGTGCAATAATGGTTCCGAAATGCCGCTGCTGCACCGCGAGGTGTTGGAAGATGACGGCGGGAATGTTTTGGCCGTATCGCGCAGTGGACGCAAAAATTGTGGTGGCTATGCAGATGGTTATGCGGCATACGCGGCCAAGATGGGTTTTGCCGCCGAGGCCGAAGATGGTGCGATGCCAGGTGTTGTTGCCGAGGGCGAAGATGGTGCAACATTAACAGTCGATATTTCTGCTGATGCCGAAGCGCCGATTGCAATTCAAGACCAGGTGCGTTCTTGGGTCGTTGCAAATGGTCAGACGCTGCGTGAAGTGCTGCAGACGTGGTGTGACAAAGAAGGCTGGGATTTGGTATGGGCGACATCGCGTGAATATCCGATTGAGGCCAGTGCCGTGTTCAAAGGGCGCTTTGTTGACGTGGCATCTGCGCTGGTACGTAACTTTGGCCGCGCAACGCCGATTCCGTATGCTAAGTTCTATAAAGGGAACCGTGTTTTGGTAATTTCAACCACAGAAGAATAATATTTGCCAACGCCGTAGGGAGAAGAACAGATGATAAAACCATTAAGACTTTTTGTGATAAGCGCTGCAGTGTGCGCGATATGCGCCGGTTGCGCCAAAAAGGAATCTGCAAAGGTTGCGGCGTCGGTTGACCAGGATTTTATCAACGCCTATGATGCGTTCGAGATGGCAAAAAATCCGCGTGCAAAGGTTGCCAGTGGCGATACTGTTTCCATGTCCGAAGGGGTTTGGCTGGGGAACAAGTCAACAGTGCTGGAACATCGCAATAATCTGCCGTCTCAGTTTGAAACTGATACCGGTGTTACTATTTTATTAAATGAACCGGTAACTTTGCAGATTCTGGCAAATGATATTAATTCAATAACAGGTATCCCTGTTAAAATAGACAGCCAGGTAAACAGTGAAAAGCTAAAAAAGGCCATGAACATTGCCTATACAGGCAAGCTGTCGGGCCTGCTTTCCCAGATTGCGACAGATTTAGACCTGTTGTGGTATTATGATAAAAATGCCATTGTATTCTATGAAACAGAAACCAAGACATATACATTATATGCTTTGGGAACGGATGTATCATATCAGTCTTCGGTTCAGACCGATGACGGTAATATGGTGTCGCTGGAGTCTACATTAAAAGAGTGGGACGAGGTAGAGGCGACAATTGGTTCCATCATAGGCAAGGCAGACAATGCAGATTTTACTGTATCGCGCAGCTTGGGAACAATTACGGTTACCGCGCCGCCGTCTGTTCAGATGCGCGTGGATGAATATATTGCAAAGCAGAATAAGCGTCTGTCTCAGTTGGTTACAATTGATGTTAAGGTTCTGCAGGTGTCGATTTCCAATGATTCTGCATTTGGTTTGAACCTGGCGGCGGCGATTAATTCTGCGTCTGGTTTGAATATTGTGGCCAATCCAAAGAACAATCTTGCCACGACCGAGGCCAGTTCCATGAATATCGCGGTATTGTCCAATGCGGTATCGGCGCTAACAGGGGCAACACATTTGGAAAATGGGGTTGAGGTTTCAGGGGCATATACACAGGATAAAATTAATAATGGCTCGTTGTCTGGGGCGGCCGGCAGTAATGCTTTGATTGAAGCGTTGGCAAAGCAGGGCAAGGTGTCGCTGGTAACAAATGTTGGTGTTACAACACGTAACAACCGCGTGGCGCCTGTAAATAACACGAAAACCACCGGATATATCAAGCGTTTTGAATCACGTACATTTACGACGGTTGAATCCAGCACGGTTGACCAGGACGATTTGGAGACAGGATTCTCGATGCAGTTATTGCCGAACATTCTGGAAAATGGCAAGATTTTGTTACTGTTTAAGATGAGTGTGCGCGAATTGCTGAAAATGTCAACCCAGACTATCGGCGAGGTTACACTGCAGTTGCCGGAAGTTGAAGAACGTAGCTTTATGCAGGAAGTAATTATGGAATCCGGTCAAATGCTGGTTGTGTCTGGGTTTGAAAAGCAGACCAACAGTGATACGCGCTATGGATTGGGCGACCCGGACTTTATGGCGCTGTCGGGGTCTCGTGAAACGGCGGCTCAGCGTGATGTGCTGGTTGTTATCCTGACGCCGCAGGTATTGATTAGCCCGATGGATGCGGAGCGTTCGATACAGCAGCATTGGGGGGCACCACTGAACTAAACACCCCTTGGAAAATATAAAATCCCGCGATTGCGGGATTTTTATTTGGAGTGTTTGTTTTTTTTGAGGGGGGCACAGCGTTGCTGTGATGCTGCATAATAAAAAATCCCCATATTGGGGATTTCTTATTTTTATTCTTCGCTAACCATTAGGCCATTTTGGCAACTTTCTTGGTCAGACGAGAAATCTTACGCGCAGCGCGTTTTTTCGGCATAACCTTGCCAGCAGATTTCATAATCTTGCTTTCTGCGGCGCGTGTGGCGGCAACTGCCGCGGCCTTGTCGCCGGATTCAATTGCCTGCAACGCTTTCTTGGATGCAGTCTTGACCGAGCTGCGGCGTGCAGTATTTACCGCGTTTTTCTTCGCGGTTACCAAAATTCTTTTTTCAGATGACTTGTGATTTGCCACTTTATTTTCCTTTTATTTAGTCACGTTTTTTGATATTTTATAAAAAACAAACACAAAATCAAGGAAAAATAAAATGATATATGTGATTGGTATAATTATTTCTTATTTGCTGGGCAGTGTGCCTATGGGCCTGCTGCTGGCGCGTATGGCCGGCAAGGGCGATTTGCGCAAGGTTGGCAGTGGAAATATCGGCGCAACGAACGTTATGCGCGTTGGCGGATTGCGACTGGCGGGGCTGACATGGTTGTTGGATATGGCCAAGGCTGTGGCGGCGGTATTCCTGGGGCGGGCGATTGGCGGTGATGCCTTTGCTGCATGGTGCGGATTTGCCGCAATTGTTGGACATTGTTATCCGATTTGGTTGCGCTTTCGCGGCGGAAAGGGGATTTCATGCCTGTTTGGGGTGCTGTTGGCGATGAATCCGATACTATTTATAGTATGTGCGGTTCAGTGGTTGCTGGTTGCATTATCTTCGGGGTATTCGTCACTGGGGGCTGTGGTGGTGTTTTGCTTTATGCCGGTATTGGGCTTTGTTATGGGCGCCGCGATTGGGTGGGCGTTCCTGGCGATTGGATTATTATGTATGTGGCGACATCGTGAAAATATCGGGCGATTGATTCGCGGGGCTGAATCTTCGATTGAATGGAAGTGGAAAAAATAGCTTAAATCCGTACTTAGGTACGGATTTATTCTTTATTTTTAGGCCCATTTATGATATAATGGTTGGCATAAGAGGGTGTAGAGATGAAATATTTTGTATCTGTCCTGACGTTATTTATGATGACGACGGGTGCCTTTGCGGCAACCGGGCGAATGTCTACCGCGCAGCAAATGGCTGGAAATTCGCGTATTGGTATGGTAAAGAATCAGGTGGTAACAGCCCCGACTGTTTCTGTGTCTTCTACGCCGCAAATCACGGCCAGCACCGATAAATCCAGCGTACGCGTGGAACCTGTTGTCGGGGATGGGGCGACAAAGCCTGCGCCGGCGCCGTCCAAAGACATGCGTGAGAAAGAAAAGGCCGCATGTATAAACAATAATATTGGTATCGGAAATACTTTCGTTTGGGCATCCCGGTATAGTAATACTGCAAACTATGCATCAATGGTTGAAGATACAGAGGAGCCGGCAAATAACACCTGTTTTGTAAAGGTAGAGCTAAAGTCTGATGATTCGAAGGTCAGCGTTGCAGACATCCCAAGCAAATATTTTGTAATGGGTCAGACGATTACATGTGGCGCGTGGGCGGATGAAGATGCGTTGGAAAAACGGATATTGGATGCCAAAAAATCTGCGCGTACATGGGCGACGGTTGGTGGTGTCGTGGGTGGGGCCGGTATCGGCGTCGGTGCGATGGAATTGTTTGGAAACAAGCTAATTGGTGGCGCGGTCGAAGGGCAAAAGGCTTTGGTGGATAACAAAACTGAATTGTGGTATTCACAGTTATCTGTTTTGAAAAAGAATCAAGACCCGCGTTTTAATACTTTTATGGATTTGCTAGCTCAGTTAAAGACGGAATGTGAAAACAGCGCCGTTTGGGGCAGCAATGCAGATAAACCTAGTGAATGCACAACAATTGACTATAAGCGATTGCTATCTCTGCGTAACTAAGGCACAAGGCGCGTTTATTAATCCGGCAGATGCCGGATTTTTTTATTCTTATATACATATATATTATATGGATGTGAATATTTTGCTTTCGCCGATGGATGTAATTTTTTTATAGTGAATATTATGACGGATTTATTAGACAAACTTTTGATTTTGCGTATGCCTGGGATTGGGCCGGCGCGATATAACGCCTTGATTACAAAGTTCGGCAGTGCAGGCGCTGCGCTGGAGACACTGGCGGTAACAGATGCGCACCGCGATAGCGTCCTGCGCGAGATTGAGCGTGCCACGAAGCTGGGGGCGCATTATATATGTGATTCGGATGCGATGTATCCGGCGGCGTTGCGTGCGGTAAAAAATCATCCGCCTGTAATCAGTGCGCGTGGCAATATTGCGACATTGACGCGGCCGGCTGTGTCAATTGTTGGTACGCGTCATGCGTCGGCGGCAGGCATGGGATTTACCGCAGAGTTGGCGGCGGCCTTTGCCCAGCGTGGTGTTGCGGTGGCGTCGGGGATGGCGATGGGGACCGATAGCGCGGCGCATCGTGGGGCACTGCGTGCGTGCGGGGATGCGCAGACGATTGCGGTGCTTGCGGGGGGCGTTGATTATATATGGCCCCAGGAGAACGAATCGCTTTATCACAATATTTTGGCGCGTGGTGTCGTGATTAGTGAAATGCCGGTTGGATTTGCGCCGGTTGCGACAAATTTCGTTCAGCGTAATCGATGGGTCGCGGGAATCTGCGATAAATTGATTTTAGGCGAGGCCGACATTAATTCCGGCAGCATGACAACAGCCCGATTCGCGATGGATTTTGGGCGTGATATATGGGCGATTCCGTCGCATCCCGCAGATTCCCGGGCGGCCGGACCAAATTCGTTGATTGCAAGTGGTGCGGCGCATTTGTGTCGGGGGGCGTCTGATTTCTTTGGTGGGGCGACAAATGATAGTCGTGAGAAAAAAAATTCAGAAAAAAGTGATATGGAAAATTCCCTGATTGATAAGTTGGGAATAATTCCACAATCCGAATCTGTATTGGCAGAACTTGTCCAAAAATCTGTTTCGGAAATTAAACGCGATTTGGTGGTCTTAGAATTGCAAGGTTTAGTCCGCAAAACCGATGGTGGATATATCCGTGCGTGATTCTTTTCTTGTCTATACAGTGTATATACAAAGCGCAGAAATCGGGCAAAAAAACGAATCGTTGTCAAAAAATAAATGTTCAAAAATTGTTCAACATTCGGTTGCAAATAGAATTTTATCTTATAACTTTACTGACGTATCAAAACGATTGACGAAACATCAATCACAACCGCGAGAGAGATTAAAAGTAGGGCAAACATAAACACTAAATTTTTATGAAATCCACAATATCGGGTTAGTAAAATTTAGCGTTTATGTGCAGGTGATTTTTACACTCTTGCGCGGGCAGGAAACTCTTTTAGGGGAAGGAAAGGAGAAACGACATGCAGGCAGCAGCAACAAAAGCAATGACAAACTTGGAAGTAATCAAGGGGGCCATTGCCGCAAAAATGGATTCTGCTGCGTTCGCTTCTTGGATTGCCCCATTATCTTTTGAAATTGTTGACGGTGCGTTGGTTTTAACAGCCCAGAATCAGTTTTCAGCAGATTTTATTGGCAGTGTGCATTCCAATGTTTTGAATGCGGTGGCGGCGGAATTTGGCCTGGCGCTGCGTATCGCAGTACGCGGTGCGGCACCGGTTGCAGCGGCCCCGATTGCAAATGATAATGCGGCGGCGGTATACACGCCGGCGGCGCAGACAGCCCCCGCGGCGGCGACATCATTTGACGCATTTGTTGCATGTGACGAAAATATGTTCGTGTTGTCTGCATGCAAAAAAATCGCCAGCGGCGCCGCACAGTTTTCGCCGCTGTTTATATATGGGGCGGCGGGTTGTGGCAAAACATTGCTGGCCGAATGCATCAAGGGGGCATCTGCGGGTCGCGTTATCATGATGAGCGGCGGGCAGTTCGTTTCTGAATTCACACGCAGTCTGCATGACAAAAGCGTATTCGCATTCAAAGATTTTTGCCGCAACTGCGATACATTTATCTTGGACGATGTTCAGTCTTTGTCCGGCAAGCGTGCGTCGACGGATGAGTTTCTGCAGCTGGTTATGGATTTGCGTGCGGCGGGTAAGAATGTTGTTTTAACAGCATGTGCGGCACCGAATAACCTGTCCGGCTTTGACCGTCGTGCGCAGTCTGTTTTGGCATCTGGTTTGGTTGCGGATGTTGCGGCGCCGAACAATCATGTAAAGCGCACAATGCTGCGTCGTGCGGGATTGTCCTCTGATGTAATTGATGCGATTGCACCGCGCATGGCGGCCGATGGTCATCTGATTGCGGGTGTTGTAACAAAGATTAAAACATATGCGGACCTGATGGGTGCGGCGGTTACAATGGAGGTTGCGCAGCATTTATTGGCGGACACACTGCAGAAGAACAAGACACCGATTGCAATGGTAAAGTCTATGTGTGAAAAGTTGGGTGTTTCCTATGATGCGGTATGTGGCACAGGGCGCAGCCGCGGGTTGGTTCTGGCACGTCAGATGATGATGGCAGTGCTGAAGGGGGCGACGGGCATGTCATTGACTGAGATAGGGCGCGTATGCGGCGACCGTAATCATGCAACAGTTCTGTATGCAATTGCCCAGATTGAAAAGCAGAAGAAAACAGACTTGGTTTTAGCAGCGCAGATTGAACAGATGATTGCAGAATGCAGATAATAAAAATGCCCCGATGGGGCACTTTTTTATGTCTTATGCGTATTGTGAATTAATATGACCGGGGGGTAGGCGGATTTAATGATTTGGAAACGGGGTAAAAATATGCTAAAATGTATAAAAACTATGTAGGATACTTTTGCTTAAACAAATCATCCCTTAAATTAGGCAATTGTGGTGTAATAACATGAAGAGATTTATATTTTTATCATTAATGTTTGGAATGTTGGTGTGCTCTGATTTATGGGCGGGAAACTGTACGCTTACGGATTGTACTCACGGACGTGGCTGGTCGTCTGGCTATGCAAATCGAGAGATGCTAACCCCGGATGGGAAGACGGGAGGGAACTTGGATGGCGTTGAGTACACAGGCCAATGTTTTGTATGTAATAATAGCAGTGCGGGCGATAGTTCGTGTGATAAAAATGATAAAGTTGCAATTATTGTAAATAATTCAATTGTTAAAATATATCGGTGTGACGCTGGGGATTTGTTTGATTCTTGGGGGGAATATGGTTTGGACAAAATTACAACTATTTGCGGGGATTCGCCTATTCGACAAGCCGATGTTAGCGGTGCGGTAAAAGGATATAGACTCGGTAATTCCCAATCAACGAGCAGCGGGCTTAATATAAGCACTCTTTTGACATCTTCGCAGAAAGCAAATAATTTGTGTGTTTATTATGAGTGTGACGGGAATAAAATTCCAAACAGCGACGGCAGTGAATGTGTTGAAAAGCAATGCCAGGGCTCAGAGCAACGGCAAGTGACATGCGGCGGTGCTTCGATTGCGCTAAACGCCGGTACTTGCATTCAGCAATGCACAGCCAATATGTGGAGCGCAGAGATAATATATACCTGCAAGTCCGATGATTATGTTTGTGTGCCACGGGCAGACGGAATTGGATGCGATAGGTGCGAGTTAAGTGAAGAGGCCCAATTGCGCAATGCGTCTGCGCAGCAGGTTTGCGAGAATTCAGGTGGCACATGGAATGGCGAAAATGACGCCACATGTGTCTGTGACGAGAATAAGCATCTAAAGCAGAATGCAGATTCTTCGGCGTGCGAGTGTGATGACGCAGATTATGAATATAGCGCCAGTGCCAAGCAGTGCGTTCTGAGTAATGCAGCAGTCAAGCGCGAGGCATGTAAAAACATGGCTGGGGCCCAGTGGAATGAAGATAGCAAAACATGCCTGTGCGATGATGAAACAATGGAGCCGGATTTTGATGCGAATAAATGCGTAAAAACAGCAGCGGCGGCACTGTGCGAGGAAATCGGAGAGGATAAGGCGAGCTTTGATGCCAAAAGCCGTAAGTGCGTATGCAAAGACCCGGATAAAGAGGTAAGTGAACAGGCCAAGGACTGTGTGGAAACAAAGGACGCCCGTGCGAGAAGAGAAGCGGAAGATGCCGCGATTCAAAAAAAGAATGAACAGAATAGCGCAAAGGCCAGAATAGAAGAAATCCGTACTAAAATGGCATCGATTACAGATGGCCTTGGGGTGTCGGTATGGAAAAACAAGGATGGTAATTTTAACACATCACGTCTGGCATCTGACAGTATTGCAGGTGTTGTCCTGGGCACAGCGGGTGGCCTTATAACAAGTAACGTTGTAAAGAAGAATCAGATAAAGGGCGGTTTTGAGAAAATCAACTGCAGCATTGGCGGTCAGACCGTTGCAGGCTTTGGCGATGATTTTAGCGTCGGTATATCACTGCAATAATATATTGTGCGCATTCAATAAAAAATACCGCCCGTGTGGGCGGTTTGTTTTTAGCCTTTAGAACCAGCCTTTCTTGCCAGGTTTGCTGTCTGCGAATTCCGTTAAGGCCTTTTTCTGTTTTTCCGTTAGTTTTGTTGGGATTTTTATTCCGATTTCAATGTACATGTCGCCAAATGAGCCTGCACGGCGGCCCGGCATGCCATGGCCGCGTACGCGCAATTTTTCGCCAACCTGGGTTCCGGCAGGAACCTTTACGGACAGTGTTTTGTCGTCAATTGTTTCTACCTCGATTTCGCCGCCCAGTGCCAGCGTTGTAAACGGAATATCCATTCGCATAATCAAGTCTGCGCCAATGCGTTCAAATCGTTTATCCGGGCGGATGCGAATATCCAGATAGAAGTCCCCCGCCGGGGCGCCACCCATGCTGGCCTCGCCCTGGCCGGATAGGCGCAGGCGTGTGCCGTCTTCAACGCCCGCCGGAATTTTGACTTCCAATGTGCGCTGCTTGTGCACGGTGCCGGTGCCGTCGCAGTCGCTGCATTTTTTATCTATCTTGTGGCCGGTGCCAGCGCAGTCGGGGCAGGGTGCCTCCATCGCGAAGAATCCCTGTTGGGTGCGGACGTAGCCGGTGCCGTTACAGCGCGTGCAGTTTGGGGCGGGTTTGCCATCTGCCGTGCCAAAGCCGTGGCATTTTGCGCATTCTACGTTGCTGGAAAATTTGACTGTGTGTGTTTTGCCGAAGTATGCGTCTTTTAGGTCGATTACAACCTCGTCCAGCAGGTCACGTCCGGCGCGGTTGTTTGCGCCGCCCCGCGGGTCGCCGCCGCCCATGTTAAAGCCGAAACCGCGCATCGCCTCGCGCAGGATGTCCTCCATCCCGGCGCCGCCGCCCATATTAAAATGGAACGCGCCATCGCCGAACGGATTGCCACCGCCAAATCCTGCGCCTGGGCCGCCCGCGCCAAATGCAGCACTGCCAAAGCGGTCGTATGCTGCACGTTTTTGCGGGTCTTTTAATATGTCAAAGGCGTTGTTGACTTCCTTGAATTTTTCTTCGGCCGATTTATCGCCTGGATTGCGGTCTGGATGATACTGCATAACCAGCTTATGATATGCTTTCTTTATATCAGCGTCTGTCGCATCACGCGCCACGCCCAAGACTTCATAAGGATTTTGATTCATTTTATATCTCGCCCGTTTTATTTCAATTGTGTCAATATATATAGGCACATTATACAAAAAATCAAGCCCATTGAAAAGCAAAGCGGGCATAAAAATGCCCGCTTGGGAAAACAAACCCTGATAGGTGTTTTTGGGGATTATTTCTTATGTACCAGGAATTCATGGAACATTCCAAGATTGCGGAAAATGCGTGCGGTGGCAGCAGTGCGCGATGCCGCGGCAAGTTCACTTTTGCTGGTGCTGACCAATACGGGGGAAATACGCCAGCGTGCAGGCCAGCCCAAATGACGGGCGTTGGATGCCAGGACATAGTTCATTGCCTCTTGGTCGGCGGCTGTGCTTTTTACAATATAGTCGCGTTTGGATTCATTTGGGGATATTAGCGCGTAATGTGTTGCGGCATTCATGCATGGTGCGATGGCGCGATATTGCTGCTCTAAGCGGGCGGCGTATTTTGGAGATGCGATTTTTGCACAAAATTCAACACTAACGTCCGGCATTTCTGTAATTTGCTGCAGGGCCTCCAGGGCGCCTTCGCGAACCTGGGGACGGGATGCGCATTTGTAAAATACGTTTTCAATCTGGGCGCCCAAGCTGCGCTTGCCAATGCCGTATTTGTATGCGATTGATAAAATTCTGCCCTTGATTTTGCCATATTCTGCAATGGCTGTCTGGGTAAATGTATCGTCTATCGGCTCGAAAACAACGCCGCTTAGGTCAATAATAATCTTCTTATTCATAGTATGCCCCTATATATAAATATGAAAATAAACTTATACTAAAAATATAGTTTTGTCAAGTTATAATATTAGGTACCTTTTCTTCGTCTTGGGAAAAAGTGGGGTGGGTGGGATTCTTTGCGCTTGCGCAGAATCAAATAATGTACTAATAATTAAGTACCATGACAGATACAAATTCACACTCTTATGATGCATCAGATATTCAGGTATTAGAAGGGCTGGAGCCGGTTCGTTTGCGCCCGGGTATGTATATTGGCGGTACGGACGAAAAGGCATGGCACCATTTGCCGATTGAGATTATGGATAACTCCATCGACGAGTCGGTGGCCGGTTTTGCCAAGAAAATTACTGTAAATTTAATTGATGCCAAGACTATTGAAATAACTGACGATGGGCGTGGTATTCCCGTGGATGAGCATCCAAAGTATCCCGGCAAGTCTGCATTGGAGGTTATTCTGACTACCCTGCATTCGGGGGGGAAGTTTAACAATAATGTTTATAAAACCAGTGGTGGCCTGCACGGGGTAGGGTCGGCGGTTGTAAACGCACTGTCGTCCGAGATGATAGTTACAATTTGTCGTGATGGATATGAATGGCGTCAGACTTTTTCGCGTGGTAAACCGACGTCGGCCATGACGCGCGGGGATGCAACGCGGGCGCATGGAACCAAGATTCGCTTTACCATCGATGACCAGATTTTTGGCGAGAATGCAGTATTCAAACCTGTTAAAATTTATCGTATGGCACGGGCAAAGGCTTTCTTGTCCAAGGGGGTAAAAATTGATTGGCATTGCAATCCTGCGCTTTTGACCGAGGATATGAATATCCCGGCCGATACAACATTTTATTATCCGAACGGGGTTGCGGATTTCTTGGAGGAAAAGACCAATGCTAAGCCGCGCATTCTGCCGAAAATATTTAGCGGCAGTGTGGATTTCCCGGATGATAGCGGCCGCGTTGAATGGGCGCTAACATTTTTAACGGATGAAAATGGCGCGGCGTCTGATGATGGTTTCTTTGCATCATACTGTAATACCATTGCAACGATTGATGGCGGTACGCATGAAACAGGGTTCAAGTCCGCGATAACCAAGGGTATAAAGGCATACGGCGAGAAGGTAAATAACAAGTCCGCTGCCAGCATTATTGGCGATGACGTGTTTGACTCCGTTGCCGCGATTGTATCTGTTTTTTACAAGACACCGCAATTTTTAGGCCAGACGAAGGAAAAGTTGTCTAATCCGGAGGTGGCACGCTATACAGAAAATGCATTGCGTGACCCGTGGGAGATATTCTTGGCGTCTGACCCAAAGACGGCCAATGCGCTGTTGGAATTTATTGTAAATCTGGCCAATGCGCGTATCAAGACCAAGCAGGTAAAGGATATTGCACGCAAGACTCCGACCAAGCGTATTCGCATGCCGGCAAAACTGGCCGATTGTTCCAAGCATGGGATAGAGGGAACTGAGCTGTTCATTGTTGAGGGGGAATCGGCGGGTGGTACGGCAAAGCAGGCACGTGACCGTGCGACTCAGGCGATTATGCCGCTGCGTGGAAAGGTGTTGAATGTTATTTCCAATTCAGACGAGCGTTTTGGCAATAACAAAGAATTAAATGAGTTAATTGACATCATCGGGGCAGGTACTGCCAAAAACTGGGATGACAGTAAACTGCGCTATGAAAAGATTATCGTTATGACCGATGCCGACGTTGACGGAAGTCATATTGCGTCGTTGTTGATGGCGTTCTTTTATCAGTATATGCCTCAGTTGATTTATGGGGGGCATCTGTATTTGTCTTGCCCGCCGCTGTATAAATTAACGCATGGAACCGAATCGATGTATATTGATACGGACGAGCAGCTGGAAGAACTAAAGAACGGCAAATACAAAAACAAAAAGATTGAAATATCGCGATTCAAAGGTTTGGGTGAAATGATGCCGAACCAGCTGAAAGAGACGACAATGTCGCCAAAGACACGTCGGCTTATTCGTGTTGAATTGCCGCCACGTACAGACGATGGGGCCGAGGATACGGAAAAGACGCGAACAATCGTTTCTGAATTAATGGGTAAAAAGCCAGAGTTTAGATTCCGTTTTATAACCGAGCATGCACAGTTTGTAAAAGACTTGTTCGTATAATACAAAGCCGGGGTTTGGACCGGCGTTTTTTTTGTGCTTGTTAATATAAATAAACAAGGGGCGCCGTTTTGGCGCCCTTTATGCATGCATTA
>JAAGKN010001039.1_pt1 | contig 77389 bp, 68 predicted proteins | sample 6206371 | NCBI WGS metagenome assembly JAAGKN01 (sample SAMN11533720, study PRJNA540317) | gut metagenome | isolation source: fecal pellets from male and female animal of same cohort | host: Peromyscus leucopus | place: USA:CA | collected 2017 | reverse complement strand
CAGTTCTATTTCAGAACAACAGACGTAACAGGCGACCTGCAGTTACCGGAAGGAACAGAAATGTGCATGCCTGGAGATAACGTAACAATGACAATTTCTTTGATTACACCAATCGCAATCGAAGAAGGACTGAGATTCGCTATCAGAGAAGGCGGCAGAACAGTAGGTTCCGGCGTTGTAACTGAAATCATCGAATAATAACAAGTTCGCAGGTAAGAAAGAGACAGAGTCAAATCTGTCTCTTTTTTTCTCTATCAAATAGGTCAAATTGACCTATTTGATATTGTTATATGTGTGAATTTATATATGAATATATAATAAGAATATTTTTCTTGATTATAATAATTAGAAATGCTATAATGAATTTAACAATACCATACTTTGAAAGAAAATTTCGGTTATCTTAGTGAAAAATGCCTCGTATAGCTGGAAACGATTACCAAAAATGACCAGTTATCCGAAAAAACGACCAGTTTTCCGAAAGTCCTTGAATATTTTTGTGAAACACGATATAATAAAGCAAAAGGGAGAAAGGGATTAGACTCTTAATCATATTGTACTTGGAGATATTGGGTATAGATACACATCTATATCCGATATCTCTTTTTTGAGAAGAAAGAAATATAAACTAACTCCTCAGAAATTCATTTCATTTTCATTTTTTTTGAGTATATTTTTTAAAAGCACACAAACTAATGAGATATTAGCGGAAATTATTCAGAAAGAAATGGAGATGAACTGACAAATGAAGGGAATTAGTGGGAAATTAATAGCACGCATTTTGAGGAAAGAGAAAAGAAATCCCTATATCGATTACGTTTGCAAGGAGACGGGATGGTCGTATCGAGAAGCAAAAGAACAAATGGATAAGGTGAAAGAATGGGATATTTCCTATAAGTATTATGCGAAGCGTAAGCTTTGGGCACGAACGGAGAAAGAAATAGAAAAGGTAAAACGAGATATACAGATTGTAAATGAGAGAAATAAGCGGGAGAAGGAGCATGCAATCCAGGCAGTATGTAGCGAAACGGGATGGACTGAAGACGAAGCGATAGAATTTATTGGAAAGGCAAGAAAAAATTGCGGATGTTCATATAAGGACTATCAGAAATTCAAGCTGTATCGGTTCGATGCAGAAAAGCAGAGAACTTTTTTAACGGCAAAAGTTATCGAACAGCTGTCCTTTAAATATAACGAGGACCCGAAGACGCTTAAAGTATTGCTTCATAAGGATCGCTTTGCAAAAAAATACAGTGATTTGATGAAACGGAGATGGTTTGTAAATAGAGACTTAACCTATGAAGGATTTTTAGCGGCAATTGATGGAATTGAGGATCTGATCTGTAAGCCTATTTCAGCAACACAGGGGAAAGGTGTAGAAAAAATCCACTGTGGCGAAGATTTGACCGAGGAGGAAAAGAAAAGCCTCTATAAGAAACTGTTCTCTTCAAAGACACGAATGATTTGCGAGGAGTGTATCGTGCAGCATCCTGAAATGGCGGCATATAATGCGTCATCTGTAAATTCAGTTCGTATGCTTACTCTTGTCGATCAGGGAAAGTGCTATCACCTTTATGCGGGATTTCGCATGGGCCGTGGTAAAATTGTTGATAATTTTCATGCAGGCGGCATTATCGCAAGCGTGGATGTGAAAACCGGCATTACCTGTATGGATGCCATCGATTTAGAGGGAAACCATTATCCGCAGCACCCTGTGTCAAACCTGCCGACGAAGGGGTTTCAGATACCTCACTGGGATGAAGTCCTTGCCGTTACGGAGAAAGCAGCACTGCGCCTGAAGGGAGCAGCATTAGTAGGCTGGGATATTGCAATCAGAGAACAGGATGTTTGTCTGATAGAAGGAAATTCTGAGGCCAGTTACCATATTATTCAGCTGCCATACGTTGAAGAAGGCATCGGTATGAAACATGTTGTTACACCATTTTTAGATTAGAATAATAAAAAGCCCTTTGCCGATTTCGCGTATTGGCAAGGGGCTTTATCGTTATTTTTCTACAATTGGATTGCTATCCGATATGGATTTCGCCTTCTGCTAAGATCACAGCACTGCCGCCGACTTTGATTTGGCAGCTTTCGCCGGAAGCGTCGATTTCGGACAGGATCACCGACGGACGATCCATCTTTTCGCCCTGAATGAACTTGCAGTCGGATTTTGCGTCAATCAGGTCATTCAGATAGAAGTAATAGGTCATAGCACCACTGGAAGTGCCTGTAGCGGCTTCTTCGTCGATATCGTAAAGCGGTGCGAAGTTTCTTGCGTGGGCGGTGACACCATCCTCACAGCGGAGCGTAAAGGCGTGAACGCCTACGACGCCGTAACGCTCGGAAAGAGCGGACAGAGCCTTCATATCCGGCTCGATTTCGTTTAAAGCCGCAAGGTCTGAAACGGGCATCATAATATCCGGAAGACCGGTAGAAATCATGCGGGGAGCCGGCAGATTCATGGTAGAATCGTAAGCTGCGCCCATAATGTCATAAAGCTCTTTAATCTGATCAGGGTCGCTCATGACGGAAATTTCTTCAGGAGAAGCCATATCCATCATAATAAAGCCGTCCTTGACCTCGATATTCAAATCTCCTGCAAGAGTGTGATTGATACAGGAACAGTTTTTTTCGATAATTCCAAGGTACATCAGAGCATAGAATGATGCGATGGTTGCATGGCCGCAAAGATCCACTTCTGCAGCCGGGGTGAAATAGCGAATCTGAAATTCGTGGTTACCCAGGATTTTGATAAAGGCGGTTTCGGAGTAGCGAAGCTCTGCAGCTGTTTTGACGCAGATTTCGTCTGTCGGAAAATCAGTGCCTTCCGGAAGAAGTACGATGCCGGCAGGATTTCCGCCAAAAGTGGTTTCGGTAAAAGCGTCAGCAATTAAGAATTTCATAATAGGACCTCCTAATTTAATCTACCTATAGTATAGAGGAAAGAAAAGGGAATTGCAAGCAGCAGCGGCACTGCACCACAGAAAATCAGCGATGATTGTATACAATAGCGAGCTAAGGCCAATGTAAATAGCGAAAAATAGTGTCCAAAATCCAAAAAAGAAAAGTAAACTGTGAAGACGATGTGAAAAGTTGGGATTTACAGTTTATTCATTTTTTTGCCTGCCTATACTAATATAGCCTGAGAAATTGTGGCAGGCGTGCAAAAAGTGTTTATTCACAAAAGGGAAAAAGGGAGAATTTGATATGAAAAAGAAGCTATTTATTACAGGGGCGCTGATTTCCGCGACAGTTTTTTCAGCTGCGGTCATTTATGCCGATACTGATGTAAAGGAGCAGGAACTCACGTCAATTACACCAAAAGAAGCATTTACCGAGATTAAAGCGGCCATGGCGACCTGCGCATCTGCAGTGAGCAAGGAAGACGACAACTACCGCAAAGGGCTTTCCGCCTACATTCGCCACGTCAACAGAAACGTAAGTAGAAAAGAAGCCGACGCAATGGTAGATAGTTTTGTCAAATATGCCGATGAATATAATGTAGATGAAAAAATCGTCATGGCGGTTGCGCAGACGGAGAGCTGTTATTATGCCGACGTTGTCAGCTGCGCTGATTATAAAGGCCTGATGCAGACCGGGGATATTCTCGCTGAAAATGCAGGCTATGCGCCGGAAAGGCTCTTTGAGCCGGAAATCAGCATTAAGGTCGGGGCAAGCTATATCCGTGATAAGCTGGACGAATTCGGCGACACCAGACTGGCGCTGACCGCTTACAATCAAGGCTCCGGTTCGGTGCATTCGGGGAATTACTCTACAGGCTATGCGGACTTGACCATAAAGAGGGCAGAAGCCATGGAGGCCTTCCTGAAAGAGCATGGATATTTGAAAAAATAGTTTCTTAAGGAATCTTAAGAAATGGCTTTAATTCTTAAGAAATCTTAAGAAGATTGAATACAATAACGGTATAAACACAAAAAATAACGGTAAAAACTGAATGTAAAACACAAAAAATAATAAAACTTCGTGAAAAGTGTGTGAAAAATTAAGATTTCTTAAGAATTTGCCTTGACCTTTGTTTATAATATAGGAGTCGCAGGGAACACTTTCCTGCACGAGTTAAACCAAAAGACGAAGGAGAAAAACGACATGGCGAAGAAGCTAATCACAGTTTTACTGGCGTTAACCATCATCGCGTGCTCATCAGTTTCCATTTACGCAGCAGAAAGCGCAGAGACAACATCAACTAACGATACAGAAAAAACAGGACAGAGAGTTGAGCAGATGGTCGACGAATACGACGAAGACGAAGCTCAGAAAGAAGCAGAGAAACAGAAAAAGGCTGAGGCAAAGAAAAAGAAAGAAGAAAAATACCGCAACGGCCTTGCCGCTTACATCAGAAAGGTAAACCCGAATGTAGGAACAGCAAAATCCAAAACTCTGGCAAAGCTGTTCATTGAAAAAGGAAAGAAATACGATTTAGACCCGAAAGTCCTCATGGCAGTAGCACAAGGCGAAAGTACTTTCTACACCAACGCTACCAACCCGTACGGTTACAAAGGACTGATGCAGACCAGCGATTCTCTGGCAAGAACTTATGGCTACAAGCCGTCAAGCTTGTACAAGCCGGAGGTCAGCATTGAAGTCGGCGCACGCTACTTAAGACACATGAAGGATATGTACAAGACCTACAGCAAAGCCCTTTCCGCTTACGCATACGGGCCGGGTTCTGTAAAGGCAGGGAAATTCTCTTACGGCTACGCAAACCGTGCGCTGGACCGCAGAGATAACATTACCAAGTATCTGGAACGCAACAATTATATCTAAGCTTTTAAATACCATGCTGGCGCATAGTGTTTAAAAATAAGAAAGACGCTGGTCATTGCGACCGGCGTCTTTGCTTTACTCGGTAAATGGGCTGTTATGCAACGAAAACGTTGACTGCGCGAAGCTTTGAGGAATCTCTCGGATCCTGCTCCACATCGTAATTGACATGCTGTCCTTCGTCCAGAGATTTATAGCCTGAGCTCTGAATGGAAGAAAAATGCACAAAGACATCTCCGCTTCCGTTATCTCCTGAAATAAAACCAAATCCTTTTTCGTTGTTAAACCATTTTACAGTACCAGTATTCATGTGTGGTACCTCCTTCATATTATATTAGCCCAAATGATACAAATAAAAAACACCACGTACAGGTCAAAATGGAAAATCGACCCTGCATTGTGGTGACAATCAATCATACATCTTAGAACTAATACTAGTATAACAGATATTTTAGAAATTACAAGACTTTTTTAATAAAAAATTTAGAAAAACAAAATTTTGGCTATTTTAAACCCGGAGACGGTATCAAAACCAGACCGCAAAACATCCAACAAACCAGACGGCAAAACCTCCAAGGGAATTCTTGTCAACACCGCACACTGTGTGGTATACTATAAGCTTAGAGGAATGTAAAAATGAAAGTTTTTGACATAGCGCCGGTGAAGTACGCAGAGGGAAAAATGCTGGTTTTGGATCAGACCCTGCTGCCCGGCCAAGAAATTTACATAGAAATGAAGACCAAGGAAGATGTCTTTGAGGCAATCTATAAGCTGCGGGTTCGCGGTGCACCGGCAATCGGCGTAGCTGCGGCCTACGGCCTTTATGTTGCGGTCAGAGATATTTCTGAGACGGAAGACATGGAGACCTTTTCAAGAGAGCTGAAAGAGGCGAAGGACTATCTGGTCAGCGCAAGACCGACGGCGGTGAATCTGGCGTGGGCCCTGAACAGAATGTGGGCTCTTTACGAGAGCCAAAAGCCGCAGACGGTAAAAGAAGCGAAGGAACTTCTCTTTGCCGAGGCGGAGGCCATTCGCATAGAAGACGAGGAGAGCTGCTATGCCATGGGCGAGTACGGTCTGTCTCTGCTGAAACCGGGCATGGGCATTTTGACTCACTGCAACGCAGGAACGATTGCAACCGCCAAGTACGGTACCTGTTTAGCGCCGATTTATCTTGGAGCGGAGCGGGGCTATGATTTCCACGTCTTTGCAGATGAGACCAGACCGCTTCTGCAGGGGGCAAGACTGACAAGCTGGGAGCTGCACAAATCGGGCATTGACGTGACTTTAATCTGCGACAATATGGCAGCTTCCGTGATGAAAAAAGGCTGGGTGGACGCTGTGGTCACAGGCTGCGACCGAATGGCGGCAAACGGTGACGGCGCAAACAAAATCGGAACCAGCGCAGTGGCGATTTTGGCGAAGGAGTATGGCATACCGTTCTATATGTATGTACCGACTTCTACCATCGACCTTGCCACAGAAAGCGGAGCCGATATTAAAATCGAAGAGCGGGACGGAGAAGAGATTTATAAGATGTGGTATGAAAAGCCTATGGCACCGGAGGGAGTCAAGACCTATAATCCGGCCTTTGATGTGACCGAGGCGAAATATATCACAGCAGTTATTACAGAGAAAGGAATTGTCAGACCGCCTTACAAGGAGAATCTGGCAAAGTTATTGAAGAAATAAATGAAGAAGAATACAACGATTTACGCGCTGATGGTACTGGCTGCATTTTTGTGGTCGGGGGCTTTTATTGCCGGGAAATATACAGGACCTTACATTCCGTCAGGTTCGGTGACCTTCCTGCGCTTTGCCATCGCGACGGTTTTGATGTACTTCATTATGAAGGTGACCCAAAAGAAAGAACCTCAGGCGGCATACCGGTTTTCAAAGAAGGACATTCCGCACTTCCTGTTTACAGGTATCGTGGGTATGGTGGGATATCATCTGTTTTTCTTTGAATCCTTAAACTATACGACGGCCATTAACTCATCGATTATCAGAGCGATTGACCCGATTACGACCGTATTGATTGCGTTCGTGTTTTTACATCAGAAAGTGCCTTTTAAACAGCTTCTGGGCATTTTGCTCTCCCTCTTTGGGGTGGTGCTTACCATTACGGCGGGCGACCTTGCCCACCTTGCGGAGATGGAGCTGAACAGAGGCGACCTTTACATGATCGGGGCGGTAGTTTGCTGGTCGGCATACGGTGTTTACAGCAAACACAAGTGCAGCCACATTCCGCCGGTGGTGGTGACCTATTACAGTTTTCTGGTCTGCACCATCGTGCTGATTCCGGTGTCACTGATGGAAAAGCCGTGGGAATTTATGTCCCATATTCCGGCATCTGCGTGGATTGCCCTTTTGTTTATGGCAATTTTCTGCTCAGGCATCGCCTACTATGTGCAGCAGATTGCACTGCGGGTCATCGGACCGACCAGATGTGCCATTTTTGTTAATTTAGTGCCTGTATTTTCCTTTATTCTGGCGACCCTTATGCTGGGAGAGGAATTACAGCCGATTAAAATACTGACTACAGTGATTATTATTGCCGGCGTCTGCATTTGCCAGGCGGCGGGAAGCAGGAGTGAGACGAAGTAATGGAGAAAGAAAAGAAGGGCTTTATCGCCCGCTATGTAAAAATTATCGTAGTGCTTGCCGTTATGGCAGGCTCATCGTCCGGGATTTTCGGCAGCGTCATTGAAGCACCGTCTTTAGCCATCGGATTTTGGCGGCTGACAATCGGCGTGCCCTTTTTCGCAATTCCGGTGCTTTTAAAGCAGAGAGACGTGCTGAAGCAGATTGCCGTAAAGGACTACGTCTGGACTTTTATTGCAGGGGCATTTTTGTTCGGCCACTTCTTCTCGTGGTTTAATGCCGTAAAGCTGACCAATGTGGCCAGCGCCGTTGTTCTGGCAGCCCTCCACCCGCTGGTGGTACTGGCAATTACCATTTTTGTATTCAAGCGTAAAGTCGGCCGCCGGCCGATTATGGGTATCATTTTAGCCCTGCTGGGCGGCGTGATGATTGCGGGACTTGATTATCAGCAGCTGACAGCCGGCAATTTCAAGGGCGATATTCTGGCATTCCTGGCCGGTGCATTTATGGGAATTTACTTTGCCATCGGCAATGAAGTGCGCAAAAATGTGCCGGGCGCTGTTTACGTATTTCTGGTATTTTTCTCCTGCTGGATTTGCTTCTCTATCGGAGTGATTGCAACAGGTACACCGGTACTGGGATACAGCACCATGGATTACATCTATATTATCGGTATGACTCTGGTCTGCCAGATTGGCGCTCACGCAGTGCTGAACCTGTGCTTCGGCTATGTGGATTCCCTGTACGTTTCCGCATGGGAATCGGGAGAATCGGTCTTTGCCATCGCTATGGGCGTTTTGTTTCTGGGACAGATTCCGACTTCCTATGAGCTGATTGGCTGCGTGGTTGTCATCGTCGGACTTTTATATTATAACTACTATACGGGCCTTGCTGAAAAGGAGAGACTATGAGCTATAAAGTAAAGCTGCCTATCTTTGAGGGACCTTTTGACCTGCTTGTTTACCTCATCGAAAATGCCCAGATGAGCATCTACGATATTCAGGTTTCGGAAATTACCGGGCAGTATCTTGCGTATATCAAAGCCATGCAGGAGATGGATTTTAATGTAGGAACGGAGTTTATGGTTCTTGCGGCAACTTTAATCGACATTAAGTCAAAGATGATTCTGCCGAGGACCACCATTGACGGAACTACCGTTTTGGAGGAAGATCCGAGAAGCGAGCTGGTAGAAAGACTTTTGGAATACAAGCGGTTCAAAAGAGGCGCAGAGATTCTGGCGGAGCAGGAGGAATACATGTCCCTAGTCTACGAAAAGCCGCAGGAGGATATTTCCGCATATCTGGAAGAGCCGGACGAATATCTGGCGCTGGATATCAAACAGTTTGCGGCAGCCTTTGACCTGTTTCTGCGCAAGAAAAAGCGTGAGGAAGATGTCAGAGCTCACTATACCAGAGTGGAGCGGGAGAAAGCCACCATCGAAAGCCGAATGGTCTACATCAAAGACCGGTTTAAATCGGCACTTGGTAAGGGCATTGCCAGGCTGAACCTGAAGGAACTGATTCCGGACAAAAAAGACCGCTACGATGTGGTGGTTACCTTTACCTCTGTGCTGCAGATGATGAGAGACAAATATCTGGACGCAGAGCAGAAGCATACTTACGGAGAAATTATGGTGATGCCGGGTGAGCGGACCATGGAGGAGACAGTAGAACATGAACAGTAAAAAGACAATTAAATCAGCGCTGGAATCCATGATGTTTATTTGGGGTCAGCCGCTGGAAGTGAAGACCTGCGCAGACCTTTTTAATATCAGCAAAGAGGATATGATGGAGTATTTTCTGGAGCTTAAGGAAGAATACGAGCAGGAGGGACGTGGCATTGTCATCAGACAGATCGGAAAGTCCTTTCAGTTTGTGACAAGAGCCGAAAATGCCGAGTTTATCGAAAGGCTTTGCACGCCGGTCAAGGTGAAAAAGCTATCTCAGTCGGCCCTTGAGGTGCTGGCCATTATCGCATATAAGCAGCCGGTTACCAAGGGAGAAATCGACGCCATCAGAGGAATCAAGTGCGACCGTGTCATCGACGGTCTTGTGAAGAAGGAACTGATTTGTGCAAAAGGCCGCTCCGAGGGAATCGGACGACCGATTTTGTACGGCACAACAGAAACGTTTTTGAAAAATTTTGGATTTACCAGTCTGAAAGAGCTTCCGGAAATCGAGGACATCGAAGGTGTTATCAATGTGGAAGAATCAAAGGACATGGAACAGATATCAATAGAAGAGGTGGATTATGGAGAGGGAGAAATTTAAGTGCCCCGGCTGCGGGGAAGAAATTATCATGGATATCCATGAGTTTGTAGATGTATGCGAGGAGCCGTCATATAAGGAAAAGGTCATGAATGGCTCTTTTTTCCTTGCAAAATGCCCAAAATGCGGCGATGAAACTTTGGCGGAATATCCCATGATGTATATGGATCCGTCTAAAAAACTGACAGTTTACATGGCGCCGGGACATGACGATTCTCTCCTTGAGCAGCTGAACAGTTTGGAACTGCCCGAATCTGCGGTGGATCCGGAAGCGGTTTTTCGTATCGTAAAGGACGGCGGGGAGCTTCTGGAAAAAATTCTCATCTGCGACGGCGGCAGAGACGACCGGATTATCGAGCTTTACAAGGCCCTTGTTTATGAGAATATCAAGGACGAATGGCCGAAGGTGCGAAGGGAAGACCTGCTTTACTACAGAGAGGGTGAGGAGGATTACTTCATCATCTGGGACTATACCAACGCCATGGGCGAGCAGCTGACGGTCAATCTGGATGAAGATCTTTACGGCGAGCTGGTTCGTGATTACGCAAAGGCACTGGAAGTGCCGGCGGGAAAATATGCCGAGGTCAACAGCGCATGGCTGGCGGAGCGTATCGATGTTGAGTAAAGGGAATTTTCATCTTCATAAGGAGGGACAGCGGCAGTATCTGACCCTTCCTGCACTGGAATCCTATCCGGAGCTTGCCCATCTTTTTACAACCCGTCACGGTGGCGTCAGCACAGGCTGCACTGCCAGCTGGAATTTCGGCGCACGGACTTTGGACAGCGAGGAAAATATCCGAAAAAATTATGAGATTTTAGCAGAGACGCTGGGGATTTCTGCAGACCGTCTTGTGGTGTCCGACCAGAGCCATACCACCAATATCCGTGTGGCCTGCGAGGAGGATGCCGGAAAAGGGGCGGTGCGGAAGAAGGACTACGAAGATGTAGACGGACTTGTGACCGATGTGCGGGGACTTGCCATCGTTACAGGCCACGCTGACTGCAACGCCATATTTTTCTACGACCCTGCAAAAAAGGTCATCGGCCTTGCCCATTCAGGGTGGCGGGGCACTTTGGCAGGTATCGGAAAAGCCATGGTGGAAAGGATGAAAAGCAGCTACGGCTGCCGGGCGGAGGACATTATTTGCGGACTTGGTCCTGCCTTGTGTCAGGACTGTTTTGAGGTGGACGAAGACGTGGCGGAACTGTTCTTTGAAAAGGACGAAGCCTACCGGAAATTTTCTTATGGGAAAGAACAAAAATATTATATTGACCTAAAGAAGATTATCAGGTATGATTTGCGGAGAGAGGGAATTTTGGAAGAACATTTCAGCGACATGGGTCTTTGTACAAAGTGTAATAAGGAAATGTTTTTCTCTCATCGGGGCCATCACGGAAAACGCGGCATTATGGCGGCGGCGATGATGCTGCGATAATTGGATTTGCGCTTAGATTATGTTAGAAAAGCGGAAGAGGACGAAAAAATGCGATACTTACAGAAAGTGCTGTACCTGACTGCAGGGGTCGGCGAGGAACTGCTGTGCTGTGGTGCGGAAATCGCCCGTGTGGAAGAAACCATGGAGCGAATTTCAAAGCACTACGGTGCGACCAAACAGCAGGTGTTCATCATCTCCAACGGAGTTTTTGTCAACCTGGAAATGGGAGAGGACCAGCGGGAAACCAGCTTGTCTCCCATTGCAAGCTCCAGTGTTGATTTGAATAAGCTTTGCGAGTTGAACAACCTGTCCAGAAAAATCGAACAGATGGATTTGGATATTGATGCAGCCATAGAAGAATTCGAGGAAATCAAAAAAGGACGGAAGTATAACAAATTTCTCCACGTCCTGTGTTCAGGCATTGGCGCTGCAACCTTCTGCTACTTTCTCGGAGGCGGAACGCTGGACTGCATGGCGGCCTATCTGATGGGCCTTATCGTCTGGGGATTTTTTCTGGTGCTGGAGCCACTGCATCTGTCCAATGTGCTGCTTCATATTGCTGCCAGCTTTATTGCGGCGGGAGGCTGCATTTTGATGATGAGAGTGGGCATGGTGGAAAATCTGGATAAAGCCGTCGTCGGTGCGATTATACCCCTTCTGCCCAGTGTGGCATTTGTTAACGGCGTGCGGGATCTGGTCGACCAGAACTATATTTCCGGCGGTGTCAGGCTGGTGGATGCGATTCTATTGTTTACCTGTATTGCCACCGGGGTATTTTTAGCGCTGCAGCTGGGAGGGCGTGTGTGATGATAGGATTTTTGTTGCAGGGAATTGCGGCAGCTGTAGGAACAGCAGCCTTTGCGGTACTCTTTAAAGTGCCGGGCAGACAGTGCGGCGTCTGCGGCCTTGTGGGTTTTCTGGGCTGGGTCATTTATACCGTTTGCCTTCCTTACATGTCCATTGCTTTGGCATCTTTTCTTGCGGCGGCAGTGATCGCTCTTTCGGCAAGAATTCTGGCGGTCTACTGCAAGGTGCCGGCTAACGTGATTATGATTCCGGGGATTTTTCCAATCATTCCGGGTATCAGTATTTACAATATGATTTACAACCTTTTTACCGGAAATACGATACTGGGCTTGTCCGGCTGTTTTTCGGTGCTGAAAATCATCGGTGCTATAGTGCTGGGCATGGTTGCAGTCTTTTCCCTGCCTCGGAGCATGTTCAGAAGACGGAGAAAAGTTTCCTAAAAAGAACCTTTTTGGTGAATTTTTTTAGTTTAGCAGTGAATTCTGTCAAATTATACGAAATAGGGACAAAAGTTTCTTATTGCGACACTGAACGGACAAAAGTTTCCTTACGAGAAACGGGTCTGCGTTTGTCACAGATGAATTCAAGATGATAAAATAACCTCATGATTTTTTAGTTGTGAGGTGTAAAGATGAACAAAATTAGAACGACTGATTCCCTAACCATTGGCTTTGCACTCTTTGCAATGTTCTTTGGTGCAGGGAATCTTATTTTTCCGCCATTTTTAGGTTGGGAGTCGGGCGGCTCCTGGCTTCTTGGATTTATTTGCTTTATTTTTATCGACATCGGCATGAGTTTGATTGCCATGATTGCTATTGCCGGAAGCGGCGAAGGTGCGGAAGGTCTGACAGGTAAGCTGGGAAACAAAATTTCCACGGTGGTGCTTGCCTTAAACTGCCTGTGTATCGGCCCTTTTGTAGCGATTCCAAGAACTGCAGCGATTACTTATGAAGTAGGGGCTGCGCCTATCTTTGGGGAATTAAATATCTGGATTTTTACGGCAGGATTTTTTGCTGTGGCATTTCTTCTCAGTGTGCGTCAGAGCAAGGTCATTGACCTTGTCGGAAAGTTTATGGCGCCGGTCATGTTTGTGGCGCTTGTCCTTATGATTATAAAAGGCGTGGTATCGCCGCTGGGTGAAATCGGACCTGCAGCGGAAAGCGGCAGTGTAATTAGAAACGGGCTGCTGTCAGGTTATCAGACTATGGACATGATGGCTGCGTATATTTTTTCTGTAGCAGTTTTAATCACAATCAGACAGAAGGGATATAGCGAGCAGAAGGAGCAGTCGGCGCTGATTCTGCGAGGCGGACTTGTAGCAACGGTGCTTCTGGTCGTTGTGTACGGCGGACTTGCCTACATCGGAGCGACTATGTCGGTATCTGTAAAGGAAGAACTGAGTCAGGCGCAGCTTCTGATTCTGCTGACAGAGCAGCTTCTCGGAAAGTCAGGCATGGTGCTTCTTGGTGTTATCGTAGCCTTTGCATGTCTGACAACAGCAGTGGGACTTTTGACTTCCATCGCTTCCTTCTTTGCTGAAAAAACCGGTGCAAAATATGAAGTGCTGGTGGCAGGATTTACTTTGGTTTCGTGGGTGATTTCAAACTTCGGAACGTCGACGATTATTTCTATGGCAGCGCCGGTGTTGGAGCTGATTTATCCAGTGCTGATTGTCCTTGTTGTATTCGGATTCCTGGGAAGATGGATTCGCTCAGAGACAACCTACCGCTTTGCCGCCTTTGGCGCTTTTGCCGCGTCGGTGCTTTTGCAGGTTGGAAATATCTTTGACATCGATATCTTTGAAAATCTTTTACCGCTTTCAGGACTTGGCTTCGGCTGGATTGTGCCGGCAGGCATTTTTACGGTGCTGGGCGAGCTGAAAACAAAGAAAATTTAACGTCGCTGGAGAGATACGATACCGGTGTTTCGGATTCGTCTGATTTCGCTTTGATCGAAAGCAAGGACATCTAAAAGCTGCTGATTTTCAGGAAGCGGTTTTTCGGAGATGACAGCCTTGCAGGTGACAGGCACTAAATTAGCAAAGGAAAGGCCGGTGAGCAGACCGATATCAAAGAGCAGGTTATCTAAATTTGCACGGTAGCAGATGGAGACCTGCTCTATGTTATTTTTTTGATTGATTAAATGCAGGTGGGTAAAGATATCCTGTTTGGTGATGAAGCCGTAGTAAAAGCCCTGGCATTTTTCAGGGGTCTGAAAAGATGGCACACCGTAAAACATGGAGGCCTGCAGATGGCGCAGATGAGGATTGTCGTTGCCGGTGCTGTAAATTTCAATGATACTTCTTGTAAGGGTGCCGCTGCGGCCGGCAAAGTTATACAGATACAGCTTGGATACTGTGGTCTTTTCGGTGCTTTCATCTTCATCTTCAGAAACAGCCAGAAGTATGTGAACCGGAATTTGCAGAATCTGACAGATTTCACGCAGTGTCTCAAGGTCCAAAGCGATGTCGCCGTGTTCGTATTTGGAAATGGTCGATTTGGTCTTGTGCAGGGCAGAGGCAAAGGTCTGCTGACTGTATCCCTTGGATTTTCTGAACATGCGGATTCTGTTTCCTACTTCTTTGCTGTACTGATTCATGACGCTCTGTGCTCCTTTTCGTTTTCTCGCTTCACTTTCTTGCTTTTATTTTACATCACAGCGGGATAATTTGGCAATGTTTTCTTTGCTATCAGACAGTATCTGTGATAGAATAAAAAATTAGAGTGTTACGATAGGAGAAAAGACAAAAACATGCAGAATATTATTTTAGTAGGTATGCCTTCCTGCGGAAAAAGCACCATCGGCGTGGTGCTGGCAAAGACCATCAATAAGGGCTTTGTGGATACGGATCTTCTGATTCAGCAGGCGGAGGGCAAGACCCTGCAGCAGATTATAGATGAAAGGGGAAACGACTACTTCCACAAGGTGGAGGAGAAAACCCTTTTAAATTTTGACGGAGAAAACTGCGTCGTTGCAACCGGCGGCAGCGCCATTTACTTTGACAGGGCGATTGCAAAGTTCAAGGAAAAGGGCGTAGTTGTCTATTTAAAGGTGAGTCTGGATACGGTCCTTGAGCGGCTGTCAAACATCAAAACCCGTGGGGTGACTTTGGAAAAAGGCCAGAGCCTGGGGGATTTGTATGAGCAGAGAGTGCCTCTTTATGAAAGGCACGCTGACGTGACCATAGAGTGCGACGGCTGTACGGTCGAAGAAGTCATTGAGAAAATAGTAAGGGACGTGATTGCTTGATTTTTGGACGGCATATTAATAAATATTACATTCACTATGGGCCGATGCTCCTTGCAGGGCTGACGGCGCTGCTTCTTGTGGATTTTTTGCAGCTTGAGATTCCAAATCTGTATCAGATGATTATCAACGGCATGAATCAGGGTTTTGTCTATGTGGACGGGGCGAAAGTCGATTTTGACATGAACTTTCTGCTGGACGAAATCTGTATGCCTATGATTTTGATTATTTTAGGGATTGTATTTGGCAGATTTCTGTGGCGTATCATGTTTTTCGGTGCAGCTGTCCGGGTGGAGGCAAGGCTTCGGGAGGATATGTTTGACAACTGCCGCACCCTCAGCTGCGAATATTATCAGCAAAACAAAGTGGGCAATCTGATGAGCCTTTTCACCAACGATCTGGATACGGTGCAGGAGTGCTTCGGCTGGGGTATCATGATGTTTCTTGATACGCTGTTTATGGGGATTTTAGCCATTGCAAAGATGTGGCTGATGGATCCGGTGCTGACCCTGCTTTCTCTGATTCCTATGGCGCTGCTTCTTGCCAGCGCTACGGTGGTGGGCAGGTACATGATGGAAAAATGGGATATCAGGCAGGAGGCCTTTTCCCAGCTTTCCGACTTTTCCCAGGAAAGCTTTTCCGGTATCGCGGTAATCAAAGCCTTTGTCAAGGAAGCCAAGGAGCTGATGGCTTTTAAGAAGCTGAATATAGAAAACGAAAATGCCAATATCGACCATACCAAAGCGTCGGTGCTGCTGCGCATTCTGGTGACCATGTTTGTGGAAAGCGTTATCTGCGTTATTTTGGGCTACGGCGGATATCTGGTATATCAGGGCAGGTTTAACGCAGGACGAGCTTGTGGAGTTTATCGGCTATTTCAATGCTGTCATCTGGCCGATTATGGCGGTTTCCGAGCTGATTGATATGACGTCCAGAGGAAAGGCGTCTTTAAACCGTATCGGGGAACTTCTGGACGCAGAACCTACCGTAAAAGACCGTGCCGGCGCAAAGCCTTTGAAAGAGCCAAAGGGGACAATTCGCTTTGAAAACCTGCGCTTTTCCTATCCGGGCGGAGAGCGTGAGGTTTTGACGGATATCACCTGCACCATTGAGGCCGGCGAGCAGGTTGGAATTGTGGGAAAAACCGGTGCGGGAAAGACTACTCTGGTGGACTTGCTGCTGCGGACCTATAACGTGGAAGACGGCATGATTTTTCTCGACGGCATGGAAATCAACAACCTAACCATCGCTTCGGTGCGGGATGCCTTTGCCTATGTGCCGCAGGATAATTTCCTGTTTTCCGACACTATAGCCAGAAATATCGCCTTTGGAAGCGGCGGCGATGTATCCGATTTGGACGCTATTATCGAAGCTGCCAAGATGGCTGATATCGATTCCAATATTCGTGAGTTTACAGCAGGTTATGCGACTGTGCTGGGCGAGCGGGGCGTGACGGTATCAGGAGGTCAGAAGCAGAGAATTTCTATTGCAAGAGCCCTGATGCAGGAAGCGCCGGTGCTGATTTTAGACGATTCCGTTTCTGCGGTGGACACCAAAACCGAGCGGGCAATTCTGAAAAACCTGCGGAAAGTCAGGGCGGGAAAAACGACCCTTCTGATTGCCCACAGAATTTCCACCATCGAGCAGATGGACAAGATTTTGTTTTTGGAAGACGGCAGGCTGACTGCGGCAGGAAGCCACAGGGAGCTTTACAACAGCTGTCCGGCTTACCACAAAATGGTAGAACTGCAGAAACTGGAGGAGAAAGGAGAGGTGGGACATGTATAAATATTTGCCTGTCCTCATTGTAGGCGCGATTATCGGCGTCTTTACACTGATTTTTCTTCTGACCTTTTTTGCAGAAAAGAGACGAAAAGAGGAACTGGATTTCGATCGCCATATGGAAGACGGCGAGCTGATTCGCCGGCTTATGGTCTATGCGAAGCCTTATCGCAGGGATTTTGTAAAGGTTTTTCTGCTGCTGCTGTTTTCTATCGCTTATGATCTGGCAGCGCCTCTTCTCATCGGTTACATCGAGGAGACTGTAAAGGGCACTTTTGCCTTGTCTTCTCTGTGGTCCATGGTAGGCCTTTATGCAGGCATTTTAGTCGTCAGCATGATTTGCACCTATGGACAGTCCATGATTTTGCAAAGGACAGGTCAGAAAATCCTTTCGGCTTTAAGGGAGGACGTTTTTGTTCATATCGGGGGACTGTCTCACGGCCAGCTTTCTGCCATTCCTGTGGGAAAACTGGTAACGAGAGTCACCAACGACACCAATGCCATTTCCTACATGTTTACCAACATTTTGGTAACTTTGATTAAAAATATGGTAGTCATCGTCGGCGTGCTCTTTGCCATGCTGATGCTGAACTACGCCCTGACTCTGATGGTGCTTTGCTTTGTGCCCTTTGTGGTGCTGTTCACCCTACTGTTCCGCTATTTTTCAAGGAAAGTGCACCGCAGAGTCAACAACGCTACAACGGATGTCAACACCTATCTTTCGGAAAATCTGTCAGGCATGAAGCTGACCCAGGTTTTCAATCAGGAAGAGCGCAAGATGGAGGAGTTCTGCCTCAAAAGCGAGACGCTCCGCAAAGCGAAAAAGGACAGAATTTTTGTATTCGGTATCTTCAGACCGATGGTTTACATGCTGTATGTGTCTTCTGTCATGTGCCTGTTTTATCTGGGCGGCAGAGGCTATATCGAGGATATCAGCTTCCTCGGACAGACCATGACCAGCGGCGTGGTGGTATCCTTTTATATGTATATTTCCCGGTTTTTCAATCCTATTCAGACCCTGGCGGAGCAGTTCGATATGCTGCAGCGCTCTTTTGCGGCGGCGGAGAAGATCTTCACCATTATGGATATGGAGCCGGAAATCGTAGACGATGAGGGGCAGGAGGATTTGATTGAGCTTGAAAATCTGCGGGGAGAAATCGAGTTTAAAGACGTATGGTTTAGCTATAATCCGGGAGAGTGGGTGCTGAAAGGCGTATCCTTCCACGTTTATCCCGGCCAGACTGCGGCCTTTGTCGGTGCGACCGGTTCAGGGAAATCCACCATACTGTCGCTGATCTGCAGAAATTACGACATTCAGAAAGGGCAGATTTTTATCGATGGGATTGAAATCCGGAAAATCAAAATCGCTTCTCTGCGCCGCCATTTCGGGCAGATGCTGCAGGATGTATTTCTCTTTTCCGGTACGATTCGCAGTAACCTGACGCTGCGCAGCGATTTTACGGAGGAAGAAATCTGGCAGGCCTGTCGCTATGTCAATGCAGACAGCTTTATTACAAAGCTGAAAGACGGCCTGGACGAGGTAGTGCGGGAGCGGGGCAACAATTTCTCCGCCGGGCAGCGTCAGCTTTTGTCCTTTGCACGCACCATGCTCCACAAGCCGTCGGTGATGATTCTGGACGAGGCCACCGCCAACATCGACACCGAGACGGAGGTTTTGATTCAGGATTCTCTGGAGAAAATGAGAAATATCGGCACGATGCTGATTGTGGCCCACAGGCTGTCGACCATTCAGCACGCTGACAATATTATTCTTCTGTCTCACGGAGAAATTCTGGAGCAGGGAAATCACCAGCAGCTACTGGAACAAAAGGGCAGATATTACCAGCTGTATATGCTGCAATACAGCAAAGAACAGCTGCAATAAAACAGAAAAACTGAGAGGAGTAATTATCGTGATAGATGTAGTTAACGTAAGCTTAAACTTCAGCGGCCAGCCGCTGTTTAAAGATGTAGATTTGAAATTCACGCCGGGCAACTGCTACGGCATTATCGGCGCTAACGGCGCAGGAAAGTCCACATTCCTTCGGATTTTGTCCGGGGATTTGGAGCCGACCACAGGGCATGTTTCTGTGAAGCCGGGCATCCGCATGTCTGTTTTGAAGCAGGACCACTTCGCCTATGACGCTTATACGGTGCTGGATACAGTCATCATGGGCAACGCCAGACTTTACGAAGTGATGCAGGAGAAGGACGCTATTTACATGAAAGAGGATTTCAGCGACGAGGACGGTATCAAAGCTGCTGAGCTGGAAGCTGAATTTGCGGAAATGGACGGCTGGGAAGCGGAGTCCGATGTGAGCAGACTGCTGCAGGGGCTGGGTCTTTCCGGCGATATTCTTTATAGTCAGATGAACACCCTGACCGGTAAGGAAAAGGTGAAGGTGCTGCTGGCGCAGGCCCTTTTCGGCAATCCGGGCATTATCCTTTTGGACGAGCCGACCAACCATCTGGATGTAAAAGCCATCAACTGGCTTGAGGATTTTCTCATGGATTATGAGGGAACGGTCATCGTAGTTTCTCACGACCGTCACTTCCTCAACACGGTCTGCACAAACATTGTGGACGTGGATTATGGTAAAATCAAGATGTACGTGGGTAACTACGAGTTCTGGTACGAATCCAGCCAGCTGATTCAGAAGATGGTAAAAGATCAGAACCGCAGAAACGAGGAGAAGATTAAGGAATTACAGGCATTTATTCAGCGTTTCTCCGCCAATAAATCCAAGTCCAAGCAGGCGACCAGCCGCCGGAAGCTCCTCGACAAGCTAACCGTAGAGGAAATGCCGGCGTCCTCCAGAAGATACCCATTTGTGGGCTTTAATATGGACAGAGAACCGGGCAAGGATATTCTCATCGTCGAGGGAATTTCCAAGACCATCGACGGCATCAAGGTGCTGGACAACGTTTCTTTCCGTGTGAACAAAGGCGATAAAATCGCCCTGGTGGGAGAAAATGAAATAGCCAATACGACTTTGTTTAAAATCATCATGGGAGAGATGGAGCCTGATGCGGGTTCTTATAAATGGGGCGTGACTATTACCAATTCCTATTTCCCTATGGATAACTCGGAGTTTTTCAACGGTTGCAGCCTGAATCTGGTGGAATGGCTCAGTCAGTACACCAGCGAAACGACAGAAACCTTTATGAGAAGCTTTCTGGGCAGAATGCTTTTCTCAGGGGACGATGTCTACAAGGAAGTGCAGGTTCTTTCCGGAGGTGAAAAAGTGCGCTGCATGCTTTCACGCATGATGTTATACGGATCCAACGTGCTGGTTCTGGATCAGCCGACCAACCATCTGGATTTGGAATCTATCACGGCGGTCAACGACGGACTGAAAAATTTCAAGGGAAATGTCCTTTTTGCGTCTCACGACCATGAATTTATTCAGACCATTGCAAACAGAATTATGGAAATTCGCAAGGACGGCACGCTCATCGACAGACTGTGCACCTACGACGAATATATCGAAGAAAACTAAAATTTTCAGATTGGGGGATTAGGATTATGCCGGGATTTTATGCCCATCACCGCTTTGGGAGAGAAGTGATTTCCTGCCTGCGGAAGGATTTGCGGGAAACTGCCGAAAGGCACAGAAGGCAGTTCGATATCGGTCTGCAGGGGCCTGACCTGTTTTTCTTTTATAAACCTTACAGGAAGAATCGGGTTGTGATCTACGGCCATCAGCTTCATAAGCAGTCCGCTCTGCCTTTCTTTGAAAGGGGGCTTTCTGTTATTGAGCGGTGCGGCGTTTCGGGAAAGGAATATGCTTATCTGCTGGGATTTATCTGTCACTTTATTTTGGACAGTCAGTGCCACGGCTATGTCAACGCCATGGTTTTGGAGACCGGCGTCGAACATCTTGAAATCGAGGAAGAATTTGAAAAATATCTGCTGCGGGAGGACGGAGAAAATCCGGTCGCTTTTTCGGTGGCGGATTTAGTGCCGAGAGATGGTGAAACTGCGGCGGCTATCGCACCTTTTTATGAGGGAATCAGCGAGAAAATTGCAGCGGATTCCCTGGCGGATCTGCAGAAGGTGAAGAAACTGCTCACTGCACCGGGGGCTTTCAAGCAGGGAACGATTAACGGCGCAATGCGGCTTTCCGGTCACTACAGGCAGCTGAAAGGGCTGATGAACCAGCGAAAGGATAACCCGGCCTGCGAGGAAACAAACAGGCAGCTCTTTACCATTTTTGAGGAGGCGGTGCCGCTGGCAGCTGCCATGATAGAAAGCTATGACGAGAGTCTGCGGACGGGAAGCAGTCTGGCAAAGCGGTTTGATAGGGGGTTTGAATAGGAAAAATCAGTTGAAAAAAGTCGGGATGTTTTTCTTGTAATCGGCATGGAATCGATATATAATAACGATACAAACGATAATTACGATTTTGTGGGGGTGAGATATGAAATACGAAGAAAGCTATACTGTTGAATTGAAACAAGAAATCAATGGGGATTTTAAGAAAGAAATTATAGCGTTTGCCAATTCTGAGGGAGGCGAAATTTTTGTCGGTATTGATAGGAATGGTAACGTTGTTGGTGTAGTAAATCCTGAAAAAGTGATGGAGCAGATTGGAAATATGATTCGTGACGGAATCAAACCAGACTTATCTGCGTATACGGCAATCAGTGCTATCAAGGAGAAGGATAGGACTATCATCAAAGTAGACGTACTGAGAGGCACAAAGCGGCCATATCATCTGATTGATAAGGGGTTGAAATCCAGTGGCGTGTTTATTCGTCATGGAGTTTCATCAGTTCCGGCAACAGATGAAATGATTCGTGAAATGCTGCGTGAAAGTGATGGTGTGACCTTTGATAAATCAAGGTGCATGAATCAGGATTTAACCTTTGAATATGCGGGTCAATACTTTGCCAATGAGCAGATTCCTTTTGGCGATAATAATAAGAGGAGTTTAAATTTACTTGACGCAGATGGATATTACACCAATACGGCATTGCTACTTTCCGATCAATGTGAGCACAGTATTAAATGTGCTGTTTATGAGGGAAACGGAAAGACCAAGTTTAAAATGCGTAAAGAATTTTTCGGATCGGTTTTAAAGCAGATGGATGAGGTCTATGAATTTCTTGTTTTAAATAATAATTTGAATTCTACTATAGATGGACTGAAAAGAATCGATCACCCTGATTATCCGCCATATGCACTGCGTGAGGCACTTCTGAATACTATTGTTCATCGTGATTACGATTATTCCGGAAGCACATTGATAAATATCTATGATAATCGTATCGAGTTTATATCTCTTGGTGGACTGGTAAAAGGTCTAACAATAGAAGATATTATGGGAGGCGTGTCGCAGCCCCGTAATTCACTTCTTGCCAATGTTTTTTACCGGCTGGAACTAATTGAAAGCTACGGTACAGGTATAGCACGTATTTTGGAGAGCTATTCAGAGTACCCGGGTAAACCGGTCTTCGCACCTGCCCCGGCATCTTTTAGCGTTGTTTTGCCCAAAATCATTACGGTGGAGGGTGAGAGTCTAAGCAACGCCGAAAAAGTTCTTGCGTATATCACACAAAAAGGTGAGGTTAGTCGTAAGGAGATTGAAGGCGTGCTTGGGAGTTCTAAATTTCCGGCTATCTGTGCTTTGAATGAATTGCTTACAGAAAATAAAATTATAAAGACAGGTTCCGGCCCGGCAGTACGGTATAGATTGACGGATTCACTGTAGAAAGAAAAACTGTAGAAAGAAAAGCGGACTTCGGCTAAAATGTAATCAGAATACAAATTAGCCGAAATCCGCTTGTATTTTTGTTGGGATTCGGCTAAAATATAATTACAATGAATATTAGCCGAAAGAATGGAGCTTATCATGAACTATATTACGAGAAATTTGGAGCAGGTTGTTTTAGAGGTTACGAAAGAGTATCCTGCAGTTCTTGTGACGGGTCCGAGACAGGTCGGAAAGACAACGATGCTGCAAAAGCTGATGGAAGATACCGCTAGAGAGTATGTGTCCTTAGATGATTTGAACGAAAGACAGATTGCAAAGACGGATCCGGAGCTTTTCTTGCAGCTGCATAAGCCGCCTGTATTGATTGACGAAGTGCAGTATGCGCCGGAGTTGTTTACCTACATTAAAATGTACGTAGACCAAAATGGCGTGCCGGGAGATTTTTGGCTTACCGGCTCTCAAACTTTTAAATTGATGAAGGGCGTGCAGGAGTCTCTTGCAGGAAGAGTGGCTGTACTGTCGTTGACTTCCTTATCACAGGCGGAGATTTGCGGCGGAACAGTTGAACCCTTTTCTATCGAAATGGAAGCGCTGAAAGCCAGAGGAAAAGAACGCCAGTCGGCAGATGTAAGAGACATTTTTGAGCGAATCTATAGAGGTTCTATGCCGGCAGTGGTAGGCGGGAAAGTCAGCAACAGCCAGATTTTCTACAGCAGCTATTTGAGCACCTATATTGAACGGGACGTCAGAGAAATGTCGGATTCTATCGACTCACTGAAATTTCTTCAATTTATTACGGCGGTGGCGGCAAGGTGCGGCCAAATGCTCAACATTGCGGAGATTGCAAGAGATGCCGACATAAATCAGGTGCAGGCGAAAAGCTGGCTGGGAATTTTGGAAGCAATCGGACTTGTTTTCTATCTTCACCCATATTCTAACAATTTGCTGAAGCGGCTGGTAAAAACTCCAAAACTATATTTTTATGATACGGGGCTGGTCTGCTATCTGACAAAATGGAGTAGTGCAGAAACTCTGGAAAAAGGTGCGATGAACGGCGCAATCTTAGAAAACTATGTGGTCGCAGAAATCCGAAAAACATACTTGAATGCGGGGCAGACACCGTACATGTACTATTATCGGGATAAAGACGCAAAAGAGATTGACCTGATTTTGGAGCATGACGGCGTGCTGAATCCTATGGAAATTAAGAAGACGTCCAATCCGGGAACAGAACTTGTGAAGGGGTTTGGACTTTTGGATAAAGCCTCTGTTCCTAGAGAAAAGGGTGCAATCATTTGCATGAAGCCGGGATTCGGGGCAGTTGACAGAGATAACTATATCGTGCCGGTTTGGATGATTTAATTGGGAGATTAGGTCTTAAATGCCATGCGTTTTGACTATGGAACGATATGCTGCATAAGTATTAGACATAGAGAAAAAGCCGTGGTACACTTTAAAATAAATAAGTTTGAGCATGAATTACCCGATTGGAGGTCCTAATGGAATATCGTGCAAATCGCCGCACCGGCGACAAAATCAGCGTGCTGGGTCTTGGAGCAAGCTCCATTACACCGGCAGGAGAAAAAGAAGGAATTGAAACACTGCAGAAAGCCTATGAGGCAGGAATTAACTATTTTGATTTGGCGGCAGGCGAAAGCGGCTGCTTTGACTATTTCGGAAAAGCCTATGCAGATGTAAGGGAAAATGTGCTGTATCAGATCCACTTTGGCGCTGATTATCGCAGCGGTGCATATGGATGGAGTCTGGATTTAGATGTTGTTAAATCATCCATTGACTGGCAGCTTTCTCACCTGAAAACAGACTACATCGATTATGGATTCATTCACTGTCTGGACGAGGAAGCGGACTGGAAACAGTATCAGGCAAACGGCATTTTAGACTATATTTTGGAGCTGAAAAAGCAGGGTGTTGTCCGTCATATCGGTATGTCTTCTCACACGCCGTCAGTTGCTAATATGGCACTGGACACCGGTCTTGTGGATATGCTCATGTTCAGCATCAATCCGGCCTACGATTATAAACACGGCGATTATGCAATCGGCGAAGTCAATGAGAGACTTGGCCTTTATCGCCGCTGTGAAGCGGAAGGTACTGGCATTTCTGTGATGAAAGCATTTTCCGGCGGTCAGCTTCTCTCCGATAAAACGTCGCCTTTCGGAAAAGCATTGACAGAAGCCCAGTGCCTGAAGTACGCACTGGATAAGCCGGGTGTTCTGACGGTGCTTCCGGGCATTCGCAGCGGAGAAGATTTGCAGCGACTTTTGGCGGCTGTCGAAGCGGCACCGGAAGAAAAGGATTATTCCAGGATTTCTTCCCTGACACCGGCAGAAGTAAAAGGCGTCTGCGTTTACTGCAATCATTGCCAGCCATGTCCGTTCGGCCTTGAAGTAGGACTGATTAACAAGTACTATGATTTGGCAAAACTGGGAGATAAACTGGCGGCAGACCACTACGCAAATCTGGAGCAGAAAGCCGGACAGTGTACCGCTTGCGGCCACTGTGACAAGCGTTGTCCGTTTGGGGTTTTGCAGAGTCAGCGCATGAAAGAAATCGCAGCATATTTTGGCGCATAAAATATTGAAGAGGCAGAGCAAATCTGCCTCTTTTTGTATTTTGCGCCGAAAATTAGAGAGTGAGCAAAGGTCTACGCAGCGTAGGTTGCCGGGGCGGCTTTCATATGGTATCCTCGTGAAGTAAAGACTTTGAAATGAAAGTGAGGAAAATGATATGGATATGTACGTTACAGCGCAGGCAATTAAAAGGCTTCGTGAGGAGAGGAAGATTACCCAGAGCGAGCTGGCGGAAACCCTTGGTGTCAGCAGCAAAACTGTTTCAAAATGGGAGACGGCAAGAGGACTTCCCGATATATCGCTGGTTGAGCCTCTGGCGAAAGCCTTGGGGGTATCGGTAATCGAGCTGTTTAATGGGGAATACAGAATCAACGAGAATGCAGCGTGCAATTTGAAGAAATCAAAATTTTATGTCTGCCCGATTTGCGGCAATATTCTCCATGGGACAGGGGCGGCGGTGGTAAGCTGCTGCGGCATTACTTTGCCTGAGGCGGAGCCGGAAGCCGAGGACGATGCCCATAAACCGGAAGTGAAATATACCGATTCCAGACATTATGTAAGGCTTTCCCACCCGATGACAAAGGAGCATTATATTTCCTTTATCGCTTATGTGACAGATGGACATTTTGAGATGAAAAAGCTTTATCCGGAAGGAAATGGGGAGGCGGATTTTCTCGGACGGGGCCATGGCTATATTTACGCATATTGCAATCAGCATGGGCTTTTTAGAGTACGTGTGTAGAGAAGTAGGTTGTCCTTTCCCTCTTTTTACGGTATAATGTCTGTAAGAAACGAAGAAAGGGAGTTTGGGCAATGATGAACAGGAATACAATCGGAAGTTTAGCAGTGTCAGCTGCTGTAATGCTGGGGTTGCCGTGGATTACGGTAACCTTTGTAAACAGCGATAGCGCAATGGCAGTCTGCTTTCTTCTGTTTTTTGCGGTAAATCCAATCTGCAGCATCATGACGGGGCTCTTTGCGGGTAAAGATCGTGCCGGACGCTGGTATTTGCCGATTGCGGCGGCAGCTTTGTTTTTGCTGGGAGTTTGGGCATTTTTTGATATGGGAGAGCCGGCATTTCTCACGTATGCGGCGGTGTACCTGTGCCTGGGCGTGGGCGCTATGTTTCTTGCAGAAATCGTGGGAAAAAAGCGGCGGGCGTCCTTTTAGGCGAGAGGTGCGGATATGAGAAAAGCGCAGATGTATTTTTAGTGATGTAAATTAAATAGATAGGAGAAAAATAAAATGAAGAAAATTACAACAGAGAAAGCCCCTGCGGCTATTGGACCGTACAGTCAGGGCATGATTACGGAAAGTCTGGTTATTACTTCCGGACAGATTCCTGTGGATCCGGCGACCGGAGATGTGCCTGAGGGAATCGAAAAACAGGCGGAGCAGAGCTGCAAAAATGTGGCGGCTGTGTTAGAAGCCGGCGGAAGCAGCATTGAAAAGGTAATCAAGACGACTTGCTTCCTTGCAGATATGGCGGACTTTGCGGCATTTAACGAAGTTTATGCGAAGCATTTTACCTCTTGCCCGGCGAGAAGCTGTGTTGCGGCAAAGGCACTGCCGAAGGGCGTTTTGTGCGAAATCGAGGCGATTGCGGAGAGATAATAGCGAGGAATTATGGGAAAAAGCTGGAATGCCATTAGAAAAGAGCTGGAAGAAGATTTGCTTTGTGAAGAGCTGCGCGGCAGAGTGCAGTTCTTTTTCACAATTTATCATAAAGCGCCGGATCAGTACGGGCGGTTTGCGATTCGGGTAGACGGAAAAGAGGTCTTTCGGGCGAATCCGTACAACGAAAAGTATTGCGACGAGAATTTGCGCAGGATTAGGGAGGAACGCAATGTTCCCATGAGACAGTGGGACGAAAAGGGGGTTTCCTATGAAGCGGAAAATGAAGCGATAGAGGAAGAGGCGAGGCTTGCGGCAATCAGGGAAGGCCATGGGGATTCTTTTGATGTTATGCGAAGTTTGCAGGCATACCTGAATCAGGAAATTTCAAAGTCTCTGTGGTCTGCGGATTATGTGCTTCGCATGTTTGCTGTGATGGACAGACGTGTGGGAAAAAGGACGCTGGAGAAGCTGGTGGATTCCTATGAGGATTTGCCTGATTGGCTGAAGGTGTTTTATGAACTGCGGTTTGCGGCGGCAGGGATTTTATCGAAGAATAAAGCTATGCTTTGCTTGAGCTCTGACGGACCAATCGGTTTGTATTTTGCAGATGATGTGGTTTTGACACAGTTTGATGCACTTGTCGATGACTTTCCTCATGGACCGGCGTTTAGTGAGCGGGACTTTGTAGCTTATGTAAAGGACAAAATCGGGGAAAGTGCGATAAACTTTGTAAAAATTGTCGGAGCATACCCAAGAATCGAAAGTGCATACAAGGGAGTTAAGTGGCATAACTTTTAGGATTAAATAATGAAAGAACTGGATTTGTCTTAATAAAAGCGAATGCAGTTCTTTTTGTTAGAAGGCTATTTTTATCGGCAAAATCATTTTATAGAAATAAAATGATGTGTATTTATTGCCTATAGTGTGATATAATATATAGCAGAAAGCATCGCTGCTTGATAAACAGAGAAAAGAGGAAAACGGATGAGGTACTTATCGGTGATTGAAACGGCAAAAAAATGGAATGTTTCCGAGCGTAGTGTGAGGAATTACTGTGCGCAAGGACGGGTAAAGGGGGCTTTTCTTGCCGGTAAGACCTGGAATATTCCGGAAAGCGCAGAAAAACCGGAGCGTTCCAATCAGCGAAAAGAGCAGCAGATTACTTTACTGGATATTTTGCGTGAAGAAAAAGCAACTCACTATTCCGGTGGTATTTATCACAAAACCCAGATAGATTTGACATATAACTCTAACCATATGGAGGGCAGCCGTTTGACACATGATCAGACTCGCTACATCTTTGAAACCAACACGATTGGGATGGAAAAAGAGGTTCTTAATGTAGATGATGTGATAGAAACAGCGAATCACTTTCGCTGCATTGATATGATAATTGATCGCAGCAGGGCGGTGCTGACTGAGCGGTTCATCAAAGAACTTCATTCGACTTTGAAAAATGGTACCAGTGACTCGAGAAAAGATTGGTTTGCTGTGGGGGCATATAAGAAAATGCCAAATGAGGTTGGCGGGAGCCCTACTGCACTGCCGGAAGAAGTTCCGAATAAAATGCACGCCTTGCTTGCAGCGTATAACCGCAAGGAAGAAAAGACCTTTGAGGATATTCTTGAGTTTCATGTAAGGTTTGAACAAATTCACCCCTTTCAAGATGGTAACGGCCGTGTGGGCAGATTAATTATGTTCAAAGAGTGTTTAAAGTATAATATTGTACCGTTTATAATTGAAGATGAACTGAAATTGTTTTATTATCGTGGATTGAAAGAGTGGGACAATGAGCGGAACTTTTTGATGGACACTTGCCTGTCTGCGCAGGATAAGTATAAGGCATATTTGGAGTACTTTAGGATTCGGTATTAGGCCAAGGCTCTGTATTATTCCGTTATTTTGCTTTGTATTATTCCGATGTTGTTGCTATTGTCCCGATAAAGGGGTATAATATGTGTGAGATTGGAGGAATCATTTATGTTTATAACAGTAAAGCAGGCTTCTGAAAAATGGGGCATTTCTGATAGAAGAATCCGTACTCTTTGTGCTGAGGGAAAAATTTCCGGTGCATATCAGGAAGGACGGGGGTGGAAAATACCTGCGGACGCAAAGAAACCTTCTGATGGCCGTTACAAATCCAGAGAAAATCTTTTAGCACAAATCGACCGGAAGAAGATGGCACTGGACAAAAGAAGACCTTTGACAACAGGAGAAGCAGAAAGGCTCAAAGAAGAATTTGTTGTGGAATACACATACAATTCTAATGCAATCGAAGGAAACACCCTTACTTTGCGTGAAACGGACCTGGTTCTTCGCGGACTTACGATTGACCAAAAACCGTTGAAAGATCATATGGAAGCGGTCGGACATAAAGAAGCTTTTGATTTTGTGTGCGAGCTTGTGAAAGAAAATGTTCCCATTAGTGAGAGTGTTATCAAGCAGATTCACTATCTGGTCCTTGCTGATAAGAAAGAAGACCGAGGCGTATATCGGAAAGTTCCGGTTCGCATTATGGGGGCACAGCATGAACCTGTGCAGCCGTATCTTATTGCGCCTAAGATGGAACAGCTGTTATATGCTTTTGCTGAAAGTAAAGAGCATATTGTAACGAAAACTGGCACGTTTTCATATTGAATTTGAGGGAATTCATCCTTTTATCGATGGCAATGGCAGAACCGGGAGACTGCTTGTGAATCTTGAATTGATGAAAGCGGGATTTCCGCCCATTGATATTAAGTTTACAGATAGAATTGCATACTATAAAGCCTTTGATGAGTACCATGCGAAACACAATCTTTCTGCAATGGAAAATCTGTTTGCCGGTTACATCAATGAGAGGTTGGATATGTACCTGGATGTGCTGCAGGAGTAAGCAAGTTGTTTTTACATTAGGAGTTTGCAAGAGACAATCTGGCTCAATCAGAATTAAACATAGTATTTTAGGAGGCTTTTGACTTATGACAAAAATCTTATTCATCTGCCACGGCAACATCTGCCGTTCGCCAATGGCAGAATACGTGATGAAAGACATGGTTCGAAGGGCGGGCAGAGAAGCGGAATTTTACATCGCTTCTGCCGCCACCAGCAGGGAGGAAATCGGCAACGATATTCACAGAGGAACTAAGGCGAAGCTTCGTGAGCAGGGCATTGCCTTTGAGAAAAGACAGGCCAGACAGGTAACGAAAAAGGACTACGAGGATTTCGATTATCTGATTCTCATGGATAGAGAAAACAAAAGAGGTTTGTCACGGATTATCAGCGCAGATCCCGATGGAAAAGTCTATATGCTGCTGGAATTTGCGGGAAAAGACAGAGACATTGCAGACCCGTGGTATACGGGAAATTTTGACGAAACCTATGACGATGTAGTAGAAGGGTGCGGGGCACTTTTGAAATATCTCGACAAGGCGAATTGACATTTTTCCTGCTGTCGTTATAATAATAAAAAAACGATGGTGAAGAGTAAAGGAGAGGTACAGTGAACATTGAAATCGGCGCTCTTTTAAAGGACAAGCTTTTCGTAAATAGAAAAATTCTTGCAGGGGGCAGCGGTCTACACAGGAAAGTAAAAAGAATCTCTGTCTTTGACTGTCCCTGCGTTCCGGATATTTTAGAGAGGGAAACCCTCTGCGAGGGTGATTTGTTTATCACCTGCTTGGAGCAGTTTCGTGGTGAGACGGCGGGCAGCGAAATCCGCTACTATCTGGAATGCCTGATACAGTCCAAATCCGCAGGGCTTTTAATCGTCACCGATGACAGGGTGAATCTTTTGACTAAGGAACTTCTGGAAATGTGTGACCGGAACCAGCTGCCTATCATTTTGATTCCGGAGGATTATCCGTATACGGTTCTCATCGATACAGTACATAGCTATATTACGATGGATACCTACAACACGATAAACAAGCTGCGGCTGGACAAGATTATGTACGAAAAGCTCAGCGATGCGGCGCGCAGTGAAGTGCTTTACAGTATCAATCCTACGGTAAAAAAGTATGTGCGGGGCATTTTCATATACGGAGAATTTAATTCGGATATCGCAAGACAAGAGATACAAAGCTACTATCTGAACCGGGAAAACGATATCTTTGTGCGAACAGAGCAGGGCATGATTATTTTGCTCAGTGAGGAAAATCCGGACCGTCTGCAACAGGATTTGAACGCATGTCTTGTGAGAATCAGGGAATTTCTTGACAATCCGGTCATCGGCTACAGCCGTGCTTTTCCTAGAAAAGAATGTGAAAAAGCCTTGGAAGAAGCCAGACTTGCGCTGGAAGCGGCCAAGGCGATGGGCATGACGATAAAAACCTACGACGCCCTTTCCTCCATTCAGATTTTGACGGCGGTGAAGGATACGCAGGAGGCGGAGGATTACTATGACGCATACTTGGCGGCGCTGCGGACCAAGATTACCGAAGAAAACCTTCCGGAAATGGTGCTGACTGTGGAAAACTATGTGGCCAACTCCGGCGATTTCAAGCTGACAGCAGAAATGATGAACCAGCACGTCAACACGATTCGATACAGAATCAACCGGGTAAAAAGTGCCTTGGATATGGAAAACGATACCATCAAGTTTAACGAAACCATTGCAATCGCTGTCAAGCTGCGGATTTTACTGAATCGCAAAATATAAAGGCGGAGGTGCCTTGTAATAATTACAAAAAAACTCTGTCCTAATTAAAACCAGGACAAAGAAAACTGAATTGTTTTTATGTAAAATCGAGAAAAAACCAAGGAGGTTTTCTTATGAGTGATAAGAAAAAGACCAGTGCAATGGAAACGACCACGCTGACTAAGGTTCCTATGGAGGAACGCAAAAGCTGGATTTCCGTGGCATTCATGCAGGCAGGTATTATGATTTGTGTTCCCAGCCTGTTACTGGGTGGAATGTTGGCAGGCGCAATGCCTCTTCACCTTGCAATTATTTCGGGTATTGTCGGTTATCTTATTGTAATTGTACTGTTCAGTCTTATGGGCATTATCGGAAGCGACTTAGGCGTGCCGACTTGTATGACGACTTTAGGCGGATTCGGAAAAAAGGGCTCTCGCTTCATCATCAGTACACTAATCTTTATTTCTATGATTGGCTGGTTTGCCGTTCAAAACGATGTGTGCGGAAACGCCTTTTCCAATCTGATGACGGAGTTTTTCGGAATCAATGTGCCGGTATGGCTGTCCTCTACGGTATGGGGCGTTATCATGCTGGTTACAGCGGTTTACGGAATCAACGCTTTGGACAAGCTGAATAAAGTGGCAGTTCCGGCGCTGTTTGTAATCACCATTGCGGGAACGATTATTGCGGTAAACAAATACGGAACTTCTGCGCTGGGCGTAGATCCTGAGGAAATTACCATGACCTTTGTAGACGGCGTAGTATTAACAGTCAGCTTTATGGCGGCAGGCTGCCTGGCGGCGTCAGACATTACAAGATATCAGGCAACCCGTAAAGATACAATTCTTTCAAGCTCCATCGGCGTTGCGCCGGCAGGTATTCTGATGATTGTTCTGGGTGCTATTATGACAAAAGTTGCGCAGCAGTATGATATCACCATCGTGTTCTGCGAAATTGGAATTCCGGTTCTCGGTATGCTGGTGCTGATTGCGGCAACATGGACAACCAATACCACCAACGCTTATTCCGGCGGTATCAACGCAGTTATGATGTTCAACCTGAAAGACGATAAGAGAGCTGCGGCAACTATGATTTCCGGCGTTTTGGGAACGATTTGTGCGCTGCTGGGTTTTGCGGCTCACTTTGAAAGCTTCCTGTATGTGCTGGGGGATTTAATGCTGCCGACCATGGGCGTTATTTTGGCGGATTACTGGATTGTAAATAAAGCAAAACCGGAAAACTACAAGACTGCAGACGGTTTTAACTGGCTGGGCATTGTATCCTGGCTTGTGGGATATGCAGTGATTAAATTTATCCCTTATGGTGTACCTTTTGCACAGGGAATTATTGCGGCAGGTCTTTTGTATGTAATTTTAGCAAAGACTGTAGGAAGACCGCAGGACAAGTAAACAGGCTGTATAGCAGAGTGATATATAATAACAAAATGCAGAGCAATCAAAGGGGTTGCCTGCATTTTTTAAATGGCATATAATTTGCATGATGTATATACATGAGCGTGAACAAATACTTTTGAGAGGAGTATCATACATGAAGAAAATTTTTATTAGCGCAGATATCGAAGGGGTAAGCGGAATTACTAGTTGGGAAGCAACCAGATACGGAGGAAAGGGCTATGAAGAAGCCTGCAGACAAATGGCGAGGGAAACTGCCGCTGCGTGCAGGGCGGCATTAAACTGCGGTTATGGGGTAGTTGTCAAGGACGGACACGAGGATGCGATGAACATCGTCCATGAACTGCTGCCGGAGGAAGTTGAACTGATTTCCGGTTGGACCTGTTCTCCTTTATCCATGCTTGGCGGCATAGATGAAACCTTTGCGGGAGTCATTTATATCGGCTACCATTCCGGCGCCTGGACCAGTGCAAGTCCGCTGAAACATACCTGTGAGGATTATGTTTATAACTGGTTCAAAATCAATGATAAATATGCGTCCGAGTTTACAATCAATTCAGGCGTTGCAGATCAGCTGGGCGTTCCTTCGCTGCTGCTGTCCGGCGATGCGGGAATTTGCAGTGAAGCGGAGGCAGAATATCCGGGCATCGTTACCGTTCCGACAAAGAAAGGCATCGGCAATGCAACCTGGAATATCCATCCTGACAAGGTGGTGGCAGAAATTGAAAAAGCTGTGACTGAAGTGCTGTCAAAGCCTCTGCCCCAGGCTAAACCTCTTTCAAAATCCTATTCGATGACACTGTGCTATAAAGAATTTCAGAAAGCCATGTCCGCCTCCTGGTTTCCGGGTGTTGAGAAGCTGGATGACTATACAGTTTCTTATAGGGCAAATACTCCGATGGAACTTGCAAGATGCCGGTATTTTGTCGGTTAATGCAGGCCTGTTTAAAGTGAGTATGTCAGAACAATCATGGAGTAAGAAATTTTGTCCGGTCGGAGGTATCTTCCGACCGGATTTTTTTATAGATTTTTTTATAGCAGTTTTGCAGTGAACCTGCAGCTTCGGCAAAGAAAAGGCAAAGAAAACAGGAACAAAATAAATGGGCACAAAACGGTTCATAGTAAAATAGAACCTATTTTTTCGTGGGCCCCATAAGAGGACAGAGGAGAGAGGCATTGATGAATTTAGGCATTTTTACCCATTGTTGTAACAGAATCGTATAATGGCATGAATATTGCAATTTAACAGAATAAAACGAAAACACTGCGTCATAGACCGGTGTAAGTATGGGAACGGAAGATTTTGTTCCCACAGTCTCGCCAGAGAAGAGAAAGATTTACGACTTTGGCAGACGTGAAAGGAGGAAAACATGAAAAAGAAGTTATTGGCGACCGTGCTTTGTCTGGCGATGTTGCTGACCTGCCTTGCAGGATGCGGAGGAGATGATAAAGGTGGAAGCGGTGCAGACGGAATCAAGAAAATCGTTTACGCCAACGGCGGACAGCCGGAATCCATGGAGTATGTTGAAGGAAGCCGCTATGCGAAGTACAGCGTCCTGAAATATAACATTTATACAGGCCTTACACGAATCTCCAAAGAAGGTACATCTGAAATGGGTTGGGCAGACTCATACGAAACCAGTGATGACGGATTAGTATGGACCTTCCATATCAGAGATAACGCAAAGTTCTCTGACGGTACAGACATGACTGCACATGACTGGGAAGAAACCATGAAATACTACTGCGCACCTGAGACAGCTGCACAGCAGACAACGCTGGAAGAGTATGTAAAGAACATGGGCGACTACATTGCCGGAAAATGTGAATGGGACGAAGTTGGTTATAAAGCAATCGACGACCGTACACTGGAAATCACACTGGAAAGCCCTTGTACATATTTCCTGGATATCACCTGCACTTATGTAGCACTGCCGATGCACATCGTAAAGGATAATCCGAACTGGAATAAAACAGCGGAAACTTACGTTGGAAACGGCCCGTTCAGAATGATTGAACTGAAGGATCAGGTAAATGTAGTGCTGGAAAAGAATCCGTACTATTATGACACAGAAAATATTGCAATCGATCAGGTAGAATTCGTATTCCTGGATGAACCATCTGTAGAATTGGCTTCCTTCCAGAACGGAGATATCGATGTATCCGATAACCTTAATGCTGAAGCAGTATCCAAATACAAAGACAGCGAAGAATTTGTAAATGAAAGCCGTATCGGTGTAAACTATCTGACAACCCATACAGGCCACATTACAGACAATCGTGTACGTCAGGCCCTGTCCCTTGCTCTTGACAGAGAAACCCTGCTCTCAATCTTAGGTCAGGTAAGCTACCCTGCTACAGGTTTAGTGCCTTACGGTATCCACTGGGGCGATGAGCAGTATCGTGACAAAGCCGGCGATTTAGTAAGCTTTGACTTAGAACGTGCAAAGAAGCTCCTTGAAGAAGCAGGATATCCAAACGGCGAAGGACTGCCAACCTTTAAGTATGTTTGTCAGAACAATGAAGAAGCAATGAACAGAGCGCAGGCAATGCAGTCCATGTGGCAGGCAGCAGGATTCAAGATTGAAATCGTATCCTATGAACCGTCCACTTACTGGGATGTATTTGAAACTGAAGACTGGGATATCGCAGATGACGGATGGACCGACGACTATGACGACCCAAGCACTAACATGTTCTTATGGGAAGAACGTCGTGAAGTAAATCCGGACGGAACTCTGAGAGATGCTCGTTGGCATGATGAAAGAGCGCTGGAATACAATGCTCTGATGCAGAAAACTTATAAAGAAACCGATTATGAAACAAGAATGAAAACATTCCTTGAAGCAGAAAAGATTCTGATTGAAGAAACACCGATTGTTCCGGTAACCTTCTATACAGATACAATGCTGGTAAATCCAAGAGTGAAAGGCGTAGTGAAGAACTACATCGGTCACGTATTCTTCCAGTATGCAGATATTGAAGAATAAGAAAGCATTCAAACTGCGGCAGGCGTTTTAAACGCCTGCCGCAAAATAGAAATCGAAGCAGAGAGGATAAATCTATGTTTAAATATGTTGTCAAACGTGTATTGATTGCAATCGTATCGATGTTTCTGCTGATTACGATTACGTTCTTTCTGATGCACACCATTCCGGGAGGACCGTTCAGCGCAGGCGAACAGAAAAACCTGAACCCGGAAGTTTTGGAAGTAATTCGTGCCAAGTATGGACTGGATCTTCCGGTACATGAGCAATTTATCAATTATGTAAAGGATCTTTTTCAGGGAGATATGGGTCTGTCCATGAAAAAGTTAAATTACAGTGTAAATGAACTGATTGCAGACAGCTTTCCTGTGTCTGCGCAGATTGGTTTTGTAGCTATTATTGTCGCACTTTTAATCGGCATACCGCTTGGGGTGATTGCTGCACTGAAGCGTGGAGGCGTGGCAGATATGCTGTCAATGACTCTTGCAACGGTGGGTATATCTATCCCAACTTTTGTTATCGCCATGCTGCTCATGTATGCCTTTTGTATGGAATGGGCAATTTTGCCTACCCACGGCTGGGGCGAGCTGAAGCATTTCATTTTGCCTGTGGCCTGTCTATGCCTTGCGCCTGTGGCCAACATCACCAGGTTGACCCGTTCGACCCTGATGGAAGTCGTGCAGCAGGATTATATCAGGACTGCCAGATCAAAGGGACTGTCTGAGTTTACCGTTATAGGCAAACACGCCATGCGTAATGCTGTTGTGCCGGTAGTCACTTACTTAGGACCTCTGGTGGCAGGATTGATGACAGGAAGCTTTGCCATCGAGAGAATCTTTATGGTTCCCGGCATTGGCAGATACTTTGTAAACTCTGTCAGCGACCGTGACTATACCATGATTATGGGTGTAACGATTTTCTACGGCATGTTTATTATGATTTGTACGCTGATTGTGGATATTGCTTACGCACTCATCGATCCGCGCGTAAGATTGGAATCGTGAGGTGGGAAAGATGAGAAAGAAAAAGAATATGTTTCCGGAAATTCCTGCGCCGCCTTATACCATGGCGGATACAGATATTCCTGCGGAATTATTTGAACCGCTGCCGGAAGAGGATAAGCTGACTGATGTAATCAATCGTCCGAGCATTTCCTACTGGCAGAATGCTTACATGAAGATGAAAGCAGATAAATTAGCGGTTATAGGTGTTATTTTTATTATCTTTATGATACTGGTGGCAGTATTTGTGCCGATCCTAAGTCCATATACCTATGACGGACAGGATTACAGCGCAATCTATCAGACGCCGTGTGCGGAACATCCGCTGGGTACTGATATGTTCGGCCGTGACCTTCTGGTACGTATTGCCTATGGTGCAAGAATCAGTTTGATCATTGGTATTGTGACCGCTTTGGTAAGCTTGGTGGTCGGCGTACTTTTCGGCGGAATATCAGGCTTCTTCGGCGGCAGAGTAGATATGCTGATGATGCGTTTTGTAGATGTATTTTCAGCAGTTCCGTCGCTGCTTTACAGTATCCTGTTAATCATGTTTATGGGACCGAGAATGTCCAGTATCCTCATTGCAATCTGCATGACCTATTGGCTCAGTCCGGCACGGCAGACCAGAGGACAGATTTTATCGGTAAAAAATCAGGACTTTGCTACAGCTGCTAAAGTAGTAGGCGAGAGCAGAGTGCAGATTTTGCTGCGGCATCTGGTGCCTAACAGCATGGGCCCAATTATTGTTACGGTTATGCTGCTGATTCCTTCCGCAATCTTTGAGGAAGCCTTCCTGAGCTTTATCGGTATCGGTATTGCTGTACCGGTAGCAAGCTGGGGAACATTGGCAAACGATGGTATGGCGACAATGGGTATGTATCCGTACTTGATGCTGTTCCCTGCTTTGGCAATCAGCTTGACCATGTTTGCACTGAACTTTATCGGCGATGGGCTGCGTGATGCACTTGACCCACGTTTAAAGAAATAGAGGTAGAAATTATGTCAGATCATCTTTTAGAAGTGAAAAATTTGCGGACTAACTTTGAGACCGGAGGCGGGATTGTACAGGCGGTTCGTGGTATTGATATTTATGTGGATTCTGGCGAATTTCTCGGCATTGTAGGAGAATCCGGATGCGGAAAGAGCGTAACGATGATGTCTATCATGCGTCTTTTGGCAAACAATGCGGCAGTCCGTGCGGATGCGCTGGAATTTGAAGGCAGGGATATCCTGTCTCAGAGCAAAAAAGAAATGAAGAATATTCGGGGAAACGAGATCGGTATGATATTTCAGGACCCGATGACTTCTCTGAATCCATTATATACGGTAGGCAACCAGCTGATGGAGCCTTTGAGAGTACATAAAAAAATGTCCAAGGCACAGGCCAAGGCGAAAGCAATCGAAATGCTGCAGCTTGTGGGTATCAATGAGCCGGAAAAACGTTTGAAACAGTACCCTCACGAAATGTCAGGCGGTATGCGTCAGAGAGTGATGATTGCTGTAGCCATGTGCTGCGATCCGAAAATCCTCATTGCCGACGAGCCGACGACTGCTCTTGATGTAACCATTCAGGCACAGATTATGGAGCTGATGCAGGAGCTGAAGGAAAAGTTTTCAACATCTGTTATTTTAATCACCCATGACCTTGGCGTAATTGCGCAGGTCTGCACCCGTGTAGTGGTTATGTATGGCGGCCTGATTATGGAGGAGGGTTCTTTGGATCAGATTTTCTATGAAACAAAGCATCCTTACACCATGGGTCTTTTGGAATCGGTACCTCACAGCGAAACGATGGAACAAGGCACTTATGAGAAGCAGAAGCTGAAGCCGATTCCGGGAAGTCCTCCGGACCTGATGAATCCGCCAAAGGGATGTCCTTTTGCGGCACGCTGCCAGAAGGCGATGAAAATCTGCAATATGGCGCCGGCTGAATTGACAACGGTATCAGAAGGGCACCGTGTAGCCTGCTGGCTTCTTCATCCGCAGGCAAAACAAGTAGAAGGAATGGAGAAGGAGGCCGCAAGTGAAAGAGAATAAACCTTTAATTGAAGTACAGGGATTGAAGATGCATTTTTCAGTGGCTGGAAAGGGTTTCGGAAAGAAAAGCAGACAGACATTGAAAGCGGTAGATGATGTGACTTTGTCCATTCCTGCCGGAACGACCTTTGGACTGGTAGGCGAATCCGGCTGCGGAAAGACTACCGTTGGCAGAACAATACTGAAATTATACGAGCCTACCGGTGGAAAAATTTTCTTTGACGGAAATGATATTACCGATTTATCGGAAAAGGAATTTTCTCCGTATCGGAAAGATATGCAGATGATTTTCCAGGATCCTTATGCGTCGCTGGACCCAAGACAGACGGTAAATGAAATTATCGGAGCACCTCTGATGGTGCAGAAATTAGTTGCTTCCAAAGCGGAACGAGATGAGCGGGTTAGGGAACTAGTACATATGGTTGGCCTGAAAGACGACCATATCAACAGATATCCTCATGAATTTTCCGGCGGACAGAGGCAGCGTATCGGTATTGCCAGAGCACTGGCTTTAAAGCCACGGTTTATTGTCTGCGATGAACCGATTTCTGCTCTGGACGTATCGATTCAGGCACAGGTGGTTAATATCCTGGAGGACTTTCAGGAAGAAATGGGCTTGACCTACTTGTTCATTTCCCATGACCTTTCTATGGTTCGACATATTTCGCACCGTGTAGGCGTGATGTATCTGGGACATCTGGTAGAGGTGGCAGACGTTGCAGAGCTGTTTGAAAACAAGCGGCATCCGTATACCCAGTCCCTGATGTCTGCAGCCCCAGTGGCAGATCCGAGAAAATCAGCAGCCAGCAAGCGAATTATTTTGGAAGGCGACGTTCCTTCCCCTATGAATCCTCCGAGCGGTTGTCCGTTCAGAACCCGCTGCCGCTATGCGACAGAAGAGTGTGCGCAGGCTATGCCTCCGCTTAAAGATATCGGAAACAACCATCAAGTTGCTTGCTATAACATGCTGTAATAATAGAGAAAGGAGACGGCTTACCGGCTGTCTCCTTTGTTGTATCGTAAAATATTGAAAGGGTGTATCAATCCTCTTCTGCGTGGTTGGAAGCCAGAAGAGATGAGCCTTTCTGCGTAATGCGCATACCGTGTCTGCCTTTACCTATCTCAATGAGCGCCTCCTGCTGAAGCTGATTTAAAATCGGACGCAGGGATCTGTCGCTGAGATGAAGCCCCTGTTTTTTCAAAAGCTCCGCAAGTCCCGTTCGGCCAATGCCGTGGGAAATTTTGGTGTTCTGTCTGATCAGCTTTAAGATTTCTATCTGCAGCTCCGTATCGGAAGGACAGCTTTCGGCCACGGAAATTTCCTCGTAGATGTATTCAGGGAAAGAGGAAAGGGTTTTATAATAGGTGCAGAAATTTTCCAGCTCCCGTACATTTCCCGGCCAGGAGTAAGCGGTAAGCTGCCGAACCTCCTGCGGGGTCAGATTGTGATAGGTTGTGCCGAGAAAGTATTCCAGCAGAGGAACGATATCTTTCATTCTCTTGCGCAGAGGCGGAATCCGAATAGGAAGCACGTTAAGCCTGTAAAACAAATCGCTTCGGAAAGTCTTCTCCTGCACTGCCTGTTTCAAGTCCTTGTTTGTCGCTGCGATTAAGCGCACATCGATATCGATAATGTGATCTGTACCGATTCTCATGACCTGTTTTTCCTGAATGACTCTGAGGAGCTTGGACTGCAGGTTCGGTGATATGTCGCCGATTTCATCGAGGAAAATCGTTCCGTGGTTGGCCTGCTCAAAGAGTCCCGCCTTTCCCTTTGCAATAGCGCCGGTAAATGCGCCGGGCTCGTATCCGAACAGTCCGCTCTCTAAAAGATTTTCAGGAAGGGCAGCGCAGTTTACTGCGACAAAGGGCGCATTGGCCCGCTGAGAGGCGTTATGAATGGCCTGGGCAAAGACTTCCTTTCCTGTTCCGCTTTCGCCGTAAATCAGCACCGTGTCCTCTGCGGAGGAGATTAGCTTTGCGGTCTTGATGGAGCTTTGGATTTCTTCCGACTTGTGGACGATATCCTTGAACTGATATTTTGCCACGTAGCCTTTTTGCAGGTTTATCTTATTGTCAGGCAGTAACTGATTTTTTTCTCTCAAGATGACAAAATATCCAATGACTTCGTCGATGAGTTTAATCGGGTATTTGTCGTAGCAATAATTGGTTCCGTCGATTGTGGTGTAAAAATTTCCCGATTCGCTGTCGACGGTGTCCTTTAATTCTACTAACTGGTCTGAACCAAGGAGAATGCTGTGGTCCTTTCGGGAAAGTCCCTCGGCGTTATCGTTGGCGTAAATGATGTTCATGTGCTGGTCTGTCAGAAATACGCAGGATTTGTTGGAGTTTGTCACAAAGCTCAGAGACTCGGTCTTTAAATACTCATAAATATAGTTGGTATTAAAGGAAGCGTCCGGCTCTGCCAGGGTCTGCATATATCGGAACAGGTTGCGGTTGACAACGGTGTTATCAAGCTCCAGCTGCTTCATCAGTCTGAACATGGTATCAAAGCTGACCTTACGGTAGCCGATGTCGATAATTTTCTTTATATGGGACGGAACAAAATGTTTCTCCGACGGAGTGACCGCAAGGGACAAATCGTCGTAAACCGGCGTATGCTCCAGATTCTTATCAAAGGGCACAAAGTTTAAATGGCTGATGCCCAGCTCGTAAAACATATTTACTGTATTTACGGCAGTGCTGTAAGAGTCGTTGACCACCAGAACGCTTGTATCTGCGGGGATATTCTGAAGGGTAATCAGGGTACTCTGCTCGATACTTCTGTTCATCTTGATCACATTGCTGAAATCTGCAACGTATTCTTTGGCTTTGCGGAACACTCTTGCGTCGACGGCGAGAAATGCGTCGGCGTGGAGGGTTTCGTTTTCTTTTAAATCTGCCATAAAACAGTTTTCAAAAACGGCATAATCGCTGAACACCGACCGCAAATTGTCGTAGATGAATTCGCTTGCGGGGGTGTTGACGGAGGCCTTGGAGTTTCTATAAAGAATGATTACTTTTTTCATGGACGGTATGCTCCTGTAAGTTTTGATATCCTTGATAAAGGGCTTGTTAATAAAAGTATACTATATCCGGGGATAAGGTGCAATGGGATTGAACTGAATTGGTCTTATTTTTCTGCTTCTATATCCGTAAACGATAGCTGTAAAGGATACCTGTAAACGCAAATATGGGCTGCCTCCATGAAGAAAATATCGCTTGATGCAATATCACGGTTCATGGGACAGCCCATATTTTTAGGACTTTGAACTTATACGGTTGGATCCAGTTTCTTTAATTCTTCATCGACGATGACGCCGTCTTCCATAATCAGCTTTCCATCAAAGTAGATGGTGGAATTTAAGCAGATACCGTCGGTGTGGGATGCAGCAGGCTGGCCGATTGGAGGCGCTTCAATGGCGCTGACGTAGCCGATACCCCATTCTGTGCAGCCCCATACACGCTCATCTTCTACAACGTTTCCGGTCAGCTTTGCACCGGGGTTAAAGCCGTAAGCGATGTGGGCCATTTTCAGCATACCCTCGTCGTTAAAGCCTTTCAGGAACTTTTCGTATTCAGCTGCTTCACGGCCGCCTTCAAATTTAACGATGATGCCGTTTTCGATAGTCAGTTCAACAGGCTGGGAAGGAACGTGTCCAAATGGCGGTGTAATAGTGCCGTCGAAGACGATTTTTCCGTTGATTGAACCGAATTTAGGAATGACGTTGAGCTGTCCCGGGCACATATGAAATCCCGGAACGTCAGCCTTGCCGCAGTCTACAGCAACAGTGTGAGACGGATCTAAGACAAAGCTTACATCAGTTCCTGCCGGTGTGGTAACTCTCATTTCCTTTACCTGTCTCTGACGAACACCGAAGGCTTCCATAAATTCTTTCAGCTGGGCAGTGTCGATGTTGCCGATGGTTCTGATTAAAAGTTCCGGTGAGAAGTCAACCAGACACATGTATCTGAGCTTTTCGTTCTTTTCCATAGCGATTTCAAACGGAGTGGAGTAAAGCAGCCACTGTTCGTTGAACTCAATCCAGACATCGGTTTTGGATAAAGCAGCAGTCAATACTTCTACAGGAATATCAGGGTCTGCAGCTTTACCAACGCCATTTGGAGTGGAAATGGTGATGACTGCAGGAAAACCGCCTGCGCTGTGAACAGCGGCGGCAACGGCCTGAATCAGTACCGGGTTGGACTTGGTATCAGCGGTGATAACAACGGTTTCTTTTTCTTTGACGCCAAAGACCTCACGGACCAGCTTATCGGCGGCTTTCTGTAATTCAAATTCTAACATGTTATGTCCTCCTTTTTGACTTAGGTTATGGTCCCATTATAGCGGGCGGCAGGTTTCCTTTCCTTAGAATAATTTTAAATAGAACATGGTTTTTTTGTATCTGATACAACGAAAGCAAGTCAGTTTTTCTATATAATTTTGTCATCTTAAAGTTACTGCATGATAATCAGGAGGATTGTAATGGAAGCAAAAGAGTTTATTGTAAAATACAGGAAACAGATGGTGGATGATGTAAAAGCCCTTGCCGCCATTTCCAGCATTTTAGATGAGGAAACGGCAGGAGAGGGAAAGCCTTTCGGAGCGGATATCGCAAAGGCTCTTGCGTGGGTTTTGGAAAAAGGCCGTGCTATGGGCATGGAGGCAAAGAACTTTGACGGATATGCGGGAGAGCTGACCGTAGGAAAAGGTCAAAAGCTGATTGGAATTTTAGGCCACACCGATGTGGTCGCCGCCGGTGAAGGCTGGGATACGGAAGCCTTTGAGCCGGTCGAAAAGGACGGAAAGCTGTACGGCAGAGGAACGCTGGACGACAAAGGCCCGCTGGTGTCCTGCCTTTATGCGGTGAAATATTTAATGGAAGAAAACCTGATTCCTGCGGACATTGCGATTCGCATGATTGTGGGCTGTGACGAGGAAGAAAACTGGAGATGTATCGAGCATTACGAGGAAAAAGCGGACAGAATGCCGGATTATTCCATCGTGCCCGACGGAAATTTCCCGCTGATCCACTGCGAAAAAGGCCTTCTGGATGTGGATTTTTCTTATGATGTAAGGGACATCTGCAAAGATTCCCATAAAGTGACAGTTGCGCAGCTTTATGGGGGAAGTGCAAAAAATGTAGTGCCGGGAAAGGCTTACTGCACTTTAAGCTGTGACAGAGCGGAAACAGCTGAGGCTTTGGAGAAGGCGCTATCGGCCTTTTCCTATATCAGTGGGAGCAGGGAAAACTGTCAGGTGCGCATGACCGTTTCCGGAAAAAGTACCCACGCCATGTCTCCTGAAAAAGGCGTCAACGCAATCAGCCTTTTGATGAAAACTCTGGAGGAGCTGAGCGCAGACTTTGACATCGAACCGGTGTATCAGACGTATAACCGCTATGTGGGCATGACCTATTACGGGGAAAAATTCGGCATGGCGCTGGAAGATGAAGCTTCCGGCAAGCTGACTTTTAACGTGGGAACAATCGAGCTGAAAGAGGGAAAAGTAACTTTCGGCGTCAGCGTCAGATATCCTGCCACCGCAGAAAAGGAGCAGGTGTTCAATGCCGCAGAGAGAACCTGCAGCGCAGCTGAAATGGAAATGGAGATTGTCAGCCATATGAACTCCCTTTATGTGGACGAAAAATCGGACTTCATCACCGTACTGATGGACGCCTACGGAAAAATCAGCGGCGACACCAAGAGCCGCCCTATGGCAATCGGCGGGGCGACCTATGCCAGAACAATTCCAAATGCTGTAGCCTTTGGCCCTTTGTTTCCTTATGAGGAAGAACTTGCCCACGAAGCAAATGAATTTCTGGATTTAGAAAGTCTGGAAAAAATGACCTGTATTTACATCGAAGCCTTAAAGGGCCTTATGGCAATGCAGGAATAAGAAAAACCGGTCATATTTCTCCCAGCCTAAAATAAATTAGGTATGGGAGATTTTTATTATGAAGAAAACACTGATGATTATAGGGGTCATACTGGGATTTGTGCTGGGGCTGATGATTTTCGGCTATGTGGCTGAACCGACAGGGGAGGCGGCGGCTGCAGACATGGTACAGCCGCCGCAGATCAGCGCAAAACAGGCCATTCTCATCGACGGCAAAACCGGTGAGGTGCTCTTTGAGAAAAATGCCGACGAAAAAGGCTATCCTGCCAGCACGACAAAGATTATGACCGCCCTTGTGACCATGGACATTTGCGAAGAAATCGGCGCAGGGGTGGACACTGCCGTAAAAATTCCGGCTGAAGCGGTCGGCGTGGAGGGTTCATCGCTCTACTTGAAAAAGGGTGAGGAGCGAACCCTTGAAAATCTGCTTTACGGGGTGATGCTCCGCTCCGGAAACGATGGGGCGACGGCCCTTGCCGCCATTATGGGCGGAAATACGGAGCATTTTGTGCAGCTGATGAACGAAAAGGCGCAGAAGCTGGGATGCACCGGCACCCACTTTGTCAATCCCAGCGGCCTTTTTGACGAGGAACACTACACCACGGCCAGAGACCTTGCCATTATCGCAAAGGAGGCCATGAAGAATAAAACCTTTAGGAAGATTGTGGCCGCAAAATCCTGGGAGGAATATCAAAACAAAAACAAGACGGTTTTTCAGTACGAGGGCGCTACGGGCATAAAAATCGGATTTACCAAAATGAGCGGAAGGACTCTGGTTGCCTCCTCAAAACGCCATGGCACGGAGCTGATTTGCGTGGTGCTTTCCGACGGCAACTGGTTTAACGACGCCTATGCGCTGATGGATTACGGATATGAAATAAGGGGGATTGATGATGAGAAATAACGGTTGTATCGATGCGGGCAGACAGGTCTGTCCCTGCGTACTGGCGGCCTGCGGCCAGTGTCTGGCATGTGCAAAGCTGAGGGGAGAAACCTGCGAGTCCTGCAGCTGGCAGGGAAGCTGCATTTATACCCTTTATGAGCAAAACGGCTGTCGCCCGGCAGATACCAGGCGGGAGCGGCTGCTTTCCATCAAGGAAGTCAGAGCCTATAGCGAGGATTTGAAGGTCTTTGTTTTAGAGGCTGATACCGGATTTTGCCAGAAAGCTCAGCAGCTGGGAGCGTATGTCTTTGTAAGCCCTGCCGATGTAAAAAACTGGTATGACGCACCTGTTTCTGTACTAAAAGCGGAACCGGAAAAAGGACTTCTCCACCTTGGAATCTGTCGCTGCGGTCCGAAGAGCAGCGAAATTTTTAAGGCGGAAAAATCCCTGCGGGTGCGGGGCGTTTACAATAACGCTCTGTCGGCGGTGGACTGCCTGACGGATACAGCGCCGGAAACTTTTATCTTTGCAAAGGGAATCGCCATTGCGCCTTTGCGGAACTTTCTGGACGGCGGAAAGGGATACGAACAGAAGCTGAAAAATCTGCGCCTCTATGTGGATCTTGAAAAAGTGGGAGCGGATTTTTTCAGAGACTACTTTGGAGATTTGCCGGCGGCTTTCGTTGAAATGCGCAGCTTTGCCCGTGAAGGGCTTTGTTCTTTGGAAGATTTAGATGAGCTGGAGGAGAGAAAGGACGCCAATGTAATCGCTTTGACGTCGCCATATTATGCGGATATGGCAGAGCGTGCGGCGGGAAGAAGAATCGTGCGGCCTGTATCGGGGAATCTTTGCTGCGGCGAGGGAATTTGCGGTGCGTGCACCTTTACCGATGAAGCGGGAAACACCGTGCGGCGATGTAAACAACTGAGGACTTGACAGTATGCCATGCCATAAGGTAAAATAAAAAGCAATGAAAGTTTACAAAAGAAAGGTAGAGATATAAGATGAAAAGAATCAAAACAATCGAAACAAGAAACTTAGAAGCAAGTGTTAAGAACGGTGGCTGCGGCGAATGCCAGACCTCCTGCCAGTCCGCTTGCAAGACCTCCTGCGGCGTAGCAAATCAGGAGTGCGAGAAGAAGAACTAAGATGATACACCAGTATAAACTAAACGGATACAATATCGTTTTAGATGTTTATAGCGGTTCAGTACATGTAGTGGATGATGTTGCATATGACATCATCCATGATTATTTTTCTGAGGAAAAAGAGGCGCTCATCGGTAAAATTCTGGACAAGTACGCAGGCTGTGCCGATGTGACCCGCCAGGAAGTGCTGGAAGTGATGGACGATATTGAAAGTCTGAGAGAGCAGAGAAAACTTTTTACAGAGGATATCTACGAGCCCAATGCTTACGATCTGAAAAATCGCCACACGGAGGTAAAGGCTTTGTGCCTTCACGTTGCCCACACCTGCAACCTAAACTGCAGTTACTGCTTTGCAAGTCAGGGTAATTTCAACGGCGAGCGAGGCCTGATGAGCTTTGAGACCGGAAAGCGTGCGCTGGATTTTCTCATTGAAAATTCCGGAGACAGACGCAACCTTGAGGTGGATTTCTTTGGCGGCGAGCCTTTGATGAACTGGCAGGTCGTAAAGGATTTGGTTGGGTATGCCCGCAGTGTGGAAAAAGACCACGGAAAGAATTTCCGTTTTACGCTAACGACCAACGGCGTGGGCATCGACGATGATGTAATCGAATTTGCAAATAAAGAAATGCACAACGTGGTGCTGAGTCTTGACGGCCGCAAGGAGGTTCACGACCGCCTGAGAAGAACGCCGTCCGATGAGGGCAGCTACGATTTAATCGTGCCGAAGTTTCAGAAGCTGGTGGAAGCAAGAGGCGGCAAAGGCTACTACATGCGGGGCACGTTTACCCATAATAATGTAGATTTTACAGAGGATATTTTCCATATGGCTGACCTGGGTTTTACGGAGCTTTCCATGGAGCCGGTGGTGTGCCCGCCGGAAGATCCTTTTGCCTTGACCGAGGAAGATTTGCCGAAGCTCTTTGAGCAGTACGAAATTTTGGCGACGGAAATGATTCGCAGGAAGAAAGCGGGAAACGGCTTTACTTTCTATCACTACATGATAGATTTGACCCACGGCCCTTGTATTTACAAGCGGATTTCCGGCTGCGGCTCCGGTACGGAGTATTTTGCGGTGACGCCTTGGGGCGACCTGTATCCGTGCCATCAGTTTGTCGGCGACGAAAAATACAAGATGGGCGACATCTGGAACGGTATTACCAATGAAGAAACCCGTCAGGATTTCAAGATGTGCAACGTTTACGCCCGCCAGGAATGCCGTGACTGCTGGGCACGCCTGTATTGCAGCGGAGGCTGTGCTGCCAACGCATATCATGCGACAGGCTCTATCAAAGGGGTCTACGACTACGGCTGCCAGCTGTTCAAAAAGCGCATGGAGTGCGCAATTATGATGCAGATTGCATTGCAGGAAGAGAAGTAAAGGAATGGAACTCTCCGAAGCAGGAAGAATGCTTTGGGGAGTTTTTCTATTGTTGACAGGCAAACCTAAAAACGGTAAACTGAAATTAGTTAATTATGTACTGAGAAAAATATATGAAGTCCACTCGAATTCACGAAAGGCAAGGTATGCCATGAAAAAATATTTATATCAACTGCGGGGAATCATTTTCGTAAAAATATCCTGTGCTGTGATTTCAATCGCAGCTCTGGCGGCGATTCCCTATTTGAATAAGTTCCTGTTCGACCAGAAGTTTAAAGGATGGGGCGATTATGGAATCCTTTGGCTCATCGGCTTATATATTCTGGTCTATATTATCAACAGCATTTTTGAATATATCAGCCAGAAAAATGCGTGGAAGCTGGACTGGAAGTTTCATCTTTTAATAAAAGACGATTTGTTTCACGCACTGCTTCGTCAGCCTTACAGGGAATTTATGAAGAAGTCGCAGGGAGAATATTTGTCGCTGTTTACAAATGACATAGCAGTAGCGAGTCAGTACATTTCCAGCTGTGTTGCAGTGGTGCAGACCGGGATACAGATTCTCGTGTATGGTATATTTATCTTTTCTTTGAATATTTATATCGGACTGGTAATTGTTGCGGGTACTTTTTTAGCGATGCTGGCACCTGCAATTACAGGAAAAACTTTGGCAGAACGCAGGAAAATTTGGGTTTGCCTGCAGGGAAGCTATATAGAAAAGCTGCGGGATTTATTTGCCGGTTTTCGTGAAGTCAACAGAAAAACGCAAAGTGCCATGGGAAATGAGCAGTCAAAGGTTTTGAGAGAAACAGAGGACAGCATGCTTCATTATGGGAAATTCAGCACCTTTACGCATATTTTAAACGGTGGATTCTTGTATGCGGTTAATATTCTGTCCTTTATCAGTGTCGGGATTCTTTTTGTTCTTTCCAAAATCACGCTGGGTACCGGCGTTGCAGCCCTCGGCTATGCGGAAAGCTTTATTGAACCGCTCAGGTATATCTTGGAGGAGATCAGCAACATCAAGTCCACAAAGCAGGTTACGGAAAATCTGATGGAATATATCAATCAGCTGGAGAAGGGTGAGGAGGAAAAAGCTGTGGGATCGAAATCTGAGAAAGCAGCTGTCGAAACCCTTGAACTGAAGGACATCTGTAAGAGTTATGAGGGATTTGAGATTCAAAACTTTAGCTATCGTTTTGTGCGGGGACGACGTTATGCACTGATTGGCCATAACGGCTGCGGAAAATCTACGATTCTTGAACTGATTCGTAAAAGCAAGACGGAGGATTCCGGAATAATCTGTTTTGACGGCATGGCTTCTGACGATATTCATGTGGAAGATTATGTGTCCTTAACCGGCGTGGGCAGTCATATTTTTGAGGGCGATTTTACAGAAAATGTTACAGTATTTGGAGCTTATGACGAGGGGAAGCCGCCGGAAAACTTTGATTTCGGAAGTGGAGATTTTAGCGCAGGTGAAAAACAGGTAATCTGCATGCTCCGTGCCTTTGCTGAAAATGCACCGGTAGAACTCTTTGACGAGCCGTTTTCTGCGATGGATATGACGAATAAAAAGATATTGTCAGATATGCTGCAGAAGCAGCATGACAAAATCGTGATTGTGGCAACCCATGATCTGGGCAGTGAGTATTTAGGTGGATTTGATGAAGTGCTTCTGATGGAAAACGGCAGGCTGAAAGTATGGGGCACACCGGAAGAAGTCATTGCTACTTCTTCATTTCAAAACCTGCGGCAGCTGACAGATTGCATTTAGACGATGTACACAATCCCCGGCTTCTCCAAAGCCGTAGGCTGCGTGAATAAAAGGAATTCCTGCGGCCTTTGCCGCATCGCAGTCGCCTTGGGTGTCGCCGACATAAACTGCCTTTTGCAGATGATTTCGCTTCATAAGGAGGCTGATGTTTTCGCCCTTTGGACGGCGTGTTTGTCCGAAGGAGAGAAAATCATCAAAATAATTTTCCAGCTGATGGAATTTGAGAAATGTTTCTATATAGCCGTTTTGGCAATTACTGACAATGCCGAGAAAGTAATCTTGCCGCAGTTTTTGCAGGGTTTCGACCAGACCCGGATATAAAGTGCCGCCGGTTTTTGCAAGGTCTATCTGTTCTTCTTCGCAGCATTCTTCAAAGATTTTCGTGGCCTCCAGAGGCGGCAGGTGAGGCAGCTTGATGGCCGCAATTTCTTCTACGGTTTTTCCCATGTATCCCTTAAACTCCGGCAGAGTCAGCACAGCGCCGGTATTATGCCGTGCCAGCACTCTGTTCCATGCCGGCAAAATCTGTTCCGTGGAATCCCACAACGTTCCGTCCAAATCAAAAATAATTCCCTGATACATAAAATGAAAGGCTCCTTTCCATGCTAGTAGTAAGTATAGCATAACCTGCGTGCCTTTGCAAAAAATGCAGAACCGCCAAGTGCTGAGTTCTGCATTTTGATATGAAAACAACAAAAATGCAGAACCGGGGTTCTGCAAATAAGGTGAAAACACCGAAAAATGCAGAACTTTCAAGGGGAAGAAGCCCTCCGAGAGCGGAAAAGGTTCTGCAATTTAAGACGAAAAGAGCGATAATGCAGAACTCTGCGCCGGATTTTACGGCAATCAAAGGGGAAAGTTCTGCAATTTTAGGCTTTTAGGTGGATTTTGCAGAACCGCCGATCCCAAAAGTTCTGCATTTCGCAGGTAAATATGAAATTTTGCAGAACCACCCTCAAAAAGAATTTTAATCTTGACATAAAAACAAAACGGATATATTATAATATAGTAACGAAAACTAGATTTAAAAATAATGAAAAACATAAAGTGCGAAAGAATGCGTAGAGAGGGGTGTCGTCATGACGGAGGAAACTTTGAAAAGGTATACAGTTGGAGAAGAAATTTTTAATACCATATCTCACGGGGTTGGTTCAGTACTGGCAGTGGGAGGAACTACCGTGCTGATTGTGCTGTCAGTGGTTTATCACAGCGGTCTGGCGCTGGGCGTCAGCTTGGTTTACGGTCTTTCGCTGATTGTCCTCTACACCATGTCGGCGGTTTACCACGGCGTGCCGCAGCCCAAGGCAAAAGAAATTCTGCGGATTTTCGATCATGCGTCTATTTTCTTCCTCATTGCAGGAAGCTACACACCGTTTTGCCTCATTGCGCTGCGGGGAAATCCCAAAGGCATTATCGTAGCCGGTGCAGTCTGGCTTTGCGCAGGTATCGGGATTCTTCTCAATGCCATCGACCTGAAAAAGACTGAAAAGCTGGGAACTGTCCTATATGTAATTATGGGCTGGGCCATCGTCTTTGCTTTTAAAGATATCGTTCACGCTTTGCCCCAGCCGGCGTTCTGGCTTTTGCTGCTGGGTGGGATCAGCTATACGGGTGGACTTGTATTTTATGCGGTGAAAAAGAGATATATGCACAGTATTTGGCATCTGTTCGTTCTTGCGGGAAGCGTTCTGCACTATATCTGCATTGCGGTGTACGTTGTGCCGATGGCATTTTAAGAAGCGATGCGTCATATGAATAGTAACAAGAAAAATTGTTGGAGGTTCATATGGCAAAGATTACGATTATAGGCGGCGGCTGGGCAGGGGTATCGGCCGCTGTTACTGCGAGAAAAACCGGCGCAAAAGTGCAGCTTCTTGAACGGACAGACCTGCTTTTGGGGCTGGGAAACGTAGGCGGCATCATGCGAAATAACGGTCGTTTTACCGCTGCGGAGGAAAATATCGCTATGGGCGCAGGGGAGCTTTTTGAAATAACTGACGGCTGTGCAACCCATAGAAACGTTGATTTTCCGGGGCATAAACACGCCACCTTTTATAATGTGCTGAAGGTAGAGCCGCAGGTAAGGCGGCTTCTTACAGAGATGGGCGTGGAGCTTCACTTTATGACCCGAATTACTGAGGTGGAAAAGGAGAGTGGTGCAGGCGGTGAAAAGAAAATCACAGGGCTTTCTACGGCGGACGACAGGCACTTTGAGGCGGACGCTTACATAGACTGCACAGGAACTACAGGTCCTATGGGAAACTGCATGGAGTTTGGGAACGGCTGCAGCATGTGCGTGCTCAGGTGTCCGGCATTCGGTCCACGGGTCAGCATTTCTGAAAAAGCCGGCGGATTTGATTACTTCGGAAAGCGTGCAGACGGCACGCCGGGGGCTTTCAGCGGTTCCTGCAAATTGGAGAAAGAAACCCTTTCAAAAGAATTGCAGCAGCAGCTTTTGGAAAAGGGAGTGGCGGTCGTGCCTCTTCCGGAGGAACTCATCAATGAGAGCAAGCTTTCCAAGAAAGTCTGCAAGCAGTACGCTCTGTCTCAATTTGCGGAGAACATCGTCTTAATCGACACGGGCTATGCCAAGATGATGACGCCGTACTTTCCGCTGGAGCAGCTCAGAACCGTGGAAGGCTTTGAAAATGCAAGATATATAGACCCTTATGCCGGCGGAAAGGGTAATTCCATTCGCTATTTAGCGGTGACGGAAAGAGATTCTCATATGAAAGTTTGCGGCGTGGAAAATCTTTTCTGCGGCGGCGAAAAGTCGGGGCTGTTCATCGGCCATACGGAAGCTATTTCAACAGGTGCACTGGCAGGGCATAATGCGGGACGTTTTGTGCAGGGCATGGAGCTTTTGGAACTGCCGGAGGATATCGCTATCGGTGCTCTTTTGAAGTACCAAAAACCGGGCGGCGGCATGTTTACCTTTGCGGGAGATGAATTTTTCCGGTTCATGCAGGAGCAGGGGCTTTATACTACGGACAGAAATGAGATTCAGGCACGAATTTTGGCGGCAGGCCTCAGCGGGGTATACGACTGTTAAAAAAGTCAATGACTTTGCAGGAATTTTGTGTTAAAATTCTCTTTAGGAAAAGGAGAATTTATATCGATGAGAATTAACAAATATATCGCCCAGTCGGGCATTGCCAGCAGACGGAAGGCGGACGAATTGGTTGCCAGCGGAAATGTAAAGGTCAACGGCCTGACCTTAAAGGAAGCCGGCTATGATGTGGTGGCAGGCGATGTGGTTGAGGTCAACGGACGGCGCATTGAACCGGAGGATAAAAAGGTTTATATTTTGCTCAATAAGCCCCTGGGCTTTGTGACGACTGTCAGCGACGACAAGGAGCGGCAGACCGTCATGGATCTGGTGAAGGACGTGGACGCCAGAATTTTTCCGGTGGGCAGACTGGATTACAACACTTCCGGCATGCTGATTATGACCAACGACGGAGATTTTGCTTATCGGCTTACCCACCCGAAACACGAAATGCCGAAGACCTACAGAGCACGGGTTTCAGGGGTTTTGTCCAATGAAAAATGTGCAAAGCTGCGCAACGGCGTTGATATCGGAGGCTACATCACTTCCAAAGCCAAGGTGCAGATTGTCAAAGGTGCGCAGAGGTCTACCATCGTAGACATCACCATTCACGAGGGAAAAAACCGGCAGGTGCGCAAGATGTTTAAGGCAGTGGGAAATAACGTGCAGGAACTGACCCGCATTGCCATCGGCGATATCAGGTTGGGCAGACTTGCTGTGGGGCACTACAGAAAGCTGACCAGAGAAGAAATCGAATATTTGAAGAACTGCTAGAAGACGGGAAACCGTCTTCTTTTTTGCGGATTTGCAAGGGAATTTTACGAGAGAATTTTGCAGGGAATATTGTAATATGAAAAATAATGTGGTACAATATCTTTTTCAGTTAAACCGTGTACAATAGAGGAGGTTACGTATGGGCGGCTTTTTTGGTGTTGCTGCGCAGCAGGACTGCGTGTTTGATTTGTATTTTGGAATAGATTACCATTCTCATCTGGGAACCAGAAGAGGTGGTATGGCAGTATATGGAAAGGACGGCTTTAACAGAGCGATTCACAATATCGAGAACTCTCCGTTCAGAACGAAGTTCGACAAAGACATGAAGTCCATGGACGGTATCATGGGAATCGGCTGTATTTCCGACTATGAGCCGCAGCCTTTGATTATTCGTTCTCATCACGGTACTTATGCCCTGACGACAGTAGGAAAAATCAATAATGTGGAAAGTCTGGTGCAGGGGCTGTTCGATACAGGCCATGCTCACTTTTTGGAAATGAGCGGCGGTGAAATCAATGCTACAGAGCTGGTGGCGGCGCTGATTAACCAGAAAGAAAACCTGATTGAGGGTTTGCACTATGCACAGGAAGTCATCGACGGTTCCATGTCCATTTTGCTGATGAATCAGGCAGGCATTTATGCAGCTCGTGACAAATTCGGCAGAACACCTATTGCAGTAGGCAAAAAAGAAGGCGGTTTCTGCTTTAGCTTTGAAAGCTTTGCATATAAAAATCTGGAATATGAGGATTACAAAGAACTGGGACCGGGAGAAATTGCGGTCATCACAGATAAAAACTGCGTAACCTTGATGAATCCAAACGAAGATATGAAAATCTGCACTTTCCTGTGGGTTTATTACGGTTTCCCAGCAAGCTCTTACGAGGGTATCAGCGTAGAGCGGATGAGAAACACCTGCGGCAGAAAGATTGCCGAGCGTGACTATGTGGAAGCGGACTATGTTGCCGGCGTACCTGACTCCGGTATCGGCAGCGCAGTTGGATATTCCAACGCTTCCGGCATTCCATACGGCAGACCTTTTATTAAATATACACCGACCTGGATGCGTTCCTTTATGCCGACCATTCAGACCAAGAGAAACCTCATCGCAAAGATGAAGCTTCTGACCGTAGAAGATTTGATTAAGGATCAGAGACTGGTTCTTGTGGACGACTCCATCGTAAGAGGAACTCAGCTTCGTGAAACCGCAGAGTATCTCTTTGAAATCGGCGCAAAAGAGCTGCACATCAGACCGGCCTGCCCGCCGATTATGTATGGCTGTAAATACCTGAATTTCTCCCGTTCATCTTCAGAAATGGATCTGATTACGAGAAGAGTGATTACCCGTCTTGAAAATGGCAATGTGACAGAAGAAATCTTGGCGGAATACGCCGATCCGGAAACAGAAAGATATGAAAAGATGGTAGATGAAATCTGTAAGGAAATGGGATTTACCACCCTGCAGTACTGCCGTCTTGACGATATGCTGGATTCCACAGGTCTTGAGAGAAATAAGCTGTGCACCTATTGCTGGAACGGAAAAGAATAGACGAGATAGATTTGAAGGAAAAAGCGCCGTCGCAGGACGGCGTTTTTTGATGGAATTTTGCGAGATTTTGACAAAATTGTGTACACCTGCTTGAAAAGACTGCGGCAAGTATAGTATAATTGAGGGGAAAGTTGTAACAGATTTTTTAGATGAATTTTACATTGGAGAGAATATTTTGGATTTACAAGCTGTACTTACAATGCTCGGCGGTGTAGGGCTTTTTCTTTATGGAATGAAGCTGATGGGACAATCCCTGGAACGATTTGCCGGAGCAAAAATGGAGAAGACCCTTGAGAGATTGACCAGTAGCAGAGGAAAGGGGGTTCTTCTGGGAGCAGGCGTGACGGCTGTCATTCAGAGCTCATCGGCGACGATTATTATGGTAATCGGTTTTCTTAACGCCGGTATTTTGAAGCTGGTGCAGGCGGTTCCTGTGATTATGGGCGCTAACATCGGTACGACCATCACTGCGCAGATTTTGAGACTGGGCGACATTAACAACGATAATTTACTTTTGCAAATGCTGAAACCGGTATCATTTGCGCCGCTTTGCGTTGTCATCGGCGCTTTTGCCATGCTGATTTCAAAGAAAAACAAGACCAAGGATAAAGCAGGTATTGCGGTGGGTCTGGGCATTTTGTTCATCGGTATGAACATGATGGAATCCAGCTTTAAGCCCCTTGCCAGCTCCCCTGAGTTTATGCAGATTTTCCTCGTGCTGACCAATCCTGTGCTGGGCGTACTTGCCGGCATGGGCGTGACGATTTTGCTGCAGAGCTCTTCCGCTTCTGTCGGCGTGCTGCAGGCGATGTCCGCAACGGGTGCGATTACCTTTTCCATGGCCGCACCTATCGTTATAGGTCAGAATATCGGAAAATGCGTCACGGTGCTTCTTGCAAGTATCGGCACGAATAAAAATTCCCGCAGGGCGGTCTGCATCGACATCACCATGTCCATTGCAGGAGCAGTGATTTTCCTTGCGATTATTTACCTGTATCAGGGACTGATTGGATTCAGCTTCTGGGATCAGCCGGTCAACAGAGGCCGTATTGCGGATTTCCATACGCTGTTTAATCTGGCGACCTGTATTTTCATGCTGCCTTGCGTCAACCTTTTGATTCAGTTCTCAAAGAAAATCGTCAAGGACAAGAATGTGTCCAAGATTGATGAAGAACTGCAGCTCCTTGACCCGATTTTTATTCCGACACCGGCATTGGCACTGGAGCAGTGCAAAAAAGTTATGGTTTCCATGACCGGAGCAGCCCTTGAAAATTATCGTCTGGCTTCAAACTGCCTGTTTAAGTACAAAAGTGAAGATATAGAGAAGATAAAAGAAAACGAAAATTTCCTCGACAAGACAGAAACGGTTTTGGGTGATTATCTGGTGCGCATTACGGAGCAGCATTTAGACGTAGAGCAGAACCGCTTGGCAACTGAGTTCATGCACACCGTAGGTGATTTTGAGCGTATCGGAGATCACTGCCAGAATCTCCTCGATGTGGCAGAGTTTAATCTGGAGCAGAATATCGAGTTTTCTGAGGACGCCCTGCAAGAGCTGAAATACCTACAGGCGGCTGTAGACGAAGCCCTTTCCGTGACGGTGACAGCATATCAGGAAGAAAAAGAGAGCGTTTGCCACAAAATCGGGCCTCTTGAGGATAACGTGGACTATTTAGTGGACATGCTGAAATCCAAGCATATCGACCGTCTGAAGGCGGGTCAGTGCAGCACCCAGGGCGGTATTTCCTATGTGGAAATCTTAACCAACATGGAGCGTATTTCCGACCACTGCACCAACATTGCCCAGCACCTGCACCAGCGTATCGTGCGCCAGAGTCTGGATACCCATAAGAACGAAGTCTTTGATCGGGATTCCGACGAGTATAAGGCAATGACCGCATACTACGAGAAGCAGTTTTTGGATCCTGTGCGGTAAAAAAGTGCGACAAGAAACGTAAAAACTCCTTGACTTAGACGAGAAAAGAGAGTATAGTTTTTATCAGAGAGATGATAAAGAGGACAGTCTTGATACGGACTCTAAATGTATCACAATCAATTATCACTTAATAAGTGAGAGTAGACTTTTGCAGGCGGCTGGTAACAGCCGCCATTTACTTTGTGCGGATTTTCATTATAAGGGATAATCATATTGAATTTCTGCGGAAAAAGGTATATAATAATAAAGGTTAAATAACGATGTTATGCGGGCATAGTTCATCGGTAGAACATCAGCTTCCCAAGCTGAGGAGGTGGGTTCGACTCCCATTGCCCGCTCCATGAATCTACTTGCAATCAGAGGATAACTGGTATATAATAAAAGCATAAATATGGGGGATTGGCGCAGCTGGGAGCGCGTTTGACTGGCAGTCAAAAGGTCAGGGGTTCGAGCCCCCTATTCTCCACCAACGGTAGAAAGCAGGTTATAGGGCCTGCTTTTTTCATCTTATCTTTTTCCGCAGGGAAAATGAGAATTACAGAAAGTCAGAGAAATACGATGAATCGATTGACAAAAATTATTTTAAAGAACATATTCCGTGTGCCGTTTATTTTCAGCAAGATTTATCGCTGTGCGGCGCACCCGGAGCGGTACACCGGTGAGGAAAAAATTAAACCTCTCCAGTATATCGTAGAGCGGGCTAAAATCAGCGGGGACTTAGATATTAAGGTTTACGGACGGGAAAATATTCCGCAAGAAGACGGATACATTTTTTATCCTAATCATCAGGGAATTTTTGATGGTTTTGCCATGATTGAAGCCTGCGGCAGGCCGATTTGTCCGGTGATGAAGCAGGAGCTGATGAAGATTCCCGGTGTAAAACAGATTTTTACCTGTATGAATGCCATGCCCATGGATAGAAACGACGTAAAGCAGTCGCTGCGGGTCATCAATGAGGTAAGCCAGCGGGTTCTGAATGGAGAAAACTGCATTATTTTTGCCGAAGGAACCAGAAGCAGAATGGGAAATCAGCTGCTGGAATTTAAGGGCGGCAGCTTTAAGGCGGCAGTCAAAGCAAAATGTCCGATTGTTCCGGTTGCGCTCATTGACGCATATAAGCCTTTTGATAAAAAAGTGCCGGGGCATATTACGGTGCAGGTGCATATTTTAAGACCGATTCCTTATGAAGAATATCAGGGAAAGAAAACGGCGGAGATTGCCCAGATGGTGAAAAGCCGTATTGAGGAAACCATCGCAGAATATGCAGAGGACTAAATCTGACAGGATTTCAGCGCAGCCAGATTCTTAATGAGCAGGACGCCGTTAGATAGAGCGATTGCAAGAAGATAGCCGTAGATGTTCAGCGCAGGAATTCCTGTGAAGATAATTAGAAAGATTAAAAGCAGCAGCTGCTGAAACAGCGAATTCCGAAAGGACTGGCCTTCCCTGCCGACACCGATTAGAAGGCTTGTTGAGGCGGCGGTCATGTATAAAAGAGGCGCAAGAAGTCCGGCGAGGCGAATCATCAGGCCTAAGCCGTTTTCTTTGTAAAAAAACTGTCCCATAGAATCGGCGAAAAAGAAGAAAATAATGCAGGTTAAAAGACCGATTACGAGGGAAAGGGCCAGCGTGCGGACGATGAGCCTGCCGGCAAATTTTTCTTTTCCGGAGGCGGCTAAGGTGGAAATTTTAGGTACGACAATAGAGCAGGCAGCGCCTACCAGAATCATGGGATAGTTGACTAATGGAAAGACCATTCCTTTATATTGGCCAAGAAGCGCCAGCGACTCACTGACCGGATAGCCGCAGGTGCACAGCCGCAATTTTACAATAACAGAAGAAAATGCGTTGACGCCTTCCAGCAGACACTGGGTCAGACAGATAGGGGCTGCGCCCTTTGCCAGTGTCAGAAGTACATCTGAGATTTCTTTCAGTGTCGGTATAGGCGTCTTTACTTTTGGCTTGGTTTTTCTGTAATAAATCAGCAGAAGCAAAACACTCTGCATTTCCCCGATGGCGTAGCAGAGATAGACCAAAGTCACTGTAGGAAAATGGAAGCGATTGAGGCAGAATCCGATGAGAAAATAGAGAATGGGAAAACGAAGAATTTTTTCGCTGATATTGATGGCAGAAGGAATTCTTATTTTTGTAAGACCTAAAAAATGTCCTTTTACAATGTTGGAAATGGACATCAGCAGCATCAGCGGGCATGTGGCAAGAATGGGATAAACCAGCCTGCTGTCACCTAGAAAACCGGAGGCAATAGGCTTGGCAGTGAAAAAAACGATGAACACCAGCATTACAGACCACAGAAAGCTGGCAGCTGTGGCGATGGTTACGGACTGATTCATGGCAGCATAGTCTGCAAAATGCTGATTCTTTGCGGAAAGCTTAGACATGGTAACGACGATGCCCTCTGTCATAAAAGACAGGAATAGACAGTTAATAGGCGATATCAGACTTAAAAGGCCGAGGCCCTCAGCGCCGAGAATTCTGGTTAAATAGAGATTAAAGATGAATTCAATCAGCCCGATAATCAGATTTGATACCGCCAGCACCAAGATGTTCTGTTTTACTTTTCCAAAGGCCATAGGCTCACACTCCTTGTCATATTTATGTCTATGAGAAAGGCGCAGATTCTATGCGGATTCTATGGGGCGGTTTGTATTGCACAGTGCAAATTCCTGTGATATACTGAAAAAGTCAGCAATTTTAAGGAGAAATTTTCGATGAGTGAAAGTATTTTAGATAAAACAAAAAGAGTTTATGAACTGCTTGCTGCCGACGAGGTTTGTGCAAAACAGGCAAAGGAGGTTATGGCTCTTGGTGAAAAACTGGAACAAAAGGACATGACAGTGTCGATTATCGGCCAGTTCAAGAGAGGAAAAAGCAGTCTTTCCAACGCAATTTTAGGTGATGAAATTCTGCCCGTGGGCATTGTGCCGATTACTTCAGCAGTTACCAGAGTGGTTTACGGTGAGAAAGCGGCAGAAGTTCATTTTCAGAACGGCGTAGTGGAGCATATTGCTTTTGAGCAGTTGTCCGAATTTATCAGCGAACAGGAGAATGCGGATAATCGTTTAGGCGTGGATTCAGTCATCTTACATACGCCGTCAGCATTTTTAAAAGACGGCTTGACCTTTGTTGATACGCCGGGAGTGGGCTCTTTTCATAAAAACAATACGGAAACAGCATACCATTATATGAAGGAAAGTGACGTCGTGATTTTCCTGCTGTCTGTAGACAGCCCGATTAACCAAATCGAGATTGACTTCCTGCAGAGTACCCGTGAATTTGCAGGGAAGTTTTACTTTGCGGTAAATAAGGTTGACGTGGTCGGAGAGGCAGACCTGGAAGCCTATGTGCAGTACTGCAGAAAGCTTCTGTGCCAGCTGATGGGCGTGGAAACCGTTGCCATGTTTCCTGTCAGTGCAAAGACCGGCGAAGGAGTTGAGGCGCTAAAAGCGGCTATTGCTGAGGATTGTTTGAAATCGGCGGGCGAAATTTTGGAGCAGTCAGCGGAAAAGAAATTGAGAGATATCATTACCAGAACTTTAAGCCAGCTGGACTTTTACTGGAAAGCCATGAACATGGAGTATAAGGAACTGGATCAGTGTTTTGCAGGGATTACGTCTGCCATTGAGGAAAGCAAGGCGAAGGCTGCGGAGACGGAAGTTCTCTTTGAAATGTATTTAAATGAAATTAAGCTGAACCTTTCGGCGAAGGTTTTGGAATTGTTTGGCATCGAATATACTTATGAAATTCAGCAGCTGCCGGCAGGCCTTGTAGCGATGAGCAAAGAAGATTTTCTCTGCGAAGTGGATACGCTGTGCGAAGATTTGAACACGACCCTGAGCGGAATTTTGCTTTACCGTGAAGAAAACGCTTATGCCGTTGTGCGCAGAATCAACGCAATCAATAGATTAAGCCGAAGTCTGAGAAAAATTAGAGACGATTTGGAGAGGATTTAGTGTAAACAACTCACCGTTGACAAATATTTTTTCCATATGGTATACTTTGGTTATCTGGTAGATGGAATCGGGAGAGCGCACAGCTGCAGAGCAGAAGCAAGAAGCGAAAGCAAAGCAGGTGCAGGCATTGTGCCGCCGAAGGGGCAAAACTCTCAGGCAAAAGGACCGTTTCCGGACAGACCTCTGGAAAGTGTAAAATCAAACCACCGATGAAGCAACTCCGCACAGCGTGCTCTTTTGGGAGCGGGGCGGAAGAATCTTTCAGGTAAAAAGACAGAGTGCAATATTCTATCTCATTTACTCATGCAAGATACGCTTGGAGGTGGTTTTTGTGTCTGCATATATTTCTTTTATGCTTGAAATTATCGGAACCATTGCCTTTTCTGTTTCCGGCGCTATGACCGGTATTCGCAAGGGCATGGATATTTTGGGCATTTCTATTCTGGGGCTTACCACGGCAGTGGGCGGAGGCGTGATTCGTGACTTGATTTTGGGAATTACACCGCCGAAAACCTTTCAGAATCCGGTTTATGCCATGGTAGCCATCGGAACGGCTTTGATTGTCTGTATGCCGTGGGCGCAGAGGTTCTTTGACAAATGGCATAATTACTACGATTTAATCATGCTGTGGATGGACTCGGTGGGACTTGGGATTTTTACCGTAGTTGGGATTGAAACGGCCTACAGCGTTTCTGATGATTTCAGCCTGTTTCTGATGATTTTTGTCGGTGCGGTGACCGGCGTTGGCGGAGGCGTTCTTCGTGATATTATGGCACAGGATCCGCCGTATATCTTCGTAAAACATTTTTATGCCAGTGCGTCTCTGATTGGAGCGGTCATCTGCTCTCTGATGTGGGAAACGTTCGGGCAGAGCATCTCGATTATCGCAGGCGTCATCATCGTGCTGGTGCTGCGGCTCCTTGCGGCAAAGTTCAGATGGAGCTTGCCGAAGCCGGGACAGGAGCAGGAGCCGAGCCTAAACTAAATGCAATTACAAAAAACAGCCCAATTTTGGGCTGTTTTGCTTTTCTTAAATTTTGAAGTTATCACCTACAGAATTCCGCTCTTTGCAAATTCTTCATCGGAAAGGACGCCGCCTTTGACAGAAACCACTAGAGAGGAAGCTGCGTTAGCTTTTGCGACGGCGTCATACATGGAAAGTCCCATGGAAAGTCCAGCCATTACTGCGCCGCAGTGGCCGTCCCCTGCACCGATGGTATCGACGATTTTTTCAGCAGGAACGGGAGGAACGTGAACCAGTCCTTCGCCGCCGTCAGCACCGTCGTAGTAGTAAGCGCCGTTAGGGCCGTTGGTAATGATAATCGTGTTGCAGGTTTTTTCGTAGAGTGCCTTTGCGGCTTCTTCGATGGTGTCATGGCCTGTGTAACGGCAGATTTCGTCTTCATTTAGGTGAAGTACCGGCTTCAGGGCGAAAATCCGCTCCATCAGGGTTTCGTCGATGAGACAGATGCGAGGACCCGGTGCGTAGAACACGGGCAGACCGCTTTCTTCAAGGAAATCCACGATAGTGCCGCCGGTTTTATCCTCGATTTCCAGACCGCAGATGTAGGCGCACTGCAGCTTGGAAAGATTCAGCGTGTCGAACCATTCCTTGTAAAACAGGTACTCTGCGCCGTGGTCGACGATAAAGGTTCTTTCGCCACTTTCCTCCACAAAGCAGTAGCAGCAGCCGTTAGCCATGTCGGGGGTCGGCATGGGAGATGCGAGCCCCTTTGCGGCCAGCTGATTTCTGACAAAGTCACCGTAGAGGCCTGTGCCTACCGGCGAAAACAGAGTATAGGGCGCACCGAAGTGACGAATCATATCAGCCACGTTGTGGGCACAGCCGCCGAGTGACATAGTCTGAGATTTTACATGAACGTCCTGGGCTGTCGTCGGCAGAAAATCCAAATTCACGATGATATCGGCAACCGTTGAGCCGATTACTAGGATTTTTTTCATAGTGTTATTCCTTGATTCCAAGAAGCAGCTCGTCTAAAATTGCAGCAGCATCTTCAATGCAGCCGTCACAGCTTCTGAGAACAGGGCCTCCGTCCATACCTTTGATTTCACGGCAGATGACGGATTTGTTTTTGGCAAGGAACATCTGTGTTGCTTCTCTCATCAGCTTATAGGACTGGGCTTTTGTGGACGGGTTATCAAGGTCTCCGTCGGATTCCTTCATGCCGATTACCATAGCCATACCGGAAACAGCGCCGCAGGTGCCCTGTGTTCCCATGCCGCCACCAAAGGCTTCCGCCATTTTGAAGACGGTGTTCGGGTCGTAGCCCATTACGTTGGCAAAAGCACATGCTACAGCCTGTGCACAGTTAAACTTTTTGTGGTGTAAATCCACTGCTAATTCTTTTCTGTTCATACTTGAATACCTCTACTTTACAATAAATTTTGTGTATTTTTCTTTTAAGTTCGGGTCACGAACAATTGATTCGGGTTTTTCTTCCAAAAGATTGGGGTGACTTGCATAGCGCTTGAATTCACGGAAGCACTTTGCGTAGTAGTAGCCTGATTCTACACGGTCGTCAGCGGAAACCTTGACCGGAAGAACCTTGCGCTCTTCGATGACCTCGCCGACCTTAAACAGCCTTTTTTCAGGCTGACCCATGGCGATAAAAATGCCCGTCGTGCCGAAATCGTAGATATGGTGATACACGGCCTTGAGGCGAATCGATGCCAGGTTGGTAATAAAGAGGGAGGTGTGGAATGGACTTGCGTCTACAATGCTGAAAGGCAGAGAAAAATGTTTGTCCCACCATTTCAAAACGTCGACTGCACCGCCGGCCAGAAAGGGAATCCGCATAAGGCCCTGCAGCAGCTTGTCCATCGAATTATTGACGCCGGCATTTTTGTTGATTTCAACAGCTTCTGCCAGCTTTCTGTTAACCTCGAAAATATCGTCGTCCAAATTAAAATAAAGCTTGGTGACGGTTTCTTCTGTATTGTTGTTTTTCAGTGTGGTGAAAGATACGCAGAAGTGATTTCTGGCGTAAATCCGCTTGTTGCAGACAAATCGGTTCAGGTTAGGGTACTGAGATACCAGTCTGAGATAAGCGGCGATGATGACGCTCATGTGATCCATCTTGACGCCTTTTGCACGGCACTTGTTGATATAGGTATGAATCGGCTCAAGGTCCAGTTCTAAATCGATGTAATTCACTGCGTCGTAACGTTTTGGCATGATATAGGGCGTAATCTCGTAAAACGGATCGCAGCCCGAAAGTCTATGTCCGTCAGATCGTTTCATTTCTAATCTCCAATCGCTAAAAAATAGTTAATCACTGTAGCATTATACTATAAAAAGGTTGTGAAATCAAGAAAGCCGCTGTATAATTAATAATATCTTAATGAACCGGGATGAGAAATATGGAATATAAAATTTACAAAGAAAATGATTTTAACCGTTCAAAGTGGACAGGAGGAACGACCACGCAGCTGGGGATTTTTCCGGATACGGCACAGTATCTGGAACGGAATTTTATCTGGCGGCTGTCCAGCGCAACCTGCGAGCAGGAGGAGACAACTTTTTCCAAACTGCCGGATTACGATAGGGTGCTGATGGTTCTTTCCGGAAGTGCTGTTCTGGCCCATCAGGACGTGCGTGTTGCAAGGCTGCAGCCTTTTGAGCAGGATCGCTTTGACGGAGCCTATATGACCAAGAGCTTTGGGAAAATCACCGATTACAATTTAATGGTAAGAAAAGGAAACGAAGGTTTTCTTGATGTGATTACAGCCTGCGAACAGAGTAAGAGATTAGAGCGGGAAGATTATCCGCAATATGAGAATTTTACGACGGCGCTTTACTGTACGGAAGGATTTGCGACGGTGACGATTTGCGGCAAGACCTTAATGCTGACAGCGGGGCAGCAGCTGGTGATTAATGATGAAAACCGAAGTCCTTCGGATATTTCCATCATGGGCGAGGGGACGCTGATTCGGGCACAGATTTTCTTCAATTACGATGCCGGAGAGCTGGGTGCTACGATTATTCCGAAAGAAAAAGTTTCCTTTGACGATTTTAAGACCTGCATTTATCTTGCAAATGTGCAGTTTCGTGGGGCAAAATACATCATCAGGAGGCTGCAGAATCAGTGGTTTGATGAGGAACTTTCCAGAGGAATTCGTAAGCTGGAGCGAATTTATCTTCCATTTATTATTACAGTTGCGGGCTTTTGCACGATTCTCGGAATCGGATACGGCAGCTTTACGACCTTGCAGTGGGTGCTTGCTCTTGTAGGCTGGCTTTTTGCGGATATCTTTCTGGTATCGCCCCTTCTGTATCTGCTGGTAGTGCCAAAGCCGACCCGGAAGCACATCAAGAATATCGATGAGCTGACGCCTTATGAACAGAAGGTGCGGGAGCGGGAACTTTCTACCAATGAAAGAATGGATCGCCTCATGAAAAAATACAGAACCACCGGCAGACATCGCTATGACAAGCAGGGGAATGCCTATATGATTGAAAAAGACGATTGATAGATCTGATATAAAAAACGGCATGCCGCAGGAATTCAGTTCCTAACAGGTATGCCGCTTTCTTTTGTTTATTGGTATATTTGTATTTAGAATTTCTTCAGGGCGTTTAAGAATGCGTCAACATCTTCTTCGGTAGTGCCCCAGGAGGTTACCAGTCTGATGATGCGTTTGCCATCGCCTGCACCTGCCCAGTCGTAGAAGAAGAATTCTTTTTCCAGCTCTCTGACCATTTCAGTTGGGAAAATCGGGAAAATCTGATTGGTAGTAGAAGTTCCGTCGAATTCATAACCGCAAGCAGCGATACCTTCACGAAGCTTTTTTGCCATGGCATTTTCGTGAGCGCCGATCTGGAAGAACAGGCTGTCTTCGCCGCCTTCAAGGAGTGCCTCAAACTGTACGCCGATGAGTCTGCCTTTTGCCAGCATGCCGCAGTTCTGCTTAATCATCCAGCGATAGTGGTCATTGATGTTTTCGTCAAAGATAACGACAGCTTCACCGAGGAGCAGGCCGTTCTTTGTACCGCCGATGTAAAATGCGTCTGTCAGCCTTGCGATATCTTGAATGGTAAGATCGGTGTCTTCACAGGTGAGGCCGGCGCCAAGTCTTGCACCGTCAAGGCCCAGATACATGTCGTGTTCATCACAGCACTTGCGGAGAGCTTCCAGTTCTGCCTTGGTGTAGACTGTGCCGCTTTCAGTGGTGTGAGAGATGTATGCCATCTTTGGAACAACGGTGTGATCGTCTTCGTATTCCAGCCATGCCTTTTCGATGAGTTCCGGCGTCAGTTTTCCGTCTACGCCGTCGACAGTCAAAACTCTGTGGCCGGTAGCTTCTACAGCACCGCATTCGTGGGAATAGATGTGTGCTGCTCTGGTTGCAACCACTGCTTCCCAAGGTTTTAAAGCAGCAGCGATGGTGATGACATTGGTCGGAGTACCGCCAACCATCATGTGAACTTCGCAGTCCTGTCTGCCAATTAAATCTTTAATCATCTGTGCCGCATGCTCGCTGTGCGGGTCGAGGGCATATCCGTCGGTATGTTCTAAGTTGGTTTCAATCAGTGCGTCCAAAATTTTCGGGTGAGCGCCCTGGCTGTAATCACTTCTGAAAAAAATCATATTTTCTTCCTCCTAAAATCGGTAAGTTTTGTCACGATAAGTTATTCTAAGGATATTATAAAATATTTTTGGTGAGAATTCACTAGATTTTGGAAAAAACTTTTTATAAACTTTGCGCAAAGGGGAAGCGGTTAGATGATGATAGTGGGATTACGTTGGAATATAACCGGGAGCGATGTATTTATATGGAAAAAAGTTGCGAAAAATAACCGAAATACAGTAAAAAAATGGTAGTAAACTATTGACAAATAGCGCTGAATGTGCTAATCTAAGCGTGTAATTTAAAAGGCAAAATCGTTGTGAAGCGATGACGCAAAGCTACAGGGTCTTGCATGGGCAAGACAGCCAGTTATACTTTACTTGTGAATAGAACTAGTTTGATTGGAATTTGTAGCCCGGTGCATTGCGTGTACGGGGCTATTTTAATTCTCGGGAAATTGTGTAGTATCCAGAGAATATACTGGCGGAAAAATTGCGCAATATTGAAAGGAAGAAAAAGATGAGAAAGTATAAGTTGTTGATTTTGACCCTCTGTATATTACTGACTGTCAGCATGACCGCAGGTCAGCTGGTTTTCGCGGCAGAGGACGGCAGTGGGCCAACCGTGTCTCAGCAGGCTCAGTTAAAAGCACCGACGTCCGTAAAGGCTTTGTCTTCGGGACAGACATCGATTAAGGTGTCCTGGAAAAAGGTCAGCGGTGCTGAAAAGTATCAGGTTTATCGTTATTACAGCAAGTCTGACAGCTGGAAAAAAGTTCGTACAACCACAAAGACAGAGACTACTTTTACAGGATTGTCAAAAAATACCACATATCGTTATAAGGTACGGGCGGTTCGAGGTGAGAGCGTTTCCGCATTTTGCAGAGAGGTTTCTGCAAAGACTGGTGTTGTTACAAAGATTTCTTTGAGCAGAAAGATAAAGAGCCTTTACGGCAGCGATACTTTCACTTTGGAAGCCACGGTAACGGCAAAAGCGCCGTCTAAAGAGGTTCGCTGGTCCAGCGCAGATAAGAGCATTGCAACAGTCAGCGCTTCCGGTAAAGTAACTGCCAAGGGTAAAGGCATTGTAAAGATTACTGCAAAAGCCCATAACGGTGCTACTGCAAGCTGTCTGGTCACAGTGGGAACGGAGTTTGATAAGAAGTATCAGCAGGAAATTCTGCGTCTTGTGAACAAGTTAAGAGCAGAAAACGGATTGAAACCTGTGAAATATGCTTATAATATTCAGGCTGCAACAGATGTGCGTGCGCAGGAAGCATGGGCATATAAGAGCATGGGACATCACCGCTATACGAAAAATGGTACAACCGCTGATTTTGACTCTGTTTATACAGATTTAGGCTTGAAGCTGTCCTACGGCGGTACCGGTGAGAACTTGGCTTGGCGTACGGATTCTTATAGCGATCCTGTTCAGGCAGCACAGGTATATTTCAATCAGTGGAAAAATTCCGCACCTCATAGAGCCAATATTCTTCACAAGAATGCAAAATCTATGGCTGTAACGTATATGTACCAGCGTGGACAGGAGTTTCCGGGGGTATCCGCCCAGCTGTTCCTGATGTAATTGGAGAAAAAAGTTAGAAGTTGTAATTCTTAAGAGTCGTCGCAAGACGGCTCTTTTTACATGGGAAATCGCAATAGACCAGTAGAAATAGCCGTTTTCAGACTTGACAAAATCCTTCGGGGGGGTATAATACTTCTGTAAAATTCTAACAAGAATCGTCAAAATGCGATTTATAAAGCAGTATGACGAATTAAAAAATGCAGTTAGGAGGATTTTTTTATGAAAAGAATGAAAAAGGGAGTTGCTTTGATTCTCTGTATAGTTCTGATTCTGTGCAGCAATACGACAGTATTTGCTGCTACATGGAGTGATTATTTAGAGAGCACTTATGCAGAACGATTCAAAGAATTTGAGGCACTTCAGGCAGCAAACAAAGACAATAAGGTTCCTGAAAGTGAGATTTGGACGGGCAACAGTGTGCAGCCGACACAGGATGCGGATAAAGACGGCCTGTTAGATATCTATACAGCGGCACAGCTACGCTGGGCGTTAGATAACAAAAAGTCTTGCGAACTGATGAACGACGTGGACTTAGGCGGCCGTAAAAACGTCAATTGGGCTCCGGTCAGCAATCCTGGGGGTATTACAATTGAAGGTAACGGATATACAATTTATAATTTGAGATCCGTAGGCGGTGGCAAGATTGGAATGATTGCTGAAGCAAATAATGCAAACTTTAAAATGCAAAATATTCGTTTTCGGTACAGCTATGTGCAAAATAGTGGACAGTATTCAGGTACTGCGGTTGGTTGGATGACTGGCGGCACTATGAAGCAGGTATCTGTTGAAGACTCTGTAGTACGTGGAGCGTCACATACAGGTGGTATAGTCAGTGGTTGGACTGGTGTAGGAGATGATACTCTAAAAACTTTTGTCGTACGGATGGATCAATGTCATGTTCGAAATGTAACTACATATGGCACCAGCTGTGTTGGTTCTTTTGTAGGACCAGTTTCCGGATATAAAATTACTAACTGCTACTCTATTGACAGTTATGATATTTCGACCGCTACCCATTCAGGAGGTTTTGTTTCTTGCCCTGGCTTCTGCTGGGTAGAAAACTGCTTTACTAATGTTAAGCTGTACTGCAATTCTGATGGTGGCGTGTTCTCAGGAATTGGTCACTTTGTGAACCATTTTGAAAATTGCTTTGCGGCAGGTGTTGTAGAAGGAACGTCTAACGTAGGTGGATTTTTTGGACGAGATGAAGCACCTGCAGACACATGTATTAACTGTTACAGTACATCCATGGTTGGAATGCAAAATTCGGCAAGCAGTATGGGCGGCTTCTATGGAAAGGTGGATGCTGCTACAGTAATAAAGAATTCCTACAGTGCTGGTGAAGTTGGAACAACTAAGACTGTTCCTGAATCAGCTGGATCGATTGGAGGATTTGGCGGAACAGGAAGCAGCAGTTTCAATAATTGCTACTATGACAAACAGACTTCCGGTATGAAGGAATATGCTCTTGGTGGAACTTTGCATAATAATGTGTCAAATGTTACCGGATATCTGACAGGTCAGATGATTGGCGATGCCATGAAGGAAGAGTTTGGTACAGGAGGAGTATGGACATACCAGAGCGGCGTATATCCGCAGCTTTCCGTCTTTGCAAATCCGAGTGAAACCTTCGGTAATGAAACAGATAGAGAAATTGCTAAAGCATATTCTGCGGCATCTGTTTGTACTGCACTGCTGCAGCCTTCTAATTTAGGTAAGACTCAGCAAGAATTGGCGGATTTTAACACGACAGACTACGATACAGTTAGAAATATTTCCGTATTATTCCCTCTGACTAATGATGCTTTGGCAGGCTATGGACCGGGCAGTAAGTACAGTATTTCATGGAATACGAGGGAAGGATATACTTGTCAGCTTCCGGGTGATATGAACGGACTTCCTGTTATTACACTGGATCCTAAGACTTATGAAGTTACAAACTTTGCGCCCGGTGTAGGTTGGACTGATGTATCTGTAAGTACCGGAGTTAACAATCCTCAGAATAATGAGGAAATTGTCGGAAAGCGCTTTATGCGTCTGGTTCCGACCACCGTTATTTCTCTGGCAAATGCCAGTGCCGGTGTAGACCAGTACGTTTACATCAAGAGAGATAACCGTTTACCGGAAGAGTCAACTAAGTATGACCACAGAGACAGCGTAATCTTTGCGTTGGGATCAGCAGATAAAATAGATGCCGGAGATATTAGAACTTCCGAATATCCTACTGATGATACGACCTTTGGCTATGATGAGAATGGTCAGGAAGTAGGCGTAATTCTTCCGTCAGGACTTAATGAAGTAGGCGGTAAGGTTGTTGTAAAAGTATATAAGCTGGATAAGGCAACTGGCGAGTATGTAGATCAGCATATTGAAGATAATGAAGAACTGCAGAAACTGTTGTTAAATGAACGTTCTGCAGAGGAAAAGGATCTTGGCGTATATAAACTGCAGTATCGCTGGTATAAGAGCGGTAATTTGGCAGGTGGCTATATCGTCAACAGTAAAACGCTGACAGTTCGTGAAGTACTGGAATTGTCTTATGATTGGAGTCATCCGGAGTATAAAGAAAGCGTTACTAAGTACAAAGATGATTACCCATATATTGTTGGACAAACTGTAAATGGGGCAAAACAGCCATTCCCGGAATCACCTGAAATGAAAGGCTATACTTTCATGGGATGGTCTACTAATAAAAATGCAAATCCTGATAAATTTGAAAAGTTTACAGCAGATTCAAAACTGAAAGACGATACTGTTGCATACGGAATCTGGAAGATTAATACATATAATGTATCCACTTCTAAGAGCGGAAACGGTACCGTTAGCGACATGACTGGATTTGAATACAAGGAAACCGGTAAGGTTACTTGGGAACCTGATGAAGGCTGGCATGTTGGAAGCATTATAGTCGATGGGGTAATCCGTGATGACTTATTGACAGCTGGCGAATGCATTTTCCCTAACATTGACGAAAATCATTCTGTACAGGTGCGTTTTGTACAGGACGATGTAGAAGGCGGTGGGGGTGAGGATAATCCACAAGTCTCTGGCAAGTATGTGTCTATTGACACTTCAAAAGAAGGACAGGGTACTGTCAGCGGATCTCAGTCCGTTAAGAAAGGCGGAGACTGCACCGTTACATGGGCGCCGAAAGAAGGCTGGCATGTAGAGAAAGTCGAAATTGATGGTATGGTTGTAGACAGCTTGAAAGATGCAGGAGAAATTTCTTTCCAGGATTCTGCTGCAAACCATACAGTGCATGTTGTTTTTGAACCTGATGCCGGCACAACTCCACCGACTGAGGGAAACACCTATCCGGTTAAGACTGTGATTGTAGAAGGTGAAGGTACGATTACATCAACAGGGGATGCTCCTGAAGGTGAGGACTATACTGTTTCCTGGGAAGCAGCAAAGGGATATAAAGTTTCAAAGGTTATCGTTGATGGCGAGGAAAGACCTGATCTTATTAGCCAGGATTCAATTACTTTTGAGGCTATAGACGGAGAACATTCAGTTCAAGTAATTTTGAAGAGAGTACTTCCGCTTGTTACTGACGATCCTGAAGATCCCGGCGATAATCCGGAAAATCCGGACATCAACAAGGATACTGACGGCGACGGCAAACCTGATATTAACATTGATACCGACGGCGACGGCAAACCTGATATCAACATCGATACCGATGGCGATGACAAACCGGATATCAATAAAGATACCGATGGAGATGGAAAGCCGGATGTGGATATCGATACCGATGGCGATGGCAAACCTGACATCAACAAGGATACCGACGGCGACGGAAAGCCGGATGTAGACATCGATACCGATGGTGACGGAAAACCTGATATCAACAAAGATACCGACGGCGACGGAAAGCCTGATGTAGACATAGATACTGATGGTGACGGCAAACCGGACATCAACAAAGATACCGACGGCGACGGAAAGCCGGATGTAGACATCGATACTGATGGCGATGGTAAACCGGACATCAACAAAGATACCGACGGCGACGGAAAGCCTGATGTAGATATTGATACCAACGACGATGGTAAACCAGATATCAATATTGACACGAATGGTGATGGGAAACCTGATATCAACATCGATACTGATGGCGACGGTATTCCGGACCTTAACGTAGATACTGACGGAGACGGCAAACCGGATACCAATATCGACACTGATGGTGACGGTAAACCTGATAAAAACATCAAGGATCCGAGTGAAATCGATAATATCATCAAAGACAAAGATAAGAATAAAAACGACCAGAACAGTGGCAACACGAATAAAGATGATGAACTGCCTTGGTGGATTCCAAAAACCGGAGATACAGCGAATATGCTGACCTGGTTTGCAGTTCTTGCAGCAGCGCTCCTGGCACTTACAGGAATGTTAGCAAGAACCGGAAAAAAGGACACATCTAAATAACCGCATTGGACTGCCGCACTTTTAGTGCGGCAGTTTTGTAGTTTCAGGAAAGCATGTCGATTTCCCCTTGACATACGCCTCCTACAGTTGTAGTATATAGATAAAGATACTACAACTGTAGGAGGTTTTATTATGGGCAGACTGTCGGAGGCGGAGCTCAATGTGCTGGGCGTTTTATGGGAAAGAAAAGAAGGTTTTGGACTTGGGGAAATTGTAGAGGCGCTGAAACCGATAACCGGTTGGAGCAGAAATACAGTGCTGACCTATTTGACCCGCATGGAGAGAAAGAAGCTGGTCAGAATTGACCGAAGCGGTGAGCCTCATCGCTATCTGGCGGAGGTCAGCAGAGAGGCCTGTGCTGCACCGGAGCGGCGAAACCTTCTGGAAAAAGTATATGGAGGCGCAACGGGAGATTTAATTGCGGCATTTTTGAAAGAAAGCAGAATTTCGGAGGAAGAGCGAGAGCAGCTGAAACAGCTTTTAGATGAGATGGAGGTCTGATATGACGAATATTTGGCAATTCCTGATGCAGACTGCAGAGGTGACACTAACCGCAGCAGTGCTGCTGCTTTTAAAAAGAATTTTTCAGGACAAGCTGTCTCCAAGATGGCAGTACGGCGTTTGGGCTTTGCTGGCGCTGAAAATACTCATACCGACAGGTGCAGGCGGTAAATACATCAGCATGGAGCTGGCGGCGGCACTAGAGGCAGTAAAGACAATGGCCGAAAGGAATTTAACTTCGGCCTACCTGAATTGGGCGACCCCGGTGACGCCGGAATTTTCGGTGCCGTGGATTTCAAAAGTCCCTCAAAGCCTTACGAATTGGCTATTTGCGATTTATATTGCAGGGGTAATTTTGCTTCTGATGCGGTACATCGTAAGCTATGTGCGGCTGCGCCTGATTTTGCGAAGGGGAAAACCTGCAGGCGAAAGCTTTTGTAAAGAGTTGCAAAGAATCTGCGAAAAATATGATTTAAAACCATGCAGATGTGTTTTTCTTGCGGGCATTTCCTCTGCCTTTATCTGCGGTGTGTTAAGACCGGTACTGGTACTGCCGGAGCAAAGCGGCATTGACGGCAGCGATAAAATCGACGAGAAGATTTTGCTCCACGAGCTGCTGCATGTAAAATATTTTGATGTACTGCAGGGAATTTTCTGGTGCGTGCTGCGTTGTCTGCACTGGTGTAATCCGCTGATTTGGTATGTGGCGGGAAAAATCACCTGTGACATGGAGAGCCTGTGCGACCAGCGGGTTTTGGAGCGGCTTTCCGGCGAGGAAAGAAGGGATTACGGCAGGCTGCTTTTATCCATGACCAACGAAAAATATGCCAATGTGGCGGGCAGTACTTCTCTGTCCAACGGCGGTAAAAATATCGCAAAGCGCATTATAGCAATCGCGCACTTCAAAAAATACCCTAAGGGAATGGGACTGGTTTCTGTTTGTATCTGCATACTTTTAGCCGGGCCGATTTTTGGAAATGTTTCTGCTATGGAGCTGCCCGAAAACGGTATAGTTCACGGCTGGCGCATGCTGGGCTGGGATAAAGAGTACGGGCTGGCGGCAGCGAATTTGCGGCGGTGCAGTACCCCGGCAGGGGCAATCGATACCTACCTGAAAGGGCTGATTTATCAGGATGTTGTTTACTTGCGGGCGGCTCTTCCATCAGAAAAGTGGGGCGCAGAACTGGAGGAAGTTGCTGTAAACAGCGGGCCGCTGGTCGGCTCAAAGTGCAGCATACAGAATTTGCAGACTTTATCTGAGTACAAGGTATATAATCTGGAAAACGAGGAAAAGGGAGAGCACCATGTGCAGGTGGTATTCATATGGAACTATCCTTATATGGAGGAAGATATAATTCCTGACGATGCTACTTGGATTTACGCAATTTTTCCACTGCGGCTTGACTGGGACGGCAGAGGATGGACCGTAGAAAATGACGGTGCACCAACCTGTTACGAAATGGAAGATCGCTTTGATATCAATCACAAGCTGTTTCCAAAAGCACCTTGGACGAAGCAGTGGACAGTAGAGGGGAAAAACGGAACGGTGCGAATTGAGGAACAGTGTTTTCAGACTGTGTATCAGGGGCAGACGGGACTTTATACAGCAGCAAAACAGGACGCAGTCTTTGAACTTCCAACCATTTGCAGGATTGTAACCTTTGAAAGCAACTGGACAGAGAACCGGAAGAAAACCGTAGAACATATCGGGATGCAGAGCTTTACAATCGAGGACATGGAGACGGACGTTGAAGATTTGTATCGTGTAAAGCCGCCGGAAGACGGCTCGTCTTCTTCCAGTGACGGCGAGTCTATACTCGGAAAGACTCTCACCGAAAAATGGGACGGGACCATTAGAGATGATACGGGAATTTACATTTTCGGTGATGCGGAAACCGTGGGCTTCGCAGGCTATGTCGTGCGGATTTTCTTAAATGAAGAACTGGTTGAAACCTTTAAGATAAAGCGAGGTGACGGGCTATGAACAGAATCGCTTTTCAGCAGGCGTTGAGACAAATCGCCTGGGGCTATGTGTTTTTGTGCTTTAACATCAGCATTAACTTAGACGGGGGAAAAGTGGAATTTTTGCCGGCATGGGCAGGTTATCTTCTGATGTTCATGGCGCTGGACACCGTTGCAAAGTGGGAACCGTCGGCATCGCTTTTGAAGCCGCTTGCGGGAATTCTTGCGGCGGAGGCTGCGGTTAAATGGGCGGCAGCCTTGATCGGAATGGAATATGATTTTCCTTGGCTTACTATGCTGATTAGTATTTTGAACTTGTATTTCCAGTTTCAGCTTTTGACCAATTTGTCGGATATTGCCATAAGGGGAAATTCTGACTGCGGAAAAAGACTGCGCATGCTGCGAACGGTACAGATGGTGTATTTGACTTTATACGGCAGTATGGAGCTGTTTTCGGAAAACCGGGCCCAGTGGCTGCAAGGCCACCTGTTAATTGTCGGCATAGTAGCAGCCGGGCAGATTGCTGTGACCATTGGAATTTGCGTAACCTTGTTTTCTTACAGCAAGGAGCACCAGAGTCTTTTAAATCTTCCGGCCCACGTCAAAAATGTCATTGCAGCCTTGGAGCAGCAGGGGCATGAGGCTTACGCCGTGGGAGGCTGTATCAGGGATCTGCTCATGGAGCGGCAGCCTTCCGACTGGGACGTTTGTACATCAGCGCTTCCGGAGGAGACGACAGCGTGTTTTGGAGAGTCGAACACAGTACAGACCGGCGCAAAACATGGGACGGTTACGGTTTTGACAGAAGACGGGCCGGTGGAAATCACTACCTACCGCATTGACGGAGCTTATCTGGATGGACGCCGCCCGGAGGCGGTGGTATTTACGCCTAGTCTTGAAGAGGACCTGAAACGGCGGGATTTTACCATGAATGCGCTGGCTTACAATCCGGATCGGGGACTGGTGGATTTGCACAATGGCGCATATGAGATTAAACACAAAATGGTGCACTGTGTGGGAAATCCGCAGGAACGCTTTGAGGAGGATGCTCTTCGGATTTTGCGTGCCCTTCGGTTTCGCTCGGTGCTGTGTTTTCAGATGGATGCAGAGACGGCAAAGGCGGTGCGCAGCAGTGCACATCTTCTGACAAAGATTTCTAAGGAGAGAATCAAAGCAGAACTTTCTAAACTGGTACTGGGGCCCGACGTAGATACGGTAATCAGCAGCTATTATGAGGTGCTGCAGGCTTGCTGTCCAAAGCTCATCCCTGCGCCGGTAAAAGACCTTCCGAGGGAACTTTCCCTTCGTCTTGCGGTGCTTTTTCCTGAGGGAACAAAAGAAGCCCTGCGGGATTTGAAGTATGATAATAAGACGGTGGAACAGGCGGCGGCTATTGCAAGGCTTTTAGCGGAGCAGCCGGCTTTGCCGCAGCAGGAGAAGAATGCGCAGACCCGGAGCATTTGCCACATGCTGCATGCAGAGGGAGAATTTGTGACCCGTATGTACTATGCAGTCTTCGGTGAGGAGGCCGGCGTCAAAGCTGTCATCGACAGCGATGCCTGTTGGAATCTGAAACAGCTTGCCATAAGCGGCGGCGACCTGATTAAATTTGGCGCAGAGCCGGGTCCTGCCATCGGCAGCATATTAGATGAAATGCTGAATCTTGTCATAGATGAAAAGCTGGAAAATAGCGGCGAATGTTTGTTGGATTATGCAAGAGAAAAGGGAGTATTATAAATCACATATTGCTCGGATTGCACGCTGTCCTTTTGCTCCACCCTGGACTGCTTCCCGTCAAGTAGACAATTAAAAAAATTAAATTTTTGACCAGTCGCAAGTGCTGTTCCGACTGGTATTTTTATGCCGCCTGCAGATACGATTGATGTTTTTCCATTGGGGTTAAAATTCCCAAATTTCTCTGCAGGCGTTTGTTGTTATAGTAATCAATGTAGCTCTCTATCATTTCAATCAGGCTTTCTCTATCAGTAAATCTCTTTCCGTAATATCGTTCACGTTTCAAAATGCCCCAGAATCCTTCCATTGGTCCATT